>WNGB01037602.1_pt1 | contig 10401 bp, 7 predicted proteins | sample 5400681 | NCBI WGS metagenome assembly WNGB01 (sample SAMN13153367, study PRJNA577476) | soil metagenome | isolation source: 115 cm soil or saprolite under grassland replicate 2 | place: USA:California | collected 2016-06-15 | reverse complement strand
GCCTTCGTCGTCGACGGCCACGCGCCGGCCCGAGGGCGTGAGCACGACCTGGCCACGCGGCCGCGCGGCCGCGCCGCTGCCAAATGACGCATCGAGCACCTGGCCGACCGTTACCCAGGGCGCCGGCTCGGAATACGCAGCGAGATGGCGCACCGTCCGGTGAATGAACGGCAGGAAGACCGGCTCCAGGGGAAGGTCGCTCCACGAGAGGTCGAGCGTCGACGCCCAGAGCAGTACGCGGCCGGTGCCCACCTTCCGCTCGAGAAGCGCCGGCGAGCCGCCATCGAACCGCGCGAGGATCTGCGCGCCCGTCGCCGGAGTCACCGTGCGATATCCATAGATCTTGGCGGCCGAGAAGTCGCCGCTGCGCGGCGCGCGGAATGGCTCGAAGATCTCGTGGCCGAATTCGAGCGCGCCAATCCGCGCCGCATCACCCTTGGTGCGATCGACCGACGCCTGGACAACGCCCGGAAGCACGTCCGCTTCCGACGGCCAGACCGCGCGGGGACCGAAGGCCACGAGCACACCGCCGCCGGTTTCCGCGAAGCGCGCGAGCCGCCGGCCGAGACCGGTGGGCACGACCACGTCGTTGAGGATGACGGCCGACGCGCGCCGCAGATCGTCCTCGGACACCGCGTCGGGCTGCCGAACGGTGGTCTCAAAGCGCGGCGCGTCGCCGATCGAGAGCGCGCGCGTCACGTATAGCGGTCCCGGACCGTTGCCGGCGCGGTCAACGATGATCACGCGCACGGGCTGGACGGGCGACACGACGAAGTTGAACGCGTTGTCGGCGGGAAGGGCGTCGGACCCGACGCGGACGGTCGCGCGCACGTTGTTGGCCGCGAGCGTGAACGGCGCGAACGTCACCGACGTCGAGCCGTTGGCTTCCACGTTGAGCATTTCCGTTTGAATGGGACGGCCGCCGAGCTCGAGCGCCAGCGTATTACCCGACACCGGCTTGGTCGAGCGGTTCACGACCGACGCGGTGACGGCCACGCGCTCGGTGCCCGTGAATGTCGTCCGCGCCAGCGACACCGAGGTCACCGACACATTCGGCGCGTCGATGCTGCCGCCGATCACGACCGGCGTGAGCGTCGTCCGCGCCGGCAGTCGCGCGCCTTCCTCGCCGCGCCACCCGCCCCGCTGGAAGTCGCTGACGAGCACCACCTCGCGGCGCGGCAGCGCCGACTCCGCCAGGATGCTGCCCGCCACCTTGAGCGCCGGCGCGTACCTCGTCGCGGCCGGCGTCGGCTTGGCCGCCGCGATCGCGGCCGTCAGGCTGGCCTTGTCGGCCGCTCCGGTCGACTTCAACGCGATGTCGACGCCCGAGCCAAACAGCACCACCGATCCACGGTCGCCCGGACCGAGCTTGTTGATGGCGTCATAGGCGGCCGCGCGCGCACGCTCCCATCGATCGCCGTATCCGATGCTGTAGCTCTGGTCGAGCAGCACGACGACTTCTCTCGCCCCGACTCCCTGGACAATCGGCTGCTCGCGCTGCAGAAACGGCCTGGCAAACGCGAAGATGATGAGCGCGAGCGCCGTCAGCCGCACCATCAGCAGCAGCCAGTTGTGAATCCGCCGGCGCTGCACCGACTTGTACGGCACGCGCTGGACGAACATCAGCGACGGAAACCGAATGATCTGCTTCTTCTCCCGCTGGATCAGATGGATCAGTACGGGAATCGCCAGTCCGGCAAGCGCGACGAAGAACAGTGGTGCGATAAATGACATAGCTACCCAGCTACCTTCTTACGTTCTTCTGCCGGCTGCCCAGGTACTTATAGAGCGCGTGATCGAGCGGCTTCGACGTGTTGAGCACCGTGTAGTCGACACGCACTTCAGAAAACCGCTGCTGCAGCGCGCCCACGTGCGCGTTGACGAGCGAGACATATTCCTTGCGCATCGCATCGGGCACGACCGGGATCTGCTGGCCGCTTTCCAGGTCTTCGAACGCCTGCGCGTCTGAGAATCCGAACTCGAGCTCCGCCGGATCGAGCACGTGGAAGACGACCAGATCGTTGCCACGGAATCGAAGCGGCGTAATCGCGTCGACGATCTCTTCGGGGTCTTCGTAGAAGTCCGAGATCACCACCAGCACGCCTCGCCGGCCGAAGTGCTCGGCCACCTTGTGCAGCGGCTCGCGCATCCGCCCGCCGGGGCGCCCGGGCTTGAGGCGATCGAGCACGTGAAGCACGGTGTCCATGTGCTTGGCGGACGAGGGCACGTGCTCGACGATCTCGCTGTCGAAGGCGACAAAGCCGACGCGGTCGCGCTGGTGATGCACCAGGTTGGTCAGGCACGCGGTGAGGATCCGCGCGTAATCGAACTTCGTGATGCCGCGGCTGCCGTAGTCCATCGACTTCGACACGTCGAGCAGCACCGAGAAGTTCATGTTCGTCTCGGCCTCGTACTCCTTGATGTAGTAGCGGTCGGTGCGCGCCCACAGCTTCCAGTCCATCCGGCGGATGTCGTCGCCGGGCACGTAGCCGCGGTGCTCGGCGAAGTCCACCGACGCGCCGAAGTACGGCGCCTTGTGGAGGCCGTTGATGAATCCGTCGCACACCGCGCGCGCGACGAGCTCGAGGTTCCCGATGCGTGCGAGCACGACGGGATCCATGAAGCGCGCGCCGGGGATAGCGCTCGGGGTATGACCGCCGAGAAGGCTCATCTACATGCCGCTCCGCGGCAGCGGCACCGCTTCGAGCAGGCGGTCGACGAGCATGTCGGTCGTGATCCCTTCCGACTGCGAGTGGAAGTTGGTGATGATCCGGTGGCGCAGCACCGGATGCGCCAGCGCGCGGATGTCATCGAAGCTCACGTGGTAGCGGCCGCTCGTCAAGGCGCGCGCCTTGCCGCCGAGCACCAGGTACTGCGCCGCGCGCACGCTGGCGCCGAACGCCACCCACTTCTTCACATTGTCAGGACAGGTCCCGTCTTTCGGCCGGCTCGCGCGCACGATGTCGAGCGCGTGCCGCATCACCGGCTCCGCGACCGGCACCCGGCGCACCAGCCGCTGGAACGCGACGAGATCCTCGCCGGTCACCGGACGATCGAGCGTCGGATCTGACAGCGCGGTCGTCGATCGGACGACGTCGTACTCCTCGCCGTACGGCGGGTGGTCGATGATGATGTGGAACATGAAGCGATCGAGCTGCGCTTCGGGCAGCGGGTAGGTGCCTTCGAGCTCGATCGGGTTCTGCGTCGCGAAGACGTAGAAGGGCTCTTCCAGCTTGTACGTCCGTCCCTGGATCGTGACGCGGTGCTCCTGCATCGCCTCGAGCAGCGCCGACTGCGTCTTGGGCGGCGTTCGATTGATTTCGTCGGCGAGGACGATGTTGGCGAAGATCGGCCCGGGCGCGAACACCATCTGGCGGCGGCCGGTCGCCGGATCCTCCTGCACCAGGTCGGTGCCGGTGATGTCGGACGGCATCAGGTCGGGCGTGAACTGGATGCGCGAAAACTTCAAGTCGAGCACGCGCGCCATCGTGTGAATGAGCAGCGTCTTGGCGAGGCCGGGGGCCCCGACCAGCAGGCTGTTGCCGCCGACGAACAGCGTCGTCAGCACCTGGGTGATGACTTCTTCCTGTCCGATGATGATCTTGCGCAGCTCGGCAACGACTCTTTCACGGCCGATCTTCATGCGGTCGGCAAGCGCGAGATCGTCGGGAGATTCGAGATCGACTACGTCAGTTGCGTACGAATTCATCACCGTTCTGTCACTCATTTCGGGGCTCCTTCGATGGCTCGAATCTCGCGTGTCTTCAGCGCCATGTCGGTGACGAGCTGTTCGAGCTCGCCGGTGTATTTCGCCGGATCCATGCTGTCTTTCAACAGCCGCAGCGCTTCGACGCGGCGTTCCAGATCGCGACGTTCCAGGTAGAGCGCGCGCAGCTTGGGGTCTGACGGCAGCGGCACCGCATCGGCCGCCGACCCCAGCGACATGGCCGCCGCCAGCTTGCCGTCGCCGCCGGTCGGCATCGGATCCTGGCTGCCCTGCTTGTCGCCGTTGTCGTCGAGCATCGAGTGCTCGGTCGCGAGCAGCCCTTCGCGCTCGTAGGCGCGCGTCACCTCGCCCTTCGCGTACCGGAACGCCTCGAGCATGCTGACGCGCTTGTTCTTGTCGGCGTCGGCGCCCTCGGCCGAGAACGCCTCGACAAAGAAGCCGCCGAAAAGCGTCGTGAACTGCTCGGCGCCGTTGCGCGTGGCCGTGATGATCGTGCGGCCCTGGGCCGAGAGCCCCTCGATGAACGGGCCGCTCGAGCTCGATGTGTCGACAAACACGATGTTCCGCGTGGGCAGCCGCTTCAGCATCGTGTTGAAGTCGGCCGGGCTGATGTCAGGACCAGGCAGGTTGAACTTCGCGCCGCTGCCGCTGTCGGCGCTGCCGTGGCCAAGCAACACGACATACACGACGTCTTCCGGCGTGGCTGCCTTGGCGAAGCCGGCAAGCGCCTTGTCGATCTCATCGCGCGTCGAGCGCCCGTTGACTTTCGACTCACCCTCACCGACCTGGTCGGCGAGATATACGAGACGGTCGGGCGGTACGCCCACCTTCTCGGACGCCTCGGCCAGCGTCGCGCCCCACTTATGAAACAGCTTCGCGTGCTCGGGATCACCCGCGAGGCCGACGACGATCAGCAGGAACGCTCGAAGCATCAGGAGAGACCCACGGCGCGACGGTAGCCCCACTCGGCACAGATCAGGCCCATCAGCGCTACGAGGATGATCGGCATGTTCCAGAGCTCGCGTTCCTCGACCGACGTCACGCCGCGTCCCGCATAGCGGACGTCTTCGGCGAGGCCGGCCACCGTATCCGGCGTATAGAACTTACCACCTGTTTCATCGGCGATGCGGCGCAGCGGTCCCTCGTGCATCGTGGGATCGAAGTACTCGGCGTCGCTCGCGCCCGCGCGCACGTAAATCTTTCCGCTGCCGAGGACCTTCGCGTTGCGCGACGCGTCGACGTCCACTTCATACGAGCCCGCTTCGCTGCTGATGAACGTGCCGCGATACTGTCCGTCGCGCTCCCCGGTCCACTGCAGCTGCACGTCGGTCGTGCTGCCGCCGGGGCGCACGACGTGGGCGAGCACCGTCGCGTCGTTGAGCTCGACGTACGTCGGATCGACAACGGTGGCCTCGATCGTCACCGCCTCGCCCGGCTCGACGCGGTCTGACGCCGCGTGCACATCCACCACGCCAGGCACGCCATCGACCAGCCAGCGCAGCATCTGGCGCCAGTAATTCTCGTGCGTCTGATCTTCGAGCGAAATGCTCGCGTGCATCTGCCACTGCCACGTGTCCTGCAGCGTCAGCGCCACGGCCTTGCCGCGCCCGTACTGCTGCCAGGTGAGCACCGGCTGCGAGCGTCCGCGCTCGTCGGTGCCGGTGAGCAACACCGTGGCGCCGGCCTTCGGCGCGAGCGGCGCGTTGACGCTGGTCACCTGCGGCAGGTCCTTCCACCGCGCCAGCGACGCCGCTTCGCTCTGAGCGATCTGGGTGGACGCATGCGACTCGCCCGTGCGTCGGCCACCGGCGTGCCGCCGTAGCCGCCCTCGCCAAACGACCTCGCGCCGCCGAGCATCAGCAGCCCGCCGCCGCGGCGATCGACGAAGTCGGCAATCATCTGCAGCTGGTCGCCGGTGAACGCCCCCGCCTCGACGCTGCCGATGATCAACCCGCGATACGAGAACAGCTCCTCGCGCGTCTTCGGAAAGCCGCCGAGCAGCTCGTCAGGGTTATCCACCTCGATGCGCAGGAACTTGTTGTCAGCCGTCCGCTGCAGCGCGACGACCTGCAGGTTCTTGTCGTCGACGACCGCACGGCGGAGGAACTTCATCTCGAATCGCGGTTCGCCCTCGAAGTAGAGGATCTTCTCGCGGTTGTCGCGCACGTCGATGAGCGCATCGCGAACGTTGTTTTGCGCCACGACCTCGTCGGGCTGCGGCGTGACCTTGAACTTGAACGCGCGCGGCCCCGCCTCTGACGCCGTCGCGCGCACGCGCGCTGTCGCCGGGCTGCCGTCCGACGGGAACGTCACCTGCTGCGAGCCGACGATCCGGCCCTCGTCTTCGACGTCGACCGACACCGTCTTGCCGGGATAGCCGGTTTGCGTGATCACGACGTCCACGAGCAGCGACGCGTTCTTGAGCACCGTGCGCGGCGTGCTGACGCGGTCGATCTGAATGTCGCGAACCAGTGCCGTGCTGCCGACGCCGACGGTAAACACCGGCATTTTTTGCGCCTTCATGCCGAGGAGGGCGTCCGTCAGCGACGCGTCGCTCGTGTCGGCGCCGTCCGAGACCACCACGACGCCGGCCACCGGCAGCCCCGCGAGCTCGTCGCGCGCGCCATGGAGCGCCGTGCCGAGCCGGGTCTGCGAGCCGTTGAATTTGAGGTCGTTGACCGAGTTGAGGCGGCCGGCCGTGGACGAGAAGCGGAACGTCCGCACGAGGAAGCGGTCGGACAGCGATTTCAGGAGCGGACGCTCGGCGGCGCCGAATTCCTGGCGGAGGAACTCGCCGCGCGCCTGGCCCTTCCAGTCGGGGATCTGCATGCTGCGCGAATCGTCGAGCAGGACGGCGACGACGTTCTGTTGTGGAACCGCGGCGCGAACAATCAGCGTGGGGCGGAGCAGGCAGAAGAGCACCAGCGCCAGCGCGGCCATGCGCAGCCCCGTCAGGACGATGCGATCGCGAAGCCGGCCCTTGCCGCGGACGCTGCGGTAGGTAATGACGGCGACGATCATCACCGCCGCGGCGAGCCCCGCCGCGACCAGCGATCCGGTGCTGATGTTGAAGCGGAATTCGCCCTGCTGGAACACTACCGGGCGATACGTGAAGAGTGCCTGGAAAATTGATTCGAACACGGCTCCCCCGAATCGTAGGCCAAGAAGGCGCGATCATACATGTTGGCAAGGGCCAGCGGAACGCCAGTTTTGTCGCAGTTAGTGGGTCATCGCGTACAACAGCACGTCGATGCCCAGCGCGTAGCCCGACGGCGAGAATTGGTAGAAAAAGCCGGGATCCTCGCCCTCGCGCTCCCACGAATCGGCGACATCGGTGTTGTGGGTCATCACCACCATGATCCGCCCCTTCGTGTCGCGGATCGCCCGGAAGTGCGGCTCCCGGGTTTCGTCGCCTCGCTCGGAGGTCGTCATGCCCCCCACGCCGCGCCAGAACTGGATATTTGTAATCTGCGGCACCTTCGTCACCACGAACTGCGTGCTGAAGATGGGATCGCTGAGCGGCACGTCCACGATGGGATACTCCGCGGGAGGCAGCGCCTTGGTGATTTCGCCGACCCACTGCTGCCAGGCCCTGTCGCCCCAGAAGTCATCGACCCAGAGGAAACCGCCTTTCAGCAGGTACAGACGCAGGCGATCCGCTTCCGGCTGGGTCAACCCCATCGTCCCGACGTCCGAGGCCACGGTATAAGGGCAATCGAAGAGTTGGTCGTCGGTGAGCCTGACCACCCATTGGTTGGGACGTCGCGATCCCGCAGTGCGGCTGACCGGCGTTTTGGTGAGCTCCGACAACCGGATGAGGAGATTGACTTCGCCGAAGGGATAGTCGGTGCGCCACCCGCCGCCGCTTGGCTCGCGGCGAACGCTGGTGTACATGATGCGGCACACGGTGAAGTTGCGGTCTGGCATCTCGGGAGGCGCAAAGCGGACGGCCTCGCCGAAGAATTCGCCGCCGAAGCCGCCGCCCCGGCCGAACTGGGCATACGCGTAGCCGGCCGACGCGAGGACCGCGGCCGCGAGCAGGACGATCGTCATGAGCCGGCGGGATAGGCGCATCGTGTCCTGCCTCTCATCTACTTCTCTTCTCCTCCTCCACTCCCACGCCGCTGCGGCGAGCACGGCGGTGCGGCTGGCGAGACCCAGCGCGGTTGCCGCGATGGCATGGGAAAAGATCGTCGGCACGTCACTGCGGCGGCAGCGACGTCACGTAGGCGGCGAGCGCCATCATGTCGTCTTCGGTCAGCTTCTCCACAACGCGCTTCATCAGCGGACTCCAGAGGCCATGCCGTGCGCCGGTCTGCATGTCGTACATCTGCCGCGCGAGGTAGCTCGCCTGGCGACCCGCGATCGCCGGGACCGGATCAAGACCGCGCAGGCCGGCGCCGTGACAGACGTCGCAGCGGACCGTCCTGCCGTTGCCGCCTGTCATCGCGAGCATCTCGCCCTTCTTCAGCGTGCCGGGCGGCACATACGCCGTAAACGGTGAGCGCGGGTTCCGAAGATTCTGCGCGTCGTCGGGATCGTCGGGCGTCTCGATCAGGCGGTTGCCCAGCGGCACCATCTGGTTTCCGGCGCTCTTCAGGAAGAGCCCGTTCGCGTTCGGCGCTACTTTCGGGATCATCGTCGCTTCGACGACCTTGTTCTTCGGGATGTACTTGATGGCCGCGAAATAGTCGGCCGCCTGCTTCCATTCTTCAGGCGTCATCGCGGCAGCCATCAGCGGCATCTCCCACGCGTTCGCCTTGTTCTTGTCCGACGTGTGCCGGAGGCCATTCTTGAAGTCGGCCATCTGATTCATGAAGTACGGGACCGACGTGCCTGACACCGGCGCGTTCTCCGGCTTGCCGGACCCATTCGGGAAGTGGCAGAGCGCGCAGGCGCGGATGCCGCGGCGCTGGTCGCCATGCGCGACAATCTCGGGCATCTTCGGATGGTCACCGGGATACCAATCCACCGGGCCGTAGTCGTTCGCGGCCTCCGTCACCGTCCAGGCGCCCGTGCCTCCGGGGAGCGTCCGCTTGCGGCCGTCATCCGGCGGCGTGCCGCCGCGCGCGCAATCGACGGGACGCTCCACGGTGCATTTCTTCGAATAGTCGGCGTCCGCCGGCGGCGGATCGACATAGCCGTACGCCCACAGAGGCATCCCTGCGGCGCGAAGAAGTACGGCCGTGGCTGCGGCGAGTACGAACCCGAATACGATCGAGCCGACGACTCTTTTCATAGCGCCATACCATAGCATTTGCCGATGCGGTCCCACCCCCGCCTCTTCATGGTTCTCTATCTCCTGTCCGGGGCGGCGGCTCTGCTGTACGAAGTGGCGTGGCTGCGGCTGCTGACCATGTCGATGGGGCACACGACGGCGGCGGTCGGGGCGGTGCTCGCGGCGTTCATGGGCGGGCTGGCCATCGGGTCGTGGGTCGGCGGACGCATGTCCCGGGACATGCCGGCGCAACGTGCGCTCCGGACCTACGCGGCACTCGAGGGCGCGATCGCGGTGTGTGCGCTTCTCCTGCCGTTTGCGCTGACAGCGGCGCGGCCGTTGCTCGCATCCGCCTACGCGAACGGCAATGGCGGCGCGATGTTCGACGCGGTCCGCCTGGTCGTGGCGGTCGTCCTGATTGCATTGCCGGCCGGTGCGATGGGCGCCAGCTTTCCCGTCGGCATCGTCGCGATCGGCAACCGCGATGCCGGCGGACTGTATGCGGCCAACACCGTCGGCGCGGCGCTCGGCGCGGCGCTTACCGGTTTCGTGCTGCTGCCGGCGCTCGGCTTGTTCGGCACGACACTGGTTGGCGTTGGATTGAATGTCCTGGCAGCTGCCGGTGGTCTGGCGATGAGTGGCGAGGGAGTCGCGGCCCGGAGCCATCCGCGGCGCGCCATCGGCGGTGCGGTTGGTCTCTCCGCCGCGGTGCTGGCGGTCTCGGGGTTCGTTGCGCTCGTGTACGAAGTGACGTGGACACGGGTGCTTGCAATGACGCTCGGGCCCACGACATATGCGTTCAGCGCGATGCTGGTCGCCTTCATCCTGGGGTTGGCGATCGGGTCGGCGATTGCCGCGGTGATCGTGCCGCGGGTCACGCGTCCGGGGTTCTGGCTTGGCGCCGCGATGATCGCGAGCTCGGCGGCCGCGCTGCTGGCCTCCGCTCGTGTGGATCAGTTGCCGCTGATGCTCGCCGCCGCATCCGGCAACGCCGATGCGAGCTTCGCGTCGGTCTTCGCGCTGGAGGTCGGGCTGGCCATCGCGATGCAGCTGCCGATGACGATCGCGCTCGGCGCGGCGTTTCCGTTCGCGGTGGCCATGGCCGCCTCCGAGGGCAACGACGCGGCAACCTACGCCGCTGCCGTCTATGCGGCCAACACCGCCGGGGCGATCGCGGGAGCGCTGGCTGCAAGTTTCATCCTTCTTCCACGGCTCGGGCTCCAGACGTCGATCCAGGCAGCGTCGATCCTCGCGGTGCTCGCCGGCGTGTGCGTCGCCTGGCGCTCGGCAGGCTCGGGGCGCGGCCGGACCGCCGTCGTGCTCGCCGCGGCGGCTGCACTCGCGTTTGCGGTTGCGGCACCGCAGTGGAATCACGAGCGGCTGGCCGGCGGTGCGTACCGGTTCGCGCCGGCGCTCGCCGGCGGCGACATCGCCACCGCGCTCGACGCCGGCGAGC
>WNGB01014754.1_pt1 | contig 10401 bp, 3 predicted proteins | sample 5400681 | NCBI WGS metagenome assembly WNGB01 (sample SAMN13153367, study PRJNA577476) | soil metagenome | isolation source: 115 cm soil or saprolite under grassland replicate 2 | place: USA:California | collected 2016-06-15 | reverse complement strand
TTATGAAACCGTTAGCCGGCTGACTTTGACTGGATGGGATCGTCAGTGCGAGCGTGTATTCTGGCGCGGTCACTTGATCCTGGAGCGGCCCCCACGCGGGCATCCTGACCAGCGGCATCACACCTCTCGGGGTAGCAGGGGTGGCTTTCTCCGCAGGCCCTGGCCATACGCTAGAGATCCATCGACGGTACACGGCGCGCGTCGGCACGCCGGCCGTGCGCGGGAAGAGAGTGGTGTGGACGTCTTCGCAGTGCGCGATCGGGTGGTCGCTGACTACCGGGAATTTGTCCAGGGCTTTCTTCGGGTCCGCGATACGCGAATAGTCGGCCACGTCGAACGGGCCATCGCCGGCGGCCTGCTTTGGCCGGAGCCCTGGCTGTCCCTGAACCCGGCGTTCGAGTCCGGGGGTGGCGTCGAGCAGCTCGTCGCGATGGGCCTGCTACACCCCGCGTGTGGCGAGATCTTCCGGATCGAGGGCCGCACGCTGCACCTGCACCGCCATCAGCGGGAGGCGATCGAGGCCGCTCGCGAGGGCGGAAGCTACGTGCTGACGACTGGCACTGGCTCCGGAAAGAGCCTCGCCTACCTGGTCCCGATTGTGGACCACGTGTTGCGCACAGGTAGCGGCCGTGGCACGAAGGCGATCGTCGTGTACCCGATGAACGCGCTGGCGAACAGCCAGGAGCTGGAGCTGCGGAAGTTCCTCGGCGAGACCAACCCGAAGGTCACCTTCGCGCGGTACACGGGGCAGGAGGGTGAAGAGGACCGCAAGCGGGTTCGGGATGACCCGCCAGACATCGTGCTGACGAACTATGTCATGCTCGATCTGCTGCTGACCCGGCCGGACGAGCGGCGTCAGCTCATCGACAGGGCGAAGGAATTGCGCTTTCTCGTCCTGGACGAGCTGCACACCTACCGCGGGCGGCAGGGCGCCGACGTGGCGATGTTGGTCCGTCGCGTTCGCGACGCGTGCGGGAGCCCGTCGGTGCAATGCGTGGGCACATCCGCCACCCTCGCCGGACCAGGTACCGCGGATCAGCAGCGCGCCGAGGTCGCCGCGGTCGCCACGAAGCTGTTCGGCGCTTCCGTGGCGCCGCAGCAGGTGATCGGTGAGACGCTCCAGCGCGCCACGCGCGTCGACGGTGACGTCGATCGAACGGCGCTGCGCGCCGCGATCGAACGCGGGACATCCGCTGAGGATCTTCGTGACGACCCGCTGGCCGCATGGGTGGAGACGACCTTCGGCGTCGCAACTGTCGGCGACCGGCTGGCCCGCCGTCCGCCGACGACACTCCGTGCAGCCGGCCAGCAACTGGCCGCCGAGACCGGATTGGACGAGGAATGCTGCATCGCTGCGTTGCGGCGGATGCTCCTCGCCGGCGCCGGCCAGCGTGACGAGTACGGCCGCGCGCTTTTCGCGTTCCGCCTGCATCAGTTCATCGGCAAGGGTGACACAGTCTATGTCTCGCTGGAGCCTGAGGACATCCGTCACGTCACCACGCAGTACCAGCTGACGGTGCCGCACCGCCCGGATGCGCTGCTGGTCCCGCTGGCGTTCTGCCGTGAGTGCGGGCAGGAGTACCTCGCCGTCGCTCGGACTGGCGGCGGGTTCCGCGCTCGACCCGAGCACGATTCCAGCGGCGGCGATGACGACCGCGCCGGCTACCTCTACGTCGACACGGCCAACCCGTGGCCGCGCGGCCATGGCGGACTGGCCGAGCGGCTCCCGGACAGCTGGCTGATCGGTCCAGAGGGCGAGCAGCGGGTCGACCCGAACCGGGAACGACTACTCCCAGACACTGTCTGGGTCGCACCCGACGGGCAGGAGGTTCCCGAGGGGGAGGGACTGCGGGCGGCGTACGTCGCCGCGCCGTTCCGGTTCTGCCTGCGCTGCCGGGTCTCCTATGAATCGTCGCGTCAGCAGGACTTCGCCAAGCTCGCCAGCCTCGGGTCGGAGGGCCGCAGCTCCGCAACGACGGTGCTGGCCAGCAGCCTGGTCCGCAGGCTGCGCGGCGAATCCCTGCCGGCAGCGGCCCGCAAGGTGCTGTCGTTCACCGACAACCGTCAGGACGCGTCGCTGCAGGCCGGGCACTTCAACGACTTCGTCCAGGTCGGCCTGTTGCGTGGGGGCCTGTACGCCGCGGCCGCAGCCGCCGGCGCGGCCGGGTTGACCCACGACGTCCTCGCCGGTGCGGTCGTGCGGGCGCTGAATCTGCCGCGAGCGCTCTTCGCGATCGCCCCTGATGTCAAGGGGATCGCCCGGGCCGAGTCCGAGCGTGCGTTGCGCGAGGTGGTCGCCTATCGGCTGTACCTTGACCTGGAACGCGGCTGGCGGATCACGATGCCCAACCTGGAGCAGGTTGGGCTGCTGACGATCGACTATCTGTCGCTCGACGAGCTGTGTGATGACGAGGATGCCTGGCACAAGACGGTGCTCGCGGGGCTGACCCCAGCCGTGCGGGACCAGCTGCTCAGTGTCCTGCTGGACGAGATGCGTAAGGCGCTCGCCGTGCGGGCCGCGCCGCTTTCTGTCGAGGGCTTCGAGTCGATGCGCGCGCTCTCCGACCAGCACCTCCGCGACCCGTGGGCGGTCACCGAGGAGCCCTACCGCGCGGGCCGGCTATGGCCCCGCTCCCGGCGACCCGACGACAGCCGCGGGGACCTGTTTCTGTCGGGACTTTCGATGTTTGGCCGGTTCCTGCGCCGGGAGATCGGCCGCGCCGGAACGACGCTATCGGTCGGTGAGGCGCAGCAGACGATTGCGGACATGCTCAAGCAGCTCGCCGGCTACGGGGTCGTGCATCCGGTCGACGAGGATTCGGGGGCTATCGCCTACCAGCTCAACGCTGCCGCGTTGCGCTGGTGCGCCAGCGACGGGACGACGCGTGCCCTAGACCCGCTGCGCAACGTGGCCGGGGACACCGGCGGCGCGCCGAACCCCTACTTTGTTGACTTCTACCGCTCGCTGGCGGCGGGCCTGTCTGGGCTACGGGCGGCCGAGCACACCGCGCAGGTTCCCTCGATCGTCCGCGAGCAGCGCGAGGAGGATTTCCGGACGGCGAGCCTGCCGGTGCTGTTCTGCTCGCCAACGATGGAGCTTGGCGTCGACATCGCGACGCTGAACGCGGTGGTGCTGCGCAACGCGCCACCCACGCCCGCGAACTACGCGCAGCGGTCCGGCCGCGCCGGGCGCAACGGCCAGCCGGCCATCGTGATCACCTACTGTACGACCGGCAGCGCCCACGACCAGTACTACTTCCGACGCTCCCAGTTACTGGTCGCCGGCTCGGTCGCCCCGCCGCGGCTGGACCTGGCCAACGCCGACCTGGTGCGGTCCCACGTGCACGCCATCTGGCTCGCTGAGACTCGTCAGCCGCTCGGCCGTTCGCTGGTGGAGCTGCTCGACGTCACCGGTGAGCAGCCGTCGTTGACGCTCGCCGGAGCCGTCCGCGAGACCATGTCGGATCCGGGCGCGCGACGCCGCGCCCTCACCCGGGCCCGACGGGTGCTCGACGCGACCCCCGAAGTCGCGGCGGCACCGTGGTACGACGAGGAGTGGGTGCAGCGGACCGTCGAGGGCGCGCTCGAGCAGTTCGACCGGGCCTGCGACCGGTGGCGGGAGCTGTTCCGTGCCGCCCAGGCGGAGCTGCACGCCGCGAACCGGGTGATCGGCGACGCGGGGGCGTCCGCCGAGGCGGTCAACACCGCGCGGGCGCGCCACCGGGAGGCCGCGGCCAAGCTGGATCTGCTGCGCAACGAGGGCGACGGGGTCGAGTACGGCGACTTCTACAGCTACCGCTACTTCGCCTCGGAGGGCTTTCTGCCGGGCTACTCATTCCCCCGGCTGCCAGTGTCGGCCTTCATCCCCGCCCGCCGCGGCGCCCGCCAGCGGGAGGGCGATTATCTGTCCAGGCCGCGGTTCCTGGCGATCAGCGAGTTCGGGCCCGGCGCGTTCGTGTACCACGAGGGGTCCCGCTACGAGGTAGTCAAGGTGACCCCGCCGGTGCGCGGTGAGTCCGACGGCCAGCTCGCGCTGGACCGCGGCAAGCGTTGCGCCACCTGCGGCACACTGTGGGACGAGCGCGACGACGTCTGTGAGAGCTGCGGCGCCGAACTCGGCCCGGCGATCCCCAACCTGCTTCGGATGACCACGGCAACCACCCGCCGCCGGGAACGCATCTCCTCCGACGAGGAAGAACGCCGCCGGCAGGGCTTCGAGCTGGTCACCGCCGTGGCACTGCCCAGCGCCGGGCCAGACGCCCGGCACGAGGCAAAGGTGGTCGGTCCCGACGGCACGCTGCTGGCCCGGCTCAGCTACGCCGACACCGCCACCATCCGCCGGATGAACGTCGGGCTGCGCCGCCGCCGCCCCGGCACCCCCGACGGCTACTTCCTCGACCCAGACAGCGGCCGGTGGGCCCGCCGCAGCGACCAACCCACCACCCCCGGTGCACCGACCATGCGAGGCGCCACACGCCCCGCCGAGCTGGTCATTCCCTACGTCGAGGACCGGCGCAACGCGCTCGTCGTCGAATGGGCGGCTCCCACGTCGAGGTTCGCACTGGCCGGGCTGCAATGGGCGCTCAAGCGCGCCATCCAGGCAGTGTACGACCTGGAGGACACCGAGCTCGCCGCCGAGGCGCTGCCTAACGCCGCGGAGCGGCGGCGAATCCTGCTCTACGAGTCCGCCGAGGGCGGCGCGGGCGTGCTGCGGCTGCTCGTGGGTGCCGACCAGCTCGACTCGGTCGCGCGGGAAGCGCTGCGACTGTTGCACTTCGACCTCAACGGCACCGATCTCGACGCTGCCGATCCCAGCGCGGAACGATGCGAGAAGGCGTGCTACGACTGCTTGCTCTCCTACGCGAACCAGCCTGAGCACGCCTTGCTCGACCGGCACGTCGTCCTGCCGCTGCTGCTGCCGCTCGCCGACAGCACCACCGTACCGCAGCACCAGGCCATCACCCAGGACGCACCGATCGTCGGCAGCACCGGGCACCCCTTCCTGCGATTGCTCCGAGAGCATGGCTACCGTGAACCCAGCGAAGCCGACGTGCTCGTTCCCGAGGCGCAGGCGCGCCCCGACTTCATCTACCGGATGGCCGACGGCGCGATCGGCGTCTTCGTGGAGCTGGACGACAGCCACGGTGAGCTCGCCGACGAGGACGCCGAGGAACGGCTCGCGGCCCACGGCGGCTGGCGAGTCATCCGCTTCCGTCGAGACGACGACTGGCTTGCGCAGATACGACGGCTGCCCACAGTGTTCGGGAGCCCGCGGTGAGCAGCGCGACCTTTGCGATCGGCTCGCTCGTCCGCGCCCGTGGCCGCGAGTGGGTGGTGCTGCCCGACAGCGCCGACGACCTGCTCCTGCTCCGCCCCCTTGGTGGCGGCGAGGACGACATCGCCGGTGTGCTGCCGAACCTCGAGGCGGTGGAAGCGGCGACGTTCGACCCGCCCGATCCGACCGACCTGGGTGATGCGGCCAGCGCCCGCCTGCTCCGCAGCGCGCTGCGGCTGGGCTTTCGCTCCAGCGGCGGTCCGTTCCGCAGCCTCGCGCGGCTCGCCGTCACTCCCCGGTCCTACCAACTGGTGCCGCTGCTCCTCGCGCTGCGGACGGCGACCGTCCGGCTGCTCATCGCCGACGCGGTCGGCATCGGCAAGACCATCGAGGCCGGTCTGATCGTCGCGGAGCTGCTCGGTCAGGGCAGCGCCAGCCGACTCGCCGTGCTCTGCAGCCCCGCGCTCGCGGCACAGTGGAAACGCGAGCTGGCCGAGAAGTTCGGCCTCGAGGCCCAGCTTGTGCTGCCGTCCACGGTGAACCGGCTCGAACGTGACCTGCCGGCCGGGGAGTCGCTGTTCGAGCACCACCCGTACACGATCGTCTCTACCGACTTCATCAAGTCGGTGCGCCGCCGCGACGAGTTCCTCCGCGCCTGCCCAGAGCTGGTTGTCGTGGACGAGGCACACACCTGCGTCAGCGCCGACGGCGGCGGTCGGGCGTCGCGAGCGAGCCAACTCCGGCACGCGCTCCTCTCCCGGCTGGCCGCCGACGCCGAGCGGCACCTGCTGCTCCTGACGGCCACCCCGCACAGTGGGAAGACGGAGGCCTTCCGCGCGCTGCTCGGCCTGCTCGACCCGAACCTCGCCGACCTGCCCGACGACCTGTCCGGTGAGGCGCGGCGCCGCGACCGGGAACGCATCGCCCGGCACGTCATCCAGCGACAACGAGGCGACATCACCGCCTACCTGGGCGAGGACACACCATTCCCCGACCGGCTGACCACCGAGGAGTCCTACCGACTGAGCCCGGAATACCGCCGGCTATTCGACCGGGTGCTCGCGTACGCCCGCGAGACCGTCCGAGACCTCTCCGGTGGTACCGCGCAGCGCCGAGTGCGCTGGTGGTCGGTGCTGGCGCTGCTCCGGTCGCTCGCCTCCTCTCCCGCAGCGGCCGCCGACACGCTGCGCAACCGCAGCGGGGAAGACGAGGTCGAGACCGTCGACGAGGCAGACGCCCGCGGCGAAGCCGGCGTGCTCGATCTGCCCGAGGAGGACGAGGCGCTCGACGGCCGCGACACCACGGCTGGTGCCTTGCCGGACCGCGACACCCCCCGCCGGCGGCTGCTTGCGCTGGCCGCGGACGCCGATCGTCTACGCAACGCCGCCGACACCAAGCTCATCGGCGCGACAAGGATCGTGCGCCAACTGCTGGACGGCGGCGATGCGGTCGTGGTGTTCTGCCGCTACATCCCCACCGCGGAGTACGTCGGTGCCGCGCTGCGCCGCGCGCTGCCCGACACCACCGTCGAGTGGGTCACCGGACTGCAGCCGCCGGAAGAGCGGGAGCGCCGCATCAACGACCTCGGCCGCCACCCACGCCGCGTCCTTGTCGCCACCGACTGCCTGTCCGAGGGCGTCAACCTGCAGGAGTACTTCACCGCAGTAGTGCACTACGACCTGTCTTGGAACCCGACCAGACACGAGCAGCGCGAGGGCAGGGTCGACCGCTTCGGGCAGCGTGCTCGGGTGGTGCGCGCCGTCACCTACTACGGCGAGGACAACGGAATCGACGGGCTGGTGCTCGACGTGCTGCTGCGGCGGCACGCGTCGATCAAGCGCGACACGGGCGTGTCGGTCCCGGTGCCGCAAGACAGCGACGCCGTGCTGACCGCCGTGCTCGAAGGGGTCCTGCACACCGACACCGGTGACCAACTCGTCTTGGAAGGGGTCGAGGACGCCGCCCGCGCAGACCTGCACGCGCGGTGGCAGAGCGCGGCCGAACGCGAACGCCGGTCCCGCTCCCTGTTCGCGCAGGAGCAGGTCAAGCCCGAGGAGGTCAGCCGGGAGGTCACGGCGGTTCGCGCCTCATTGGGCAGCCCGGACGAGGTCGAAGGCTTTGTCACCGATGCGTTGGCCGCGCTGCGGTCCACGCTGGTGCCAAACGATGACGGCTACGCAGCCGCCACCACCGGCCTTCCGCCCGTTCTGCGCGACGAGCTGCCAACTGGCCAGACGCTTCCGCTCGTCCGTACGCCGCCGGCCCCCCCGAACGGAGTACTGCTCGCGCGCACCGACCCCACCGTCGAGACGCTGGCCCGCTACGTCCTCGACACCGCCCTGGACCCCGACGCCGCCGCAGACGCCGACCGGCCGGCGCGGCGCTGCGGGGTCTTGGTCACCGACGCCGTGACCAGCCGGACGGTGCTGTTGCTCGTCCGCTACCGACTGCACCTTACGCTGCCGACTGCCCGCGGCATCCGGCCGCTGGTTGCCGAAGAAGCCCGCGTCCTGGGCTTCCACGGACCCGCCAGTGACCCAGAGTGGCTCGACGAGGAAGCAGTCGCCCGCCAACTCGCTGCACGACCCACCGGCAACGTGGCTGCGGACCTCGCCGCTGAGGACCTGCGACGCGTCACCGACCGGCTGCACCTGCTCGCCCCGCACATCGCTGCCGAAGGCGACCGGCTCGCCGTCAACCTGCTAACCAGCCACCGCCGGGTCCGTGAGGCCGCCGGCAGCACCGGCGCGCTCGTCCGCCGCGGCCTCACCGTTACCACGCAGCACCCGGCTGACGTGCTCGGCGTCTATTTGCACCTTCCGGCGGGGTCCTGATGCGAGCCGAAGCCTTCCCGACCGTCCGCAGTGTCGGCGGGCTGCTCCCAGCCGACATCCTCACCGCGATCGCCGGCGGCGACGACCTGCCCGGCATGCGGCCCAGCGACTTCGGGCTTCCCGACGGGGAGACCGTCCGCGAGGCGGCCAACCGGTCCTGGGACCGCCTGCGGGCGGCCTGGCTGGCGTTTCGCCGCGCGGTCCCCGCCGGTGCGGCGACCGAGCCGCTGACCGAATCCACGAGAGCCAAGTGGCTTCGCGTGCTCTTCGAGGAACTTGGCTACGGGCGGTTGCCTGCCGTCCCCGCCGGTGGGCTGCGCGTCGACGGCGTCGCCTACCCCCTGTCCCACCAGTGGGAGCGCACCCCGATCCACCTGCTCGGCGCCGGCGTGCCGTTGGACCGCCGCACCCCAAACGTACCCGGCGCGGCGAGGCAGGCCCCGCACTCCCTGCTCCAAGAGCTGCTCAACCGGTCCGAGGATCATCTCTGGGGTCTGGTCTCCAACGGCCTCACCTTACGGCTACTGCGGGACTCCGCGACCCTCGTCCGCCAGGCCTACGTCGAGTTCGACCTGGAGGGCATGTTCGACGGCGAGGTCTTCGCCGACTTCGCGCTGCTCTGGCAGGTGTGCCACGCCAGCCGCGTCGAGCCGCAGCCCGACCCGTCCGCGCCCCCCTGGACCTGCTGGCTGGAACGCTGGCGCGAGGAAGGCGCCACCCGCGGCACCCGCGCGCTGACCACCCTGCGGCTCGGCGTCACCGACGCGCTGCGCGTCCTTGGGCGTGGCTTTCTCGCCGCCACGCCCGCCCTGCGGGAAGCGATGCGTGCCGGGACGCTGCGCCCTCGCGAGTACCACCGCCTGCTGCTGCGGGCCGTCTACCAGCTGCTCGTCCTCTTCGTCGCGGAGGACCGCGGGCTCCTCCACCACCCCGACGCGGGTTCCTAGGAGCGCCGCCGGTACGCCGCGCACTTCTCCACCGCACGGCTGCGTCGCCGAGCCCTCGGCCGGCAGACCGCCGACCGGCACACCGACCTATGGGCCGCCCTGCGGCTCGTCACCGACGGGCTCGGCAATGCCAACGGGCTCCCCGCCCTCGGTCTCCCCGGCCTCGGCGGCATCTACCAGGCCGGCGCGCTCGGCGCGCTCGAGAGCGCCGCGCTCGCCAACCGCGACCTCCTCGCCGCCGTCCGCGCCCTTGCCGTCACCCGCGACGACAGCGGTGTCCTCCGGCCGGTCGATTACCGCAACCTCGGCGCCGAAGAGCTCGGCAGCGTCTACGAGTCCCTGCTCGAGCTGGTGCCATCCTACGACCCGGCCACCGGCCGCTACGACCTCACCGTGCAGGCCGGCAGTGACCGCAAGACCAGCGGCTCGTACTACACGCCCAGCGGGCTCGTCGAGGTGCTGCTCGACGCCGCGCTCGACCCCGTCCTCGACCAGGCCGAGCGTGCCGACGATCCGGAAGCGGCGCTGCTGGCCGTTACCGTGTGCGACCCGGCCTGTGGGTCTGGCCACTTCCTCGCGGCGGCGGGCCGCCGCATTGCGCGCCGGCTGGCCGCGCGGCGGACCGGTGAGGCGGAACCGCCGGTCGAGGCGCTCGCCACCGCCATGCGCGACGTCGTCAGCCACTGCCTGTACGGGGTCGACCTCAACCCGCTCGCCGCCGAGCTGGCCAAGGTCGCGCTCTGGCTGGAGGCGCTCGAACCCGGCCGGCCGCTGTCGTTCCTCGACGCCCACATCAAGGTCGGCAACGCGTTGCTCGGCACGACTCCTGAGTTGGTCGCCGACGGGCTGCCGGACGCCGCCTTCACGCCCCTCACCGACGACGACAAGAAGACGGTCGCGGCACTGAAGAAACGCAACAAGGCCGAGCGCGACGGTCAGGGCGTGCTCACGTTCGGCGAGGAACCGGTGTCATTTGCCGCGACCTTCCGCGAGATCGCCGACGCTCCGGAACGCACGCTGGCCGACGTGCAGGCCAAGGCGGCCGCGTGGCGGGCGGCGGAGGAGTCGGCCGAGCTGGCGCGGGCCAAGCTCGCGGCCGACTGCTGGTGCGCGGCGTTCGTCTGGCCGCGCCGTCCAGGTGCCGCCCCTGGGCTGACCTCCGCCTATGTTCGCCAGGTGGCTGACGACGGAGCGAAGGCACTCTCCGAGGACCAACGAGCCGAGGTCGCTCGGCTGCGCGAGCGGTACAAGCTCTTCCACTGGCCGCTGGAGTTCCCCGACGTGCTGCCCGGCGGGTTCTCCTGCGTGCTCGGGAACCCGCCGTGGGAACGCCTCAAGCTCCAGG
>WNGB01026997.1_pt1 | contig 10402 bp, 6 predicted proteins | sample 5400681 | NCBI WGS metagenome assembly WNGB01 (sample SAMN13153367, study PRJNA577476) | soil metagenome | isolation source: 115 cm soil or saprolite under grassland replicate 2 | place: USA:California | collected 2016-06-15 | reverse complement strand
GTCTTCGAGAGGATCCGCTCCACCTCGTTGGGACCGAGTTCAGGGATGCCCTTCAAGATATACTGGAAAAACATGGCATCTCCGAACGAATGTTCGATTGCTGGAGTTCGAACGAAATGTAAGACTTAGCGAGGCAGTTCTCTAAGTATTGACGCTATCGAAGAACCCAGCAAGGTACAGGAGCGCAGGCCGTCCCTAGCGGGGACGAGCGAACCAGGCAGTGAGGGTGGTCCATGGGGCCCCAAGACGAGCCTTGGCTGGACGCGCACGGCCTGCGCATGCAAATCGACGAGATAATTTCACCGATCCAGGAACTGTTGAAAACGGATCCACATCAGCAATTGAGCCACGGGGTTCTTGGCACGATCCTAAGGATTCTGTCTGTAATCCGTGAGCATCAGGGTTCACGGCTGATCCTGGACGTTGAGATCTATGAATCGCTTTGGAAATCTCCGAAGCCGGTCACTGCGGTGGAGATGTCGGTCTTGCTGGGGTCGGTCCGTGCTTCACTGAGACGACTTGAACAACTGGAACAGCAGGGGACCTATGGCTCCACCGCCGAGGCATCGTCGTCCTGGGGTTCTGCCGTAGAACATCTCGACTCTCCCCCCGATGAACCCGGGGATTGGCCTGGGGAGGACCCAGGTATTCGGCGTTACCGGCTCGGCGCCGACAGCCAGCACCGCCGTACGGTCGCGAAGCGGCCCAGCGAGCTGCCATGGTGACCTGAACTTCGGCGGCACAGCGTGTGCACGGCGCTGTCCAGTTCAGGTACCGGCAACGCCTACTGCTGTACTTTGCTGCTGTACTCGCCTAAAGTCAGATGTACCAGCGTTCGAAAAATCCCTCTGACCTGAGTGGAGCTAAGGGGACTCGAACCCCTGACCCCCTGCTTGCAAAGCAGGTGCTCTTCCAGCTGAGCTATAGCCCCGCGCGACGGCGGTACAAGGGTACCCGGTCGGACCGCCCCGTCAGGGGGGCGGCGCGAGCGGCGCCACCGCAGGTGGCGTGCCCGCCTGCCCCGGAACCACCGGCCCGTGAGCCGCCGGACCGGCCGGGCCTGGGGCGGCCGGCCCCGCCGGACCGGCCGGACCTGGAGCGGCCGGCCCCGCCGCACCCGGAACAGCCGGACCCGGAGCGCCCGCACCGAGACCCGCAGCCGGGTCGATGATCACCCCGGCCCCCTCGCCGGCCAGCACCGCCGGAAGTTCCGCAAAGCTGCCCAGCAGATGGGTCGCGCCCGCCCGCTGCAGCCGGTCGCGGGTGTGCCCCCCGGTCAGGATCCCCGCCACGATCTGGGCGCCGGCCCGCCGGCCGCAGAGGATGCCGCTCTCGGTACCGCCTGCGTAGGCGGTCTCACGGACATCGGTGACACGGAGCCGGAGCATGGCGCACAGCATCGGGTCGGGCCAGGGGTAGCCGCGCGGCGCGTCCTCGGGGCACAGCACCAGGTCAACCTGGCGCCACCAGCCGAGCGTGTCCAGCACCAGGCCGACCAGGCCCCGGGACAGCCCGGTGATGAAGCACACCCGGACCCCGGACCCACGGATCTGCTGCAGCGCGTCGGACGCCCCGGGCATCGGGGCCAGCCCGGACCGGTCGACGGCCAGCCGGTAAGAACGGTCGAAGGCGAGCGTGGCCGCCTCGGCGCGGCCGGGGGCGTCGGGGAACAAGGCCCGGAACACGTCCACGGCGGACTGCCCGCGGGTCTGGTGGACGTGCACCATGCTGCGGGCGTAGGCGGCAGTGCCGGGGACGATGCCCTGGGTGGCGAAGGCCTCGGTGAACGCGCGTTCCAGGATGCCGCCGTCGTCGGCGGTGACCCCGAGCAGCCCGCAACACAACAGCGTGACCGGCGTCGCGCTGCTCACACCGAACCCCCGTCTTCAGCCCGGCCGCGCTGCGCTAGCTCCGCGGGCCGGGCGCTGCCTCGCTTAGTCGTCGCTGGTCGTCGCCTCGGTCCACAGATCGAGTTCGGCGCGGTCAGCCTGGACCTTCCGCCAGACGGCGAACACGCCAAGCCCCGCCAGAGCGAGCAGCAGCAACTTCTTCACGGTGCGGACCCTTCACCTAGGCAATCGGAGCCGGCCCGGGAAGGGGCGGCCAGGCTCCTTACGCTCCATGCAGACTAGCAAGCGTTTCCGTCACCGGTGCCTGGCCACACGAGTCTCATCCCACACCGGATCACCCGATTCGTAGACGTCTCCGCTCGCCCCGAACACGAGGAACCGGTCGAACGACCGGGCGAACCAGCGGTCGTGCGTGACGGCCAGGACCGTGCCCTGGTAAGACTGCAGGCCGGCCTGCAGGGCCTCCGCGCTGGCCAGGTCCAGGTTGTCGGTCGGCTCATCCAGGAGGAGCAGGGTCACCCCGCTCAGCTCGAGCAGCAGTATCTGCAGCCGGGCCTGCTGGCCTCCGGACAAGGTGCCGAACGGCTGCTCGGCGCAGTGCTGCAGCTCGTACCGGGCCAGCGCGGCCATGGCCTCGTTGCGCTGCATCGCGTGCTCGGTCATCAGGATCTCGGCGGGCCGCCGGCCGGCCAGGTCGGGGCGGGCGTGCGTCTGCGCGAACAGTCCCGGGACGACCCGGGCACCCAGCCGGGCCACGCCCTCGTGCCGGACATCCGCCCCGCCGAGGAGCTGGAGGAAACTGGACTTGCCGGATCCGTTCGAGCCGAGCACGGCGACCCGGTCCCCGTACCAGACCTCGCAGCTGAACGGGTGCATGAGCCCGGTCAGCTCCAGCTCCTCGCAGATGACCGCGCGCTTCCCGGTCCGGCCGCCGCGCAGCCGCATCCGCACGTTCTGCTCCCGGGGTGCCAGCTCCGGCGGCCCTTCGTCCTCGAACCGGCGCAGCCGGGTGAGCGCCGCCTGGTACCGAGAGGCCATGCCGTCGTTGTACGAGGCCTTCTGCCGCAGGGTGCGGACCAGCTGCTTGAGCTTCTCGTGCTCCTCGTCCCACCGCCGCCGCAGCTCGTCCAGGCGCTCGTTGCGGTCCAGCCGGGCCTGCGGGTAGCTGGCGAACCCGCCGCCGTGCACCCAGACGCTGCCGTCCTCGACGGTGATGATCCGCTGCGCGGCGTTGGCCAGCAGCTCCCGGTCGTGGCTGACGAGCAGGACCGTCTTCCGGGTCTGCGCCAGCTGCTCTTCCAGCCAGAGCTTGCCCGGCACGTCCAGGTAGTTGTCCGGCTCGTCGAGCAGCAGGACCTCGGCCGGGCCGCGCAGCAGTGCCTCCAGGACCAGCCGCTTCTGCTCGCCGCCGGACAGCGTGCCCACGCCCCGGTCCCGGCACTGCTCGTAGCCGAGGCCGAGCGCCGCGACCGTGCACGCGTCCCACAGCACCTCGGCGTCGTAGCCGCCGGCGTCGCCCCAGTCGGCCAGCGCGGCCGCGTACCGCAACTGGGCCGCCTCGTCGCCCTGCGCCAGCATCGCGCCTTCCGCCGCGTCCAGCCGCGCCGCGGCCTCGCGCACTCGCGTGTCCGCAACGAAGACCAGCAGGTCGCGGACCACCAGGTCCGCACCGGCCCGCCCGAGGGCGTGCTCAACCTGAGCCCCGTCCCCCCGGATCCCCCCGATGCTCTGCTTGCCCGGGGGGGCACTCTGCTGGCCCCCATGGGCCCGGATCCCCCCGATGCTGTGCTCACCGGGGGGAGCGACCCCCCGGATCCCCCCGATGCTCTGCTCACCGGGGGGAGCGACCCCCCGGATCCCCCCGATGCTCTGCTTGCCCGGGGGGGCGACCCCCCGGATCCCCCCGATGAATTGCCGCATCACCCCCAGCCCGCCGCTGGTCGTGACGGTGCCGGACTGCGGGGCGACGTCCCCGGCGATGAGCCGGATCAGTGTCGTCTTGCCCGCCCCGTTCGGCCCGACCAGGGCGGCGACCGTGCCCTCGCCGACCCGGAACGAGGCGTCGTCGAGCAGCACCCGCCCGCCCGGTAGCGCGTGATCGACGTGCGACACCTCGACGTGTCCCACGACGGTCCCCTTCCGGCGGCTGGCGATACCCTCCCGAGGTAACCAGGCCGGCGGGCGGGACCGCAACGCATATACCGGTCGTCCCGCTGCCGGCCGTCCCGCGCGGGCCCCGGTCTTACAGAGTCCTTACCGCCTCACAAAGAAAGACCGGTAACAGTTAATAACTCGTATGTTCAGCCTGTCCGCTTTCGTGAGTGCGGCCATACTAACGGCGTGATTCCCCGCGATTGTGCTGCCCGCCGGGGCGCTCCGCCCGCCGCCGCGACCTGTTGCACCGGAGTAGCGATGGTCCTGGTTTGACCGCCGTGCTTACCGGCCGTGGCGCCCCGGGCGGCGGCCGGTCGATGACTGCGCGGCCTGTCACCGGGCATGGGGACACCCGGGACGCCGCGGAGCCGTGGCCCCCCGCGGACTGGTTCAGGAAGCCGGACCGGGACCCGGCCGCGACGGGCCGGACGGCCCAGGATCGGCCCGCTCAGGGCAGGGCCGCGGCCCGCGTCATGCTGCGGGCCCGGACGGCCCAGTGGGTCCGCGGGTCGTGGCCGTGGCTGGTGCTGTGGCCGTGGGCGCTGGCCTGGGTCGCGTTCCAGGCCGGCATGGCTGGCCAGTCCTGGCACTTCTTCGCCCAGGGCGGGCGGCTCCTGTTCGCCAACGCCCCTGGTGCCGGCCTGCAGTTGTACGCGACCCACCCCGACCTGCAGATCGGCCCGCTGGCCCTGGCCGTGTCCGGCATGCTCAGGGCCATCGGGCCCGGCAACGGCGAGTCCACCGCGATCGCCGCCATGTCGCTGACCGGGCCGCTGGTGCTGGCCGCGGTGTGGCGGCTGGTGCCCGCGGCGGAGCGCCGCCGCCGAAGCCGGCTGCTGTTCGCCGGGCTGCTGTTCCTGCCCGTGTGGACGGAGCTGACCACGCACTTCGCGCACATCGACGACCTGATGGCGCTGGGCTTCTCGGTGGCCGCGCTGCACGCGGTAGCCCGGCGGCACCCGGTCTGGGCCGGGCTGGCCCTGGCCGCCGCCGCCGACTCGAAGCCGTGGGCGGCCGCGTTCGTGGTGCTGCTGCTGGCGCTGCCGCGGCGGCAGTGGCTGACCGCGCTGGCCGCGTTCACCGGCGGGATCGCGGCCGTCTGGCTGCCGTTCCTGCTGGCCGACCCGCGGACCGTGGCCGCCGTCACCCGGTTCACGATCCCCAACGACCGCTCCTCCGCGCTGCGGGCGCTCGGCGTCATGGACTCCCGGACCCCGTGGTGGGACCGCTCGGCCCAGCTGCTCCTCGGGCTGGCCGGCGGGGCGGTGGCGGTCCGGCGGGGCCGGTGGCCCGCGGTGCTGCTCGTCGCCGTGGCCGCGCGGATCCTGCTCGACCCCGGCGTCTACGCCTACTACACCGCGGGGGCGCTGCTCGGCACGATCGTGGTCGACCTGGTGGTGACGCGGTGGCGGGTCCCCTGGGCCACCGTGACCGCCGCGCTCCTGCTGTACGCCGCCCGGTTCACCCACGCGCTGATCCCGTTCAACCTGCACCAACTGGGGGAGCTGCGGCTGGTCTTCGCCATCGGCGTGCCCGTGATGGTCCTGGGGTTCCCCGGCTGGTGGGTGGCCCGCCGCCCGGGGCGGCACGCCCGGGGCCAGGCCGCGGCCGGCGGTGCCGGGGGAGCGGACCACGTGCCTGGCGGGGGTCCTCATCCCGCGCACCCGTCCGGCCCGTTTCCGGCCCACCCCTCTGGGCCGTTCCCCGTGCGGGAGCCCGGCACATATCCCGCGCACCCCTCCGGCCCGCTCCCGGTGCGCCAGCCCCGCGTCTACACTGCCCATCCCTCTGGCCCGTTCCCGGTGCGGCCGCCCGGCGGCTCGCCCGCCCGTCTTGCCGCCGGTACGGATCCCGCTCTCAAGTCGGTGGTCTGGGAACGGCTCGCTCACAGGAGCGGCTAGTACCGCGCCGGGCGAAGAACCGGCTCTCGACCCCGCAGCTCACAGGACCCCGCGCAGGGCCGCGCGGCCCACGTCCGGCCGCGGGGAGTTGCACGTCGGGCACCGCGGCCCGCGGTGCTGGGCGCGAGCGTGCCTGGCGCCGACCTGCGCCGGGACCGGAGCCGTGCGCCCCGGCACACCCTGTGATTCTGGCGTGGTGCCTGCCTAACTCGTCCCGCGACGATGACCGGGCCCGCCCCGGGTACCGTCCGCGGACCAGGGCCGGTGCCGGCCCGGCCGGGCCAGCGCCGCGGTCAGCTCGTGCACCGCGTGCAGGGAATGCGCGCTCAGCACCGCGTCGCAGTACGGCCAGGCCGCGGCCATCCCGCCGGCCAGCGGGCGGTACTGCTCGCTCTTGGTCCGGGGGTTGACCCAGATGATCCGGTGCGCGACCCGGGACAGCCGCTCCATCTCGCGGCGCAGCCCGGCCGGCTCCCCGGTGTCCCAGCCGTCTGAAATGATCACGACGACGGCTCCCCGGGCCAGGCCGGGGCGGCCCAGGGTGTCGTTGAACTCCTTCAGCGAGGCCCCGATGCGGGTCCCGCCGAGCCAGTCGGGGGCGGCCTGGCCGGCCCGCTGCAGGGCCTGCTCGGGTGGCATGTGCGCCAGCGCCCCGGTGAGCCGGGTCAGCCGGGTGGCGAACGTGAACACCTCGGCCTCGGCCCCGCCCGCGGCGCAGTACAGCAGCTGCAGCATGGCCCGGGCGTAGGGTTCCATCGACCCCGAGATGTCGCACAGCACGATCAGTTGGCGCGGCCGCCGCGCCGGGGTCCGGCGGGCCAGCCGGAGCGGGTGGCCGCCGGTGCGCCGGGCGTGGCGCAGCGTGCTGCGCAGGTCGGTCCGGCGGCCCCGGGCCGCCGGGTGCTCCCGGCGGGAGCGGCGCAGCGGGACCGCGAGGGTCAGCTCCCTCATCAGGCCGGCCAGGTCCTGCAGCTCGGCCGGGGTCAGCTCCGGGGCCTCCAGGGCCGTCCGCCCGGTCCGGGCCGTCCGCTGCGTCAGCACCCGGCGGCGGCGTTCCCGGGGGCGTGGCCGGGTGGTCCTGCGCGGCCCGGGCGGCCTCGGCCAGCAGGTCGTCCGCGGGTGGCCGGGGCGGCGGGCCGGGCAGATCCGGCCCGGCCGGGCCGGGGCCGTGGCCGCCCGCCCCGCCGAACAGGTCGCGGAACACCCGCTGCACGGTCCCGGTCTGCTCCGGGCCGGAGGCGAACGTGGCCAGGGCGCACAGGTAGAGCTCGTACCGGGTGGCCGGCCGGGCCAGGGGCACGGCCCGGGCGAAGCGCTCGCAGCGGCCCGGGTCGGCCGGGACCCCGGCCTCCCGCAGTCCGGCGCCGAGCCGGGCGGCGATCAGCGCCAGGTCGTCCGGGACCCGGGTCCCGTTGGTGCCGTCAGTCATCACCGGCCGCCGCGGCGAACCCGGCTGCCCGGAGGACCTGCAGATCCTCGGAGTACTTCAGCACCACGCCCGCGGTCTGGGCCGCCACCGTCTCGTCCAGCCGGTCCGCGCCCAGCACGACCAGGGCCTCCGCCCAGCTGATCGCCTCGGCCACGCCGGGTGGTTTGGCCAGGTCGAGGTCCCGGAGGCGGTCGATGCCGCGGGCCACCTGGCCGGCCAGCGGTTCCGCCGCGGCGGGCACCCGGCGGCGGATGATGGCCGCCACCCGTTCGGTGTCGGGGTACTCGATCCAGTGGTAGAGGCAGCGCCGCTTCAGCGCGTCGTGCAGGTCCCGGGTCCGGTTGGAGGTGAGCACCACGACCGGCGGCAGCGCGGCCCGCCGGGTGCCGAGCTCCGGGATCGTGACCGCGGACTCGGCGAGCAGCTCGAACAGGAACGCCTCGAACTCGTCGTCGCCCCGGTCCACCTCGTCGATCAGCAGCACGGCGGGCCGCGGGCCGGGATGGTCCAGCGCGGCCAGCAACGGCCGGGCCAGCAGGTAGTCCGCGCTGAACAGGTCGGCGTCGTGGAGCGTCTCGCCGCGGGACTCGGCCAGCCGGATCGCGAGCAGCTGGCGCGGGTAGTTCCACTCGTACAGGGCCTCGGCGGCGGTCAGGCCCTCGTAGCACTGCAGCCGGATCAGCGGCGTGTCCAGGATGGCCGCGAGGGCCTTGGCCGCCTCGGTCTTCCCGACCCCCGGCTCGCCCTCGAGCAGGATCGGCTGGCCCATCCGGGCGGCCAGGAACAGCGCCGTGCCCAGCGGCTGGTCGGTGAGGTACCCGGCGGCGTCCAGATCGCGGACGAGCGTGGCGACATCGGGCAGCCGCTCAGAAAGGTCAGTCAAGGGCATGGCTCCATCATCGGTCATCCGCTGGGGAGGCGGGGCGCGCCGCAGGCGTGTTCCCTCCGAGCCAGCGGATTCGGGGGGTTCCGGGGGGTCGCCCCCCCCCGCTGGCTCGGGGAGGGGAGGCGCGCCGCAGGCGTGTTCCCTCCGAGCCAGCGGATTCGGGGGGTTCCGGGGGGTCGCCCCCCCGGGTCATAGAGCCAGGTCCGCGCGAGTGGGCGGCCCTGGATCGCGGTCCACACGTTAGCCGGGGTGAGCGGCATGTCCGCGTGCCGCAGGCCCAGCGGGCGCAGCGCGTCGATCACGGCGTTGACCACCGCCACCGGGGAGCCCACCGTGGCCGATTCCCCCACGCCCTTGGCGCCGATCGGGTGGTGCGGGCAGGGGGTGACGGTCTCGCCCAGTTCCCACGACGGGCATTCCACCGACGTCGGCAGCAGGTAGTCCATGAACGACCCGCCGAGGCAGTTCCCATCCTCGTCATAGCTGATGACCTGCATCAGCGCCATGCCGACCCCGTCGGCCAGGCCGCCGTGCACCTGCCCCTCCACGATCATCGGGTTGATCCGGACCCCGCAGTCGTCCACCGCGATGAACCGGCGCAGCGCCACTTCGCCGGTGACCGGGTCCACGTCCACCACGCAGATGTACGCGCCATAGGGGTAGGTGAGGTTCGGCGGGTTGTACACGGTCTCCGCGTCCAGGTGACCCTCGACGCCGTCAGGCAGCTCCAGCGAGGAGTGCGCCGCCATCGCGATCTCGGCGATGGTCCGGCCCTGCTCGGGGTCGCCGCGGACCTGCCACCGGCCCGCGGCCCACTCGAGGTCCTCCGGTGCGGCCTCGAGCATGGCCGCGGCCACCACCCGGGCCCGCTCGCGGACCTTGCGCGCCACCACCACGGCCGCGGCGCCGGACACCGGCGTGGACCGCGAACCGTACGTGCCCAGCCCGAACGGGGTCCGGTCGGTGTCGCCGTGCACGACCTCGACGTCGTCCGGGCTCAGGCCCAGCTCGTGCGCGACGATCTGGGCGAAGGTGGTCTCGTGCCCCTGGCCCTGGGTCTGGCAGGAGATGCTCAGCACCGCCGTGCCCGTCGGGTAGATCCTCAGGTCGGCGCCGTCGGCCATGCCCAGGCCCAGGATGTCCATGTGCTTGCGCGGCCCCGCGCCGACCCCCTCGGTGAAGAAGCTCAGCCCGATGCCCATGTACTCGCCGCGGGCCCGGCGCTCCGCCTGCTCGCGGCGCAGTTCCGGGTAGCCGGCCAGGTCCATCGCGACCTGCAGGGCCCGGGGGTAGTCGCCGGAGTCGTACTCCCACCCGGTCGGGCAGGTGTAGGGGAACTGCTCGGGCCGCAGCAGGTTCCGCATCCGCAGGTCGGCCGGGTCCTGGCCGAGCTCGGCGGCCAGCAGGTCGACCATCCGCTCGACCAGGTAGACGCCCTCGGCGATGCGGAACGAGCAGGAGTAGGCGACCCCGCCGGGGGCCTTGTTGGTGTAGACCCCGGTGACCTCGCAGTGCGCGGCCTGCAGGTCGTAGGAGCCGGTGAAGATGTGGAAGAACCCGGCCGGGTACTTGCTGGGCTGCGCGGACCCGTTGAACGCGCCGTGGTCGGCCAGCACCCGGGCGCGGAGGGCGAGGATCCGGCCGTCCCGGGTCGCGGCGATCTCGCCGTGCATGTGGTAGTCGCGGGCGAACGCGGTGGACATCAGGTTCTCCGACCGGTCCTCGACCCACTTCACCGGCTGGCCGGTCATCATGGTTGCGACCACGGCGCAGAGGTACCCCGGGTACACCGGGACCTTGTTGCCGAACCCGCCGCCGATGTCGGGGGAGACGATCCGGATCTTGTGCTCGGGCAGCCCGGCCACCAGCGCGTACAGGGTGCGGTGCGCGTGCGGCGCCTGCGTGGTCGCCCACACCGTGAGCTTCCCGGTGACCGGGTCCATCTCGGCCACCGCGCCGCAGGTCTCCAGCGGCGCGGGGTGCGAGCGCGGGTAAAGCATGTCCTGGGTGACCACCACGTCCGCGGCGGCGAAGGCCGCGTCGGTGGCGGCCGGGTCGCCGGCCGACCAGTCGAAGATGTGGTTGTCCCGCTGGCCGGCCACGTCGTCGCGGATCACCGCGGCGCCCGGGTCCAGCGCCCGGGTCGCGTCCACGACCACCGGCAGCGGCTCGTACTCGACAG
>WNGB01025636.1_pt1 | contig 10402 bp, 7 predicted proteins | sample 5400681 | NCBI WGS metagenome assembly WNGB01 (sample SAMN13153367, study PRJNA577476) | soil metagenome | isolation source: 115 cm soil or saprolite under grassland replicate 2 | place: USA:California | collected 2016-06-15 | reverse complement strand
CTCGCAAGCAATTCCGCGACGTACTCGGGCAGGACGCTGACATCGCCGTCGGCATCCTCGACGCCGTCACCCAGCGACTGCGAGCGACGCTCCCGGCAGACTAAGCAATCGACATCCTTGGTGTTGGGGCCATGGAGCCCCGACCGTGCCATCGGACATTCGGAGGTCCGATGGCGGCCATGGATCGCGATCACCGGCATACTCAGCATCGTTGCCGGCGGGGTGGTGGTGATTTTTCCGGTGTCGTCTCTGTCCTTCCTTACGATCTTCCTCGGGTTCTGGCTGGTCCTCTTCGGGTTGATGCTGATCGTCAGGGGAATTGCTCTGCGATCCGCTGCGCGCGTAGCGAAGCCGATGGCCCCAAGTCCCGCAGGCTAAGCAGTCATCTCCTCGATTTCGAGCGCCCCACGCAATTGGTTGCGCGAGGTAATGCCGAGCTTGGGAAACAGCCGATAAAGGTGGAAGCCGACAGTGCGGTGCGAGAGAAACAGGGTCTGCCCGATCTCGCGGTTCGACATCCCCCCGGCGGCCATCTGAGCGATCTGAAGCTCTTGGGGTGTGAGGCGATCAGAAGCTCTCGGCAAGCGACGCGGACTGTTCTCCCCCGACGCGCGTAACTCGCGTCGGGCGCGCTCGGCCAGCGGTGTAGCGCCGATCGCAAGGAATGCGTCTCGAGCGGCGCGCAGCGGCGCACGTGACTCGGCGACCCGCCGTTGGCGTCGCAGCCAGATGCCATAGGCGAGCTGGCCGCGAGCGACCATCAGCGGGAGGCTGGTGTCTTCTGTTATCGCAGCTTGGAACAACTGCTCCGCCTCCCGGTCGTCCGCCACAATGGCACGCGCAAACCTCAAGCCAATCTCGAGCACCGGAGACCGTGCATGTGCAGCGAGCGGCTCGAGCGTCGCGATCGCATCTCGCGCTTCTTGCTCGTGACCGCTTGGAATCGCGGCTTCGACTAGATCCGCAGCTACCCAAAACCGGACGTACATGTGATATGCGGTGTCCTTTGGATTGAAGATGCGGCTGAGATATTCGAACGCCACCGCGTGGTCGCCGCGCAGGAGTGCAATGCGCCCTCGCGCCAGCTCAACCAGCGCGAGCAGCGGATTGGCGCCCATTGGCAACAGGACGCTTTCTGCTTCCGCGGCCAGCGACTCGGCGCCGTCAAAGTCGCCGCGCATGGCGGTGAGAGTTGCTTCAGCGAGGCGTGCCGCCGGCGCCCACCGGTGCAGCCCAATTTCAATGGCAAGGTCAACCGCCTCATGGGCGACGGGCAAACCGGAGGCAATGTACCCGAGGTGTACCGAGGCCCAGGCTTGCTCGGCAAGCGCCTGGGCCATCAAGAGAGGCCGCGCCTGCCGGCGCAGAGTGGGTACGGCTGACGAGAACAGACGATGGCCGAGATCGAAGATACCGAGGGCTTGCGCCGCCTGCCCGAGTACGACAGCGGTCATTGCGTCCGTTACAGGCACAGCCGTCAGACGCCTCAGCGGCTCCAGCAAGATCGCCCCGCGCTCGACAGGTGCTGCCATCGCGAGAGACATGAGCAGATGTGGGTCGTCGCGCTCGACCTTTAATCGGTCCAGAGCGCTCACAACAAGCTCTCGAGTTTCCCGGTCGAGATTACCCCACCAGATGCGGAGTGCAACCTGCGAGAAGAGCCTCAGTGCGAGTACTGAATCTCCGGATGATCTCGCCTCGTCAGCCGCGTGCACAAATGAACGAATCTGCTCGGAGCCGGACCACGAAGGCCCATAAGCATCCTGGAGCCACGCAAACAGCGCCCGGCGCGCTGGGTCGAGATCTGCGAGGTTGACGGACGCGAGAAGCCTTGCAGCGACTTCTTGGCCACTGTCGGCTCCGAGTGCGATCTCGGCCGCTTCCACCAACCGCGTGGCTCGCCGACGCGGATCTACCGACAGCGCTGCCGCCCGATCCAACGCCGCCACGGCCACGTCAAGCGCCCCTCGCCTTTCCGCGTTTGCGGCTGCGGTGATGAGATCCTGAGCACGACTTTCGTCCGGACCAACGGCGGCTGCCGCCCTGTGCCACGCGCGCCGATCCGGGTCGCTGTCAAGAACGTCCCCAAGCGCGGCATGAGCTTGCCTTCGTTCGCCCTCGCTGGCCGCTTGATAGGCGGCCGAACGAAGCAATGGATGCCGAAATCGGACCCGCTCGTCCTCGATCACGATGAGCCGCTGCGTCTGGGCCGGAGCAAACGAGTCAACGGAGAGGGGAATTCGCGCGATCGACTGGCCCGCTTGAAGGAACTCGGCGAGAGTTCCTTCGGGATCGATGGCCGCGAGCAGCAGGAGTGTGCTCAGTGGCGGGCGCAGATCTGATACCTGTGCGCTGAAGGCCCGCTCGAGGCGCTTGCTCAGCGGAAGCGGAGTCGCCACATGGGTGACGTCAACGTCAAGGGCAGTCGGCAGCTCGAGCAGAGCAAGAGGATTACCTTCCGCATAGTCGAGGACCAGGGTCCGGATTTGCGCTGAGAGGCTTGGAGTGTTTGCATCGAGCAATGCCCTCGAGGACTCACCGTCAAGGCCGTCCAGGCGGAGCTCGGGGATTCCGGTCCCGTCGATGTGGTTGTCGAGCCCGTCCCTGACTCCAAACGCGATGACGATCGGCTCCGCTTCGATTCGCCGCGCGACAAAGGCGAGCGTCTGGCAGGTCGAGGGATCAAGCCATTGAGCCTCGTCTGCGACAACGAACACTGGCGACCGGGTCGCGGCTTCAGCGATGAGCTCGAGGACTGCCAGCCCGACCATGAATGGGTTCGATGCCGATGAGTCAGTCAGTCCAAAGGCGGAACTAAGGGCAGCCCGTTGCATGGGTTCCAGACCGCTCATTCCGCCCAGCACAGGGCGAAGCAGGTGATGGAGAGCGGCAAATGGCAAATGCGTCTCCGACTGAGCGCCTGCCGTGATCAACACCAGCATGCCCTGCTCGCGCGCCCGTGAGGCTGCCTCCGCCAGTAGCGACGACTTACCGATGCCGGCCTCGCCGCGCACCACCAATGAGCTCCCGGTCGAGCCGGCGCGATTGATCAGATTCTGGACGAACGCGATCTCGCGCTCGCGCCCAAACAGGCGAGTCGCGGACTTCCCCTGGGCCACCCGGCTGCAAGTCTAGGTCGGGCAGCCATGACTGAATTGGGGCACCCGGTTTGACCCGGGTGCCGGCGAAATTAGTTCTCGAACCGCTTCACGAATGCGAGCGCCGTGTCGGCCACATCGCGCCAGCCGGCGTCGATGACCAGCGAGTGCCCGCGGTTGGGAATCTCGACGATCTCGGTCACGCCCGGGTTGCGCTTCTGCTTCTGATAGGCAGCCTCAGCTACCGCCAAAGGGACTGTGTGGTCCGCAGCACCCTCGATGATCAGCAGCGGTCCCCGGTCGGGGTTCTTCGTATCGACCTTGGCCTCGGTCCACGGGTTGAGGTTCTCGGCAGCCGCCTGGAAAACGGTCTCGCCTGATCCGGGGACGGCGAAGGTTTCGTACAGCTCCTTGGCCTCGTCGTCGCCGACGACGTTGGCGAAGCCGTAGCGGAACTGTTCGAAGGTGAGCGGTACGGCGCGGTTTCGGTTGGCCGGGTTGCCAAGCACGGGGGACGCCGCCTTGAGGGCCGAGATTGGGAGCGGCAGCACGCCGCGGAACGGTGCAGGGTCGATCGCAACTGACACCGCGGCGAGGCCGCGCCCAGCAATGATCTGAGTGACCAGCCCACCAAATGAGTGCCCGACCACGGCAGGCTTCTTCTTCAGCCCGCCGATCACCTCGGCGTAGTGGTCGGCGATCTGTCCAACCGACTTGCGGGCAAACACTTCAGGGTGCGCCTTGGCCTCCTCGACCGTCTCGGGGTCGTCGGGCCATCCTGGCGAAACAGGCGCGTAGCCGGCCTGGTCGAATAGGGCGGCCCAGCGATCCCAGCTGCTCGGAAGGAGCCACAGCCCGTGCACGAAAACGACCGGGGTCCGACCGCTCGCGTTTGCCTTGGCGACCTGCTCGGCGGTATTTCGAGATACGGCATCGGCCGTGGTATCCCGCGAGTCGTTGCCGTTTGTGCGTGACGAGATCATGTCAACGCTCCTTAAGTAAAGACATGGCTTGCGACCGTCGCAGCCTGGCAGCGCCACCTGCCCTGCGTCTTCTGTCAAACGACTGGACATCCGATCCAGTCAAGCGACAGATGCACCCAACCCGGGCTTGGCTCATTCTGAGACGCGACATGAACGAGAACATCAGCCTCGGCCGCATCTTCGGCATACACGTTGGTTTCAACTGGAGCCTCTTGGTCGTGGCCGCCCTGATCGCGTGGAGTCTCGCCACCGGCATCCTTCCGCCGGCCGCGCCCGGCGAGACTTCCAGCGCTTACTGGACTGCCGGCGTGGTGTCGGCCTTCGTGTTCTTGGCTTCCTTGCTGGCTCACGAGCTCGCGCATTCCGTTGTTGCCGTGCGACGCGGCGTCAAAGTCGAGGGGATCACTCTGTGGCTGTTCGGCGGAGTATCGCGCTTCAGCACCGAAACCAACTCGCCCCGTTCGCAAGCCCTGATCACCTTTGTCGGCCCCCTTACGAGCCTGGTGCTGGGCGTTGTGTTCTATCTGGTTGCCGTGGCGGTTGGCGGCGGTGGCGCACATCCAAGCCTGGTGGCGGTAACACTGTCGTGGCTGGGCTACATCAACATCTCGCTCGGAGTATTCAACCTGGTCCCGGCGTTCCCGCTGGATGGAGGCCGGTTGCTGCAGTCGCTCATCTGGCTGCGCACCGGCGATCGGCTGCGAGCCACCAGAATCGCCGCCCGCATCGGTATGGGCTTCGCCTACCTCTTGATTGCATACGGGCTGGCCACCTTCGTGTTCGCGGGCAGCCTGATCGGGGGAGTGTGGTCGGTCTTCCTCGGCTGGTTCCTCCTTAGCGCTGCGCGCTCCGAAGAAACCGGCGGCCTGATTCGACAAGCGCTGTCCGGGTTGACAGTGGCCCAGGTGATGACGCCCAATCCTGTTCAGGCGACCGACGACATCAGTGTCGACGACGCGCTGCATGGCTACGTGCTGGCCTCTCGCCACTCGACATTTCCAACCCATGACGCGGCCGGCAGGCTCAGCGGACTCCTGACCCTGACAGCGCTCAAGAACGTCGCGCCGGATGCGCGCCCGACGACCCTGATCAAGGAGATCATCTGTCCGCTCGACAAGATGTCCACAGCCAGCCCGGCCGACTCCGTCACCAGCCTGCTGGGCCTCCCCGAGGGCTGCAGCGAAGGGCGCACATTGATCATCGATGCAGAGCGGCTGGTGGGGATCATCTCGCCAAGCGACATCAATCGACTTCTACAGAGATCGGTGTCGGGTCGGTCACAAGTGCCGGCTCGCAGCGTCTGATGGTCGCGGCACACCTCACGAGCCTCATGCGTCACTTCATCGATCTCAGGGATGGCGTGCACGGCGACGCCGTGAGTCGGCGGGACAAAGAAGCCGTTTTCGCATGGGAGGTCGACATCTTGTCGCCGGTCGCACATCAAGCGCTCAGCGAGGTGAACACATACTTGCTCCTGGACTCCGGAACGGTCAGCGAAACGGGTCTCCAGCGCTCAGCGGACGGCGGTATGAGTGCAACATGGCACCTCACGTGGCCTGAGCAACAGGTGGTGCGAGTGCCTCCGATCATGCTTCATGCGTATTTCGGCGCCTCGTTCCACCACCCACACCTACGGGGAGGGACCTTGGCGATTGGCCCCTGAACGTGTTGAGCGTCCAAGACGCGACCGATCAGCTTCCGATGCTGCGTGCCATCGCGACTGGCGACCTACACAACCTCGTCTTCCAGGCGGACTACCGGATCATTCCCGCCGCTACTAGACCTTCGGCCAAGCCACCGCTCTAACCCGCCCGGCGACAACCGGTTCGAGTCCTGGGAGGGCCACCACAGACCGGGGTCACAGCGGCGGTTCGACCGCATGCAGGTCGAGAATCGTCAAATCGGCACTCTTGGGAGGCGGAAACCCGCCCTCGGCCAAGACTTTCTCAAGCTCATCACTTGACCAGCGGCTTCGCGCGTGCTCCTCGGAGTCCCACACGCCCACGATGTAAAGAGCGCCATCTCCGACTCCGCAGTGATGGCGCAGCTCGCCGAAGGATGTCGCCCCTCCTCGGCTCATGATCAGTGCGTGGGCGCGGTCGTACGAACGCGTCAACTCTTCGACGTCACCGTCAAATCGGGCAATCAGCAATGCAGACATTCCTCTCCCCTTGGCCAGTAACGGCCTGCCCAACGCGCCAGATAGCATCCAGCCCCGCGCTCGGCACAGGCCTAGTCATATTGCCTTCTTCCACAACGCGGGGTCAGATGTACGGCGGAGGTACGTGGTTCGAGTCCACCGCGGCCCTCCGCGACGGAGTCGAAACAGGGCAATCTGGAGGATTGGGAGTCAGTCTCCGAGCCCCTGGAGGTCACAGCCGTGTCACGCATTCGCGGAACCCAGGGGATACAGGAGGACACGGAAGGAAATGACGAGCTCGGCGATTGAGTACAGGACGAGACTGGAGGACCCGCCGGGATACGGAAGGACACGACATTAGGCCGGTTCGGCACCGTGAGGCCCCGGGTTCAAATCCCGGGCCCCCGACCAGTTCTTGAATTCAGAAACGTCAGTTACCGCTTTACTGCACGGCGCTGCGTGTCACCGCCGTGTCACACATTTTCCAAAACCTCGGTGCCGATAGCCCGCTTGAGGGTGGTTCCTAACCGTCGTTTGAGCTCGCGCATCGTTATTAGGTAGCCGATGTGCCACAACGCGCAAGGGGCCAGGACCGTGAGGCCTGAGTGCAAGTCTGTTCCCAACGGGTCCTGTCGGCCTTTCGCGGTCACTAACCTGATCCCGGCCCGCGAGATCCTCGGTTAGCTGCCTATGGGGTCAAGATCGACTCGAATCGTGAGCAGGTCGGTACCCATCTGCTTGGCCGTGGCACGAGCGCGGGGGTGGATGGCGGGGAGGCGCTCCCAAGTGTTGTCGTCTGGCAGTACGGTGGCGCGGCCCACCCGCCATTGGCCGCCGGCCTTGACCCTGACTCGCGGGTCGGCTTCAAGATTTTTGACGTAGGCGGCAGCGCGGCCGTGGTGGGCCACGATCCAGAAGACGTCACCGTGCAGCCCGTTGAGGACCGGTATTTGCCGCCGCACTCGTGGGTTGATCAAGTGCACCTGCAGGAATGTGCCAACCTTCCGCTTCATACGCTGCCCGAGACTCATCACCTGGATGTTGGGCAGGCGCAACCGCCCCGACATCCGGGAGACCACTGATTCCGACCACTGAAAGTTGGTCGGAGGCACGGCTACGACCTCAGAATCACTGGATGGACGACTTCGTAGGCCGGAAGGCGGAGCTCAGGGTGCTGATGTCGTCGCTCGACCTGATGCGCTCCGGTCGCGGTGGCCTGGTGCTCATCGCGGGTGAGTCCGGAATCGGTAAGACCAGGCTGGCGGAGGAGCTATCCGGCCGCGCGAGGTCGTGGGGGTCCGAGAGCGTCTGGGGCCGCTGCGTCGAACTCGAAGGCGCGCCCCCGTACTGGCCGTGGATCCAAGTGCTGCGCGCTCTTGCCAAGAGCGAGGCCGAGGCTCGCGCGCGTCGCGAGGACGAAACCCCAGAGCTGTCCTTCGTGCTGCCAGAGTTCAAGCCAGCAGGGAGTAGGCACCGCCACGATCGCGGCGACCGGATCAGACTTTTTGCGGCCGTCACGGACCGGCTGCGGGCTGCCTCGAACAGCGGCGGACTCGTGGTCGTGCTGGACGATCTCCAGTGGGCGGAGCGGCCGTCATTGGCGATGCTGCAGCACGTTTCGAATCATCTCCACGACGCGCCTCTGCTGGTGATCGCCAGCTACCGAAATGAGCCCGCGGAGAACAAGCCACTGTGGGCGCTGCTGCCAGAGCTCTTGCGTGAGCATGGGGCGCTGCATCTCGAGCTTGCCGGTCTCGAGAGAGAAGATGTCGGACGCTACCTGCTTGCGGCGTACGGCAAGGATGTCGACGACGGCCTTGCCGCCATTATTCATGACTGGACCGGCGGTAACCCCTTCCTTGTGCGGGAGCTAGCGAGCATGCTTGCAAATGAAAGAGGGCTGCAGCCGGTGGTGCCTCCGCAGCGTGTCGGAGACGTAATTGGCCGGCGGCTTCGGAGCCTGTCCACGTCGTGCCATACAGCGCTCGCGGCGGCATCCGTCTTGGGTCGCGAGTACAACCTGACGCTGCTCTCGAACGTGACTGATCAGCCCGCGGAGGGCCTGCTCCGTGTGATGGACGAGGCTGTCAGGGCGGGCCTGGTGGCCGAGGCGACGCCGGATGGCGATCGTCATCGTTTTGTGCACGACCTGATTCGCGAGACCCTCTATAGATCCATGCCAGCATCCGAGCGGATCCGCCTGCATCGGCGCGCAGCTCACGAGATCGAAACCGGAGGGTCTGCCGACCTGGCCGCGCTCGCTCATCACTGGATCCACGCCGTGCCGCTCGGTGGCTGGGAGAAGGCTGTCTCCTGTTCTGTTGAGGCCGCACGCCAGGCCGAAGACCAGCTCGCGTACGAGGAAGCGGTCCGCCTCTACACACAGGCGCTGTCAGCCTTGCCCGGTTCTGCCGTCCGGGGCGAGCGCAGGTGCGGCATTTTGATTGACCTGGCCCGCGCCCAGTACCGCTCTGGTGACGTCGGGCTGAGCCTGGACAGCTGTGTCGAGGCTGCGGCGATGGCCGCCTCGCTCGGCCGTGCCGACCTCCAGGCCCAGGCCGCTCTGGTTCTCGAAGGAGTGTCCGATCGCGAGCTGGGCCCGGCGTTGCGCCGACTCTGCCAGGATGCGCTGGCCGCGGCCGTCCCGACTGACGCGGCACTCCGGGCCCGGCTGCTCGGCCAATATGTCGAGCTTCTCGAGGATGTACCCAACATGGGGGAACGTCGCGAGACCCTGAGCTGCGAGGCGCTGCAGCTGGCGGAGCGAGTCGAAGACGAGAAGGCTCTGGCCGCCGCCCTTCATGGCCGGCACGCCGCGACAACCGGTCCCGATTATGTCGAAGAGCGGCTCGGAGTAGGAACTCGGCTGGTCGAGCTCGCCGGCCGTTCGGCATGGCCGGCGCAGGCAGTCTGGAGCCGCCTCTGGCGGATCGATTCCTTTTTTCAGTTGGGGCAGCTGGGCGCGATACCCGCGGAGCTGATCGAGCTCGAGGACCTGGTCCAACGGCTCCACCAGCACTTCTTCCGATGGCACCTTCTACGCAGCCAGGCGGCGCTCGCTCATGTCAGCGGCCGCTTCGATGAGGCGCTCAATCTCACCGAGGCGGCGTTCGGCGTAGGCCGAGCCGAGCAGCATCGCACCACAGAGATCGTCTACCGCGCCGCGCGTGCCTGGCTGGCCTTCGATCTCGGCGACAAGGCGCCGATGGACGAATACCTCTCCATGGCGGCGCGGGGACCTCGTTACGACCTACCGATCATCAATGCCAGTGCCGTCATCCAGGAGATGGCGCTTGGTCGTGCAGCCGCTGCCAAGGATCGCTTCGATCGACTGATCGCCTCCTACCCGAGCTGGGAGAAGGACGGGCGGTGGTTGTTGATCAGCACGTACCTTGCCCGGGCGGCGGTGGTTCTCGGAAGCAAGGACCATGTCCGGATGCTCTACGAGGCCCTATTACCCTACGGCCGGCTGTTCGCCGCCTCCGGTGCAGGCGCAGCCGTCTGCCGCGGGGCGGTGGCTCAGCAGCTGGGAGAGTTGGCCGAAGCGCTCGGGTTGGCGGAAGAGGCCGACCGCCTTCTCTGCGATGCGATCGCGCGCAACCGCTCAGCAGGAGCCACGCCCTTCGTGGCGTATTCACAGTTCAGCCACGCGAAAGCCCTCGCTCGCGGCGGTGCGACGGTTCGCGCGAAGGCTGAGGCTCGCGCGTCGCTCGTGACCGCGGCGAGGCTTGGAATGCGACCGCTACGGGAAGAGTCAGCAGAGTTGCTCGCCGAGCTTGATCGTGGTGGACCGAAGCTGAGTAGTAGGGAAACCGAGGTCGCGCAGATGCTGGCGGACGGTTTGAGCAACCGCGAGATAGCCAGCCAACTCCACCTGTCGGAGCGGACCGCGGAAAGTCACGTGAAGCACATCATGGACAAGCTCGGATTCAAGTCGCGTAGTCAGATCGCCGCGTGGGCTGCGGGCCAAGGTCTGGCGGGCGAGAGGGGCCTGGGCCGCTCCCCTCAGTCTGCGGGTCGATCGTGACGTCGGATGGTTTTCTCTTTGGTCTTGATCTCGACCTTCGGTGGGTGATAGGCGGTTCACGCATTCCTGGATCCGGACAAATTCGGGTTGAAGGTTTAGTGACCGATGGTCGGGAGCCATCCCGGCCCACAAGGGACACAGCCCCGTCTTTGTC
>WNGB01025393.1_pt1 | contig 10403 bp, 9 predicted proteins | sample 5400681 | NCBI WGS metagenome assembly WNGB01 (sample SAMN13153367, study PRJNA577476) | soil metagenome | isolation source: 115 cm soil or saprolite under grassland replicate 2 | place: USA:California | collected 2016-06-15 | reverse complement strand
AGGTAGGGCAGGTCTTCCCACTCTTCGTAGGCCGTATAGAGGCGGTAGTCCTGGAACAGCTTGGGACCCCACTGCTCTGGACTGCCCCCAAAGACACTCCGCAGCGCGTGGAGCACATAGGGCACCCAGGACGCGCCAGCCTCGATGAAGCCGAACCGTAATTCAGGGAAGCGCTCCGGAATCTTGTTGGCGACGATATTGCGAAAGGCCATCAGGGGCAGGGTGCGGGTATGGGGGAAGGTGTGGCTACGGGTGACATCGAAGATGGCCGTGAACGCCGGACAGCCGGCACCCGTGTGCACGCAGATGGGCATGTTAAGGCGAGCCGCCTCCTGATACACCGGGAAGAAGTAGGGGTCGTCCAGGGTCCGGTCGCGCTCAATGCCCCTGAAGAAGAGCCCCACAGCACCGTGCTCTTTGGCGAAGTTGATCTCGGCGATGGACGCGTCGATCGACCTGAGGGGCGGCACCACCACCCATAGCAGGCGGCCCTGTGCTTGCTCCCAAACCCCGGCCATGAAGCGGTTATAGGAGTGACACAAAGCCACCTCCAACTTGACGTCATCGGTAATGTAGGCCAGGAAAAGAGTCGGGTAGACCACCTGCGTGGCGACCCCCATCAGGTCCATGGCCTGGAGTCGCCCTGGAATGTCCAGCAGTTCCCTGGCACGCACATCGGGCGTGGTCTCGCGTTGGCCCGGCTCCGTGGGCGTCCCCAGGAGGACCCCCCCTTTGCCAGCGGACTTGGGAAAAATGGTGCCATCGATGAGCCAGAAGCTGGAGCGTCGATAGACTGTGTCCCCTGGCCCTGAGACGATGATGGGACGGCGTGGGTACATCTCCTCATCGATGAAGTCCCATACCTGTGCTGATTCGAAGAGATGGGTGTCGGCATCAATGGCACGCAGCATCTTTGGCTTCCCTCCACATATCCTCTCGCCGTATCTCGTTCCCGGCTCTTTGCTGTCGCCCGTTGCCTACTCTGGTAGGTAGAGCACGGCAAAGTGATTGTCCACAACCTTCCCGTCGGACGAGACCGAAAAGTTCGACGTGATGATCCCGGTGGCACCCACAAACTGTCCTGTGCCACCAGTTACTTCCCACAGCACACCACCCCGCTGGAGTCCTTCGATCCCGCTAGGGAACATGTATCCCTTCCCCAGGGTTCGAAACTCTACTGATCCAAGGCTGCCATAGGTAATGGTGCCTGTCTCATCAAAAGAGCCATCGGCATTGACTACCACACGGGATGTAAAAGTGGCCTGCCCACCGCCGAGCGCTTCCAGCGTCGCCTGGATGCTGTCAGCGCCTAGGACAGTGCGAAAGGTTTGATTAGCGGCGGTGGTCTGGGCCTGCAGGGTCTGGGGTGATCCTGCGACTGGTGCGGCACTTCCTTGAAATTGCAAGACAAACGACAACTGACGCATATGCAGTTCCTCTCAAGAGCGCAAGCGATCAAACCACAGACAGGGATTATCCCATGCTCTCTATTGCCATACCATCAGAAAGAGACAAACTGGACGGGAGCATGACGCTTGGCCGACGGGGAGGTTAGAGGCGCAACCGTATACTGCACATCCTGTATACTTGTTGCTGTCACTCTGTGGCAACCAGGAATGGACATCGACAACCCTCCCGAGGATGAACAGTCATGGAGTTGACGCCACTCATCTTGAAAGCGGTGGTGGGGACAGGCCTCTTCACCCTGATTCTCTGGTATGCCCAGAGTAGCAATCCACGCGCGGCTGGGATGATGTTGACCTTCCCAGCCCTCAATGGCTTGGGGTTGCTCACGGCGGAAAGCCGCGACCTCCACCTCATGGGACGGGCAATGCTCCCGATGATCGCCCTCAACGGTCTGCTCTGTGCGACGTATGTTGTCACCCAGCGTCAGCTGCGGTCTCGCCGCCCGGCCCTCTCTCCCGGCATGCACGTGTGGACGGTGCTGGGAGCGTGTGTGGTCCTGTGGGGAGGCGTGGCCGTGTGGGTAGCACCCTTGGTCCAGTCATACCTTGTCTCTTCTCGTCAGATCATGGCGTTTATCGGCGCGTATGCCGTGACTAGTGTGCCCCTGACGGCGCTCCTGTTGTGGTCGCCTGTGGACGAGCACGGGTGCGGACGGCAGCGTTTTGGGGGGGTGATACGCACCAACGCCGTGCGGGTGGGAGGGATGTTGGGCTTGCTGGTGCTCGTGATGCTGCTAGCACGCAGCGGCGCTGAGGCATGGGCCGGCCGGCTCAGTGCCTTGCCACTGATCCCGTTCTATAGCTTGCTCATGCTGCCATCGACACAGGTGCACACGTCCACAGAGGTCACACGCCTTGAGCAAGTGGGGGGCACAGTCCTCCTCGGCCCGCTCGTGGCCATGACGTTTGTCTGGGTGTTTGTCCAGTATCTCATCACCCTGCCACTGCCGCGGAGTACGGTCAGCTCTCTGGCTGCTGGGGTCCTCGGACTCCTCGTGCTTTGGAGCGTCTGTGGGCTGATGATATGGGGCGTCCTACGCGGTGTCCGCGTGCTTGAGCGCCGCCGCCTGTTGACGAATGCCCACGGGCTGTGTAACCCTTGATAGATACGACGCGACGAGGGGCATGGACTTTTCTCCACGTGCAGGGGAGGTCGGTAATGACAGAGAGAACAAGTCGCCAGCGCTCGACACGCGGCTCTAGAGTGACCCGCTTAGGGGACGACGATTTACATTACTTTAACGAGGGCACCCACTACCAGCTCTACGAAAAGCTCGGGGCGCATTTGGTCACGGTGGGTCGTACGAAGGGGACTTACTTCGCTGTCTGGGCCCCCAACGCCATGTCTGTGTCGGTCGTTGGCAATTTTAATGCCTGGAACCCGGAGAGCCATCCCCTGCAGGCACGTGGGAGATCAGGCATCTGGGAAGGGTTTGTGGCGGACGTGGGGGAAGGGGCTGTCTATAAGTACCACATTGTCTCGCGCTACCATGACTACCGCGTAGATAAGGCGGATCCCTATGGTTTTGCCCACGAAGTGCCTCCGCATACGGCCTCAATTGTCACAGACCTGTGGTATGTCTGGGGTGACCAGGCCTGGATGGAGGAGCGTACGCGACGCAATGTCCTCGAGATGCCTACTGACCTATAGTGAGCTGGCGCCGAAATTGGCCGCCTATGTTCACTCTATGGGCTTTACCCATGTCGAATTCCTCCCCATCATGGAGCATCCCTTTTATGGCTCCTGGGGTTACCAGAGCACCGGCTACTTTGCCCCCACGCGACGCTATGGGACGCCGACGGAGTTTATGTACCTCATTGACTATCTGCATCAACAGGGTATTGGCGTGATCCTGGATTGGGTCCCGTCGCATTTTCCCACCGACGAGCATGGCCTGGGCTACTTTGATGGCACACATCTTTATGAGCACGCCGATGACCGGCAGGGGATGCATCCAGATTGGGGTAGCTGGATTTTTAATTACGGGCGGCATGAGGTGCAGTGTTTTTTGCTGAGCAGCGCCCTCTTCTGGCTTGAGGTGTACCATGTCGACGGCCTCCGCCTCGATGCTGTAGCGTCAATGTTGTATCTGGACTACTCCCGCAAGGAGGGCGAGTGGATTCCGAATCGCTACGGCGGGCGCGAAAACCTCGAGGCCATCGAGTTGCTGCGCCGCTGTAATGAGATGGTTGGCACGCAGTACCCTGGCGTGTGCATGATTGCCGAAGAATCAACGTCCTGGCCCATGGTCTCCCGCCCTCCGTATGTTGGTGGGCTGGGTTTTCACGGCAAATGGGACATGGGGTGGATGCACGATACGTTGACCTACATGCATCTCGATTCCATCTTCCGCAAGTACGACCACAACCTGGTGACCTTCCGCAGTCTCTACGCGTTCAGCGAGAATTTTGTTTTGCCGCTATCGCACGATGAGGTGGTGCATGGGAAGGGCTCTCTGATCAATAAAATGCCCGGCAGTGATTGGGATAAATGTGCCAATCTACGGCTCCTGTTGGGCTATATGTACGCCCAGCCTGGCAAGAAACTTTTATTTATGGGTGGCGAGTTCGGTCAGTGGCGGGAGTGGAACCACGACACCAGTTTAGATTGGCACCTGCTCGCTTACCCAGCACACCTTGGCCTGCAGCGCTGGGTCCAGGACCTGAATCGCCTGTATCGCGCTATCCCAGCACTGTATGAGGACGACTGCAATCCGGCGGGTTTTGCCTGGGTGGACTGCAACGATACTGCCAGCAGTATCTTGTGCTTTATGCGGCAGGGACATGCCAGCGCTGCGACAGTGTTGGTCGTGTGTAACTTCACGCCTGTGCCGCGCCAGCACTACCGGGTAGGGGCGCCATACAGTGGTGTGTGGCGTGAGGCACTGAACAGTGATGCCCGCGAGTACGACGGCCAGGGCTTCGGGAACATGGGGGCTGTTGAGGCTGTCCCCATACCCCAGCATGGACGGCCGTATTCTCTCGGCCTCACTCTGCCCCCTCTGAGCATTGTCTTCTTCCTCAGTCCAGAGGCGTAGATCGTTACCCACAGTAGGCGGGGCACGAGAGCTTTAGCCTACCCTGGACGCTTGCCAGAGGCCTGGTATTATCTGTATATTATGCACCTCCTCTGCTGGTGGGAGAGGAGGTGCATGAGGGTGAGAGTCTGCCAGAGATGGTGCATGAGCGTGGGCCGCCTTGGTCGCAGCCCGCAGGGGGAACACTGGTGGAAGCACAGCGTCTCGATCTGCCTATTGGCGGTATGCATTGTGCTGGATGCGTAGCCCGCGTCGAAAAAGTCCTGCAGAGCCTGTCTGGAGTGCAGGCGGCCCAGGTCAATCTCGCCACGGAAACGGCGACACTGCACTATGAGCCAGCCACCGTGAGGCTCGAGCAGGTCGTGAAGGCGGTGCAAGAGAGCGGCTATCAGGTCCGCCTCGAACACACCACCATCCTGATCAAAGGGATGCACTGCGCCGGCTGCGTCGCGACCATCGAGCGCGCCCTGCGTAATGTGGCTGGCGTGGTGCAAGTCCAGGTCAACCTGGCGACCGAGCAGGCCACGGTGGCGTATGTGTCGAGCCGGGTTGAGGCGAGCACCCTGCGGCAAGCCATCACACGCGCCGGCTACGAGGCTCTGGATCTGCCAACAGAGGCCGACATACCATCCCAGCAAAGCGTTAAAGCTGACGAACTGCAGGCGCTGCAACGTCGTTTTCTGGTGAGTGGCGGGCTCAGCCTGCCAGTGGTACTGGGGTCGATGGGGGCCATGCTGCCCTGGGTGCCTTGGTGGTTGACCCATCCGCTGTTCCTCTTCGTACTCGCCACACCAGTGCAGTTTTGGGTGGCCTGGCCATTCTATCAGGGCCTGTGGTCGACGTTGAAGCACCGCACCGCCGATATGAATACGCTCATCGCCCTCGGCACATCTGCCGCCTACCTGTACAGCGTGGCCATGACTTTCCTACCGTGGCTGTTCGCCGTTGGCCATAGCATGCCAACGCATGTCTACTATGAGACGTCGGTGGTGATCATCACCCTGATTATGCTGGGACGGCTCCTCGAAGCGCGGGCGCGTGGGCAGACATCGGCCGCTATCCGCACGCTGATGGGGCTAAGACCGAAAACGGCACGCATTCTGCGCAACGGCATGGCGGAGGACGTGCCGGTCGAGGCGGTCAAAACAGGCGAGTTGGTACTGGTGCGACCAGGAGAGCAGGTCCCGGTTGACGGGAGGGTCATCGAGGGCCATGCGACGCTCGACGAATCAATGCTCACCGGCGAAAGTCTGCCGGTGGAAAAAGCTGCTGGCGCTGAGGTGTTTGGGGCGACGCTCAACAAGACGGGCAGTTTTACGCTCCTGGCCACTGGGGTCGGGAGTCAGACGGTGCTAGCGCAGATTATCCGCCTGGTACAGGAGGCGCAGGGCTCCAAAGCGCCGATTCAGCGGCTGGCAGACTATGTCGCCAGCATCTTTGTGCCGGTTGTCTTAGGGATTGCCACGCTGACTTTTCTGGTCTGGGCCCTGTTTGGTCCAGCGCCCTCCCTCACGTTTGCCCTGTTGAACTGTGTCGCGGTGCTCATTATTGCCTGCCCGTGTGCTCTCGGCCTCGCCACTCCTACAGCCATTATGGTGGGGACAGGTAAGGGGGCGGAACTCGGGGTGTTGTTCAAAAACGCTCCGAGCTTAGAGACGGCCCATAAACTCCAGACGATCGTGCTGGACAAGACAGGCACCTTGACGCAGGGCAAACCCACCGTGACTGACATCGTCACCCAGCCGGGTTTTGCCGAAACGGAGGTGCTGCGCCTGGCCGCCTCGGCTGAGCGTGGCTCCGAGCATCCTCTGGGCGAGGCCATTGTCGCAGCCGCGCGGGCACAGGGTTTAACGCTGGAAGAGAGCCAGGATTTTCAGGCCCTGCCGGGGCATGGTATCCGTACGACGGTCGGCACACAGACGGTGCTCGTGGGCAATGTGCAATGCATGCAGGAGGCGCGCGTGGTACTCGGCGGTCTGCAGAAAACTGCCGAGTCGTTCGCCAGTGACGGCAAAACCCCGGTATACGTGGCGGTGCACGGGCGCGGGGCTGGGCTTATGGCGGTGGCCGACACCCTGAAACCGCACGCCAAAGACGCGGTAGAAGCGTTGCGGGCTCTGGGTCTCGAAGTCCTGCTGATGACCGGCGATCATCAGCGCACTGCCGCGGCAATTGGTCAGAAGCTCGGGATGACCCACGTGCTCGCCGAAGTCTTACCGGAAGAAAAAACCCGTCAGATCCAAAAACTGCAAGCCCTGGGGAAACGCGTCGCCATGGTGGGTGATGGTATCAACGACGCCCCCGCCCTGGCGCAGGCCGATGTGGGCATTGCCATTGGCACCGGCACCGATGTGGCTATGGAGGCCGCCGATATCACCCTGATGAGCGGCGATGTGCGTGGTATTGCGACGGCCATCTATCTATCGCACCGCACGATGCGGACGATTAAACAAAATCTGTTCTGGGCTTTTGTCTACAACATTGTCGGTATTCCCATTGCGGCTGGTCTCCTGTACCCGGCGTTTGGCGTCTTGCTCAATCCGATGCTCGCGGCTGTCGCTATGGCGTTGAGTTCAGTGTCCGTGGTCATGAATTCCCTGCGGCTCCGTCGCCTGCATGTGCCACGGGCTTAGGGCCTATGGGAGACAAGCCCATGTCGTACACCATCTGGAGTAAACCGTACCACGGTAGAACCTGGGTCTTCGGTGGCTTACAGCTCGACAGCGAGAAACTCGCCGAGCAAACGTTTGCGATGTATCACCTGGCGCCCGGTGAGACCATTCAGCTCCGCGATCCAGATGGGAGCGTCATGGATGAGCGTCGCGATAACTCACGTCCGCACCCCTCTAGCGCATAAACGGCTCACACTGCTGCGCCAGGACATCCTTAGAAGCGTATGCGATGCGCAGGCCTCAGCAGTGTGCTTCAGACTCACGTAACGCTGGCAACACTTCCTTGCCCATCAGCTCAATGCAGCGCACCGTGTCCTCGTGGGTCATATAGCCATCGTGCGACCAGAGGAACATATGACCCACGCCGAGCAGGTTACGCACATAGTGCAGCTTTTCGATCACCTGGTCAGGCGTACCGACCACCAGTTGGTAATTCTTCTGGGCTTCTGCATAGGCCAGTGAGTCGAAGGAGCGTGAGATCGCCCGCAGACGGCGAATGCCGGCCACGTTGACCGTGGCGTAGCCTGGCGGGGCCATCCATTCACGTGGCTGCTTATTCAGCGCCCCGTTCTGCCAGAAGAAGTTTTTGCCTTGCTCCTGGGCTTTCTCATGGGTGTCAGCGACAAAGCAGCGGATGAGATAGCCGACGTGCTCTGGCTGCATCTCATAGCCCTCAGCCTCAGCCGTTTCATGGTAGATCTGGATCAATTCCTGCGTCTGCTCGAGGAACGAGCCTAACACAATGTAGGGATAGCGGTGCTTGGCTGCCCACACTACTGTCTCCGGGCTTGCCGTGCCAGGGACCATGATCGGTGGGTGTGGTTTCTGCAGGGGGAGGGCCCAGGGGTTGATCACCCGATATTGAAAATGTTTGCCTTCCCAGCGGAACGGTCCAGGGCGGGTCCAGGCAGCCAGAATCACATCATGGGCCTCTTCAAAACGCTCGCGATTGTGGGCCGGATTGACATTGTTCGCCAGGCTCTCGACCCCACCGCCACGTACGAATCCTGAGACCAGCCGACCGCGCGAGATGCAGTCGATCATGGCCAGTTCTTCGGCCAGGCGCAGCGGGTTGTCAACCACCGGCAGGGGGTTCCCCAACATGACGATCTTGGCATGCCGGGTGATTTTTGCCAGCACCGTGCCGGTAATGTTGATTGACGCCTGCATGCAAAAGGGCGCGGTGTGGTGCTCGTTAATCATGATGCCGTCAAAGCCCGCCTCGTCGGCTACCTGATACTCATCGTGGTAGCGATTGTACAGCTCGCTAGCCAGCTTCGCATCGTACAGGCTATTCGGCAAGGTCAGGCGTAGGGCGGGGTACTCCTCCTGGATGGCCGGATCGTAGCCCGTGTACGGCTGCTCAGTGAAATAGTAGTATTGCGTGTTTGCCATTGGGCTCTCCTTTCCCACTGGCCGTTGCTGGTGTGCTCCTGTGTGCCTAGGACTGGGAGGTGAACTCCGTCACCAGCCGTGCCAGCTCCTGCGGGCGCTCGAATTGTGGCCAGTGGCCACACTGCTCGATGAGCCGCAGGGTTGCCCCTGGGATGGCACGTTGGTACAACTGTCCACATTCAACAGGAATGATCTGGTCCTGGGCACCCCACACGATGAGCGTGGGGACGTGCACTTTCTCCAGCATGCCTGGTAATGATCGGTCATACATGAATGGTCGAAAACACATGCGAATTGACGTGGTACGTCCAGCTTCGCGGGGCCCCCCAAACTCCTGAAATTCCCCCCCGAACAGACGTTGATACTCCGGAGCGTTGGCCGTATCGTAAAAACATCGGTCGATGACCTGCCGCCAGGGCGTAATAAAAATGTCAAACATTTCGCTGTGCTGGGGACGGATGCCGGCAGCGTCGACCAGCACCAGGTGCCGCATGTGCTGAGGACACATCACGGCCATCTGGGCGGCAATCCAACCACCAAGACCAATGCCCACGACGTCCACCGGTGCGAACGCCTGTTGCTGGAGGAACCAGTGGTAGAACACCGCCTGATGTGAAATGGTTTCCAGCCAGTCAGGACAAGGGGTTTGCCCATAGCCCGGATGCGAGGGGGCATACACTGTCGCCTGCTCTGCTAAGGCATCGTAAAATGCGAGCCATCCCTCAAATCCCTCGACACCATGGAGCACGAGTATGGGCGTCCCACTGCCCCCCTGCAGCACGTAGAGTTCTGTCCCGGCGACTTTGACCCTTTCCTCAGTGAACGGCACGGTCGACGTCGTCATTCTCCCCTCTCCTTGATTAGCGTGCCACATCGCGTATGCACTGTGCGGCTGGTGCGTTGTGTGCTTGCGCGTCGCCAGTGTACTCTCCTACGCCCCGCAACGCAAGGAAGTCAGGGCGCACAGCCGTGCACCCTGACCAGCGGTGCTTTAGGCAGAGGGCTCTGCGAGGTTCGTGCTCCCATCCCCCTGGTAGACATACTCAAAGGTCAGGCAGCCGGCACTCTTGTTGACGCAATAGTAACTGAGGAGGCGCATTTTGGCATACTTGCCATCGTGCGTGCGCACCAGGTAGACGAACGGCTTGGGTGCTAGAACATTGGCGAGATAACTGTAGTTGAACCATTTTCCCATGACGGGATTGTACGAGGCAGGACGATTCTTCGGATGCACATCGCTAATGAACTCTGCCTTCTCTGGAACTTTCGTCACGGCTGCAAAGTCGCGTTCCCCGAGGCTGAGTAGGGCTCCCTGACCGGTCGGATTGGTATGCCCACCATTGGTTTTGATGACGTAGCGTTGGAACGTCAGATCCCACGCGTCGGTCTTCGGCTCCTGGACTGCTACCACCGACCCGCGTGCGAAATCAAAATACATCCAGACGTCTCTGGAACGTGCATCGACAGTGTAGACAATGGGGCCAACCAGCTGTTTTCCCACGGCTTGCGGCTGCGGCGGCGTGGGTTGATAGATCGCTGCCGTAGGATCGTCAGAGCTCCCTCCCTCACTACTACAGCCTACGAGGCACAAGACGACTATCCATAGGCTGAGAAGACGCCGGATAGTGCTCCACCGCATGCTGCATACCCTCTTCGCATCTATGGCCGTAGCCGTTGCTGGCGGACCGTGCGGGCCGTGCGACGGAGCTGGAGACGCCGGTGCAGCGGGCGCAGCACCAGATAGTAGATGCCGAAAAATATCCCAATATTGAGTAAAGCCAGGGCGAGTAGGGTGTGATCATAGCCGTGGGTGACGAGGTGGTGGTACCCTA
>WNGB01016040.1_pt1 | contig 10403 bp, 10 predicted proteins | sample 5400681 | NCBI WGS metagenome assembly WNGB01 (sample SAMN13153367, study PRJNA577476) | soil metagenome | isolation source: 115 cm soil or saprolite under grassland replicate 2 | place: USA:California | collected 2016-06-15 | reverse complement strand
CCGAGTCTATCGGCAGGTGGACGACGCGCCGGTGGGGCGGTCGGCGCCGCTCGTCCACATTCTGGCCGCGCCACGCCCGCCCGGGCGCCGGCGCGCGTAGGTTCCGCGCCGTCCCGTCCGTCGCCTCGGCGCCGCCGAGGTCCCACCCCAGGAGGTCAGCGTGCCGCGACCCACCCACCGCCGCGCCGCGGTCGCCGCTCTTGCGATCGCGCTCGCGCTCGCCCCGGCCCCGCGGGCGCCCGCGGAGGCGGCGCGCGTGCAGGCGGCGCCGGGGGAGGCGCCACGCACAGCGGCGGCGCCCGCGGAGGCGCCGCCAGGGGAGGCGCTACCCGCGGAGGCGGCGGGGATGGTCGTGGCCGCGGGGCGGCGGGTGCCGGGGCTGCGGCTGCCGGCCAGGGGAGCGGTGGTGCGCGGGTTCGAGGAACCGGCGGGGCCGTACGGCCCGGGGCACCGAGGGGTCGACGTGCGCGCCCCGGTCGGGACGCCGGTGGCGGCGCCGGCGTCGGGGACGGTGACGTTCGCCGGGCGGGTCGCGGGATCGGCGTGGGGTGGGTCAGCCTGCTGGTCGCGCCGGGCGTGGTGGTCACGGTGGGGCCGCTGCGCCAACCGGCCGTCGCCGCCGGGGAGCGGGTGGCTGCGCTGGCGCCGGTGGGACGGCTGGCCGCGGGCCACGGCGGCGCCGTCCACCTGAGCCTTCGGGTGGATGGCGGCTACGTGGACCCGCTGCCGTGGCTGGTCGACCGGCCCCGCCCTCGGCTCGCCCCGCTCCCGGCTCCCACGGCGTGAGCCGGCGCCGCTGTGCTATCGTCCCCGCGGGCCCGGGATGCCCCGGGCTACGACGCACGCCCGTCGACGGGACTCGAACGGTGCCCACCCAGCCAGCCGGCTGAGAGGGTCGAGGGACCCGGACCCCCCACGACACGACGACCGTGGAGCCAAGCGGGCGGAGGCCGAACCGAACAGGCAGGAGGACCACCGTGGCAGTCGTCACCATGCGCCAGCTCCTCGAAGCCGGCGTGCACTTCGGGCACCAGACCCGCCGCTGGAACCCGAAGATGAAGCGCTTCATCTACGGCGAGCGCAACGGCATCTACATCATCGACCTGCAGAAGACGACGGCCGCCATCGAGGCCACCTACACGTTCCTGCGCGACACCGTGGCCAAGGGCGGCAACGTGCTGTTCGTCGGGACCAAGAAGCAGGCCCAGGAGTCGATCAAGACCCAGGCCGAGCGGGTCGGCATGCCGTTCGTGAACTTCCGCTGGCTGGGCGGGATGCTCACCAACTTCACCACCATCTACCGCCGCCTGCAGCGCCTCAAGGAGCTGGAGGCGATGGTGGCCACCGGCGCCACCGAGGTGCTGCCCAAGAAAGAGGTCCTGCGGCTGGCGCACGAGCGGGAGAAGCTCGAGCGCAACCTCGGCGGCATCCGCGACATGACCCGGCTGCCGGCCGCCGTCTGGGTGGTCGACACCCGCAAGGAGCACATCGCCGTGACCGAGGCCCGCAAGCTCGGCATCCCGGTGGTGGCGATCCTGGACACCAACTGCGACCCGGACGAGGTCGACTACCCGATCCCCGGCAACGACGACGCCATCCGCGCCGGGAGCCTGCTCACCCGCATCGTCGCCGACGCGGTCGCCGAGGGCCTGCGCCTGCGCAGCGTGTACGCCTCGGAGGCGGCCGGCAAGGAGGGCGCCGCCCCGATCGCCGCCAGCCCGGCCGACGAGGAGCCGCTGGCCGAGTGGGAGCGTGAGCTGCTGGAGTCCGCCGACAGCGGGGAGTCGACGGCCACACGGGTCGGCGCCGCCACGCCTGACGGAGCTCCGAGCGCCACGCCGGCGGCCGCGGAGGGAGGCAACGGCTCCACCGCCCCGGCGGCCGCCGGCGAGGTGGCCGCCGCCCCGGCAGAGGTGGCCGCCGCCCCGGCAGAGGTGGCCGCCGCCCCGGCAGAGGTGGCCGCCGCCCCGGCAGAGGTGGCCGCCGCCCCGGCCGAGGAGGCCGCCAAGCCCACCAAAGCCACCAGAGCCAGCAAGGCGACGACCAAGGCCGCCGAGCCCGCCGGCAAGCAGCGCCAGCCGCGAGCCTGAGAGCACGGCACCCGACCAGCCAGCAAGGAGCACCACCCGAGATGGAGATCACGGCCGCCCAGGTCAAGGCCCTTCGCGACGACACCGGCGCAGGGATGATGGACTGCAAGCAGGCGCTGCAGGAGGCCGACGGCGACCTCGAGCGGGCCAAGCAGATCCTGCGCGAGGCCGGCAAGGCCGGCGTCCAGAAGCGAGCGGGCCGCAGCGCCACCCAGGGCGTCGTCGACGCCTACCTGCACACCCCCGACCCGAACCTGCCGCCGAAGCTCGGCGTGCTCGTCGAGCTCGACTGCGAGACCGACTTCGTCGCCAAGACCGACGAGTTCCAGCGCCTCGCCCACGAGATCGCCCTGCACATCGCCGTCGCCGACCCCGCGTACCTGCGGCGCGAGGACGTGCCCGACCACGTGGTCGAGCAGGAGCGCAAGATCTACGCGACCCAGGCCGAGGGCAAGCCGGCCGACATCGTGGAGCGGATCGTCGAGGGCAAGCTCAAGGACTTCTACAAGCAGGTCGTGCTGCTCGATCAGCCGTACATCCGCGACGACAAGCAGACCATCCAGGACCTGCTCGACGGCTACTCGGCCAAGGTGCGCGAGAAGCTCGTGCTGCGGCGCTTCGTCCGCTACAAGGTCGGGGAGGACGCCTAGGCCGACACCCTGCGACCATGGGCGGGGGACAGGAGGAACGGGTGGCGTTCGTGATGGCGGGTGACGGCCCGCTGGTGGAGGCCGGAGACGGCAAGCCGCGCTACGAGCGGGTGCTGCTGAAGCTCTCCGGGGAGGCGTTCGCCGACTCGGCCACCGGCTTTGGGCTGGACTTCGACAAGATCGACGGGGTGGCCCGCCAGCTCGTCGAGGTGCTCGACCTCGGCGTGCAGGTCGCGGTGGTGGTTGGCGGCGGCAACATCGTCCGTGGCTCGACCGCGGAGGCCGCCGGCATGGACCGGGCGAGGGCCGACTACATGGGGATGCTCGGCACGGTCATGAACTGCCTCGCCCTCCAGGACGCGCTGGAGCGGCGGGAGGTCGTCACCCGGGTCCAGACGGCCATCCAGATGACCCAGATCGCCGAGCCCTACATCCCGCGACGGGCGGTGCGCCACCTCGAGAAGGGGCGCATCGTCATCTTCGGGGCCGGCATGGGCGCCCCCTACTTCTCCACCGACACCACCGCCGCGCAGCGGGCCCTGGAGATCGGCGCCGAGGCGATCATGATGGCCAAGAACGGCGTCGACGGGGTGTACGAGGCCGACCCCAAGAAGCATCCCGAGGCTCGCAAGTTCCTCCAGCTGGACCACCTGGAGGCGATCAGCCGCGAGCTCAAGGTCATGGACGCCACCGCGCTGTCGTTGTGCAAGGATCACGACCTGCCAATCATCGTGTTCGACCTGCTCATCGACGGGAACATCCGGCGTGCGGTCTGCGGCGAGCCGATCGGCACGGTCGTCGGCCCGCTCGACGAAGGGGAGTCAAGGTGATCGAGGACACGCTCAAGCAGGCCGAGACCAAGATGAGCAAGGCCATCGACGTGGCCAAGGAGGAGTTCGCCGGGATCCGCACCGGCCGCGCCAACCCGGCGCTGGTCAACCGCCTCCAGGTCGACTACTACGGCACCCAGACCCCGCTGCAGCAGCTCGCCGGCGTGTCGGCTCCCGAGGCCCGCATGCTGGTCGTGTCGCCCTACGACCGCACCGCCACCGCCGCCATCGAGAAGGCCATCCGCAACTCCGACCTCGGCATCAACCCGGCCAACGACGGCCAGGTGATCCGGCTCGCCTTTCCGCCGCTCACCGAGGAGCGCCGCAAGGAGTACGTGCGGCTCGCCAAGCACCGGGCCGAGGAGGCCAGGACCAGCATCCGCAACGTCCGCCGTCACGAGAAGGACGCGCTGGAGCGCCTGGAGCGGGACGGCGAGATCTCCCAGGACGAGCTGCGCCGGGCCGAGCAGCGCCTGCAGGGCATCACCGACAAGTACGTGGCCGAGGTGGACAGCCTGCTCCAGCACAAGGAGCGGGAGCTGCTCGAGGACTGAGGCCCGTGGCAGAGCCGGCCCCGCTGGATCCCGCCGACGCCGAACCTCCGGTGGCCAGGCGCGAGCGCCGGGCCGGCCGCGATCTCCCCGTGGCCATCGCCAGCGGGCTGCTGCTGGCCGGCCTGCTGCTCGCCGCCCTGGTCCTGTCGCGGCCGGCGTTCGTCGCCTTCGTGCTCGCGGTCGTCGTGCTCGCCCTGCTCGAGCTCGTCACCGTGCTGCGGGCCAGGGCCACGCGCCCGGCCAGGCCGGTGGTGCTCGCCATGGCCGGGGTGCTGCTGGTCGGCGCCTACCTGAAGGGGCCGGCCGCCCTGTCGTTCGGCCTGCTCGTCACGATCCTGGCCGCGTTCGGGTGGTACCTGGTCGACCCGGGCCGCACCGAGGTCACCCGCAACGTGGCGGCCACCGTCTTCGCCGTGGTCTACGTGCCGTTCATGGCCGCCCACCTCGCGCTGGTGGTCGGCAGGGCCGATCATTACGTGGGCGCCATCATCGGCTATGCCGCGCTGGTGGTGATCTACGACACCGGCGCCTACGCCACCGGGGCCACCCTCGGCCGCCACCTGCTCGCCCCGCACGTTTCCCCCAACAAGTCGTGGGAGGGCGCGGCCGGGGCGACCGTGGCGTGCCTGCTCGCCGGCGTCCTGCTGCTGCCGCTGTGGGAGCCGTGGACGCTCGCCTCTGGGCTGGTCCTGGCGGCGGTCACCTGCGTGGTCGCGCCGGTCGGCGACCTGGCGGAGTCGATGCTCAAGCGCGACCTGGCCGTCAAGGACATGGGCTCGATCCTGCCCGGCCACGGCGGCATGCTCGACCGGATCGACGCGCTGCTGTTCGCGGCCCCGGCCCTCTACTACGTCCTGGCGGCCTTCGACCTGATCCGGACGCCGTGACGCGCTCGCTGTACGACCTGGACGCCGGCCAGCTCGAGGCGCTGGTCGCCGAGGCCGGCGAGCCGCCCTACCGGGCCCGCCAGCTCGCCCACTGGCTGGACGGCCGCAGGCAGCCGGACCCCCGGCGCATGTCCGACCTGCCGGGCTTGCTGCGGGCGCGGCTGGCCGACCGGTTCGCCGGGGCCGGGCTGACCCTCGAGCGCCACCAGGCCGGCGACGGCGGCTGGACCCACAAGCTGCTGTTCCGCCTGCCGGGCGGCGATGCGGTCGAGTCGGTGCTGATGCTCTACCCGGTGGGTGGGGGCGACCGGGAGGGGGCCGGGCCGCGGGCTCGGGCCACCGTGTGCATCTCCACCCAGGCGGGTTGCGCGATGGGCTGCACCTTCTGTGCCACCGGGCAGTTCGGCTTCACCCGCCAGCTCTCCGCCGGCGAGGTGGTCGAGCAGGTCGCGCGGGTCTCGACCATGCTGCCCGAGCTGCGGCCCGGCTCGGACGCCCCCGACCACCTGACCAACGTGGTCTTCATGGGCATGGGGGAGCCGTTCGCCAACCCGGCGGCGACCTGGGGGGCGGCGTGGCGGCTGCACCGCGGGTTCGGGCTGTCGGCCCGCGCGATCACGATCTCCACCGTCGGGCTGGTGCCCGGGATCCGGCGGGCGGCCACCGAGCCGCTGCCGGTCAACCTGGCCGTCTCCATCCACGCCGCCGACGACGGGCTCCGCGACCGGCTGGTGCCGGTCAACCGGACCTGGCCGATCGCCGAGCTGCTGGCCGCCGTCCGCGACTACGTCACGGCGACCCGGCGCCGGGTGTCGTTCGAGTACGCGCTCATGGCGGGCGTCAACGACGGCGTCGACCAGGCCGACCGGCTCGGCCGGCTGCTCGCCCCCCTGCGGGTCCCCGGCAGCGGCGGCCACGCCGCCCACGTCAACCTCATCCCCTACAACCCCACCCCGGGGGGTTCGGGGGGCTCAAGCCTAGCCCCCCGATCTCCAGGGGCCGGGTTCGCGCCGCCGTCGAAAGGGGCGGTGCGCCGCTTCCGCGACGCGGTCGCCGCCACCGGCGTGCCGGTGAGCGTGCGCGCCAACCGCGGGGTCGGCATCGACGCCGCCTGCGGCCAGCTCCGCACCAGCGCCGGCCGCCCCGGCCGCCCCCCGACCACCGGGGGGCTGCCCTTGAGCCCGACCGACCGGGGCACCCCTTCGGGGTTCCCCGGACCCCTCCGGCCGGACCCCCGGCCGCACGGCGCGACCGAGGTGCGGCGATGACCGCCAGGCCGCCCATCGGGGTCGCGGTGCTCGGGTCGACCGGGTCGATCGGGGTGCAGGCGCTGGACGTGATCGCCGCCGAGCCGCGGCGGTTCCGGGTGGTCGCCCTGGCGGCCAGGCGCTCGGCCGCCAGGCTCGCCGCCCAGGCCCGCGAGCTGCGTCCCGCCGCGGTCGGCCTGGTCGAGGCGGGCGAGGCGGCCGCGCTCGCCGCCGAGCTGCCCCCCGGCTGCCGCCTGATGGTCGGGCCCGAGGCGGTCACGGAGCTGGCCGCCGCCGACGGCGCCGAGGTGGTCCTCAACGGCATCACCGGCTCGGTCGGGCTCGCCCCGACCCTCCGCGCCCTGCAGGCCGGCCGCCGCCTCGCCCTGGCCAACAAGGAGAGCCTGATCGTCGGCGGCGAGCTGGTCGCAACCCAGGCCCGGCAGGGCCAGATCGTCCCGGTCGACTCCGAGCACTCCGGCCTGGCGCAGTGCCTGCGCGCCGGCCGCCCCGAGGAGGTCGCCCGGCTGGTCCTGACCGCCTCCGGCGGCCCCTTCCGCGGCCGTTCCGCCGCCGAGCTGGCCGCCGTCACCCCCGCCGACGCCCTCGCCCACCCGACCTGGGCGATGGGCCCGATGATCACGGTCAACTCCGCCACGCTGATGAACAAGGGCCTGGAGGTGATCGAGGCGCACCTGCTGTTCGGCGTGCCCTACGACCGCATCGAGGTGGTGGTGCACCCGCAGAGCGTCGTCCACGCGATGGTCGAGTGGCGCGACGGCTCCACCGTGGCGCAGCTCTCCCGGCCCGACATGCGCCTGCCGATCGGCCTGGCCCTCGGCTGGCCCGAGCGGTCCGAACGACCGGTCGGGCAGCTCGACTGGAGCCGCGCGGCCACCCTGGAGTTCCAGCCCGTCGACCGGGCGACCTTCCCCCTGCTGGACCTCGCCGTCCGCGCCGGCCGGCTGGCGGGCACCGCCCCGGCGGCCCTCAACGCCGCCAACGAGGAGGCGGTGGGCGCGTTCCTGGCGGGCCGCCTGCCGTTCCCCGGCATCGCGGCGGTGGTCTCGCGGGTGCTCGACGAGCACCGGCCGCCGGCGCGCCTGGACCTCGCGGCGGTGCTCCAGGCCGAGCGGTGGTCCCGCGACCGCGCCCGTACACTGGTCGAGGACCTGATCGCTTCCCGGGGGATTCGATGACCACCTTGCTCGGCGTCACGCTGTTCGTCCTGGCCCTGATGGTGGCCATCTTCCTGCACGAGGGTGGCCACTTCGTGACCGCCAAGCTGTTCGGCATGAAGGTGGAGCGCTTCTTCCTGGGCTTCGGCCCGACGCTGTGGTCGTTCCGCCGTGGCGAGACCGAGTACGGCATCAAGGCGCTGCCGCTCGGCGGCTTCTGCAAGATCGCCGGCATGAGCCCCTATGAGAGCGACTCCAACTTCCTCGAGGAGGACCGCTCGGCAAAGGTCAGGCGCCAGCCCGGCCCGGTCGCCCCGCCGCTGCCGCCCCAGACGCCGCCGTCGCGGCAGTTCCGCAACAAGCCCGCATGGCAGCGGGCGATCGTGCTGGCCGCCGGGTCGTTCACCCACTTCCTGGTCGCCGTGGTGCTCATCTGGGTGGTCCTGGTGACGGTCGGCCTCGGCACCGGTCAGGCCACCACCACCATCCGGCAGACCGTGGCCACCACCACCGCCGGCGACCCCGCCCCGGCCCAGGCGGCGGGGCTGCGCGCCGGCGACCAGATCGTGGCCGTCGACGGCCGCCGGGTCGCCACCTTCGAGGAGCTGCGGGCCGCCCTGGCCGACAAGGGCGGCAAGGAGGTGGAGATCACCTTCGTCCGCGACGGCCAGGAGCAGTCCCGCTCCTTCGAGGCGGCCACCGAGAACAACCACGGCTTCCTCGGCTTCCGGCCGACCGAGGAGACCAGGCGCTTCGGCGTGCTCGCCGCCGTCCCGCAATCCGTCAACCTGTTCTGGGACACCACCGTCGCCACCGTCAAGGGCTTCGGCGGCCTGGTCAGCGGGATCGCCAACCGGGTGAGCGCACCGCAGCCGGCACCCGGCGCCGGCGGCGGAGGCGGCGGCCAGGACGGCCCGATCGGCATCGTCAACATCAGCCGGTGGGCAGGCGAGGCGGTCGCCAACAACCAGTGGGCGGTCTTCGTCGCCCTCCTGATCCAGCTCAACATCGTCGTGGGCGTGTTCAACCTGCTGCCGCTGCCGCCCATGGACGGCGGCTACCTCGCCTTCGTGGTCTGGCAGGCCGTGACCAGGCGCGAGGTCGACCTCCGCAAGGTCGTCCCGGTCGCCGCCCTCATCGTGGGCCTGCTGGTGATGCTGACCGTCGGCCTCGTCTGGCTGGACATCACCAACCCCGTCCCCTACCCGTTCAGATAAGGAGCCCTCGTGGCCTTCCCGCTCGAGTTGACCGGCCTGGCGACCGGCGCGGGCCGCCGGCGCTCGCGCCGCATCAACGTCGGCAAGGTCCCGGTCGGCGACGGCGCCCCGATCAGCGTGCAGTCGATGACGATCACCAAGACCGCCGACGTGAACGCCACCCTGCAGCAGATCGCCGAGCTGGCCGCCACCGGCTGCGACATCGTCCGCGTGGCGGTCCCCGACACCGACGACGCCGCCGCCCTGCCGGCGATCGCCGGCAAGTCGACCATCCCGGTGGTCGCCGACATCCACTTCCAGTGGAAGTACGCCATGGCCGCCGTCGAGGCCGGCTGCGCCGGGGTGCGCATCAACCCCGGCAACATCAAGAAGCACGACAAGGTCAAGCTGATCGCCGCCGAGGCGGCGGCCCGCGGGATCCCCATCAGGGTCGGCGTCAACGCCGGCTCGCTGCAGAAGGAGCTGCTGGCCAAGCACGGCGGGCCCACCCCGGAGGCGCTGGTCGAGTCCGCCATGTTCGAGGTCGGCATCCTCGAGGAGGTCGGCTTCGGCGACGTCAAGATCTCGGTGAAGCACCAGAACCCCGCCACCATGATCGCCGCCTACCGGCTGCTCGCCGAGCGCTGCGACTACCCGCTGCACCTCGGCGTCACCGAGGCCGGCACCCCCAAGGACGGCATCGTCAAGTCCGCGGTCGGCATCGGCGCCCTGCTCGCCGAGGGCATCGGCGACACCATCAGGGTGTCGCTGACCGCCCCGCCGATCGAGGAGGTCAAGGCCGGCAACGCCATCCTCGGCGCCCTCGGCCTACGGCCCAAGAAGCTCGACCTGGTCGCCTGCCCATCCTGCGGCCGCGCCGAGGTCGACGTCTTCGCGCTCGCCAACGCCGTCGAGGAGCGCATGGCCGAGATCGACGCGCCGATGCGGGTGGCGGTCATGGGCTGCATCGTCAACGGTCCTGGCGAGGCACGCGAGGCCGACGTCGGCGTCGCCTCCGGCAAGGGCAAGGGCCAGATCTTCCGCCACGGCCAGGTGATCCGCACCGTGCCGGAGGCCGAGATCGTGGACGCGCTCATGCACGAGGCCAAGCTGCTGGCCGAGGAATTCAAGGCGGCCGGCGTCCAGCCGGGCACGCCAGAGGTCCTGCGGAGCTGACATGCTCCGGTCGTGGGCCGGCGGCCAGAGGCGGAGCCGGGAGGGCGCGCGGTCGTCCGGGCTGGAGGTGCGGCCGCTCGGCCGCGACGACCAGGCCCTCGCGCTGGCGATGCTGGACCGCAACCCCGTCAGGGACGTCTTCATCGCCAGCCGCATCCTCCACGACGGCGCCCTGACCTCGTTCGGGCCGAGCCCGCTGTGGGGAGCCTTCGACGACCGCCAGGCGCTGCGCGGGCTGCTGCACATCGGCCCCAACCTCGTCCCCGCCACCAACGACCAGGCGGCCTGCGAGGCCCTTGCTCCCGCCGCCAGCGGCCTGTACCTGGCCCGGATGGTGGTCGGCGAGCGCGCCACGGTGGAGCTGCTGTGGTCGCTGATCGGCCCCACCTACCCGGCTCCCCGCGAGGTCCGCACCCGCCAGCACGTGTACGCGGTCGATCCCGACCAGCTCGTCCACGACCCGGACGCCAAGCCACCGGGCGTGGCCCGCCTGGCCGCCAAGGCCGACGAGGACCAGGTGCTGCTGCTGTCGGCCGCCATGTACGCCGAGGAGATGGGGGAGAACCCGCTCGCCCGCGACCCCGACGGCTACCGG
>WNGB01034581.1_pt1 | contig 10404 bp, 10 predicted proteins | sample 5400681 | NCBI WGS metagenome assembly WNGB01 (sample SAMN13153367, study PRJNA577476) | soil metagenome | isolation source: 115 cm soil or saprolite under grassland replicate 2 | place: USA:California | collected 2016-06-15 | reverse complement strand
CCGCATCGTAAGCCGGCGACGAGGCGGTGGCCGGGACCGCACGACCGACCGGTCCAGCGTCCGCGGCGGCGTGTTAATCTGGCTCATCCGGGAACCGTCCGGAGTACCCTCACCCCGGCCCTCTCCCTCACGAGGGAGAGGGAGATTGCCTCACCCTCTTCCCCCGCCGAGGGGAAGAGGGTGGGGTGATGGGGCCCGACGACGCAGAGCGTGCGGTGCCAAATAGGCCGGGCTAACATCTGGCCGCTGTTCATCACGCAGACAGACGAGGAGGACACTGGTGGCTCGACCATCCTTCGGCCTCATCCTCACCAACCGGGCGGTGGTCCTCGGCAAGGTCTCCGTGCGAGACCTGATCGACCTCACGGTCGAGGCCGAGACCTCGGGAGCCTTCGACACCGTCTGGGTCGGCGACAGCCTGCTCGCCAAGCCGCGCCTCGAGTCGGTGACGCTCCTCTCGACGCTCGCCGGCGTGACGGCGCGCGTGCGGCTGGGCGTCGGATGCATGGCGACCTTCGTCCACCGCCACCCGGTGCTCCTCGCCCATCAGTGGGCGAGCCTCGACGTCCTCTCGGGCGGGCGGGCGTGGCTGGCCGTGTGTCTCGGCGGGCCCGACGAGGCGAGCGCGGCCCAGGCGCTCGAGCACGCCGCGATGTCCATCCGGGCGAGCGAGCGCGTCGGCAGGCTGGAGGAAGGTATTCTCATCCTCCGCAAGCTCTTTCACGAGGACAAGGCCTCCCACCAGGGGCGCTTTTACCGCTTCGAGGGCGTGACCATCCAGCCGCGGCCAATCCAGGACCCGTGCCCGATCTGGATCGCGAGCAACCCGACCGGCCTCACCTGGAAAGGCGGCGCGAGCGCGTCCGACGCGGTGGTGGAGCGGAGCTACCGCCGGGTCGCGCGCCTGGCCGACGGGTGGATGACCAACAAGCTCTCCCCCGACGAGTTCCGCCACCAGTGGGAGCGCATCGCCGCCATGGCGCGCGAGGAGGGCCGCGACCCCGCCCGCCTCGGCAGCGCGCTCTACCACAACATCAACATCAACGAGGACCGGCAGGCCGCCCTCGAGGAGAGCAAGGCCTTTCTCGATACCTACTACACGTCGAAGTTCAGCCCCGCCTTCGTCGAGGGGTGGACGGTGGCGGGGAGCCCCAAGCAGTGCGTCGCCGAGCTCGCCGCCTACGCCGAGGCCGGCGTCGGCCACATGGCCCTCCGACTCACGTCCTGGGACCAGCGCGGCCAGCTCGCGCGCTTCCTCGGCGAGGTGGCGCCCGCCTTCCGGGGGTCGCGATGATCACGGCCATCGACCACATCATCGTCGCCGTCCCCGACCTGGACGCCGCCGTGCGGAGCTATCGCGGGCTCGGCTTCACCGTGGTGCCGGGCGGCCGGCATCCGGTGGGCACCCACAACGCGCTCATCTCCTTCGCCGACGATTCGTACGTCGAGCTGATCGCGTTCTACGAGAACAACCCGGACCATCGCTGGTGGGCGCCGCTCCAGAAGGGGGGCGGGCTGGTCGACTTCTGCCTCCAGACGGATGACCTCATCGCGGACACGCAGCGCTTCCGCAAGGCCGGCGTCCAGATCGACGACCCCAAGGGCCAGTCGCGCACGCGGCCCGACGGCTATCTGCTCCGGTGGGTCTTCTCCCTCTCCGCCGGAACGCACCGCGGCGTGGCCCCGTTCCTCATCCGCGACGAGACGCCGCGGGAAGAGCGGGTGCCGCGGGAGCGGGGGCATCCGAACGGCGTCACCGGCATCGCGAGCGTGACGGTCGCGGTGGACGATGTCCCGGTGGTGCGCGGCTGGTACGAGAAGGCGCTGGGAACGCCGGCCCAGGAGATCCAGCGCGACGACGTGGACGGCATGGGGATCCGCGTCATCGTCGGCCCGCACGTCTTCGATTTCCTCGCGCCGCGGCGGCCGCACGGCCCGCTCCGGGACTGGCTCGGCGCTCGCGGCCCCTCGCCCTTCGGGGCGGCCCTTCGCGTCGCCGCGGGCCCCACGCGGGAGCTTGACGCGGCCGAGACGCTGGGCGCCCGCCTCTCCCTCGTCCCGGGCTGATCCGGCGGGAGGTCTCGCACATGCGATGCTCTCCGGGCGGCCGCGCAGCCTCGAGCGCACCCTTGCCTGTTGAGGTGCCGGCGGACTGGAACGGCGGGCTCGTCCTCTACGCCCACGGGTTCCGCGGAACCTACGATTCGCCCCTGACCTCACATCTCCTCGACCGGGGGTATGCTCTCGCCGCGTCGAGCTACCGCGCCGAGGGCTACCGGGTCGACTTGTTCGTGGAGGACATGCGGGCCCTGCTCGAGCTGTTCATCCGGGAGGTGCGCCGCCCGCGATGGACCATCATCCACGGGCAATCCATGGGCGGGCACGTGGCGATCGCCTCGCTCGAGCTCCAGCCCGGCCTGTATCAAGGAGCCCTCATCGAGTGCGGTGTCATCGATGGGATCGGGCTTGCCGACTTCTACGTGGCCGCGCGCGCCGCCGCCGAGTACCTCGGCGGCGTCAACCTCTTCGACGCGCCGGACCGGGAGACCCTGGTGCGCCGGGTGAACCAGCAATGGCTCCCTCTCATGGGGATGCCGCCGGCCTACACGGCGCGGGGCCGGCGCTTCGACAGCGTTCTCAAGTACCTGATGGGCGGCGACCTGCCGCTGCGGCTCCAGGGCCTGCCACCGTACTACATGCGCTACCTCGTGCCCGGCGCGGGCCCGGACACCCGGGAGCTCTTGCGCGCCGCGAGCACGGCGCACATCCGGTATCGGATCGACCCTGGCCTCGGCGTTGCCGAGGACGAGCTCAACGCCAAGGTGCGTCGCATCGTGCCACCCGAGGGGGCGCGGTCACGGAGCGCGAACCCGGCGTTCGCCGAGCTGACCGGTCGCATCACGGTGCCGGTGCTCGCGATTCACGAGACGGGAGATGGGCGCGTGCCCTGGAGTTTGCAGCAGGCGTACCGGCGCCGGACTCTGGCGGCGGGCACGGCCCATCTGCTCGTCCAGCGCGCCGTGCGGTGGCCGGGCCACTGCGCGTTCGACGGTGACGTGCGCGAGCAGGCGTTCGACGATCTCGTCGCGTGGGTCGAGGGGGGAGCCAGGCCGGACGGCGACGACGTGCTCGCGCCCGACGTGTCGACGCTGGGCTTGGGCCGGACGCCCATCCTCCATCCCGAGGACCCGGCGCGGCGGCGGGCCCTGCCTGCGAGGTGACGGGGCCGTGACGACGCGGCGTCATGACCGCTACCCCGGGGCTCAGAGCCCTGAACCCGATGGCACCGTGGGGGCTACGCGTGGGCAACTCCGGGTCTTCTGCGAGGTGGTCGGATCCGCCACGGGCGTGGTGCGGGTTCTCGCGGTGGGACGAAAGCGTCGCAACGTGCTGACGATTGGCGGCAAGGAGATACGGCTATGAAAAGGCTGAACGTGTCGTCGGCGCGTCGCCCACTCGCGGACTACGTCGCCGATCTTCGCGATGAGACCGTCCTCTTGACCGAGGGCAACAGGGCGGTCGCGGCAATCGTCCCCCTGAAGAACGTTGACCGCGAATCCTTGGCGTTGAGTCAGCATCCTGAGTTCCTCGAACTCATTGCGCGTTCGCGGGCAGACTTCTCTGCGGGTCGGACGATCTCGCTAGGCGTGATGAAGCGGCGCATGCTGCCGAAGCCGCCGCCGAACAAGCGCATGCAGCCGACCGCGCGCAGGACGCGCTGCCGCTGATACGCGGAGTTCGGCGGACACAGAGAGAGTCTTGCTTGCCGGACCTGGCGCTTCGCGAGTAACGAGGCGAAGGAGGAACGACGACGTGAGGAACGGGGATCACAGCTGGGAGGCCGACTTCCCGATGCGGGAAGAGGTCGAGGACCACGGGGGTCGGACGCGATCCTTCGTGATCAACTGCCACGAGGGGAGCCTGGGCTGGACGGTGCGCGCCCAGGAGGAAGGTCGTCGGGGCGCTGGCTACGAGTTCGCGGCCTATAGCGAGACAAGCCCCTACAGCGCCCTCGGCCGACTGAGGCAGAAGATGCATCGGGGTGTGGCGACGCGGCATATCACCCGCTCACCCGGCGCGTACCAAATGCTCCACGACAAGCTGAGTGGCCGAATCACAACGGATGGCAACGGCGGCGTGGTACTGGTCGTCGACGGGCTCGCGTTCGGTGTCGAGAACCTTGCCTCGATGCTGCTGACCCATGAAGGCTGGAGTTTTGAACTGCAGATCGTGGACGCACTCGAGTGACGGGGCAGCCGCAACGGCGGGCCGTCGGACCTCACGTTTGAGCGGACCGCTGGCTCGCATTCGCTCGCCGCGGCCGCTCAACGTGCGCGTCCGGCGTACGGATGGCAGTCACGTATGCTGGCTGAGCTGACGCATGTGCTCTTACCGAGCCCGCACCATCTCTACTGGCCGGCGTTGGATGTCGATCTCGCCGTCGAGTCCCTCGATCACCCAGAGAAATATCCATTGGTTAGCCGCGCGCGGCCTGACAAGCGCCTACAGCCGACGAAGGCGCGCCGAGCCCGCCAGCGGACACGAACACGCGGCCGGCCGCGCCTTCGCGGCTGAAGCGCCCGACGTTACGCGGCTATCGAAGGAACGCGGGCTGCGGACCGGGGAGGTCAGCTGGATTGGACGGCGCGTAGCCCCGAGGACGATCCGCTCACGGCCCTCAGAGCCCGTAGTCGAAGGCGTCACGCTCCTCGAACGGACCCTTCACCACCGCCCGCCCGTCACGGACCATGAGCCGGCCCCGCGCGAGGACGGTGTCGACCATGAGGTCCTCGGTGAGGAGCACGATGTCGGCGTCCTTGCCGGGCGCGAGGGAGCCCTTCCGGTCGTCGATCCCGAGGACGCGCGCGGCGTTGGCGGTGACGAGCGGGAGCGCCTGAGGGAGCGACAGCCGGTTGGTCCGGATGGTGTGCAGCCACTCGCGGTGGAGGATGCGGGGCGACGCGTTGTGGAGGCCGACGACCCGGTCCTGGCCGTCCAGCACGGGCATCGAGACATTGGCGTCGGAGGAGAGCGTGATCTGGTCGAGCGGCACGCCGGCGTCGAGCGCGCGCCGGACCGCCTCGTCGGGGTCCATGCCGGTGACGCTCCCCGAGCGCTTGCTCAGGTTGGCGCTGAAGTCGAGGGTCCCGCCCATCCGGGCGAACCTGATCGCGTGCTCGAGCATGTCCGGCTGCCGCCGGTTCACGTGGGTCGGCACGATCTGGCGGATGGGGAGGCCGACGTGGTCGAGCAGCTCGAAGAGCGGCTGGAGCCGGCGCGGGTTCCGCCCCGTATGGCAGTGCATGACCGCGGCCTTGCCGCTGATGCCGGCCGCCAGCCTGAGCTCGCCCGCCACCCGGGCCAGGTCGGGGAGGGAGAGGTTCGGGTAGGTGTCCTCGGCGATCGCGACCTTCACACCGAGCACCTTGTCGATGAGCACGATGTCGGCGCGCACGCTCCGCGTCAGGTAGGGCGACGGGACCGGGAAGGCGCCGGTGTAGATGTAGGTCGTGAGGCCGCTCCGGTCGAGCTCCCGCGCCTTCACGAGCAGGCCGTGAAGGCCCTTGAACTCCATGTCGATGCCCATGATGCCGACCGCGGTGGTCACCCCGCCCTCGGTGATCCAGCTCACGTGGAGCTCGGGCACGCGGCCCAGCGGCCCCTCGAAGTCGCCGCCGCCCAGGAGGTGCAGGTGCTGATCGATGAAGCCGGGGACGACCCTCTTCCCGGTGGCGTCGATCACCCGGGCCCCGCCGAGGGCCTCGGTCTTCCGGGCGAAGCCCTCGCCGATCGCGAAGATGCGCTCGCCCGAGATCAGGATCTCCCGCCGGCCGAGCGCCTCCGGCGCGAACACCTCGCCGCCGCGGATCACCGTGAAGGGTCTGTCGTCAGGCGTCGTGGTCACGCTGTGCCTCGCCTCCGTGCGTCGGTCTGGCGCCGAGGGCTGCCGCTGGCGCCGAGCCGCAGGATAGACCGGCTCCACATGCGCCCGCAAGCCATCCGAGGGTCTACGTCGAGCACCAGCCCCCGTTTCCTCGGCCTGCGCGAACCGCCCGAGCGGGGTCTCGGCGAGCACCCGCTCGCGGAGCTCGACCGGGAGTGCCTCGAACTCCCTCCAGCCCCGCTCGGACAGCACGCTGCCCGGCGCGATCGCGTTCACCGTGATCCCGTCGCGCCCGAGGGCGTGGGCGACGCTCCGCGTGAGCTGGAGGACTCCCCCCTTCGCCGCGCTGTACGCGATGCCGCCGAAGCCCGTGTTGATCCGGTACCGGCCGACGTTCGAGGCGATGTTGATGATGCGCCCCCACCCCTGGCGGCGCATCGGCGCCACCACCGCTCGGCAGCAGAGGAACTGGCTCTTCAAGTTGAGGTCGACGACCGCATCCCACTCCGCGTCCGGCGCCTCGAGCCCCGAGGGGCCCGTTCCACCGCCGGCATTGTTGACCAGGATGTCGGCGCGGCTCCAGGCCCTCACCACGCCCTCGACCATCGCGGTCACCTGGGCGCCGTCCGTCACGTCGACCCGCAGGCTCAGCACGGGGGCGCCGAGCGCGCGGATCTCCGCCTCGGCCGCCTCCAGGGACCGGGCGTCCACGTCGCACAGGACGATCCGCGCGCCCTCGCGGGCGCAGGCCGTCGCGATCGCCTTGCCGATCCCCCGCGCCGAGCCCGTCACGATCGCGACCCGCTCCCTCAGCTTCAGGCTCTCTCCGGTCCGCGGGACCCTGGGAGGAGGGCTCCTGGCCAACGCCATCCGGTCCCGCTCCCCGGCAGGTGACCTAGATCCTTCGCGCCGCCCGTGGGCTCCCCGACGTCTTGCGCTTGCCCCCGCCGGGAACTATTCTGCCTGCACCATGGCTCTCGAGACCAGCGTACGGATGTGGTGCCCGCGAGCACTGGTTGCGCCTGGTTTCGTGCGGGGCGGCACGCGACTTGAAGGAGAAACGATCGTGGCTCTTGAGGGCGCCCTGCCGTAGGATCACGACGTGAGCGAGTACGGACAACAGAGTCTCTGGCGCGATACAGCGGCCGCGGACGTCGGGAAGGCGCGTGATCTCGCTGCTCGGCTCGAACGTCGCGCCAAGGCGGAAGACGAAGTCGCTGCGCGCGAGACCTATCTCGGCCTGCTCGATATCGCCGCTGGTGAGTGCGTCCTCGACGTCGGCTGCGGGAGCGGTGCCGTCACTCGCGAAATTGCCAGACGCGTCGGTAGTCGCGGCCTCGCGGTCGGGCTCGACCCGAGTCCTGCGCTCTTGGCCGTGGCCCGCGAGCTGGCCCAGGAGGCGGGCTTCGACGATCGCGTGGAGTTCCGCGAAGGCAGTGCTCTTCAGTTGCCGTTCCCTGACCGTTGGTTTGACGCTGTGGTTTGCGTGACTGTGCTCTCCCACGTGCCGGGCGGGGAAGCTGCCATCCCGGAGCTGGCGCGAGTCCTGCGGTCAGGAGGACGTCTCGGGGTCTTCGACCTCGACACGGATATGACAGCCTTCACGCACTCCGATCGGGCGCTCACCCGCCGCATCGTCGCTGCGGCCTCGGATGCGACGGCCGTCGACGGCTGGCTGGTGCGGCGGCTGCCGTTGCTCTTCCAGCGTGCCGGGATCGTGGACGTCCGAGCGCGCGGCTTCTTTCCGCTCGAGATTGACCTGCAGAGTTTCTACGCAGGCATGGCTGACCGCTGCGCCGAGGTGGCCGTCAAGGTGGGCGCGATTACCGAATCCGAGCGCAGCGCCTGGCTGGACGCCTTCCATGAGCAGGGGGCTCGCGGACCAATCATCGCTGGACGCCTGCATATCTTTGTCTGGGGCCGCAAGACTGCGTGAGACCATCGGCCCTCACGGAGCATCCGCTCGCATCCGTAATCCGCGGCGGCATGGCGGACTAGGGAGGCAGAATATGGGCGCGCCTTTGATTCGCAAGGTCGATTGCGTCAGTTCTACATCCCGCAGGCCCCGCACGACAGCTGGGTGGTCGGCGACGAGTCGTACGTGTCCCTTCACTTTCTGGGTGCGGACCACTATGCAAAGTAGCCGTCGAACTTCAGGCTTCAACCATCGGTATCAAGACAAGAAAGGAGAAGGTCGACGACATTCACGACTCGCCCGAGTTGTTCGTGGTCAACAAGGAGGAGGGGGAAGGCGATGGGATACGGCAGACCGATGACGCGAAGAAACTTCGTACGGGCCGGTACCGCCGTGGCCGGGACATTCCTGCTCGGCGCTTCTATTCGTCACTCGGGGCCGGCGCCGGCCGGGGCCCAGACGAGCGCGCCGCCGACCGTGGATCGCCTGGCGGTCCGTGTGGTTGTCGACAGCTACCAGGATGCCCTCGTCCGTACCGCGAGGGTGGGCGAGGTCGAGGTCCAGCGCTTCGGCGTCGTCTCCGGCGCCGGGCTCGGTAAGCACGTCCACAACGAGTTCGGCCTGTCGCTGCATCTGGAATCCCAGCGCGGGAGCGAGACGCGACAGGCGCTCCTGGACTTCGGCTTCACGCCCACGGCGCTGTTCAACAACCTGGATCTTCTGAAGATCGACCCGGCGTCGATTGACGCCCTGATCGTCAGTCACGGCCACTTCGATCACTTCGGAGGCCTCGTTCCATTGCTCAAGCGGGACCGGGGAAGGATGCGAGCCGACCTGCCGCTCTACGTGGGCGGAGAGAACACGTTCTGTTACCGGTGGGTCGTTCCCCCTGGAGGCCAGCCGCAGAGCTTTGGCGTCCTCGATCGCCGCGACCTCGCCGGCGCCAACGTGCGGGTCGTCCTCGCCGACAAGCCCGCCGTCATCGCGGGGCACGGCTTCACCACGGGCTCGATCGCCCGCGCGTCGTTCGAGAAGGTGGTCCCGAACACCCAGGTTGAGGTCGGCATGCGCGACGGCGCCGGCTGCGATCCTGCGCACTTTACCAAGGTGGAGCGCGAGGGCAAGCTTGTCTTCGACAACCACTGGGGAGAACATGCGACGTGCTTCAATGTCAAAGACCGCGGGCTCGTCGTGATCTCCTCGTGCGGCCATGCCGGACTGATCAATTCGATCCGTCAGGCCCAAGCCGTCTCCGGGGTGCAGAAGGTCCATGCCGCAATGGGCGGGTTCCACCTCTCCCCGGCGCCCGAGCCCTACATTGCGCAGACTGTCCAGGCGCTCAAGGAACTGGACGTGGACTACATCATCCCCATGCACTGCAGCGGCGCCGGCTTCATCCGCGCGGTGCAGCGCGACCTGCCGGATCGGTTCATCATGTCCTACACGGCAACGCGCTACATCTTCGGGGCGTGAGGGGTGCCCACCACGCGGGTCGTTATCGCAGGTCGCCGGGTTCTTCCACTCACGGCTCGGTCGCCCTCTGTGCCCCGACGCCGCTGAAACCGATGTTATGGGCATGACTGACGGACGTCGGAAAGGCAAGGAGGGTGGCTGACATGGTTCGGCCGGTGGAGGTTCGACCGCTCGCACGCTATCGCATCTGGCTTCGCTACCAAGACGGGAGCCAAGGCGAGGTGGATTTGTCTCACTTGGCAGGCAGAGGCGTCTTCACGATTTGGGAGCAGGAAGGCGTCTTCGCCAGGGTCAAGCTCGGCCCGCACGGCCAGATCGAATGGCCGGGCGACGTCGAGCTGTGTCCCGACGCAATCTACCTCAAACTAACCGGGAAGCGGCCGGAGGATGTCTTCACCGGGCCCGGCCCGAACATGCATGCCTGAGGTCAGCCGCTTCTACGGCATCGTGATCAGGATCTTCTACGACGACCACAACCCGCCGCACTTTCACGCCGAGTATGGCGAGCACGAGGTTCTCGTCAACATCAACACGCTGGCCATTCTCGGTGGCAGCTTGCCGGCTCGTGCCCTCGGGATGGTCACCGAATGGGCCTCCTTGCATCAGCGCGAGCTGCTGGCGGCGTGGGAGAGGGCGAGCCGACTCCTGCCGCCAGGGAGGATTGAGCCGCTCGCATGAGCGTCCGCCATCATCGCATGACACGTATCAGGCGCCGGTTATCGCGCACGTTGGCCGGAAGATGACGAGGCGTCGTTGGCCGACTTGATTGGAGTCGACGGATGCGTGGGGGGATGGATCGCGGCCTCACGAGACCCACGCGGAGCCATCTGTTGCCAGCGCGTGGAGACACTTGCAGAGTTGTTTGGTGGCTCGGTGCTTCCCCGGGTGGTGGCAGTAGACGTGCCGATAGGCTTGCTCGGCCGCGGCGCCCGCGACTGCGATGTAGAGGCGCGCCGTCTGCTCGCGGTCAGGCGAAGTAGCGTCTTTCCGGCACCGATTCGCCCGATTCTCGCCGCCACATCGCAGGCCGAGGCGTCGAGAATACGCTACCGCGTGGAAGGAAAGCGCGTCTCGATCCAGACGTGGGCGATCGTGCCCAAGATCGTGGAGGTCGATCGCTTCTTGCGTGCGG
>WNGB01033393.1_pt1 | contig 10404 bp, 10 predicted proteins | sample 5400681 | NCBI WGS metagenome assembly WNGB01 (sample SAMN13153367, study PRJNA577476) | soil metagenome | isolation source: 115 cm soil or saprolite under grassland replicate 2 | place: USA:California | collected 2016-06-15 | reverse complement strand
TGTACGCGAACGGCCGGAACTTGTCAGTGAGCCCAGGCGCGGCGGCGGTCGGCGTGATGATCGGCACCTTCAGGCTCGCCGACAGCGGAAACATGACACCGGCGCTCGAGCTCGAGATCGACCCGTGGATCATGAGGACCCGGTCGGTCTGGGCCAGGCGACGTGTCAACGTGACGGACTCCTTGGGATCGCCGCGGTCGTCGGCGATCACGAGCTCGACCGGCAGGCCGCCGATCCCGCCGGCCGCGTTGATCTCGTCGCGCGCGAACTCGGCGCCGATCAGCCCGTGCTGGCCCCAATCCACGAACAGGCCGGCCATCGGCATGATCACGCCGAGCCGCACCTTGTCTCCCGCCAGCTTCGCGCCCGCGGCCGGGGCCAGCGCCAGGCTCGCGAGCAGCAGCGTGACGAGAGCGACCCCAACCGCCCGACGCCGGATCCCGATCATGTCACCCCTCCGCTCACGCGAGCGACAGCGCGAGCCGGTCGAATTCCGTGACGTGCATCTCGCGACCCATGCCCCAGCGATGGATCGCGGCCATGACTTCCGCGAGCTTTTCGGCTGGATAGGGCGCGAAGACGAAGCGCTCACCAGCACCCCACTGGTTCACGTGCCACGGCCGGTCGGCGAACTCGGGTGGAATACACTTCTTCCAGAGCGGCAGGTATCGCGCGAGGTCGCGATCGATCGCTTCATCGGCGCGCGCGAGCGCCGTGAAGTAGCACCGCAGGACGTCCCGCTCGCTTGCCTCGTCCACCCACCAGAGCGTGTTGAACTCTCCGTCGAGGATCTTTCGCAAGCCCAGCTCCTCGGCCATGTAGATCTGAGGGTCGAGGAGACTCGCCGCCTCCACCTCGCCCTTCAGCAGCGCTTCGAGCCGGCGCCCGAAGCCGCCGACCGGCGCGATCTTGATATCCTCGAGCGGCAGGTACTTCTCGAGCCGGTAGGGCACGTTGTAGTGGCTGCCCGCCATCAGCCCGACCGCGACTGGCACGCCGCGAAGGTCTTCGGGCCGTCGGATGGGCGAGTCGGGGCGCACGTAGATCGCGTGCCGCGCCACGCCGTAGGCGTCGGGCACGAACTTTCCCATACCGGCGCCCGCGTTGCACACGCTGCCCCACGCGCACGCGTTGCCGATGGCCTGCGTGCCCTCGAGGAACGGCTGGTCTTGCGGGCGAGCCTTGTAGCCGCCGGTCCACGCCTTCATCTGACCGTGATAGACGTCCCACAGCACCTCCGGATCGAGGTCCTGCGCGCGGAAGTAGCCCTCGGCGAACGCGATCCACTCGTGCAGCCGCATACCCGTGGGAAAGATGCGGATCTTCGTGAGGGCGTTCATCGGTTGGGCGACGGTAATACGGCGGACCGAGCCCTGTCAATCCTGGTCGCGATCGGTTACACGCTCATCTTCGGTGTGCTGAACCTGCTCCACTTGGCGCACGGCGACATCTTCATGGTCGGCGCCTACGTGGGGCTCGCCCTGGCGCTCGCGGGATTCCCGCCCTGGGCGACGCTCGGCGGCGCCATGCTCGCGGCGGCGGCCCTCGGCGTCGTCGTCGAACGCGTCGCGTTCCGCCCCGTGCGCAGCCGGGGGAGCCACGTCACACCGCTGATGACGACGATCGCCGTCGGGCTCGTGCTCCAGCACGTCGTGGTGAAAATCTTCGGCGCCGAGCCGGTGGCGTTCCCGGCGCCCTTCGCGGCGGCGGCCCTCACCCTCGGCCCCGTTACACTCTCCACGCTCCAGCTCCTGATCCTCGGCACGTCCGTGGCGCTGATGGCCTTGCTCGAGCTTTTTCTGCGCTCGACGCCGACGGGCATGGCGATCCGCGCGACGGCGGAGAATCCAACGGTCGCCGGGCTCATGGGCATCAACGTATCGCTGGCGATCGTGATCACGTTCGCGATCGCCTCGGCGCTCGCCGGGGCGGCCGGCGTCCTCCTCGCGTGGAACTTCACCGGCCTGAGCCCATTCTTCGGCGTCAAGGTCGGCCTCAAGGGGCTCGCCATCATGCTGCTCGGCGGGCTCGGAAACGTCACCGGCGCGATGGTCGGCGGCCTGGTCATCGGCGTCGTCGAGGCGCTGAGCGTCGGCTACCTCGAGTCGTCATACCGCGACGCGTTCGCGTTCGCGGTGATGATCCTGATCCTCCTGGTGCGGCCGACCGGCCTCTTGGGCGCCAGGCTCCAGAGCGGCTGAGGCTCGTGCTCTCGGATCACACCGTCTCGATCCTGATCTTCGCGGGGATCGACGTCATCATGGCGCTGTCGTTCTACCTGCCCGCGTCCGCGGGACAACTCTCGGCGGGCCAGGGCGGCTTCATGGCGCTCGGCGCGTACGCGTCCGCCTACCTCACCGTGCGCCACGGGACGCCGTTCCCGCTGGCGCTCGCCGCCGGCGCTCTCGTCGGTGGCCTGGTCGGGCTCGCTGTCGGCTTTCCGGCTCTGCGGCTCCGCGGGCTCTATCTCGTGCTCGTCACCTTTGGCTTCGGCGAGATGGTCCGCGTCCTGTTCCTGAACGCGCCGGCGTTCGGCGGGCCCGTCGGGTTTGCCGGAATCCCGTCCGCCACGACCATCTGGCACGTGCTCGGGGTGCTGGCCATCCTCGTCTACTTCTTCACACGAGTCAGCGGCTCGCGGATGGGACGCGCCTTCGCCGCGCTCCGCGACGACGAGGCGGCCGCCGAAGCGATGGGCGTGAACTCGACGTACGTGAAGCTCGTGGCCTTCGCGACGGGCGGCGTCATCGCCGGGCTCGGCGGCGGGCTCTACGCCCACTACACCCTCTTCATCGATCCCGAGGCGTTCGGGGTCGGCCGGTCGCTCTTCGTCATGCTCTACGCCGTCTTCGGCGGGCTCGCGAGCTTCTGGGGTGCGGTGGCGGGCGCGACGATCCTCTCGATCCTGCCCGAGCTCCTACGCTGGGTGAAGGACTGGCGCGAGATCCTCTACGGACTCCTGGTGCTGATCATGATGCTCGTTCGGCCGCAGGGCCTCCTCGACGCGGCCCTCCTGGCCCGACTCTCGGCACGCGGTGAGCGAGCCGCTGCTCGCGGTTGACCGGCTCTCCCGGAGCTTCGGGACGCTCGTCGTCCTCGCGGGCCTCGATCTCAGCGTCGAGGCCGGCGGTATCCACGCGATCATCGGCCCGAACGGCGCCGGCAAGACCACATTCTTCAACCTCGTGACGGGCGCCCTCAGCCCGGACAGCGGACGGATCCGCTTCGGCGGGAGCGACATCGGCCACCTTCCCGCGTACCGGCGCACAGCGCTCGGGATCTGCCGCACCTTCCAGAACATCCGGCTCTTCGGCTCGATGACGGCGCTTGAGAACGTGCTGCTCGGGCTCCATTGCCGGACGCGCGGCGGGCTGCTGGCGCCGCTCCTCGACGTCCCTTTCCGCCGGTCGTCCGGCGAAGTCGACGCGCGCGAGCGAGCGAGGGCCGTCCTCGAGATGGTGGGACTCGCGGCCAAGGCCCACCAGTCGGCGGTGGAGCTGTCCTACGGCGAGCAGCGCCGGCTCGAGATCGCCCGCGCTCTCGCCAGCGCGCCCCGACTGCTCCTGCTCGACGAGCCGTCCGCTGGGATGAACCCCCTGGAGACCCTCGAGCTGGAAGCGCTGATCACGCAGGTCAATCGGCGCGGCGTGACGATCTTGCTGATCGAGCACAAGATGTCGCTCGTGATGAAGGTCTCGAAGATCGTGACCGTGCTGAACTTCGGCCAGAAGATCGCCGAGGCGGCGCCCGCCGAGATCCAGCGCGACCCACGGGTCATCGAGGCATACCTTGGCAGCTAATGGCATAGGGGGCCTCGAAGGGCCCCCCAAACCCCCCACAGCGGCTCGGACCGCCCCGGGGAACCCGGGGCGCTCCTCGAGTTCTCTGCTCGAGGTCGATGACCTGCATGTGAGCTACGGCCGGATCCGGGCCGTCCAGGGCGTGAGCCTGACGGTACCGGACGCCGCCGTCGTCGCGCTGATCGGCGCCAACGGCGCGGGCAAGTCGACACTCCTCCGCGCGATCTCGGGTATCGTCCGCCCGCACCGCGGCGCCGTGCGCTATCTCGGGGAGGACCTCGTGGGCCTGCCGGTCCACCAGATCGTCCGCCGGCGCGTGATCCACGTGCCCGAGGGACGCGGCATGCTGGCCCGTATGACCGTGCTCGAGAACCTGCGGCTCGGCGGCTTCGCGCTGAAGGGAGCCGGACACGGGAAGTCCGATCTCGAGCGAGTATTCGCGCTCTTTCCGGTGCTGCGCGAGCGCCGCGCTCAGCTGGCCGGGAGCCTCAGCGGCGGCGAGCAGCAGATCCTCGCCATCGCCCGGGCGATGATGGCGCGCCCGCGGCTCCTGATGCTCGACGAGCCCTCGCTCGGCCTGGCGCCGCTCCTCGTGCGCGAGATCTTCCGGATCATCCCGCGGCTCACCGCCGAGGGAACAGCCGTGCTGCTCGTGGAGCAGAACGCGCGGATGGCGCTCCAGTGCGCGGTCTACGCCTACGTGCTGCAGACCGGGCGCGTCGTTCTCTCCGGGCGCGCGGCGGATCTGCTCGCCGCGCCCGAGGTTCAGCATGCGTACCTCGGGGCCGGCTGAGGCAGTCGGGTCGAGACGCCACCCATGCCGGACATGGTGTTTCTCGCGTTTCTCGTCGTGGACGGAGCGCTGGCCGGCGCCATCTACGCCCTCGTCGCCCTGGCCTTCGTGGTCGTGTACAAGGCCTCCCGGATGATCAACTTCGCCATGGGCGAATGGATCCTGCTGGGGTCGCGGATGGTCGCCTCCAGGATGCACGCGTTCGGGCTCGGGCTTGGTGGAGCGCTCGGCTTCGGATGCGTCGGGATGGTGGCGGTGGCGATGGCCTTCACCCGGGTCGTCCTGCGCCGACTGTTCAGCCGATCGTTGCTCTCGCTGATCATGGTCACGATCGGCCTCGGGATTTTCATGCGTGGCTCGGCGGCCCTGGTGTTCGCGGGCATCCCGGGCGGAATCGCGCGGCCCCTTCCCCTGGACCCTGTCGTCATTCAGGGCGTGCCGGTCTCGCCGGACAAGCTCGTCGCCGCCGCCATCGCCGGCGCATGCATTGCCGCCCTGAGCTGGTTCTTCCACGGCAGCCGCACGGCGCTGGCGCTGCGGGCCATCGCCAGCGACCAGCAAGTCGCCATGGCGGTCGGGATAGACCTGCAGCGTCACTTCGCGATCACGTGGGCCCTGGTCGGCGTCCTCTCGCTTCTGTCGGGTACCCTGTGGAGCTTCGCGTCGGGCGGCGGATTCGGGCTCGAGCTTCTCGGTCTCAAAGTATTCCCGATCGTGATCGTGGGTGGCCTCGACAGCCTTCCGGGCACCATCGTCGGCGCGTTCGCCGTCGGGATCGTGGAATCACTGACGGCGGGATACATCGACCCGCTCGTCGGGGGCGGGTTCAGTCACGTCGCGTCCTACGTGATGCTGATCGCCACGCTCTTCGTGCGCCCGTACGGGCTCTTCGGCCGGCCGGACATCGAACGGGTCTGAGGCACAATGAAGACGAAGCGTTCTATCGGCTACCTGGCGCGGAGTGCGCCGGCCAGTGCATGGCGACCTCCACGTACGAACGATCCAGCTCCGACGCCGCCGCACACCCGAGCAGCTTCATCGTGCGCACCAGGTCCGTGCGCAGGATGTCGATCGCGCGCATGACGCCCGCTTCGCCGCCCGCGCCAAGACCGTATGCGTACGCGCGGCCGACGAGCACCGCGCGCGCGCCAAGGCAGAGCGCCTTCGCGATGTCGCCGCCGCGGCGGATTCCGCCGTCCAACAGCACCTCGATCTGCCCGTTGACGACCGCGACCACCTCCGGCAGGACGCGCAGCGTCGGCGCGACGCCATCGAGCTGACGCCCGCCGTGGTTCGACACTACGATGGCGCTCGCGCCCGCATCGACCGCTCGCCGCGCGTCGTCGGCCGTGTGCACGCCCTTGATGACGATCGGACCGCTCCACGCGTCGCGGATCCAGCGCAGATCGTTCCAGCAGACCACCGACGACTCGAGCGCGGCACCCACGTCCGCGTAGCCCATCGGCCCGTCGGGCAACATGATGTTCGGAAAGTTCATGAGGCCGCCGTCGGCGAGGAAATCCTTCAGCCAGCGGGGGCGCGCCAGGAACTGCCCCACGAACGGCGCCATCGCCCAGGGATCTCGGGTGAGGAGCTCCCTCGTGCCGTTGCGCAGGTCGCGCTCGCGCAGCCCAGCGACTGGCGTGTCGATCGTGACGACCAGGGCGGAATAGGCCGCCGCCTGCGCGCGGGCGATGGTCGCCATGGCGACGTCGCGGCCGCCGCACAGATACACCTGATACCAGCACGGGCCGCTCGACGCCGCCTTCACTTCCTCGAGCCGCGTTCCCGACAGCGTCGAAAGGATGTACGCCGTGCCCGCCGCGCCGGCCGCCTTCGAGGCTACGGCTTCGCCGCGAGGCCAGAACATCCGGGTGCTCCCCACCGGCGCCAGCAGGAACGGCAGCGCGAGGTGGTGGCCAATGACACTCGTCCGCAGGTCGACCTTGTCGAGCGCCACGGCGAAGCGGGGACGAAACATGACGTCGTCGAACACGCGGCAGTTCTCGCGCAGCGTCACTTCCCCGTCGGCGCCGCCGTCGATGTAGTCGAACACCACGCGAGGCAGCCGTCGGCGCGCCAGCTCGCGAAGATCGGCGATATTGACGACGCGCGAGGAGGTGACGGCGCTTGCCATGCCGACGAGATTCTATCGCACCGACTCAGACCTGGCGGCGGACAGTCCGAGTACCTGGTTGAGGAGCTCCGCGCCTTCTTCCGCCCACTCCGTGACTACGGCGCCAGGACCCGGTAGCCGCGCGCGTCGCTCTTCACGCCGTCCTTGTAGTTGACGATGCGCGTGGGCGAGGCGTGGGTGCCGAGGAGGCGTAGCACCTCGCCCCCCACGACCCTGAAGCTGTGCGGAAGCTCCGGCGGGATGGCGATGGTGTCGCCCTTTCGGAGCGTGACCTTCCGGTCCTCGTGACCGTCGAGCCAGGCTTCGGCCACGCCGTCCAGGATGTGCAGGACCTCCATATAGGGATGCGAGTGCACGGGCGCCACGTAGCCGGGCTGCGAAGTCTGGATCCCCGTCCGGATCGGCGTGGTCCCCTCGTCGTCTCCGAGGATCATCTGATAGACCGCGTCGGGCCCGAACTTCACGATCTCGGTCTCGTCGAGGCGAACGACTTTCAGCTCGTCCATGGCTCTCTCCTCTCCAGCCCTGGGCTCCATCCGGGTCCGCGGCTACCGCCGCCGCTTGGCAGGAACGGGTCCTTTCGACCCCTACCGCACGCGCTCGGCCGGATCCTTTCCTGGGAGTCTCTCCCATAGGCGGAGGCGAGCGCAAGCTGTGACATGATAAGCGGCATGGTGCTGACCGCCGAGATCGTCAAGGCGAAGGCGCGGGAGCTCGGCGCCGACGGCGTCGGGATCGCGGATGCCGCCGTGCTCAACGCGTATCCCCCCGACCCGGCGCACCCGCAGATCCCGGCGCGCATCTCGCCGGAGATCCGGAGCTGCGTCGCCTTCTTCAAGCGCATTCCGGCCGGCGCCTTTCGGGCGCGCGACAACGCGTGCATCCACCACGTGGACCAGCTCGTGCTGCGCGAGATGGACCGCGTCGGCTACCGGATCGCGCGCTTCCTCGAGGCTAACGACCACTGGGCGTTCCAGACGGCGGCGCAGGAGACCGTCTGGGAGATGAAGAACGCGAGCTACGGCTCCCTCTCGACGCGCCACGTCGCCATCGAGGCCGGGCTCGGCACCATCGGCCTCGAGCTGAATCTTCTGACGAAGGAAGCGGGGCCGCGCTGCTACACGACCGTCGTCCTCACCGACGCCGCGCTCGAGCCGGACGGCAAGCTCACCGAGCAGCTCTGTATCGGCGAGCCCTGCTCGCGCTGTCTCTACTCCTGCCCGCCCGACGCCGTCCAACACTGGGGGCTCGACAAGCGCCTGTGCGCGACCTTCGCGCAGGAGTTCGGCTTCTCCACGATCGTGCGCGTCTTCAGCGCGTTCGTACGTGGTCAAGACGACGAGATGAAGCTGCGAGCGCTCGCCGGTCACGAGTGGTTCGGAATTTGGCAAGGACTCCTGCGGGTCGTCGGCGCCTTCGGCGACTGCCCCCGTTGCCTCGCCGTCTGCCCCGTCGGCGACGACTACAACCGGTTTCTCAAGGACGCCCAGCGCGAGATCCCGGAGAAGACCGACGCGAAGGTCGCGCGAGCGCGCGAGCTGCTCGGGATCAAGAAGCGGGGCGCGCCGATCCGCGGCATGGCCGACGGGCGGATCCGCTGGATCGGCGAGGATGGCTATCGGCCGCCCGGCCGGCGCGCCGGGACTCCCGCGTGAGTCTCACCGCCGCGGCCGTCAAGGCGAAGGCGAGGGCGCTCGGCGCGGACCTGGTCGGCATCGCCCGTGGCGAGGTGCTCGACCGCCACCCGCCCGATCCGTCCCGCCCGCAAACGCCCGCTCGCATCACGTCAGACGACTCGAAGTCGGTCATCGTGCTCGCCCGTCGGCTCCTCACTGGGATCAACCGTCTGAAAGGCCACGACGACCGCCACAAGCAGTACTCGACCGAGCTCGTGCTGACCGATCTCGAGGAGATCGAGCTGAAGCTCGTCTACTTCCTGGAGGACGCAGGCTTCCCGTCGATCACGGTGCCTCCTGTCCACTTCGACCCGCGCCACTACGACCCGAAGGGCGACACGCGCGGCCCGCTCTCGCTCGCTCACGCCGCTGTCGAGGCCGGGCTCGGCACGCTCGGGCTCAATCTGATGCTGCTCACGCCCGAGTACGGCCCGCGAGTCCTGCTCGGCGCCGTGCTCACGAACTGCGAGTTGGACCCCGACCGTCCACTCGCCGAGGCGCTCTGCCTGGGCGAAGCGTGTGGCCGTTGTCTCCTCGCCTGCCCGGCCGACGCGATCGGCCAATGGACGCTCGACAAGGAGCGCTGCGCGCCGCTCGCGTCGCCGTACGGGTTCAGCTATCTGATGAGCCACGTCGAGCGCATGGTGCAGGCCTCGCGCGAGGAGCAGCTGGCGCTCCTGAAGTCGAAGGAGTCGTTCATGAGCTGGCAGTCGATCCTGCGCGGCGTCGGGGTCTACTCGGGCTGCACGCGCTGCGTCGACGTCTGCCCGGTCGGGCGCGACTACGACACGCACCTCAAGGAGGTACAGGAGGAGATCGCCGAGCGGACGCCCGAGAAGGATGCGCGCCTGGCGCAGATGGCGTGCCGGCGCGAGTCAGGCGACCGTGGCCCCCACTATGCGCACTCGGCGCGCTGGATCGAGGGCTCGCCCGGCCCGTAGGCCTCTAAAAAACAAGCTCTGTACCGATTGGTCTTAAATTCAGGGCTATTTATAGTACTCTTTCACCGTGAAGACAGTATCGATAGACGAGTTGAAGCGCAATCTGTCCTCCTTAGTCGATCAGGCGGCGGCGTAGTCGATCAGGCGGCGGCGGGAGCGCGGATCCTGATCACGAAGCATCGGCGGCCCATCGCCACGCTGTCTGCGGCCGACATGGAGCATGTCCACGTCGGGCCGAGGTTCGGCCGCGGCACTCTCAAGCCACTGCTCCGGGCGCCAACGCAGGGCAAGTATCTGGAGGTCCTGGAAGACGACCGCCGGCCGTCCGCGGGGCGCCGCTGACCAGCCGTGCCAGCCGGACGATACTACGTCGATACCTCCGCCTACCTGTGTCTGCTCCTCGGCGAGGCTGGATGGCAGCGGTTGGCCGGAGAGTTAGACGGCGGGCATCTACTGTCGAGCGCCCTCCTCGCCCTCGAAGCCGAGCGAACGAACTCTCGTACACCTCTCGCGCGCGGCACAGTTGACGCCCGCTGATCTCCAAAACGCCATCGATCGGCTCGCACGCGATCTCGACCACTTTGCTCTCCGAGACCTCACCCTCGACCTCTGCCGCTGGCGGGTCATGCCCATCGTGTCAACGCCGCGCTCGCTTGATCTCGCGCACCTGCGAACGGCGCTCTGGTTCCACCAGCGACAACCGCTCACACGGTTCGTGAGCCTGGACATGCCCCAGAACCAGGCGGCCCGCGAGCTCGGCCTTCCGGTCTAAGGCGAAACTCAAATCGAGAAGGGTCCCGTTGGGTCCCAGTCCACCGTCTGGCGTATCGGATCAGCGACGCTGAGCGATTCCAAACGCTGTGCTACGATCGGCGTTGACGATGGCGATGACACACGTCTCTGGCCAGGTGAGTCGATCGGGCCGACGCCGGCGGCCGGTCGCCGTCAGGTTCCTCGTGGACACTGGCGCCGTGTACACCGTGCTTCCTGCGAACATCTGGCGCGCCCTCGGACTGACGGGCGATCGGGTTGCCGAGTTCACGCTCGCCGACGGTAC
>WNGB01033193.1_pt1 | contig 10404 bp, 8 predicted proteins | sample 5400681 | NCBI WGS metagenome assembly WNGB01 (sample SAMN13153367, study PRJNA577476) | soil metagenome | isolation source: 115 cm soil or saprolite under grassland replicate 2 | place: USA:California | collected 2016-06-15 | reverse complement strand
AGGCGGGTTTTAGGTCGATCGAGAAGCACGAACTCGCGCACGACATACAGAACAACTGGTACGTGGTCCGAAAATAACTGGAGTAATGGAGTACTGGAATATTGGAGTATTGGTTTCGGGCTCCCAATACTCCATCACTCCAATACTCCATCACCCCATTCTTCCGCGCTACGCATCAATCGTCTGTCCGCCGTCGACGACCAGTGCGTGTCCCGTTACGAACGACGCTTCGTCGGAAACTAAGAACAACACGCCGTAGGCGATCTCTTCGGGCCGTCCCATGCGCAGCAGCGCCTTGTTGGTCCCGCCCATGGTTTTTCGTTGCTCTTCCGTCATGCCTTCGCCTAGAGTCGCCCGCGGCGGAAAGCCTCTGAAGCGCGGCGTTTCGATGGCGCCGGGGCAGACGCAGTTGATTCTGATTCCGAGTGGGCCGTAGTCGAGCGCCATCTCGCGGGTTAAATTGATGATCGCCGCTTTTGTCGCGCAGTAACCGGGATATTCCGGAGAGGCTAGCAGCCCGAAGGTCGAAGCCGTGGTGACGATGTTGCCGCTTTTTTTCTTGATGAAATGCGGCAGCACCGCGCGCGCACCGCGAAACATCGCATTCAAATTAGTATTCAAGACGAAGTTCCATTCCTCGTCTGTGTGCTCGTGCAGCTTCTTCCGAATACCGGCACCGGCATTGTTGTAAAGAATATCGACGTCGCCGAAGCTATCAAGCGCCGTTTTGATCATGCGGTCGCAGTCTTCCTGCTTGATGACGTCGATGGTGGCGAAGACCGCTTCTCCGCCTTCTTTATCCTTAATGAGGTGGTCGATGCGGGGTGAGATCGTTTCTTGAATGTCGCAGCAAACGACCTTGGCGCCTTCGCGCGCGAATAGACGCGCGGTGGCGCGACCTATGCCGCTATTGGCTCCGGTGATAATCGCAACTCTGCCTTTGAGACGACCGAGTCCAGGTCGTAGTAGCTCGTGCTCGTCTTTCAAGACTATGTCTGCCATGGGTATTGCCCCCCTTGATTTCGTGATTCTGCAGTGGGATTGAAAAGTCTTCACTTATACTAGTAGGGGTGGAAATCCAACCTTGGTATGAGAGGTCGAGGATGGAAGATAGAGGATAGAGGATCGAGTAAGAGGCTGCGGCGGAATAGGCGGGACAATCACGATGGCCGAAATAAGGAGCTTCCGAGACTTGGGCGTTTATAAGTTGGCTCGCGAACAGGCAAGAAATATCTTCGCGCTCTCCAAAAGCTTTCCGCCGGAAGAAAGGTTCTCTTTAACGGATCAGATACGCCGCTCGTCGCGTGCCGTCAACGCAATGATCGCCGAAGCATGGGCTCGACGAAGATATCCAGCGGCGTTTATCAACAAGATCGACGAGGCGTTAGGTGAGGCAATGGAGACGCAAGCGTGGCTCGATCACGCATTTGATTGTGGCTATTTGGACCGAAATCAATATCGTTCTCTGGACGATTCTTGGCAAAAGGTCGGTGCAATGCTCAATCGTATGATCCCAGCGCTCGGATGACTTCTGTCGCTCAGCCAGTCGGCAGTAAGCGCTTCCCGGATTTATCCGTCCTCGATCTTCCATCCTCTATCCTCGGTTTAGCTTTACTCCGCACTTTCGATCCTCCATCCTCCATGTTCGATCCTCGGCCATAAAGCGTTCACTTTCGGTAAAGCTGCTTAATAAATCCTGATTTTTCCAGCTCGGCGACGAGACTGAGGTCGACATAGGTTTTCGGATCCGCACTCGCGGCCTTGGGATTTGCGCGGGCCATGTCATCAAGCATGGTTTTGACCCCGTGAGTAGTCCTTGTATGCTCTTTCGAGACCTTCCGGATCAGCCACTCCTAGATTCTTTTTGATAAGCGATTTTGCGTATTCCTTCTCGGTTTTGATGATGTGGATCGCTTCAACCATTGCGCGGGTGAGTTTTTGCATCAACGGGCGCTTGGTCTTGATGATTGCTTCGCGGCTCAGGATGCCATTCCACCAGAATGGAATCTTGAGATCGCTGATGTTGTAAAGATTTCGGAAGCCGAGTTTTTCCGCCTGGGTCAAGAAGGGTTCCGGGATGATTGTGAACTGAGTTATGCCTTTTGAGAGCGCCGCGAATCTTTCCGCGGTGCCGCCTGTGGGAATGATCTTTACATCCTTTTCCGGGTCGACGCCAAGTTTTCTTAGCGCTAGCCGTAATCCTAGGTCAGACGTGCTGCCTAAACGATTGACCCCGGCCGTTTTGCCCTTGAGCTGCTCGACCGCGCTAACATTCGACAATGAAACGATGTGGTCGACGAATGTCGGAACCACGCCGACAATCATCACCGTATCGGCGCCGGCGAGGCGCGAGCTGGTAAGTGTCGTCACTGAAATACTGGCGGCGTCGATTTCGTTCGCCAGCAGGGCCTGGAGCACAGTCGGGCTGGCGCTGATGGCGATGATTTCCGGCTGGACTCCCTGTTTTTGCATGAGCTTGCGATCTTCGATGACCCAGATAGGGCTGTTGGTCGGGCTAAAGCCGGCCCAGGCGAGCCGGAGTTTTTCTTGAGCGCTCGCAGTCGAATGCGCCGCGAAAAGGGTTATGAAGCTTAGAATCGCAAGTGTCAAACGATCCGACATGGCTGGTTCCTCCTCGGCAATTCTTAGACGCGCAGGCTGACATAATGCGCGAAAAAATGGTCACGTCAAGACGCCCTTAGGCGCAATTCATGTCCCACGCGGGGATAGTTGAAATTCCCTCGGCTTCAACGAACAATCTCGGCTCGAAACCGAGCGGGTTCCAGCATCGTCGACTATAAGTCGACATTGTAGTCCGTCATTCCGGCGGAAGCCGGAATCCAGTCCTTTTCGCGCCTGGTACAAGCGGGACGAACCTGGATGCGCCGGCATGACGAGGTTCCACTTTCGCGTGGGTAATAAATATGATCCCTCATCCGTTGCTCGTTCCCCCGTCTGCTTCGCCCGTCGGCAGAATTGGTACTAGGGAAAACGCGCCGCGCTGCGTTGACTCGACATACCGTTTGATATACTAGAGGCACGTCGCCGCAATGAGACTGCGTCATTAATGTCATTCTGAGCCGAAAGGCGAAGAATCTCGTCTTCGTAACTGACTGAAAATGCGGGATGCTTCGCTTCGCTCAGCATGACACTTGAGGGATTTTTCGCATTGCGACTGAATTTGGGGGAGAGCTGATATGGCAAAAAGGGGGATTCTCGTAACTGGCGGCTCCGGCTTGGTTGGCGCTTACGCGGTTGCGATGTTGCTCGAGCGCGGTGAAAGGCCGGTAGTATTCGACGTCGCGCTCAACGAACGACTGCTCAACGCCGTCGGTGTCGATGCCACAAAGGTGACGCTGATTCGTGGCGACATGATGGATCTGCCGGCGATTATTTCAGCCATTCGTGACAACGAGTGCGATCGGATCATCCACCTAGCGGCTTTCCTGGGCGAAGAAGTCCAACGGCGCCCATACAGCGGCGTGCGCTTGAACTTTATGGGCACAGTCAACGTCTTCGAAGCGTCCCGCCTGGAGAAGGTGTCGCGCGTGGTGTTTCCGAGTTCCGGAACCGTTTACTTGGGATCACTTGGCGAAGGGCTGTCCAAAGTCGATGAAAGCATTCCCATGAATCCACCGTCGGTCTATGCGGCGACGAAGGCCAGCTGCGAGTTCATGGGGCGCGCGTACGCGAAGCGTTATGGATTCGAGTTTATTTGTCTCCGGTATACCGGCGGGCTGTACGGGCCTTCGCCGGCCGCGCTCAAAGCGACGAGGGAAATTGCCATTCAACAGATGATTCGCGCGGCCGTGAAGGGTGAGCCGGCCAAGATTAACTGGCCCTACGGTCCCGCGGAAATTCTCTACGGTAAGGACGCCGCCAAGGGGACCGTTTTGGCGGTGCTCAAGGACAAATTCAAAGACACGCTTTTCCACATCGGCAACGGCACGATGGTTAGTGGCGATGATATTGCCGACGCGATCCGCAAAAAGTTCCCCGGATCGGACATAGGATTGATCAAAGGAAACAACTCCATGCCGTACCCTGAATCCCGCGCTGCCAGCGATTTTTCCCGCGCCAAGGAGCAACTCGGCTACGAACCGGACTATACGATCGAAAAGGCAGTGGAAGACTACGGCGCGACGCTCAAGAGGCTAGAGAACCTATAGGCCAATCGCAGCGCCGGAAAAAACTGAAGTTCGCCACTACCATTCACGTCTAAGGAATAGGATGCGCGAGGGGTCATCAGCAGCGTTCAAGATGGGCGTTTATACTAAAGATAGTAGAGGAGAGGCTATGCGGCACAGGCACCACGGGTTCTTAGTTTTCTTACTTTTACTCGGCTACACCGCGACGGGTCTGGCAGCCCAATCCGGAACCTTCGATGAAAAGGCGGTGGCGAACTTTTATCGCAACAAGACCTTGCGAATTATTGTCGGCTTCACGGCAGGCGGCGGCTACGACCAGTATTCACGGCTCATTGGACGCCATCTTTCTAAGTATATTCCAGGGAATCCCAACGTCATTGTCGATAACATGGCTGGGGCGGGAAGCATTATCGCGGCCAACCACGTCTACAATGCGGCGCCGAAGGATGGAACCGTGGTCGGAAACATCTCGGGGCCGATTATCCTGGAGCAATTGTTCGCCAATCCCGCCATTCAGTTCGATATGGCAAAGTTTCGTTATCTCGCCGTGCCGGTCAGTGAAACTTATGTTTTTGTCGTTACCCGCAAACCGGGCGTGAGCAAATTTGAAGAGATTCTGGGTCCCAATGGGAAACAAATTACCGTCGGCGGTATTCCCGGTTCGACGGTGGAGCACGCGCCGGTTATAGCTCGCGACGTTATGGGAGCCAATTTGAAGGTGGTCTTGGGTTACAAGGGCACCGCGGATGTTAGGATGGCCATCGAATCGGGTGAAGTCGACGGGCTATTCAATTCGTACACGTCATTGAAAATAACTTCCTTCGAAAAGATGAAAAGCGGCGAATGGCTGGTGTTGGCGCAGCTCTCGGAAAAACCGATCAAGGACTTGATCGTGCCGAACGTGCCGACCATTCCGCAGATCACAAAGAGCAACGAGCACCGCCAGTTGCTGAAATTCGGCACCAGCACGCCCAACGATTTCGGCAAGGTGTATGTCGTGCCGCCCGGAACGCCACCCGATCGCGCCATGGCGCTCGAAAAAGCCTTTGAAAAAGTGTTCGCCGATAAGGAATTGCAGGTGGACGCTAACAAAGGCAAGCTGGAAATCGATCCCATATTCGGCGAGGAGATCCACAAACTAGTTGTCGAGTTTTTGGGCATGAGCCCGGATCTCAAAAACAAATTGCAGGCGGCGTTGAAGGGCGGGAAGAAATAGTCGTTGGTAAATTTACTTTGGAGGGAAACGCGATGAAGTCTAAATCTAGGACCATTGTCCTGATTGTTCTGATTCTTAGTTTGGGGATGCCTTTGGCCGCCTCGGCGCAGACCGAATCCCTCGACGAACTTTACAAGAAAGCAGTGAAGGAAGAGGGCGTTCTCAATTGCTATTGCTCCCTAGCGCAGATCAACGCGGAAAAAATTTACCCGGTCTTCGAGAAGCGCTTTCCCGGCATCAAGATCAATCATGTCGACGCGACTTCGGATAAACTCGCCGCTCGCGCGATAACCGAAGCGCGCGGCGGGAGAGTGATTGCCGATGTCGTCGAATTCGGTTTGGAAGATATCAACAAGATCCGCGAGCAGGGACTGCTTCTGGATCGAGCCGTCCCCGAGTCCGTGGACTACCCAAGCGACCTTAAAGGCTCCTATTGGGTCGCCAACAATCTCATTTTCTTTGTCGGCGCCTGGAACACGGACAAAGTTAAAAAGGAAGAAGAGCCGAAATTTCTCGATGACTTCGGCGATCCGCGTTGGAAGGGACGGCTGATCGGTGAGCCGCGGGACTATGAGATTCTGATAGGATTGACGCACAAGCATAAGAGCCTGGAAAAAGCGCGGGCTATTCTAGCGAGAATCGCCGCGAACGATGTCGAATTTCACAAAGGCCATTCGGAGCTGGCGGAGTTTCTCGTCGCCGGGCAAGCCGCCGCCTGCTTCACGTGTTACTCGCATCATTACCCCGCCCGCATCAGGAAGGGCGCGCCGCTCAATTACATGCTATCGGAGGGCGTTGCCGGGATCATCGCGATATCGGTTCTCAAGAGCGCGCCACATCCCAACACTGCTTGGCTGTTTGCCCGCTGGGCTTCGTCCGCGGAAGGGCAGGCGGTTTACGCCAAGGGGGGAAGAACTCCGGCTCATCCCAAAGTAGAACCGATGGAAAAAATTCGCCCTGCGAATATTTATGCGGTCGGCGTCGAGGACTTGAAGCAGTACGGTAAGTTCGAAAAGATTTGGAAGGAAGTATTCAAACTGAGATAGTCGGTTTTTAGCGATCACGTTTACATAGGTAATTTTCATTTATCGGAGGAAACATGTTGCGAAAACGGAAGGCATTCTTGACGATTTTGACTTTGATCGTGGGCGGCATGATTGCCTCGACTTCGGCGCCCGCTAGCGGTCAATCGCTGGACGAACTTCACAAGCTGGCTTTGAAAGAAGGCGGGACGCTCAATTTCTACGGCACTCTGGCGCAGATCAACGCCGAGAAAATACTGCCGGTATTCGAAAAACGCTTTCCGGGAATTAAAGTGAATCATGTCGACGCCACCGCGGACAAGCTTGCGGCCCGCGCCATTACCGAGGCAAGAGGCGGGAGGGTGCTCGCCGACGTGTTTCAAATGGCCTTGGAGAACGTTTTGCAATTGGTGGACCAAAAGCTGGTGGTCGATCGGCTCCCGCCTGAAGCAGCGGCTTATCCGGCTAATCTCAAGGGTCCGAATTGGTTGGCGGCGGACTTGGTGATCATTATCGGCGCTTGGAATACGAACCTGGTAAAGAAAGAAGATGAACCCAAACAGTTCGATGACTTCGCCGATCCCAAATGGAAGGGAAAATTGATTGCCGAGGGGCGGGATGTCGAATTATTGATCGGTTTGGCCAAGCATAAGTATAAAAACGACGAGAAAGCCTTCGACTTTCTCCGAAAGATCGCGGCCAATAATGTTGAATTCCACAAGGGCCACTCGGAGCTGGCAGAGTTTCTCGTTGCTGGGCAGGCTGCCGCATGTCTCACCTGTTACGCACACCACTATCCGCCACGGATCAAAAAGGGCGCTCCGCTCGGATATATGCGGACCGAAGGGATCGCCACGATCACCGCCGACGCGTTGGCCAAGGACGCACCACATCCCAACTCAGCGTGGCTCTTCTACCGATGGTCCGCCAGCGAGGAAGGGCAGAAAGCTTACGCGGCGGGAGGACGCTTGCCGCCGCATCCCAAGGTGGAGCCGGTGGAAAAAATTCGCCCGGCGACGCTTTATCCCATCGGCACCGATGAAATAAAGGAATGGCGCAAGTACGAAAAGAGCTGGAAGGAAATCTTCAAGCTCCGTTAAGTGTGCGGCAGTCACGGCGTATTGACTCGGCGGTTTAAGTTGATATCAACTTTACACGCTGCTGGTGAGAATAGTCGGAGTTTTTTTGATCAGAAGATTCGCCCGGACTGTATTACCGCCGCGGACCTCGAGGAATTTCCTAAGGACGAAAAGCTTTGGAAGGAAGTCTTCAAGCTCCGCTAGCAATCTGGGATTTTGTAATGCGCTTGACTCAAGCATGATGCTGTAGATCCGGCGTTGCTGATTCCGGTCGTCGGCGCCGGCGTGCTCATTTATCTTGCCGTTTTGCCACTCCTCATGCTTTTGATCGGCAGCTTTCAAGCGGAGGTAGCGCCGCGCGAGTTTGTTTACACGCTGAAGAACTACCGGGCGGCGTATGCCAGTGAGTACACCTACTCGACTTTCATGAACTCGCTGATTTTCGCTTCCGGCTCAGCCGGCCTCAGCTTTATTATTGGCACGTTGCTCGCCTGGCTTACCGAGCGCACGAACACGCCGCTGCGCGGGCTTTTCGTTCCTCTGGCCGTCGTCCCGTTGATTTTACCGGGTGTCTTGGAATCCATCGCGTGGATATTTTTGCTCAGCCCGAAATTCGGTTACCTCAATGTTTGGCTGATGAATCTCTTCGGCCTAAAATCGCCGCCCTTTAATGTGTTCTCACTTCCCGGGATGATTTGGGTTCATTCCGTAGGCCAGGTTCCTTTGGCATTTCTCATGATGGTGGCGGCCTTCAAATCCATGGACCCGTCTTTGGAAGAATCGGCGATGATGTCAGGAGCCCGCACCTGGCAAACGTTTAAGCGCATCACTCTACGTTTGCTGATGCCGACGGCGGGATCGGTGCTATTGATCCTTTTTGTCCGTACCCTCGAGTCATTTGAAACACCGGCGTTGATCGGAATCCCGGCGCGGATTTACGTCTACACCAGCGAGATTTTTCTGGCATTCAACGAGTATCCGCCGGACTACGGCCGCGGTGGTGCGTTGGCGGTCGGGTTGCTCTTGTTGAGCGCCATAGGCGTATGGCTCTACACGCGGGCGACGAAGGAAGGGAAGAAGTTTCAAACTGTAACCGGAAAAGCGTTCAGGCCGCGGCAGTTTGACCTGGGGCCGTGGCGTTGGCTCGGTCTTGGCTTCCTGACGACGTACTTTCTATTCGTCGTGCTGTTGCCCTTCTTGGTGCTGTTTTGGGCGTCGTTCCTGCCGTTTTTTGCGGCGCCAAGCTTGGATGCGTTAAGCAAGCTGAGTCTCGATAATTATCGTTATTTGTCCGGTTTCAGGCCATTTTGGGAGGCCATGAAGAACAGCATTCTGCTGGCGACGTTGACGGCGACCGTCGCGATGGTTCTGACTTCATTGGTCGCTTGGATCGTCTATAAGAGTCGCCTGCGTGGGGCATGGCTGCTCGACTTTCTCGCCTTCGTGCCGATCACGATTCCGGGCATCGTGATGGGAATGTCGCTCATCTTGCTGTACGTCGCTTTTCCACTGCCGATTTACGGGACGATCTGGTTGCTGCTGATCGCCTACGTGACCCGGTTCATTCCCTATGGTATGCGCTCGGCTTCGGGATCGATTTTGCAAATTCACAGCGAGCTGGAAGAGGCTGCGGCGGCCTCCGGCGCTTCATGGTGGGAAACATTCAGGCGCGTCACGTTGCCGCTTTTGCGACCGGGATTTGCCGCGGGCTGGATCTATATCTGCATCGTGTCGTTTCGGGAATTTTCCACTTCGGTTTTGCTCGCGACCGGCGAAAGCCGGGTGTTGTCGATTCTGCTCTTTACCATGTTTGAACAGGGTCAGGTGACGGTCGTCGCGGCGATCGGTGTGCTGATGATCGCTACCTTGCTGGCGATCGTAGCGCTGTTTTACAAAGTTAGCGGCCGAGTGGGAATCCAGACGTAGAGGGAAGTAGGGAGTTGGAGTGTGGGAGTGTTGGGATTGAAGGCTTCTACTGTTCCACTATTCAGGCAATGGTTTGGTCTGGTTTTGAAGGGTTAAAAGGAACTCTTTGTGATCGAGGTCAAGTCGTTAGTTAAGATCTTCGCCGATGGGGACAATGCCGGGGTAACCGCGGTCAACCAGGTTTCGTTTACCGTCGAGGACGGACGCTTTTATACCCTTTTGGGCCCCTCAGGTTGTGGCAAGACGACGACGCTTCGTTGCATTGCCGGATTGGAAAAAGCCAACGAAGGAGAGATCCTGGTCGCCGGCATAAAAGTTTTTTCGGCGGCGGACCACACCTTCGTGCCGGCCTATCGCCGTCCTATCGGCATGGTTTTTCAAAGCTACGCCATCTGGCCCCATCTGACGGTTTTCGAAAATGTCGCCTTTCCACTACGAGTCGGCAAACAGCGCTTCAGCGGTGCTGACATCAAGAAAAAAGTCACTGCAGCGCTCGAGCAAGTAGAATTAACCGGCTACGGCGAACGGATGGCAACGCAACTTTCCGGTGGCCAGCAGCAGCGCCTGGCGCTTGCCCGGGCACTGGTGCGCGAGCCGCAAGTGCTGCTCTTGGATGAACCCTTGAGCAATCTAGACGCCAAACTGCGCGAACGCATGCGCTTCGAGCTGCGCGAACTGCAGCGGCGCCTGAGAATCACCACGCTCTATGTGACCCACGATCAGATAGAAGCGTTGTCGATGTCCAACGTGATCGCCGTGATGAATGCGGGGGTGATCGTCCAAGAGGGCGGTCCGCGTGAAGTGTACATGCAGCCAAAGAGCAAGTTCGTGGCGAACTTTATCGGCTCGACAAATCAGCTCGCCGGGCGCGTCACCAGGGTCGATAACGACGGCATCGGCTCTGTCCAAACCGATGACGGAGAAATCTCGTGTCAGCTCCTCGAGGGACTGACGGTCGGCAGCAACGCGGTCGTCGTGATCCGGCCCGAGAGCATCAATCTTCACACGCAGAG
>WNGB01019963.1_pt1 | contig 10404 bp, 5 predicted proteins | sample 5400681 | NCBI WGS metagenome assembly WNGB01 (sample SAMN13153367, study PRJNA577476) | soil metagenome | isolation source: 115 cm soil or saprolite under grassland replicate 2 | place: USA:California | collected 2016-06-15 | reverse complement strand
AATCCATCCGAGGAGGACGCCGTACCGGCTCCCCAAAAGCGCGCCAATGCCTGACGCAGGATGAAGTTGTCTAAGGTGACCAGCATGGCCTGGAGCGTGGTATCGCGCAGATACCAGTCCGCCGCCCACGCCAGTTGCCGATCGGTGAATGACGACGCTTTGGCCATCGCGCTCAAGCCCAGGTTCGTTCCCATCGCCATGATCGCGGCCAGCAGGGGCATGGCTTGGCTGCCAAACAACGGCAACTCGGTATTCAAGTGGGTTGCTTGGTCGAGCAAGTTGGTCCAGTCGTTGACTTCCCGGAACAGATCCGGCAGATCGGGCTGGGGCAGCATACGATAGAGGCGCCGGCTCAGCGCTTTGGCTTGCTCAGGGACGTTGGCTTCAAGCGGGGTGAGGTGGAATTGGCCCTGCTCAGAGAGCCGCAGCCCCGAGGTGGGGCTCAGTTCGTTTTGGAGTGCGGCGAGCTGCGCATGGATGCGCTTGGTGGCTTCGGCCAGATACTGATGGGCATCGTCCGTCTCGGCCAGGCGGGTCGTGCCCTGCGCAACATGCACGGCCCACTGGGCCTTTGGGATGAGGTAGCTCTCAAACGGCTGATAGCGCCGGCTGTCCGCGACGGCAATATCACCCGAACGCAGCCCAGCGCGCAACTTCTCGAAGGCGGCGGCTTCATAGTAGTTCGGATTGATCGTGGTGCCCTCGACGACATAGGGGCGCCAGCGCTCGTTGACATGGGCCAATGGTGCATAGATGATCTTGCGGCCCACGGTAGCGCTCATCGTGGTCACGCGCTGCTTGCGATCGGCGAGCAGCAGGATATGCTCCAGGGCGAGAATGGCCGGATCGCGCCGGCGAAAGGGCTGGAACGGCAAGGTGCGATAGAACCGGAGCAGCGCCTGGCGCAGCGGGAGGTATTTGGATTCGAGCAGATCGAGGTAGTCAAACGTCGGTGGGCGGGCGATGGCGCGCGCCTGCTGCACGGTGGTGATCACCACGGCTTTCGGCACGCTGCGATACACGGTCTGAAACGGGTCGAGCCCTGCCGCTTCGGCATGTAAGAACGCCTCCGCGACGGCGGCGAGGATATGGACGTGCGTATTCAGGTCGTGAGCGTGATCGGCGATGTGCTGCTCCTGCTTGGCTTCGCTTTTGCGGTACAGCTCCATCCAGACGGTATCAAACATGTCCAACGCGGCATCCACCCCATCATGCCGCAGTTCCTGCAGATAGGGGAGCAACAGGGTATACTTGCGTGCGGCGGGGAAACTGGCCAGCGGTTGGGCGCCATAGCGTCCACAGCGCCGTGCCAGGAGCAGCACGCGATTGCGATGCAGCCGCGCATCGATCGGGGGCAGCTGGAGGCGGTGCAGAAAGGCGATCCGGTCGAGGATGTGCTCGAGTTGTGGCGCCGACGGGAGACCAGGGGAAAGCCGCAACCAGTGCAGGCGCGTCATGCCCGATCGTCGACCACGACCACGCTCTGCACAGAGGAGGGCATCGAGCGCTGCCTTATGATCCGCGGTGAGTGGTTGGAGCAGCAATTGCTGCACCCGCCGTTCCCCGCGCCGGAGGACGCGGACGATCAATTGCTCCAAGGTGGTCATGCCGGGGGCAATCACCTTCATGTTGCGCAACAGATCGAGGGCGGCTTCGATGAGCGGGATCGGACGATCGCTTTCCATCGCCAAGGGCAGCAGGTGCCGCATGAGTTGACGCATCGCCCGCCAATCATAATTGCGGAAGTCAAAGACCACGCGGATTTCGTCCAGATGCTCATAAATCGTATTCTCGCGCCTGCCGTAGTGCGCAAAGGCAGTGCCCTCCACGCCGACCTGATGCGCAATATAGGCGAGCATGCGGGCGGGGATGCTCGGAATCTCGGTGATCGTCCGCCCGGGAAATCGCAGCACCGCGAGCTGAACCGCGAACCCAAGCTTATTCGCGGCTCGTCTGCGGCGCTTGATGACTGCAAGATCGTCGGGCGTAAAGGTATAATAGCGGGCAATCTCGCGATCGGAGAGGTCGTCGGGAATCCGCACAAACGCGGCACGTTGTTCGGGGGTCAGCAGGTCGGGGGATTTTGAGGGCATACCTTAGCCTTGCAAGCGCTGAAGCTGGTCCTTGAGTTGCTGGCGGCTGGGCAGGGTATAGCGAACGGTCGTCGCAATCGCTGGCGCGCCATCCTTGGTTTGGTGCCCGGCATAGACGGCGATCTCTTCCAGGCTCCAGCCGGCGGCGCGTGCCCGGTGCGCCCAATCGTGCCGCAAATCGTGGAAGGTGATGGGCATGATGAGCAGCCATTCCTCATGGGTGGCCCGCGCTTTGAGCTGCGACCACAGATGTGAAATCCCGCGAACCGTGAGATGATCGGGTTGGTGCTGCTGGCGGAGCCAGGCGGCCCGTTGACTGGTGAACACGTAGGGGCTATCGGGCTCACGGGACTCGGTGTGGGTGGACGGGAGATCGAGATAGTGGTAGAGCGCCCGCCGGGCCTGGTTGTGGAGGTCGATCGTGCGCGTTTTGCCGCCCTTGGAGCCAACAATCGTAATGGCTCCAGATCGTTGATTGAGGACACAATGATCCACCTGCAGTGCCGCCACCTCACTGATGCGCAGGCCCGCCCAATAGCCTAGCGCAAAGATTGCACGGAGCCGCGGCGAGTCGGCACGTTCGACCAGCGTTTTCAGTACATAGCGTTGGTCGGGTGTCAATTCGGTAGGCGCAAGCGCGACGACGGTTGGTCGCTGAATGGCGGTCGCTGGGTTACGGCGCAGCTGCCCCTCGTCGATCGCCCAACGACAAAAGCGCTTGAGCGCGCTCAGGGCGCGGCTGCGGGTGCGCGGCGCTCGGTGCTGCTGTTCGAGGTGACGCATATAGTCGTCGAGGGCCGTTTCGGTGAGCAGCGTGAGCTGGAACGGTGCCCCACCGGGGCGAGTGGCGAGCCAGGCAACGAAGTCACGCAGGGTGCCAAGGTAGGCCGCAATGGTTTTGGGATCTTTGCCGGCGAGGGCCTGTGCAAAGGCGCGTAGGGGTTCGGGATCAGCAGGGCGAAGCAGCGCATCCATGGGCGGTCAGGGCTCCCAACATGGCAAGGAAACGATTCTTGGACGAGTTTTGTTGGATAACTCAGCGAGTTGCTCTATCATACCACAGCTTCGCACGGCCTTGTGCTGCGCTAACGATGGGAGGGGTCCGGTGCAACTCGACCGAGAATGGATAGTCTCGGTCATGGATTCTGTTCCCACTGTTCTGTGACGAATGGGCAGTACTGCATCGCAGCCCGCGCTGCGCTGCCGGTGCGGATTGGCCGTGGCAGTCCGATGTTCTATCATGTGCGCTATTGCACGGCAGCTCCTCCGCTGTCGTGCAGGTGTGGCAGCATTGGGGTAGGGACGAACTCGTGGCGTGCAGTGGCTCAATTACCGAGGTGCTCCAGTCACTCCTAATGCGGCGCTGACTCCTGCGTCACGTTCCGCCACGGCATATGTGATCGCCTGCTCGGGCCGCCATGCCGCCCCCTCTGCCCACGCCGTCGCGAAATCATCCTCGCCCAGCGTGCGGCGCGCGGCGGCCAGGGTCGCCTCGTAGGCGGCGCGGCGGTACGGCGGCAGCGGCGCGCCCATCGCCGCGCGCCACGCCGCCATCGCCGCGCACAGCCGCGCGGCGTGTGCGGCCTGCCCCTGCGCGGCCGCCACTCGCGCGAGCTCCTCCAGACCGGTCGCCACCAGCCAGTGCGGGCCTCCCGGCCACCCCTGCGCGACGCCATCCACCAGCGTCGCCCGCGCCCGCTCGTACTCACCCTGGGCGCAGGCGATCATCCCCCGCGTGATCGGCAGCTCGACCACGCCGCCGCGGATGCCGTGCGCGCGGAACAGCGCCAGCGCCTCGTCCGCCAGCGCCTCAGCGCGCGCCAGGTCGCCCCGCATAGTCGCCGCCAGCGCCAGGTTGTTGAGTGAGTAGCCCACGCCCATATGCTGCCCAAGTTCTCGGCAGACAGCCAGGCTCTCCACGCAGTAGGCTTCGAGCTGCGCAGGATCGCCCTGGTCGCGCGCGATGTCACCGAGGGCCAGCAGTGCTAACGCGGCCCGGCTGCGGTCGCCCAGCGCCTGGTAGGCCGCCAGGCACTCCTGATAGACACTTGTCGCCCGCGCGTACTCGCCGCGCTCGCGCGTCACCAGGCCGAGCCAGTGCAGCGCGTAGGCGCTGCCGGCCTGGTCCCCCGCCGCGCGGGCCAGCGCCAGGCTTTCCTCCACCAACGCCATTGCCTCGGCGTACCGGCCCTGCCCGCGCGCCATAAGGGCACGGTTGACCAGCACCGCAGCCACGCGGTCGGTGCGACCCAGCGTCCGCTCCAGGCGTAATCCCTGCTCGAAAAGCGCATCCGCCGACACGTAGTCGTCCTGGCCTTGCGCCAGCCAGGCCGCCCCGTTCAGCGCCGTGGCGCGCAGCTCCGGCGCGACGGCACTCGCCCGCGCATCAGCCAGGAAGCCCTCCAGCCAGCGCCGGCCCTCGCTCAGGTGGCAGTGGCGCTGCCAGAACGGCCACAGCGCGCCTCCCAGCCGCAGGCCGATCTCCGTGAGGCTTGAGGCTTGAGGCTTGAGGCTTGTATCATCATCATTTTGATCGCGAGCCTCAGGCCTCAACTCTCTAGCCTCGAGGCAATAGGCGAGCGCCGCGCGCAGGTTGTCGTGCTCGCGCTCCAGTCGCGCCAGCCCGGCAGCTTGCTCCGCCCCGGCCAGCGTCGTCGCCTCCGCCTCGGCGAGCGCGAGATAGTAGGCCGCATGCTGCCGCTGGACTGCCTCCATCTCCCCGCTCTCCTCCAGCCGCTCCAGCGCATACTCGCGGATCGTCTCGAGCATCGTGAACCGGGGCGCGCCGTCGTGCTCCTCCGTCTGGATTATCAGGCTCTTGTCGACCAGCGAGTCCAATCCGTCCAGAACGTTTGAACGTTTGAACGTTTGAACGTTTGAACGTTCGAGCGTTTGAACGTTCAACGTGGCAACGGCTTCGGCACCCTCCAACGTCCAGCCGCCCTCGAACACCGCCAGCCGGCGGAAGAGGGTCTGTTCCACCGGGCTGAGCAGGTCGTAGCTCCAGGCGATCGTCGCCCGTATCGTTTGCTGCCGCGCGGGCAGGTCGCGACCGCCGCCCACCAGAATCTGCAGGCCGCCCGGTCGCATCTTCAGATGCTCCAGCATTCTATCCGGCGACAGCCGCTGGCCGCGTGCGGCTGCCAGCTCGATCGCCAGCGGCAGCCCATCCAGCCTCGCGCAGATCTCCACGATCGCCGGCGCGTTCTCGGTGGTCAGCACAAAGTCCGCACGTACCGCCTGCACTCGTGTGGTGAAGAGCCTGATGGCGGGATACTCGACGAACGTCGCCAGCTGGGGCAGCTGCTGGAGGTCCGGCAGCGCCAGAGCTGGCATCTGGAAGAGATGCTCGCCGTAGACGTGCAGCGGCGCGCGACTGGTGACGAGCACGTTCAGCCCTGGCGCGGCGGCCAGCAGCTCGGTGACGAGCGGTGCGGCTATGTGCAGGTGCTCGAAGTTATCCAGAATCAGGAGCAGGCGCTTGTCGCACAGCCAGGCCGTGAGCAGCTCCTCAGGCGACTGGCCGCCGCTCTCCTTGAAGCCAAGCGTCTGCGCGATCGCGGAGGCGACGACCTCGGGTTGGTGGATCGAGGCCAGGCGCACGAGGAAGACGCCATCTGCGAAAGAGGCGACGTGCCGGCCGGCAAGCTCAAGCGCCAGGCGGGTCTTGCCGATGCCGCCAGGGCCGACCAGGGTGATCAGGCGGCAGCCGGGGAGGGCTAACCAGACCGCGAGCTGGTTCAGCTCGGCCTCGCGCCCGACGAAGGACGTGAGCGCGGCCGGCAGGTTGTGCCGGTTTTGAGTTCTGAGTTTTGACCCTTCGCGGAGTTTACCCTCGAGCGAAGCGAAGGGCTCAAGGGCATGGTTCTGAGTTTTGAGTTCCGGCCTGGTTTGGTCGGTTGGTGTGTTGTTGCTGGTACGCGGGGCGCCGTTGGCCACCGCATAAGAGACCGCCTGCTCGAGCGGCATCGCTAGCCCCTCGGCCCACGCCGCAGCAAACACCGCATCGCTCAGCCGGGCGTGGGCGGCGGCTACCGTGTCGTCTCGGGCGGTACGATTAGCGGGCAAGATGAACGGGGCCTGAACGTTCATCCGATCCCGCAGCGCCGCCGCGGCCGCCAGCAGCCGCACGGCCTGCTCCGCCCGACCATGTGCCACCGCCACCTCCGCCAAGCCCTCCAGGCATTTGGCGACGCCCCGCTTGTCGCCGAGTTCGCGGCGCAGGGCCAGACTCTCCTGGTAGAGTGCTGCCGCTTGCCCAGAACTGCCTTGTGCCAGGGCGATAATGGCCAGGTTGCCAAGCGCGATCGCGATGCCGTCTGTGTCCCCCAGCTCCTGGAAGAGGCCCTTGCACTCCGCGAAGAGCAGCGCTGCCCGGCCAAGGTCGCCCTGGCTGCGCGCCACCTCTCCGAGCCCCTGGAGCGTCGATGCGATGCCGTGCTGGTCGCCTATGTTCCGAAACAGGGCCAGGCTCTCTTCAAGCAGCGCCGTTGCCCGCACGTCCTCACTCTGATGGTGGGCCACGTCGCCCAGCGCGTTGAGCGCCCAGGCGCTATGCCAGGCATGGCCCAGTTCCCGACTCAGCACTAAGCTCTCGCCCTGGCGCGCCGCCGCCTGTTCGAGATCGCCTTGCCGCAGCGCCACATAGCCCAGATGGTTGAGCGCCCAGGCGCTGCCCTGTTTGTCGCCCAACTGCCGGCAGAGCGCCAAGCTCTCCTCAAGCAGCGTCGTCGCGAGTAGGAGGTCGCCCTGCCGCATCGTCAGGAAACCGGCTCCATTGAGGGCTTTTGCTCTGGCAACAGTCGGCTCCGCCGCTCCCGGCAGCGCTAAGATGTTCTGTAGCCAGGCGCGCCCCTCACTCACATAGCCGTGGTAGACCCAGAACGGCCAGAGCGCCCCGCTCAGGCGCAAACCGATCTCGGTGAGGCTTGAGGCTTGAGGCTTGAGGCTTGAGTCATCATCGTTTTGATCGCGAGTCCCAAGTCTCAAATCTCTAGCCTCAAGACAATAGGCCAGCGCCGCGCGCAGGTTGTCTCGCTCGCGCTCGAGCGACACCAGCCACGCGTGCTGCGCCGGCCCTCCGAGCTCCGGCGCCGCGGTCTCCGCGAGCGTCAGGAAGTAGGCCGCGTGCGCTCGCCGCACGGTTTCCGCTTCCCCGCGAGCCGCCAACCGCTCCAGCGCATATTCCCGGATCGTCTCCAGCATCCGGAAGCGCGGCGCACCGTCCGCCAGCACCTCCCGCCGCAGCAGGCTGCGGTCGAGCAGCGCCGCCAGCCCATCGAGAACGTTGAAACGTTCGAACGTTTCAACGTTCAACGTGGTAACGGCTTCGGCGGCCGCGGCCGTGCAGCCGCCCACAAACATCCCCAGCCGCGCGAACAAGGTCTGCAGATCGGGATCAAGCAGCTGCTCGCTCCACTCGATCGAGTGATACAGCGTCTGCTGGCGCGCCGGCGTATCCCGCGCACCCGCGGTCAGCAGCCGGAGCGGCGCATGGCTCTCCGGCCCCGACAGGCGGGCCAGTAGATCGTGCGGAGCGAGCAGCCGGAGGTGCGCCGCCGCCAGCTCGATCGCCAGCGGCAGCCCATCGAAGCGTATGCAGATCTCGGCCACGGCGCGGGCATTCGCGGCGTTGAGCTGGAAGCTGGGCAGCACCGCCTGCGCGCGCTCCACGAACAGCGCTACCGCCGGATATTCGGCCAGCGCCTCCAGGTCCGGCAAGGGCGTGAGCGGGGGCAGCGCCAGCGCTAGCACTGGGAAGGCGTGCTCGGCGCGCAGCCGCAACGCGGTTCGGCTGGTGATCAGCGCCTTCAACTGTGGACAAGCCGCCAGCAGCTCGGCGACCTGCGGCGTCGCGGCGATTACCTGCTCGAAGTTGTCGAGAATGAGCAGCAGCTGCCGGTCCCGCAGATACTCTTTCAGGCGCGCCAGGATGGGTGTGTCGTCGGTTTCGTGGACGGTGAGGGCCTGGGCGATGGTTTTTGCCACCAGGCCGATATCGCTGATCGTCGAGAGGTCGACAAAACCGACTCCATCGGCGAACGGGCGAGCATCGTCGCTCAGCAGCGCGTTCGCCACCTGCACCGCCAGGCTGGTCTTGCCGACCCCGCCAGGGCCACTCAGGGTGAGCAGGCGCACATCGGCCTGCCGGAGCAGTTGACAGACCGCGGCCACGTCCCGCGCGCGTCCAATCAGCGCGGCCGGCAGCGGCGGCGGCGCAGACAAGCGCGTGACCGGCGGTATGCGCTCGTCGCGCGGAGTGGATGCGTCTCGACCTCCGGCTCGATGCCGAGCTCGGCCGCCAGCACGCGCCGGCAGACCTCGTACTGCGCCATCGCCGTGCCGCGGTCGCCAGAGAGCGCCAGCCCGCGCATGAGCTGGCGGTGGGCCTGCTCGCGCCAGGGCTCCAGCTCGAGCTGGCGGCGGGTGTAACGGCACAGCGCGGCGTAGTCGCCCTGGCGTTCGTAGGCGGCGGCCAGCGTGTCGAGGGCCTCGATCGCCTGCTGGTGCAGCTGCTCGCGCACCACGAGCGCCCACTCCTCGAACGCGGCGCTGTCGGGCAGTGCGAAGCCGGCCAGGAAGTCGCCGCGATACAGCTCGACCGCCTGGGCCAGCCACGCCACGCAGGCGTCGCAACTGGCCGGCGCGTCGTGCGCGTGCGCACGGCACTCGGCCAGCAGGGTGGTAAATGCTGCGACGTCGAGCGCATGATCGCTGGCGGGGGCAAACTGCACGCTGTGGCGGCTGGCGAGCAGGAACGGGGTGTCCAGCTCGCCCAGCAGCCGGCGCAGATCGGCCAGCGCCACGCGCAGATTGCTGCGGGCGGCGTCCTCAGGCGCCTCGGGCCAGAGCAGGCCGAGCAGGGTATCGCGGCTATGGCTGTGGCGCTGCTCGAGGGCCAGGTAGGCCAGCAAGGCCATGTGTTTGCGCGATCGGAACGCCACGGCGCCGCCGTCGGCGCGGGTGACCTGCGGCGGGCCGAGCAGCGCAAGCGTCAGCGCAGGCATAGGCGATCTCCTCGACGACTGAATGGACAGTGAATGATGTGTGAACGATGCGTGAGCGATGCGTGAACGATCGGGTCGTATACTGCTGATCATTCCAGGAGGTCGAGAACCGAGGATGGAGGATAGAGGATGGAGCATAGAGGATAGCATTCATAGGGCGATCGGCGCTATATTCTATCTTCTATCCTCTATCTTCTATCTTCTGCCTCCGTCACTCGGTTGCAACAGGCGGAACCAAGCCATGACCAAACCAATGCAGCGCTCCTACCTGCTCCGGCTCTGGCACGATCACGCTGGGGCGCCAATGCGCGCGACGCTGATCGCGGTCGAGTGTCCGGACAGGCCGCGGCACTTCGCCACCCTGGACGAGCTGTTCGCGTTCCTGATCGCGCAGGCAGACCCGGTTATGCCGGCGGACGATCGACCGGAATGGGATGGCGATCATTGTACACCCGATCACCCGTGCTGAAAAGACTCTCACCCCAACCCTTCTCCCATCAGGGAGAGCGGGCCGGGGGGTGAGGGCAAGCGACCACGACCGACCGTTGTTAACCCAAACACAAGGAGGACACATCCATGCGAACCCACACACGACCATCCACCATCGGCCGCCTGCGCGCCCTGCTGCTGGCGCTGCTGCTCATATTCGCGTTCGCCCTCGGCGCGCCGGGAACATTCACAGCTGCTGCGGCGGCACCCAAACCGACCAGCACCTTGAAGCCCACCAAAACCGTCAAGCCAACCAATACGCCTAGAGGACCGACGGCAACGTTCACACCGACCGCTACGCAGACACCAACCGACACTCCGACGAATACGCCAACTGCTACGCAAACACCGACAGACACGCCGACCAATACACCCACTGATACGCCCACCGACACGCCTACCAATACACCGACGGCGACCCCCTGCGTTATCGTCGGAGACTTGGGGCCACCCAGCGGGTTAAGAACTCCACAGATACTGACCCTGGTTGCCTCTGATTCCAATAACTGCGGCGTGCCATTGCGATACTTCTGGGAGTGCAGCAGCCCAACAAGTCTGGCGTGTCCTGAGTTCGTTGCCGCCGCCAACTCTGGACCATATGGGAATGCTACCGTGTATCTAGATCTCGGCGAGTTCGATCAATTTAACATCAATGTCACCGTCTGTGAGATCGAGACCTCGTACTGTGCGCCAAAGGTTAGTCGCCAGTGGACTGCGACCGCCCTTGGCTAGTAGGGGGGCCGCGGCTTTGCTCCAGAAACAGGATGGTACAAAGCTATTCTAGTTGCGGCATCGGATGAAAGTTTCATTTCACT
>WNGB01014751.1_pt1 | contig 10404 bp, 8 predicted proteins | sample 5400681 | NCBI WGS metagenome assembly WNGB01 (sample SAMN13153367, study PRJNA577476) | soil metagenome | isolation source: 115 cm soil or saprolite under grassland replicate 2 | place: USA:California | collected 2016-06-15 | reverse complement strand
TGCACCAGTCCAGCCACGCCTCCCCGGCCCATGAACGGAGCACTGAGCGGAACCTGATCGCGGGACGCGCACACAGGGCATGGGGAATCACCCCAGAGGTTGGCGAACATGATGCCTCTCCACACTCCGTTAGTGCATCAAGCGCGGCCGTCTATGTCAGGGCGCGACTGTTCGGTCGCTCGAACGGCTTAGGTTAGCAGTCTCCATCCGGACGGTTCCGTTATGGACGCCTGCTCCCCCACACAGATCTGGTCGCGGCTACACTGGCTGCCGTGCGGGCTCCCTCTTACGGGCCTCGTGCCGTTGTTCCCCGCGCCAGGACTCCTGTCCTCCTGGCGGCCTTTCTGGTGCTTATTGTGGGCTACGGCGCGGCTATCGCGCACCGACCGACGATGGCCCTCCTTGTCCCGGGGCTACTCGCCGCCGTGGTTCTGTGGCCGAGTGCCGGGTTCCGTCTCCTCTTCGTTGTGCTCGGAGGCATGCTGGTCCTGGGGTCATCCTCTGGCCTGTCGGAACCGAAGATCGCCTATCTGGCGGGGGCAGTGCTGGCCGTGGCCGTTGCCGTGGTGCGCGTTCTGGAAATGCGGAGCACTGCGGCTTTCCAGGAGTGCAAGTGGCTCCTGATTTTCTCCGCCACCTTCGGCGGCTTCGTGGCCGTGGAGGGACTGGTCGCAGGGGTAGGTGGCACCCAGGCGTCCTTCGCCTTGCGTGATGCCGCCGTTTATCTACTATTTGCAGCCGTTCCATTCCTTGCCCTCGACGTCCACGCTTCGAGTGCTCGACGCTGGCTTCCACCGTTCTTCTTCGCGCTCGGAGTCGTTGCTACCCTGTCCTATGCCGCCTACTTCCTCGGCGTCCGCGGCCTGGCATCGCTTCCGTTTGGGCCCGTGACGCTGGTGGCAGGAGGTCTGCCGATCGCGCTATTCGCATACGCGAGCGCAGCAGCAATCTGGCACCCCGTGTGGTTTCGGTGGACTGCGGTGGCGATTGGAGTTCTTGCGCTGATGGCAGCCACTGGCAATCGATCAGCTCTGATCGCGCTCGTGGCGCTGCCCACTATGCTCATGATCCATCCACGGTGGAGGGGCAAGCCTTTCCGAGCTCTGGCTGGAGGGTTGGCGCTCGCGTTGTTCGTGGGGGCGATCCTCCTGGGTAGCGGACGAGTCGCCCGCCCCAATGTGGAAAGGCTTAGAGAGCGCTTCGGCTCCATCCTCGAGCCCGGCAAGCTACCTTTGGATCAGAGCTTCCGATGGCGAGCGGAACAGACCCGCGCAGCCGCCGCAGTATGGGGCGACAATACGGTATTTGGGGCGGGCCCCGGCCACTTGTTCCGATGGATCAACCCATTGTCTGGCGAGGTGCACGCCGACGCCTTCACGCTCGACTCACCCCTTGTATACCCGGCCAAGTTCGGCTGGGTCGGGGTGATCCTCCTGGGCGCGCTGTTCTTCGCGTATGCCCAAGTCTTGGGACGCCGGGTACGTACGGCGCCCACTGTGCCGGTAATCGCACTCGTTGGCTTCGGAGCCGCGGGAGTGCTGGGCAGCCTGTTTCTCGGGTCTCAGATCGAAGACAAGGCCTTCAGCTTCGCGGTCATGCTACTTCTGGCAATGTCGTTGCCGGATTCGTCCGAGGAGCCAGGGAATCAAGCGGAAGGCCTCGATCAGTCCGACCGCTCCACAGTCGCGAGTGGTCCTCTGCAAGCATGGAGATCCCGTTCATCCACCGGAACCAATGCGCATTCTCGTCGTTAATCAGTACTTTCATCCGGACATCGCCTCTACGAGCCAACTCCTAACTGAGCTCTGCGAGGATCTCGCCGCGCACCACGAGGTCACGGTCGTTGCGGGCAGACCGTCGTACAACCCAGTTGAGCTGGATACTGGCAGTGGGATCGTCAGTGAGGAGCGCCTGAACGGGATTCGTGTCCTACGGACGTGGTCCACCCGGTATCCTCGGGGCTCGATGGCAGGCCGCGTCACGAACTACGCGACCTACCTCGCCTCATGCGTGGTCGGGATTGCCAAGGTCGACCGTCCCGACGTGGTTCTGACGATGACGGATCCGCCGGTCGTCGCCCTCGCGGCCATGCTCGCGAGCCGTGCTTATCGACGTCCCTTCGTGTATATCAACCAGGACATCTTTCCCCAGGTGGCGGTCGCTCTCGGTCAGCTACGGAGCCCCATAGCCATTCGCGCGCTCTCGAGGCTGAATCGGCTGATCAGGGGAAAGGCCGCTCGCGTGGTCGCGATCGCACCTGAGATGCGGCGGAGGCTGGTGCAGGAAGGCACCACTCCGGGTCGGATTATGGTCATCCGGAACTGGGCCGACGGATCGGTGATCAAGCCTCTGTCCGGTCCCTCACGGTTGAAGGATGCGATGGGCTGGAGTGACCGGTTCGTGGTCATGCACTCTGGGAACGTGGGATTCTCCCAAAGCCTGCAGACCCTATTGATGGCGGCTGATCGTCTTCGCCACGAGGAGGGCCTCGTCTTCGCCGTGATTGGCGACGGGGCGATGAAGTCAGTCCTCGAGCGGCGGGCTGGGCAGCTCGGCCTGAGAAACGTAGAGTTCCTTCCCTACCAGCCGAAGGCGTCGCTTTCCGATTCCCTTGGAGCCGCCGATGTCCACATTGTGAGCCTGAGGCGAGGCCTCTCTGGCTTCATCGTCCCGAGCAAGGTTTACGGCATCATGGCAGCCGGCAAACCGTTCGTGGCAGCGGTGGAACCGGACTCCGAACCTGCCCGAATCATAAGGGAGGGCGAGTGTGGGGTCAGAACGGAGCCCGATGACCCCCGAGCGCTGGCCGAGGCCGTCATGTCAATACGAGGCCAGCCTCTAGACAGAATGGGCAGGCGCGCGCGCCGGCTATTCGAGGAGAGATTCGACCGTCCGATCGCCACCTCGGCCTACAGAGAGCTCTTGGAGGAGGTCGCCGGGGCACGCCACGGATGAACGCCTTGCGCCAGCATGGCTTCGCTGAGCCTAGGCCCGAGGTTGCAGCAGTGTGAGCGATTGAGAGGATCGAGCGGTCCAGCGGCACGGTTGGACGGTCATGCCGCTCGTAACTGTTCCTTGCGCCCTCGACGAGAACGGCGAGGAACATCGCATCATTCCCGGAGAGCAGGGCTTTCCGGCCGCGGCATGTGACGCGGCGCGTATCCCTCAAGCCGTCCGCCAGTTCGCCGATGGGACGAGAGATGCCAAGTTGGCAGGCATGCGCGCCCACGAGGAATTCGAGCGCAGCTACAAGAGGGAGATCGCCGTCGAGAAATATCGTCGCCTGCTTGAAGCGGTCGCTGGATGACCGAGAATGCCACGGGATGATCGGGCAAGCTGATCAGCGGACCTGGCGCCTCCATTCTCGGCCGGCCGGCGAGCCGTGCTCTTGAATTCGCCCCTCCTTAGGACTAAGAAGCGGACGACACCATGAGCCCGGGCCAAGTGAGCAGCCGATACCTCATCACGGGAGGAGCCGGTTTCATCGGCTCGCATCTGGCCGACCAGCTCGTGGCGCGGGGCGATGCGGTTGTCTTGCTGGACGACCTTTCCACGGGGCGTGCCGAGAACATCGAGCACCTGCTGGAGGGGCGGTACGCCGACCGGGTCACGTTCGCCTCGGGCTCCGTACTGGACTACCCGCTGGTGGAGCGGCTGGCCTCCGAGGTCGACGTCATCGTGCACCTGGCAGCTTCGGTAGGCGTCCAGCTCATCGTGAGCAGGCCCCTGGATAGCCTCCTCAACAACGTGCGGGGCACGGAGATCGTTCTGGACGCCGCGGCGAAGTTCGGCCCGAAGGTGCTGGTCGCCTCCACCTCCGAGATCTACGGCAAGAACGCCGCCGGGGCCCTTCACGAGGACGCTGACCGCATCCTGGGATCACCGCTCAAGGCCCGGTGGGCTTATTCCACGTCGAAAGCGGTCGATGAAATCTTTGCGTACGAGTACTGGCGGGAGAGAGGGCTGCCCACCGTGATCGCCCGACTGTTCAACTGCTCCGGCCCCCGGCAGACCGGGGCCTACGGCATGGTCATCCCGCGATTCGTCCGGCAGGCCCTGGCCGCCCAGGACCTCACGATCTTCGGGGACGGCACCCAGTCCAGGTGCTTCTGCCACGTTCACGACACCGTCGCCGCGCTGATCAGGCTGCTGGACACCGAGAGAGCCCTGGGCAACGTGTTCAACGTGGGAGCCCACAACGAGATCAGCATCCGTGCCCTGGCGGACCTGGTCATCCAGATGACCGGGTCGTCTTCGGGGATCTGCTTCGTGCCGTACAGCGAGGCCTACGAGCCGGGCTTCGAGGACATGGAGCGGCGCCTGCCCGACATCACCAAGATCAGGGCGGTGACCGGGTGGGAGCCCACACGCTCGCTCGAGGACATCATCAACGACGTGGTCCGGCACGAGCTCGAGCGGGCCGTGGAGGTCCGCTAGGTGTCGATCCGCGCCTCGATGCCTCCAGATCCCGTGCTGTTCGCCGCGACCGTCGTGGTCACGGCTCTGGGGACCCCGGTTGCCATGAAGACCGCCCTGCGGTTCGGGCTGGTCGACCGCCCCGCGCCCCACAAGTTCCACCAGAGGACCACCCCGTACCTCGGCGGCGCAGCCATCGGTCTGACGGTGCTCGTCGCGCTGGCCGCCACGCTCGTCCTCGTGCCCGAGCGAAGGCTTCAGGCGGCGACGGTGGCCCTGGCCGGCCTCGCCGTCGCCGGGATCGGCTTGCTCGACGACGTGCGGACCCTGGGGCCGAGGCCACGCCTGGCCGTGCAGGCGGCGGCCGCCGTCGCGGTGTGGGCGGTCGGCATCAGGGTCAGCGCGACCGGAACGACCCTGATCGATCTCCCGCTCATGGTCTTCGTGGTGCTGGCGGTGACCAACGCGGTCAACCTGCTCGACAACATGGACGGGATCGGCGCGGGGACGGTGGCCATCGCGTCCGTGTTCTTCTTCCTGGCTTCCTATGCCCACGGGCAACGGCTGGTCCCGACCCTGGCCCTCGCTCTGGCCGGCGCTTGCCTGGGGTTCCTCCCCTTCAACTTCAGCCCCGCCCGGATCTTCCTGGGCGACGCCGGCGCCCTGTTCATCGGCTTCATGGTCGCCATCCTCGCACTCAAGCTCGAGCTTCCTGGATATCCGGCGATCACCCGGTTCGCCGTCCCGGCCCTGATCCTGGCAATCCCGATCTTCGATATGAGCCTCGTGGTGATGTCGCGCTGGCGGGCTGGGCGGCCGGTGTTCCGGGGAGGCACGGATCACTCCTCACACCGCCTTGTCGCCGTGGGGGCATCTCCGCGCATGGCAGCCCTCATAACCTATGCGGCAGCTGGGCTAAGCGGTACGGCTGCCCTGGCCCTGCTCCAGGCTCGGAGCCCCGCCCTCACCTGGGGCGTCCTGCTCGGGGGGGCCGCCCTGGCCGGGGCCCTCCTGTGGCTGTTCGAGAAGGTCTCGTTGGCCAGGCCGGCTGCGCCGGAGACCGAGCCGGCCCAGGCGCCCAAAGGCGCGCCGGTCGGCGCTCCCCCCGTGGTAATCTCGGCCGGACTTGTGACACCAGGCTCCACGTTGGCACGCGACCGCTGATCACCCGATGGCTACCCCGCCCCTCGAACAGCACCCCACCGATCTTCGTGAGTACGTTCGCGTCGTCCGAGCTCGGAAATACGAGATCGGGGTCGTCACCGTCGTCCTGGTGGCGGCCACCATGTTCTTCACGTTCCAGCAGACCCCCATCTACCAGGGGACCACGAAGGTACTGGTCAAGCCCGTCCAGAACCCGACCAGCTCCGTGTCGGTCCCCCAGCAGCCCAACCTCGACACGGAACGTGAGCTCGTCCTGTCCCAGGCAGTAGCGCAGAAAGTCCAGAAGGACGTCAGCTTGGCCACCCCAGTCGACACGCTGCTGGAACACGTCAAGGTGCAGGTGGTGACCGACACCGAGGTCATGGAGGTCAAGTACGACGATCCGTATCCGGCGATGGCCGCCCGGCTGGCCAACGGGTTCGCCCAGGCGTACGTGGACTTTCGGAGCGAGCAGGCGCTGGACCAGTTCCAGGCCGCCGCGTCGGCGATCCAGAAACGGATCGAAGGGGTCCAGGACAACCTGACCACCGTGAACCGGAAGCTCGCCTCGGCCAAGAATCCCTCCACCAGAGACGCGCTGCAGGCCCAACGGGACACATTCGTGGCCCAGCTCGCGGTGTTGCAGCAGCGCCTCCTTGACCTTCAATCGAGCGCATCGGTCGCTCAGAGCTCCGCCGAGATCGTCCAGCGGGCCGAAGTGCCGACCTCACCCGTCAGCCCGAACAAGGTCCGCAACGGGATCCTCGCCCTGTTCGCCGGGCTGGCCCTGGGGGTTGGGCTGGCGTTCCTCCGGGAGCGGCTGGACGACCGCCTCAAGACCCGCCACGAGATCGAGCGCCGTCTCGGGGCTCCGGTCCTGGCGGCCGTCCCGCGGCTGGGCTCGTGGAGGCGAGGGGATTCGGCTCGACTGGTCATGCGGACCGAGCCCAAGAGCCCGGTGAGCGAGGCCTACCGGACGCTGGGGACGAACATCCAATATCTGGCTTCCAAGCAGCCGCTGAAGGTGGTCATGGTTACGAGCTCGCTCGGGGGGGACGGCAAGACCACCACGGCAGCCAACCTTGCCGTGGCCCTGGCACAGGCAGGGAAACGAGTGATCCTGGTATCCGCGGACCTTCGCCGGCCCCGCCTCCACCACTTCTTTGGTTTGGCGAATGAGCTCGGCCTGGCGAATGCCCTGGCCGAAACCGTCTCCACACGTGAGTTGACGAAAGAAGTGGGAATTCCGAGTCTCCGCGTGATCAACGCCGGGGCGCCCCCGAATGACCCGGCCGCGCTCCTCGGGAGCAATCAGATGGCGGAATTCCTGCGAGGCCTTCGCCAAGTCTCGGACTTCGTTATCATCGACACCCCACCGGTTCTGGCCGTGGCCGACGCCTCCATCCTGGCCCCGCATGTGGACGGGACGCTCTTCGTGATGGACGCCGAGCAGTCCAGCCGCTTGGCCCTGGCTCAAGCCAGAGACCAGCTCGAAAACGCGGGGGCCAACGTCGTCGGGGCCGTGTACGGAAACTTCGAGCCCGGCCAGGGCGCGTACTACCCCTACTACAACTACTACTCCCAGTACTACTCGGATGAGCAAGGCGTCGGCGCCAATGGCGGCAGGCTGCGAAGGCGCCTGTCACGCCGACCCAGCGACGGCGGGACGTCGTACGGTCGGGCCTCGTTGAATGGCCGGCCGAGTAAGTCCACCAGATCCACCACAGAGGGTCTCTTCGGCGGCGAGACGAGCACCCCCAAGCGATGACAATTCAACGATCGCCTCGAGAGGCCCCACCATGGATACAGAACTGAGCCCCCACCTCGTCGAGCGGAACGTCTCGGAACTGGCCGACAGCATCGCTCGGCGAGCGGCGAGCGTCGGAGTGGTCGGCCTGGGGTACGTGGGACTGCCTCTCCTCGTGGCCGTCTCCTCGGAAGGCTTCCCCGTGATCGGGGTGGATGCCGACCGGGGAAGAGTCGCCGAGCTGGCCGAGGGCCGCTCCTACCTCGTCGACGTCTCCGACGAGGAGCTCGGCTCCCTCACCCGCGCTCACTTCACCACCGAACCCTCGGCCCTGCGCGGCGCCGACATCATCATCATCGCCGTCCCGACGCCGCTCTCCGACGGCGTTCCCGACCTCTCAGGGGTCAGGCAGGCCGTGGCCGACGTGGCTCGGGTGCTTCGGCCCGGGCATCTGGTGATCCTCGAATCCACGACGTACCCAGGAACGACCGAGGAAGTTGTCCGGCCCATCCTCGAGTCTTCTGGTTTGGTGGCCGGGAGAGACTTCTTTCTGGGTTATTCCCCTGAGCGCATAGACCCCGGCCGGCGATGCAGTCTTCGAGAGACGCCGAAGCTCGTCTCCGGGATCGGGCGAGCCGACACCGAACTGGTGGAGCTTTTCTACAGTCAGCTCGTGTCGCGAGTGGTGACGACTCCCACTCCGCGAGAGGCCGAGATGGCCAAGCTGATCGAGAACACCTATCGGCAGGTGAACATCGCGCTGGTCAACGAGTTGGCCACGCTGGCCGGTGACCTGGGGGTGGACATCTGGTCGGCAATCGAAGCGGCCGCGACCAAACCCTTCGGATATCAGCCATTCTGGCCGGGACCCGGCGTAGGGGGACACTGCATCGCCATCGACCCGAGCTACCTCTCGTGGCGAGTGGGCCAGCGCCTCGGGTTCGGCATCGGATTCGTGGAGCACGCCAAGGAGGTCAACAATCGGATGCCGGCCTATGTGGCGTCTCGGATCGGCCAGGCCCTGAACGATGTGGGAAAGCCGATCCGAGGCTCGCGCATCATGGGGATCGGCCTGGCCTACAAAGCCGACGTCAACGACATCCGGGAGTCACCCTCGCTGATGGTCATGGAACGGCTGGCCCGATCCGGGGCTATCTGCTCCTACCACGACCCGTACGTCCCGGCGGCTCGCATCCTGGGCGAGGGGTTCACGTCGCAGCCGTTGGATCCGGAGGTCCTCGAGCAGCAAGACTGCGTGGCCATCCTGACCGCCCACGAGACCGTGGACTACGCTGCCCTCGTGCTCTCGGCCCCGCTCGTCTTCGATGCCCGAGGCGTCACCCGAAAGCTGCTCAAGGCTCCCAACCTGGTACTTCTGTAGCCAGTTACTTGACCTCGACGCTTGCGCCGGCGGCCTCGAGCTTCTCTCTGGCCGCGTCCGCCTGCTCCTTGGGGACCCGCTCGAGTACCGGCTTGGGCGCGCCGTCCACCAGGTCCTTGGCCTCCTTCAGCCCCAGGTTCGTGAGGGCCCGAACTTCCTTGATGACCTGGATCTTCTTGTCCCCGGCCGCCTGAAGGACGACGTCGAACTCGGTCTGCTCCTCGGCCTCTTCCTCGGCGCCCGCGGCACCCCCGCCGGGCGCGACCCCGGCCACGGCCATGGGCGCGGCGGCCTGGATGCCGAACTCTTCCTCGATCTTCTTTGAGAGGTCGGCCGCCTCGATCACCGACAGCTCTTTGATCGCGTCGAGGATCTCGTCAACGGATAGCTTTGCCATGTTCTTCCTCCTGTTCATTCCCTCTCTCAGGCTGTCTCGGCCGTTTGGCGCCCTCGCTCGGCCAGTGCGTAAGCCAGGCGCTGGAGCGGCGCCTGGAACAGGTACGCCATCCGGGCCAGCGGAGCCTGCAACATCCCGGCGATCTTGGCGACAGACACATCGCGCGTATCGATGGTGGCCAGCGCCCGAGCATCCTCGGCCCCCAGCACCCTGTGCTCGATGACGGCTCCCTTGACCTCCAGAGTGGGGAACCGCTTCGCCGCGTCCAGCACCGCTTTGGCTCCCGACACGGCGTCTCCCGCGATGAATGCGATAGCGGTCGGTCCATCCAGCAGCGAGAGAGCTTGCTCCAGGCCGGCATCCTTGGCCGCGATCCTGGTCAGGGTGTTCTTCACCACGGCGAACGTGGCGTCGTGGTCGCGGAGGGACCGCCGGAGCTCAGTGACATCTTTCACCGTGAGGCCACGGAAGTCGGCGAACATCGCGCCCTGTGAGCTCTTGAAGCGCTCGGTCAGCTCCTTGACCTTTGCTTCCTTCTGGGCCCTCGGCATGGCAAATCGCTCCCTCTTCCCTTCTGCTCCGGGAACGAAAAACGCCCCCGCCGAAAACAGGCGGAGGCGACCTGGTGAGTGCTCTCCCACCTCGGCAGGTACCTCGCTAGAGGATTACGCGCGCTCGCCCCTGCTGTCTTCGGCTGGAGGAAGGTTACGGCCGAGACAGCTCCAGCGTCAACAAAGGAGCGCGGAGGGAGAGAGGGCCTCCCCATGTGATGCTGGTATGGACAGAGGACGGACATCTCTTTCATATGGGGGATCGGTTGACAGTCGAACATCTGTTCGATATACTAGTGTTTCTCCCCCCAGGATGCGAGGTCTGGGGTGCCCGAACCGAACGACTGCACCGACCAAGAGCTCCTCTTGGGCATCGATTCCGTGAATGGGCGCGTCTGCGCCAGCCAACGGGAGCTGTTCCGGTTCATCGCCGAGGTTGACCGCCGTGAACTCTGGCAGGACTCGGGGGCCAGGGACATGGCTCACTGGCTGGTCGTGCGCTACGGAATCTCCTACTGGAAGGCTCGCCGGTGGATCCAAGCCTCTCACGCCCTGAAAAACCTTCCTCTCATCGCCCAGGCTTTCATCTCTGGCGAGCTCGGCATCGACAAGGTGGTTGAGCTCACCCGTTTCGCCACCCCTGAGACCGAGGCAGGGCTCGTCGTCTGGGCGCAGGGGGTGTCCTGCGGGTGTATCAGGGAAAAGGCGGATCTTGCCCATCGGTCGTTGCAGGAAGCTCAAGAGGCCGAACAGGCCCGGTCGCTGTCCT
>WNGB01014750.1_pt1 | contig 10404 bp, 5 predicted proteins | sample 5400681 | NCBI WGS metagenome assembly WNGB01 (sample SAMN13153367, study PRJNA577476) | soil metagenome | isolation source: 115 cm soil or saprolite under grassland replicate 2 | place: USA:California | collected 2016-06-15 | reverse complement strand
CCGGGGCCGCCGTGCTCGCGATCGCCGACGATGGGATGGCCGATGGCGGCCAGCTGGACGCGGATCTGGCGGCGCCGCCCGATGCCGAGCGAGAGCTCCAGCAGCGTCGTGTCCTGCCCGCGCGAGAGCACCCGGTAACGCGTGACGGCCGTCCTGCCCGCCGCGCTGCGCGTGACGCGAACGCGGAGGCTCCGGTCCTCGACCAGGCGGCCCTCGAGGCTGCCCGACTCCTGGCGCACGTGGCCTTTCACGAGGGCCCGGTACGTGCGCTCGACGGCGCGCGCTGCGAACTGGGCCTGGAGGTGCTGCTTGGCCTCGGGCGACTTGGCGAAGACGAGGAGGCCCGAGGTCTCGCGGTCGAGGCGATGGACGATGAAGGGCCGCGCGCGTGGGCGCTGCGCCTGCAGGTAATCCCAGAGCAGGCGATACGCGGTGCGGTCGTGCTCCCGCTCGCTCGCCACGGTGAGAAGCCTCGACGGCTTGTCCACGACGACGATGGCCTCGTCCTGGTAGACCAGGCCCAATCCTTTGGGGAACGGGGGGCGCCCACGGCCGCCGAGCTCGACGCGATCGCGCGCGTCGACCGCGACGCGCCCGTCGCGGCAGACGCGTCCGTTGACCTCGACGCGGCCGGATTCGAGCCAGTGCTTGAAGCTCCGCCCGGAGGCGTCGGGAAAGAGCTGGCGCAGCCGGTCCGACAGCGTGGCCGCGCTCATTCGCCGCGAAGCACGCCGAGAGGCTTGCGGCCGAGGAGCCTGAAGGTGCCCAGGAAGCCCACGCAGAGCGCCAGCAGTGTCGCGCCCGCGACTCCCGAGGCGATGGTCAGCGGCGAGCCCGCCCAGCGGATGTCGAGCGCCCAGCGGCCGACACCCCAGGCGAGGGCGGCGGCCAAGAGCGAGCCGCAGAGTCCCGCCGCCACGCCCAGGAGCGCATACTCCACGGCGAAGACCCGCGCGACGAGGCCGCGCGTGGCGCCGAGGGCTTTCAGGATCACGCTCTGGTAGAGGCGCTGGTGGCGGCTCACGCCGAGCGCTCCCGCCGTGACGATGAGGCCCGTCATGATGCTCACGCCCGCCAGGAGCCGGACGGCGAGCGCGATCTGATCCAGCACGGCGGCAATGCGCTCGAGCACCTCGCGAACGGGGATGGCCGTGACATTCGGGAAGGCGGCGGTGACCGCCGACTGGACCGCGCCCTCGTCGGCCGGCCCCACGCGCGCCGTGGCGAGATAGGTCGACGGCGCGCCGTCCAGCGCGCCCTGGGAGAAGATCACAAAGAAGTTGGTGTTGAAGCTCTGCCAGTCGACGCGGCGGAGGTTCACGACCCGCGCCTCTACCGTCACGCCCTGGATGTCGAAGCCGAGCGAGCCGCCTACGGTGACGCCGAGGTTCTTGGCGATCTCCTCCTCGACCGAGATCAGCGGCCCGCGCCTCGTCTCGTCCTCGCTCCACCAGTGGCCGGCGACGATCGTGTTGTGCGACGGCGGTTCCGCTGCCCACGTCAGCACATACTCGCGCGAGAGGTACCAGACCTCCTCGCGCTTCTGCTGCGGATCATGGGCGACCGGCGCGCCGTTGATGGTGGCCAGACGGGAGCGGACCACCGGTGTGAGCTCGGGAGCGTGGCCCGCGCGCAGGGTCACGAGCCGCGCGAAGGGCCCGGCCTGATCGGGCTGGATGTCGATGAAGAAGAAGGCGGGCGAGCGCTCCGGCCCGCGGTCGGCGAGCTCCGCGCGCAGGCTCTGCTCGAGGAGGGCCACGGCCACGATCAGCATCACGGCCAGGCCGAGCGAGACCAGGACCACGCCGGCGTGTGAGCCGGGGCGGTGGAGGTTGGCCACGGCCTGTCGCCAGGCGAGCCCACGCAGGCGTGGGAGGCGACGGGCGGCAGCGATGACGAGACGGGCGGCGAAGCCGAGCAGGGCGAGGGCGCCGGCTAGGCCGAGCACGAACAGGGCACCGACCTTGAACGAGCCCGCCTGCCAGAAGGCCAGGGCGGCGAGCCCCGCCGCGATCGGAACGCCGGCAAGCCATGGGCGCCGCCCCGGCAACCTGGCTTCGACGTCGCGGCGCAGGATCAAGGCGGGCGGCACGCGGCGGATGTCGAGCAGCGGCCAGAGCGCGAAGAGGAGGGTGAGCCCCGTGCCCATCGCGAGCCCCGCCAGCACGGACCGGACGGAGACCGAGGCCTCGAGCGGGAAGGGAAGGAGCGACGAGAGGGCCGGCACGAGCGCCAGCTGGAGCGCGGTGCCGAGCGCGGCCCCGAGGAGGCTGCCGCCCAGCCCCAGGAGGACCGTCTGGAGGAGATACGCTGCCAGGACCTGGCGCCAACCCGCCCCCAGGCACTTGAGCACCGCGATGGTGTCCAGCTTGCCTCGCACGAAGGCGCGCACGCTCGTCGCCACGCCGATGCCGCCCACCATGAGGGCGACCAGCCCCGTGAGGCCGAGGTACACGGTCAGCTGATTCCAGAAGCGTCGTACCCCCGGCTGTGCCTGCGCGTACGTGGTGACGCGCGCGGCGGTGTCGGGCAGCCGCGCCGCGACCATCTCCTTGAACGCGTCGGCGCTCGTCTCCGGCGGCAGGCGGAAGAGCACGCGGTGCCGCACGCGGCTGCCCGGGCGGACGAGCCTCGTGCGCGGCAGGTCTTCGGGCGCGATCATCACGCGCGGGCCCAACGAGAAGACGCCGACGGCGCGGTCAGGCTCCTGGAGGATGACGCCGCTGATCACGAAGTCGGTCTCGCCGATCGTCATGCGGTCGCCGACCGCTGTCCCGAGCTTCTGGAGGAGCGAAGGATGCACGAGGGCCCGGCCCGTGCCGATCAGCGTCGCCACCGGCGCGGCGGGCTCGGTGACGAGCTCACCGTAGAAGGGATAGCCCGGGGCCACGGTCTTGAGCTCCACGATCTGACTGCGGTTTCCGGCGGCCGACATGGCGACGAGCTCCTGGACGCGCAGGACCTCGACGCCGCCGCGCGCCGTCTCGGCCACGACGGCTTCGCCTGCGGCAGAGAGCGGCTGAGTGCTGCGGATCTCGACGTCGCCGCCCATGAGGGCGCGTGCGGAGCGGCTCACTGTGCGCTCGAGGCTTCCTGCGAAGCTGCCGACGGCGACCAGTGCGCCCACTCCGAGCGTGATGCAGGCGATCAGATACGCGAAGTGGCGCCCCGCGCCGCGCGTCTCCCGCCACGCCAGGCGCAGCGTGAACATGTTCAGCCCTCGCCTCGCTCGTCGTCTCGGCCCGAACTACGCCCCTCAGGCCGTGCCGCCATCATTCGTCTCGTCGCTGACGATGCGCCCGTCGCGCAAGGTGACGATCCGGTCCGCCAGCGCCGCCAGTGCCGGGTCATGGCTGACCAGCACCAGCGTGCTGCCCAGATTACGGTTGAGCGCGACCAGCAGGTCGATGATCTGCTTGCCCGTGGCCGAGTCGAGATTGCCCGTGGGCTCGTCGGCCAGCAGGAGGGCCGGCCGCCGCGCCACGGCGCGGGCGACGGCCACACGCTGCTGCTCGCCCCCCGAGAGCTGCACGGGATAGTGATGCGCGCGCTCCGCGAGGCCGACCTCGTCCAGCAGCGCGCGCGCCCGCTCGAGGGCGTCGGCTTCGCCTCCGAGCTCGAGCGGCACGGCCACGTTCTCGAGCGCGGAGAGGGTCGGGATGAGGTGAAACGACTGGAAGACATAGCCGATGGTGTCGCGGCGGAAGCGCGCGAGCGCGTCCTCCCCGAGCCTCGTGATCTCGACGCCGTGCACGGTGATGGCCCCCGCCGTCGGCCGGTCGAGGCCCGCGATGAGACCGAGGAGCGTCGACTTGCCGCTGCCGGAGGGCCCCGCAATCGCCACGAACTGGCGGGCGGGGACGTCCAAGGAGAGGTCCGTCAGCACGGCCACGGGCCTGCCGCCGCTGTCGAGGCGCATGCCGAGCCCGCGCACGCTGATCATGATGAAACCCATACTACACTAGGGGTATGCGCCGACTCTGGACCGCCCTCCTCCTGGCCGCGACGCTGCTTGATCCCGCCGCCGCGCAGGAACACGTCATCGTCGCCTTCGGCGACAGCCTCACGGCCGGGCTCGGCGTCAGACCCGAGGAGTCGTATCCGTCACGGCTCGAGGCGCGCCTCCGCGCCGAGGGCTACGCCTACCGAGTGGTCAATGCTGGTGTCTCGGGCGACACGACGGCCGGGGGGCTCAGGCGCGTGGACTGGGCGCTCAAGAGCAAGCCCGAGATCGTGATCGTGGCGCTCGGCGCCAATGACGCTCTCCGCGGCCAGGACCTCAAGAGCGTGCGGGCCAATCTCGACACCATCGTCGCGCGCTTCCAGAAGGCGGGGGCGCGGGTGCTGGTGGCGGGGATGGAGGTGCCGCCGAACTACGGCGCGCGATACGCCGCCGAGTTTCGCGCGCTCTTCGCCGACGTCGCGCGCAAGCGCGGCGTGGCCTTCATGCCCTTCCTCCTCGACGGCGTGGCCGCCACGCCGAGCCTCAATCAGGCCGACGGCATCCATCCGACGGCCGAGGGCTACCGGGTCCTGGTCGATCACCTCTGGCTCTATCTCAACCCTCTGCTCACGCGCTGAGGCGCCCGCGACGCCTCGAGGTAACGCCCGAGCCCTTTCCCGCCGATCAGACGACTCCCGCCGCTCGCAGCTCCGCGATCTCAGCGGGGGACATGGCGAGGAGGGTTCCTAGGATCTCGTCGGTGTGGCGGCCGAGGGGCGGTCCCGCGTGGGCCACGCGGCCGGGCGTCGCCGACAGACGCGGCACCACCGCGGGCTGCGGCAGCGGACCCACCTCCGACGGAACCTCGATGATGCTCTGCCGCTCGCGGTAGTGCGGGTCGGCGAAGATGTCGGCCATGCTCATCACGGGTGAGTGGGGGATGTCGTGGCACTGGAGATCTTTGACGGCCTCGTCGAAAGACCGGGCCGCGAACCAGGCCTCGACCAGCGTGAGGAGGTCGCCCATGTTGGTGGTGCGTCCCTCGTGGCTCGCGAAGCGCGGGTCCTTCGGCAGATCCGGCAGCCCGAGCATGGCGCAGAGCCGCTCGAAGAGATGCTGGGCCGGCGTCGTGACGACGATCCACCGCCCATCGCCGGTGCTGAAGGCCCCGCCCGGCCAGCCGGAATGCTGGATGCCGCCGCGCTCGCGCACCACGCCCTGACGGCCGTAGAAAGTGGTCGTGTACTCGAGGACGCGGAAGGCGGACTCGTAGAGCGCGGCGTCGATCCATTGACCTTGCCCGGTGGCGTCGCGATGACGGAGCGCCGCCATCACGCCGAACGCCGTGAAGAGTCCGGTCAGATAGTCGGGGTATACGGGGGTGGGGCGCGCCGGCGGCCGGTCGGCGGGGCCGTTCATGTACCACGTCCCGCCGAAGGCAGAGGCGATGGCGGCGAAGCCCGGTCCTTGGCGGAGCGGACCCGTCTGGCCGAAGGCGGTGATGCGCGCCATGACGAGCGAGGGGCGGAGCGTGCGGAGGTCCTCCCAGCCCAGCCCCCAGGACTCCAGCACGCCCGGCCGGAAGTTCTCGATGACGACATCGCAGAGCGGCACGAGCCGGCGCACGATGTCCTGCCCCTTCGGCGTGCGCAGGTCGAGCGTCATGACCCGCTTGCCGCGATTGTCGACCGCGTACCAGTAGTTGCAGCCGTCCTCGGAGGGCCCGAGGCGGCGGAGGTCGTCACCTTTGCCCGGCAGCTCGGTCTTGATCACCTCCGCGCCGAACTCGGCCATGAGGGTGCCGCAGAAAGGGCCGGCGACGATCTGTGCCAGCTCGAGCACGCGGATACCGCGAAGCGGCAGGGGGCCGTCAGTCACGACCGGATCCCGGTCTCAGACTTGACACCCCCGTGTGCTCGGAACGTGACGTGCACGGTTGTGATTCCCGGGCCGAATCCCATCGCTCATTCGCGACAAGCCGGGGAACCGCCCCGCCAGCGCCGCGAGCCGCGGGTATTCTAGTCCTCCCCTCCCGGCCCCGTAAAGCCACTTCCGGAGGACCCAGCCTGGATCCCGCGTCCGGATGGGCCGCCGGCTGAGCAGATCGGCCTGGCCAGTTGCTCCAGGCGAGGTTCCCGACTACCATGTGACGCGTCGTCCAACCCGACACCGGCATCCCCTGAGGGGGGTTCATGACCACAATCGTCCGCGAGTTTTCGCTCGATGCCAAGTACACGCAGGAGGAAGGCCGAGTTTTCCTCTCCGGTATCCAGGCGCTGGTCCGGCTCCCGCTGGAACAGCACCGGGCGGACAGGCGCCGCGGGCTCCGCACGGCCACCTTCATCTCAGGCTATCGCGGCTCGCCGCTCGGCGGCTTCGACCAGACGCTCGAGCGCGAGAAGAAGCTCCTCGAAGCCCATCACGTCGTCTTCTCCTCGGGGCTCAACGAGGATCTGGGCGCGACGGCCATCTTCGGCAGCCAGATGGTGGGCCTCTTCCCGCGCCCGAAGTACGACGGCGTGCTCGGGATGTGGTATGGCAAGGCGCCCGGCGTGGACCGGACGGGTGACGCCTTCAAGCACGCCAACTACGCGGGCGTCGGCAAGAACGGCGGCGTGCTGGCCCTGGCCGGGGACGACCCGGTCTCCAAGTCCTCGACCCTGCCGAGCCACTCCGAGGTCGCGCTCTACGACGCCCTGATGCCGACCATCTTTCCGGGCAGCGCGCAGGAGATCCTCGACCTGGGCCTGCACGGGTTCATGCTCTCGCGCATCTCCGGCCTCTGGGTCGGGATGAAGATCGTCACCAACGTGGCCGACGAGGTAGCTACCGTCGAGGTCTCACCCGACCGCGTGAGCCCGATCATCCCGACGGTCGAGCTCGACGGGCGGCCCTTCCAGCACGCGATCAACGTGAACCTGATCCCGCCCTTCGGTCTCGACATGGAGCGGACGCTGCACTACGCGCGGCTCGAGCTGGCCCGCCGCTACGCGTGGGAGAACGCGCTCAACCGGATCACCGTGCCGACGCCCGATGCCTGGCTCGGCATCATGACGACGGGGAAGACGTATTACGACGTGCGCCAGGCGCTTCGCGAGCTCGGCCTCGACGACGAGGCACTCCGCCGCCACGGCATCCGCATCCTCAAGATGGCCATGCTCTTCCCGATGGAGCCTCGGATAGTCCGCGAGTTCGCCCGCGGGCTCCAGGAGATTCTCGTCGTCGAGGAGAAGCGCTCCTTCCTCGAGACTTTCGCCAAGGACACGCTCTACGGGCTGCCCGACCGGCCGCGCATCGTGGGCAAGCAGGATGAGGAGGAGCGCCTGCTCCTGCCGATCGTGGGCGAGCTCGACCCGGACGCGATCGCGCGCGCCATCGCCAAGCGCCTCGCGCGGAAGATGCGGGTCGAGTCGGCCGAGGCGCGCATCCGTCACCTCGACGAGCTCAAGGGCCGGCCGACGACTCTGTCGCTCGCCCGCACGGCCTATTTTTGCTCGGGCTGCCCCCACAACCGGTCGACCGTGGTGCCCGACGGCGCCGTGGCCGCGGCCGGCATCGGCTGCCACGGCATGGCCATGGGGATGGACCGCGGCATCATCGGCGTCACCCATATGGGCGCCGAGGGCGCGCAGTGGGTCGGCATCGCGCCCTTCACCGAGACCACGCACCTGTTCCAGAACATCGGCGACGGCACGCTCTTCCACTCGGGCAGCCTCGCGATCAACTACGCGATCGCCGCCGGGGTGAACATCACGTACAAGATCCTCTACAACTCGGCCGTCGCCATGACCGGCGGCCAGGACGCCGTCGGGGCGCTCCCGATCCCGGCGCTGACGAGACGCCTCGAGGCCGACGGCGTGAAGCGGATCATCATCACCACCGACCACCCGGAGAACTACAAGGGCGTCTCCATCGCCGCCAGCGCCGAGGTCTGGCACCGCGACCGCCTGCTGGAGGCGCAGTCGCTCCTGGCGGCGATACCCGGCGTGACGGCGCTCATCCACGACCAGCAGTGCGCGGCCGAGAAGCGGCGCCTCCGCAAGCGCGGCAAGCAGGCCGACCCCCAGACGCGCGTCTTCATCAACGAAGCCGTCTGCGAGGGCTGCGGCGACTGCGGCAGGAAGTCGAACTGTCTCTCGGTCCAGCCGGTCCAGACCGAGTTCGGCCGGAAGACCCAGATCCACCAGTCCTCGTGCAACAAGGACTACTCGTGCCTGCTCGGCGACTGCCCGTCCTTCCTCACCATCGAGCCGGTCGGCCCACCCCGCAAGCGCGAGCAGCGCCTCACGCCGCTCGAGGCCCTCCTGCCGGAGCCGGCGCTCCGCGTGCCGCGCGACGGCTTCACGCTGCACATGATGGGCATCGGCGGCACGGGCGTGGTCACGGTCAACCAGATCCTGGGCACGGCGGCCCTGCTCGACGGCCGCCACGTGCGGGGCCTCGACCAGACGGGGCTCTCCCAGAAGGGTGGACCGGTCGTCTCGGACCTGCGGCTCGATTCCGCGCCGATCGAGATCTCCAACAAGGTCTCGGCCGGCGGCACCGACCTCTACCTGGGCTTCGATCTCCTCGTGGCCACGGACCCGGTCAATCTCGACAAGGCCGAGGCCGACCGCACCATCGCCGTCGTCTCCACGAGCCAGATCCCGACGGGTCAGATGGTGGCGGACACGACGCTCCACTTTCCAGAGCTCGCGAGCACGCTCATGAGCCTCGACCGCGTGACGCGCAAGGACGCCAACGTCTACGTGGATGCGCAGGGCATGGCCGAGGCGCTCTTCAGCGACCACATGGCGAGCAACTTCATCCTGGTCGGCGCGGCGTACCAGGCCGGCGCGCTGCCGATCTCGGCCGGCTCGCTCGAGGCCGCGATCCGGCTCAACGGCGTCAGCGTGGACATGAATCTCCTCGCCTTTCGCTGGGGCCGGATGGCCGTCGTGGATGCCAGGCGCGTTGAGGCGGCGGTCCAGACCGCCACCGGCAAGGTCGAGACGCCGCGGGCGCTCTCGGCGGACGCGCGGGCGCTCGTGGAGGCCTCGGGCGCCCAGGGGGAGCTGCGACGGCTGCTCGAGGCCCGCGTGCCCGAGCTCATCGCGTACCAGGACGCGGCCTATGCGCGGCAGTACGTGGCCTTCGTCACGCGCGTGGCGGAGCAGGAGACGCTCAAGAGTCCCGGGCGCACCGGACTGTCCGAGGCCGTCGCCCGTTACCTGTTCAAGGTCATGGCCTACAAGGACGAGTACGAGGTCGCGCGGCTGCACCGCTCGGCCGCCCTCGAGGCCGAGCTCTCGGCCCGCTTCGGATCGGAGATCCGCTACTACTGGCACCTGCATCCGCCTCTGCTGCGCGCGCTGGGCCTCCAGAAAAAGATCCGGTTCGGCTCCTGGTTCAAGCCGGTCTTCGACCTGCTTCACGCCATGCGCGGCCTCCGCGGCACGGCGCTCGACATCTTCGGCTACGCTCGCGTCCGCCGCGAGGAGCGGGCGGTGGTCGGCGAATACCGGCGGCTGGTGGAGGCTGCGCTCGAGACGCTCGGCCCCGCCTCGCACGATACGGCCGTGGCGCTGGCCGAGCTGCCGGACATGATCCGAGGCTACGAGGAGATCAAGCTCGACACGCTCAGGCAGTTCCGCCGCCGCGCGGCGGAGCTTTCCTCGCGGCCGGGCTGACCTAGTTGTCGACTTCGATGCGGCAGGTCGCGCTCTTCGCCCGCTCGAAGGCCTCGGCCCGGCTTCCGGCGCCAGGACGCGCCGCGGGCTGCTCGTAGAGCGGCCGCGCATAGTCTGACTTCACCGCGTAGTTGACGTTCTGCGGCACCGCCCCCGTCGCCATGATGAAGGGCAGGGCGGAGATCGTGGACGACACGATTCCCACGATGTGCCCCTGGCCATTGACCACGGGCCCGCCGGAGTTGCCCGGCTGCACGGGTGCCGTGATCTGGAGGAAGGACGTCTCTCCTCCCGGACCCGACAGCGAGCTCACCGTGCCCTCCGTGAGCTTGGCCTCCCGGCCCAGGATGACCGCCGCCGGGAAGCCGATGGTGAAGAGCGGCTCGCCCATGCGGACCGACCGGGCCGGCGCCAGCGAGAGGTACGCCGTGTTGGTGAGGGCGGTCTTGATCACCGCCAGGTCCAGATTGCGCGCGACCGACTCGGTCTTCGCCACCGCCTCCTTGCGCCCCGGACAGTGGACGACGATGTACTTGGCCCGGTACACGACGTGAGCGGCCGTGAGGATGGTGCCGTCTGGTCGGGCCAGCACCCCCGTGCCCTGGGCGTGGCCGCTGCCCTCGTCCGGATCGAGCTTCGACCGCAGCGCGGCTTCCTTCAGCTGGTGCTCGAGGTCCTCGGCCAGGTTCGTGGCATTCCACGAGCGCAGGACGTTGGCGCCCGTCAGCACCTCGCCGCGGACACGGTCGAGCGCGCCCGGGTCGTACCGGGACTCGGCGATCTGCGCCCGCC
>WNGB01015929.1_pt1 | contig 10407 bp, 8 predicted proteins | sample 5400681 | NCBI WGS metagenome assembly WNGB01 (sample SAMN13153367, study PRJNA577476) | soil metagenome | isolation source: 115 cm soil or saprolite under grassland replicate 2 | place: USA:California | collected 2016-06-15 | reverse complement strand
GCTCAGCGAGCGCTTCTTGCGACAAACCCGCGAGTATTCGAAGACGTCGAAGCAGCGACGCGAAGTCGTAGGTCATTCGAGGGCCATCTGCTTCCACCGCCAAAAGCCGCGCGCAGCATATCACCGCGGAACCGCGCGCTCGCGGATCGCAGGTCTGCCGAAGCAGACGCCATGATGATCAGTGCAGGCCTGCAGTATTTCCCTCGCATCATCCGCTGCAACCAGGGCGCCGTGCATTAGCCCGAGTGCCCACCTGGCCAGCCCCGAGGGCCGACCTGTCGCTTCGCTATATAGCGTTGGCCGAGCACCGGCTCACAAAAGATATCGCGCGACTTTATAGCGAGAGCCAGATGCCACGCGCACGAGATGGGACCTACTGTCGTGCCGTGCCCATGATGCGACAAGAGAAGTAGGTGAGCCCATGCCCAATGAGTTCTTCGTCGAGCGCTACGCAAAAGAAAAGCACCAGGCGCATCTGGCTGAGGCAGCCCGCGACCGACTGCTGGTCAGTCCTCGGAGAGTTTGGCCGCGAAGCTTTGTTCGCGCGCAAGCCGCAGTAGTGCTGGCAGCAATCGCGGTCGCTCGCGCACATACTCCCTTCCGGTTGAGGCCGGGCGCAGTTCGGCATGGGCGCGTTGCCTGATCGAGCGCGCCCTCAAAAGCAGACGGTGGCCGAGATCTGGCGGGAACCAGCGAGCATCGTTCGGGGCCTGACAAAGTACGGTCGGGTGGGACCGGCGCCGTGTTCGTGGTGGCTCTGAGTTGCGCGGGTGCGCTTGGCTTCGCCACTGTCGTGGACCGTCTGACCACAAACAGCACGACCGTCGCCTGGTCGGCTAGCGGAGCGACCGACCCCGTTTCGCTCTCCGACGCAGACGCAGGACCTATCCCGCTAGTCCGCGCGCGCGAGACTGCGGGCGCGTTTGAGCCCTACCGTGCACTGCCGCGCGTATCGGAGCGTTGGTTCGACGAGGAAGCCGCTCGACCTGCCCAGGCACCACGACTCGCTGAACACTAAACCCTGATCTACGACAACGTTAGCGGCAGGCCATACGAAGGCCGTGACTGGGCTCGGGCAGCGACACTTGGACGGACGCGCTGCTTGGAAAACCTGTCGGCGAGGGCCGACACCTCGCCGGACCCTTGGCACGATTTACCCGCGGTGGTAGGTTGGCGCGTGAGTCCCGTCTGATGCCCCGAGCGCGCGGCCAGCAGCGCCATAATCTGCCGGCGCCCCGCACGCAGCTGGTCGGTCGCGAGCAAGACGTGGCAAGCGTGCGCGAGACGCTGCTGCACCACGACGGGCGCCTGGTGACACTTACAGGCGCTGGGGGGTGCGGTAAGACCCGATTAGCCTTCGCGGCCGCACTCGACCTTCTGAATGACTTCGGGGATGGCGTATGGCTGGTGGAGCTAGCCGCACTCGCTGATCCCTCGCTCGTTGCCGCAGCCACTGCGGCGCCGTTCGGTGTCCAGAACCGGCCAGGGCGGCCGCTCGTCGATACGCTTGCAGCCTACCTCCGATCTCGGTCCGTGCTCATAATCCTCGACAACTGCGAGCACCTCATCGAGGCGGCTGCCCGGCTCGTGGGCGAATTGCTTGAGCGCTGCCCGACCCTCTGGATCCTCGCGACGAGTCGCGCGCCGTTACGCATTGCAGGCGAAGTAATCTGGTTGGTTCCTCCGCTCGCTACACCCGACCCGCTTCGTACGTATGACCCAGACGAGTTGGCCGACTATGCGGCGGTGCGGCTGTTTGTGGACCGGGTGCGAGCTTCGCGCCGCGGGTTTTCGCTTACCCCGATGAACTCGGCCGCGGTGGCTCAGGTGTGTGCGCGCCTGGCTGGCCTGCCGCTGGCCCTGGAGCTCGCCGCCGCACGAGAGCGCGCCCTCAGCGTTGGCGAAATCGCCCAGCGCCTGGACAGCAGCTTACGGCTCCTGACCGCAGGCAACCGCACGGCGCCGACTCGCCAGCAGACACTCGAGGCGACGCTCGACTGGAGCCACCATCTGCTCTTCGCGCCTGAGCGGGTAGTCTTTCGGCGGCTCGCGGTTTTCGCTGGCGGCTTCGACGTGCAGGCGGTCGAGGCCGTGTGTGCAGATGACACCGTTCGGCGTGACGATGTGGTAGATGTACTGAGCGCGCTTGTCGACAAGTCACTTGTGGTCGCCGAGGACCAGGTCGATGTAGCACGCTACCGACTGCTGGAGCCGATCCGCCAGTATGCGTTGGAGCACCTGGCTGCAGCCGGCGAGTCCGAGGCCGTCCGCGGCCGCCACTCGGCCTACTACCTCGGGCTGGCCGAAGGTGCCGCGGCGGAACTGTGGGGGCCGCACACGACGGGACCGTTCGGAAACGCCACTCAGGTCGCATCCCAGTCTCGGCTTGAGCGCGACCACGACAACCTGCGGATGGCACAGGCATGGTCTGAGAAACACGGATCGGCTGAGACGCTTGCGCGCTGGTGCGTAGCGCTGTGGGGCTTCTGGTTTCTACGCGGCCATCTGGATGAATGCCGTCGCTGGATCGAGGTCGCGCTCGCGCGTGGAGCGCAGGTGGAGCCGGCATTGCGCGCACGGCTGCTGGGGCCAACAGGCTGGCACGCCAAGCAGCGCGGCGACTACACGGGTGCTATCGGAGCATTCGAGGAGGCGCTGGCATTGTTCCGGTCAGTTCACGACGAGTGGAACTCCGGGGCCATGCTCAACCAACTGGGTATGAGTGTCGGCTATCTGGGCGATTCAGTCGGAGCTCGGCGTCGCCTGGAGGAGAGCCTGGCAGTCTTTCGAAGGCTGGCTGACCCCTGGGGCGTGGGATTTGGGCTGCTTAACTTAGCGGAGCTCCTCCGCTCCGGAGGTGACATCGCCGAGGCGCGCGCTCTATTGCAAGAAGGACTGCCATTACTTCAAGGATCTGGGGACATCTTCCTAGTGCTGGAGACGCTCATCGAGTTGGGAGGGCTGGCGCTGGAGACCGACCAACTAGATCGTGCTGCGAGCTGTGCCCGAGATGGGCTGCCGCTCTTGCGCGACTCGGGGATGCGCTGGTACTTGCCGGAGGCCCTTGAGCTTGCGGCCGGATTGGCTACTGCCCGTGGCCAACCACCGCGGGCCGCGCGGCTGCTTGGAGCGGCGGAGACTGCGCGCGAAACGACCGGCCTGGTCCTTCAGGCTCAGGGCGAGCATGCCTATTCGCAGACGGTCCAGGCAGCACGGGACGCTCTGGGCGCGGATGCCTTCGGGCTAGCGTGGGCAGCGGGTCGGCGGCTTTCGGTGGCGCAAGCGATCGACGAGGCGCTTGCCGCCGCGCAGGAACCGTCCAAAGCCGAATCCGTAGCCGCGCCCATCAGTCTCGCTGGGTCACTCACGCTGCGCGAGTGCGAGGTCGCAGGGCTAATCGCCGAAGGCATGACCAATCCCCAGATTGCGGAGCACCTGGTGATCTCGCCCCGCACTGCGGACCGGCACGTGAGCAACATCCTGAATAAGCTGGGCTTCGCCACCCGCGGGCGAATTGCCGCCTGGGTTGGCGACCGAGGGCATCAGCGGCAGGCGTGGGCTGAATTCGAATGAATTTGGCCGAGGCAACAGCCGGCCGAGGGTCAGCGCATCAGCGCACCAACCTGCCGGCGCACCGGCCCTTCCTGATTGGGCGCGAAAACGAGGCTGCGGCGGTCCGTCAGCGTTTTATGGATGTCGAGGCGGGCCTGCTAACACTCACAGGGGCCGGCGGCTGCGGCAAGACCAGCCTCGCTGTTCACGTTGCAAGCGGACTCCTCGATTCGTTCTCCGACGGAGTTTGGCTGGTCCAGTTCGCGCCGCTTTCCGACCCAGCCCTCATAGATAACGCGGTCGCGGCTGCGCTGGGGGTGCGTGAGCGGGCGGGGCATTCTCTGCGCACCAGCCTGCTGGAATCTCTGAGGCCGCGGCAGTTGCTGCTCCTGCTCGACAACTGTGAGCATCTGGTCGAGGCGTGCGCCTATCTGGCCGACGCGCTGCTCGGGGCCTGCCCGGAGTTGCGGATCCTGGCGACCAGCCGCGAGCCGCTGCGCACCACCGGCGAGGTGACCTGGCGGGTGCCGTCGCTTACGGCTCCTGACCCTCATCGGCTACCGCCCGTGGACGAGTTGGCCAGTTACGCCGCGGTACGGCTATTCGTCGAGCGAGCCCAAGCCGTGCGTTCGGACTTCGCGCTAGGCCCGGAGAACGCGTTGCATGTCGCGCGCGTCTGCGCTCGACTGGAGGGAATGCCGTTAGCGCTTGAGCTAGCCGCTGCTCGCACGCGGGCCCTGGCCGTGGCGCAGATCGCGGAGCGGCTGGACGAGAGCTTTCGTCTGCTCGTGGGTGGGAGCCGGACGGCGCCGTCTCGCCAACGGACGCTCGAGGCGACGCTGGATTGGTCGTATGACCTTCTCACAGAGTCGGAGCAACTGCTCTCATGCCGACTGTCGGTGTTTGCTGGCGGGTTTGATCTCGAATCGGCGGAGGTGGTGTGCGGCGGGGGCGGCATCGAAACGGAGGACGTGCTCGATCTGCTCACTCGATTGGTAGATAAGTCGCTGGTCACGGTCGCGGACGGACTCGATGAGGAGCGCTACCGGCTCCTTGAACCCGTCCGCCAGTACGCGCTCGAGCGGCTGGTAAGACGGGGCGACGAGCCAGCCATTCGGAGGCGACATGCGGAATGCTATCGCGCGCTGGCTGAGCGAGCGGAACCGGAGCTTTGGGGACAAGACCAGGCGACTTGGCTCGCGAGACTGGAGCGCGACCACGGCAACCTCCGCGCAGCGCTAAGTTGGCACTACGAAAGCGGGGCAGACGCTGAGGCAGGGTGTCGGTTTGCAGTGGCGCTCAGCCGGTTCTGGCAAACGCGAGGGGAGCTGAGTGAGGGACGCTTGTGGCTCAGGCGTGCGTTAGGGGCGCCGGTGCGTCAGGTGACGCCGGCGTGGGCAACGGCCCTCACGTGGGGTTCAAGCCTTGCTCATACCCAGGGCGATCTCGACGAGGCGGAGGCCCTCGGAGAGCGAGCGGTCGCCGCCAGCCGTGAACTCGGCGACCCTGTTGTCTTGGGCATGGCGCTGGTGACCCTGGGCGATGAATTTGTCAGGCCCGGCGATCACAACCGAGCAATCGATTGCTTCGAAGAAGGGTTGGCGATACTTCGACGCGCAGGTGACAGCCGGGGAGCCGGCATTGGGCTGGGTCTGCTGGGCGCCGCGCTGCGACTCCAGGGCGACGTCGACAGCGCGGCCGCAGTTCTAGAAGAGGGGCTGGCGCTGAGTCGTTCGGTCGGCAACACATGGGGGATGGGCATTGCGCTCCAGGATCTCGCGCAGGTGGAACGCGAGCGAGGCAACGAACGTCGGGCGGCGGCTCTATTCGCGGAGTGTCTCGTGGTCGCTCAGGAGATCTCCGATAGCCGGCGCATCGCCGAATGTCTGGAGGGTTTTGCAGAACTGGCGGTCGGGGGCGGCCGGCCAAAACGTGCGGCATGGCTGCTTGGGGCTGCCCAGGCGCTGCGCGAATCGAATGGGTCCGTGGTGGAGGCGGTTGACCGTGCCGTCTACGCCACCAGTGTCGCGGCGGCGAGGCAGGCGCTGGGCGACGCTGCGTTTGCTGCCGCGTGGGCCGCCGGACGGGCAACACCGCTGGATCAAGTTTTGGTGGAGGCCGCAACGGGCGGTGGGTTGCCGACTGCGGAAGGTGAGTCACGGACGGTGCAGAGGGGCGATGGTCCGCTCACGGCACGGGAGTGGCAGGTGGCAGGGTTGATTGCCCAGGGCCTGACTAATCCCCAGATTGCGGAGCACCTGGTGATCTCGCCGCGCACTGCGGACCGGCACGTGAGCAACATCCTGAATAAGCTGGGCTTCGCCACCCGCGGGCAGATCGGCGCCTGGGCTGTCGAGCGGAGGTTGTTAGCAGTCCGCGAGTAGCGCGTGCTTGGGTCTACGCATCGATCACATCGGCGAAATGGGTGTACCGCATGGGTGTTTACGCCGATGCCCAACCACCGCGAGCAGCTTAGTTTGGGCCCATCTCACTTCGTAGAGGCCCAAATGAATGCGCATCTGACAACCGAGCGATCAGGCATCCGCCGGATTGGCGCCCAATATTGGGCGACGGCTAGCGGCGTCATCGTGGCACTCGCTCTGGCGAGCGGAATGGCCGTGGCGTTCGGGACTGTCGTCGAACGTGTGACGGTCTATGGCGCCACAACCGAAGTAGTGAGCGGAGCCCGGCCAAGCCTGCCGGCACTGCGGATTGCGGATCGCCGGGTCGACGCACCAAAGGTCGCGACGAGTGCTTCGTTCGCTCATGTGGTGGATCGTTGGTTCGATGAGCCGGCAGTCGCGACCGCGCCCGGCGAGCGCTGATGACCAATGTTCATGACGGCCGTAGCAACGGCTCAGTCAGCCTGGTGAACGACACCAGAGGAGGTGACGACATGGTACGGCGAAATTCGCCGACAGGGCTGACACGGCGGGCGGCCCTTGGTGCTGGCGCAGCTGGCGCATTGGTGGCGGCACTCGGTAACGCTCCGCGCAGCGCGTGGGCGGCGGCGGCGCCGAGTACCAAGGCCGCACAGCTCGAGCAGGGGGCGGGTGGCTGGAGAACCTGGGTGCTGGAGTCCGGCAGTGAGCTCCGTCCACCAGCGCCACCGGATCGCAGCGCGACTCGCTTGGAGATCGAAGCGCTGCGGGCGATGACATCTGAGCGTGACGCCGCGGCGTTGGACCAGGTGAGCTATTGGGATAGCGGTGCGCCCGGCTACCGCTGGAACGAGATCGCGATCGCACAGGGCCTCAAGGACGGGATCGCCATCGCCGCCTACCGAGTCCTGGCGCTGGTCAATGTCGCCATCTACGACGCGACCGTGGCCGCGTGGGACGCGAAGTACGCCTACAACCGTCCGCGGCCATCCGAAGCCGACCCGTCGCTGACGACGGTTGTGCCCAACCCGAGCAGCCCCTCGTACCCATCCGAGCACGCCGCGGCGGCAGGCGCAGCCTCGGCGGTGCTCGCCTATCTGTTCCCGAAGGACGCGCAATCGTTCATCGACAAGGCAGAAATGGCAGCGCAGTCGCGTCTGATCGCTGGTGTGCAGTACCCCAGCGATGTCACGGCGGGCCTGGAGCTCGGACGCGCCGTCGCCGCTCGCGTGATCGACCACGCCCGCGTCGACGGGTCAGACGCGACGTGGACCGGTACGGTGCCCACGGGGCCGGGCATCTGGTCTGGCGACCCGCTCCTGCCCGGCATGGGGAGCTGGAAGACCTGGGTCCTGGAGTCCGGCAGTGAGCTGCGGCCGGGTCCGCCGCCGGCCCCTGACTCTGCCCAGCGCGCCGCTGAGGTGGCCGAGGTGAAGAACTACCAGCGCGACGCGAACCCATTCAGCGAGCTCTTCTTCTGGCCCGAAGACCCAGCCGGCCGCCCGGCGCCTGGGAGCGCGCCGGTGTCGAGCAACCAGATCGTCTTCTACTATGCGCCGCTGCTGCACCTGCTGTGGATGCCAGAGCTCAACCAGAAGCTGGCGGAGTACCGGCTGGACAGCAACCCGCCCCGGGCGGCGCGCGCCTACGCGCTGGTGAGCGTGGCCGCCTACGACGCCACCGTCGCGTCATGGGAGGCCAAGTACTTCTACTGGACCGCTCGGCCCAACCAGTTCGACCCAAGTATCAAGACCATCATCCCGACGTACCCGATCCCGGACTATCCATCTGGGCACGCGAGCACTGGCGGAGCGATGTGGGCAATGCTCGCGTACTTGTTCCCGCGCGATGCTGACTTCTTCAATTCACGCGCAGAGGAAATGGGCGCCTCAAGGGTGTGGGCTGGTATTCATTTCCGCAGCGCCAGCGACAGCGGCCTCGCGCTTGGCCGCGCAGTCGCCGGGAAGGTCAGCGACTACGCCATAACGGATGGAGCGTAGGCTCGGGGGAGACCGCTCGACCTGGCGAACACCGTCGATCGCGAAGCTACGTTCTTACGAGGCGCCCCGCATGTATACGGGGCGCCCTCGTGGTGCGTTCGGGATCTTCAGATGACCTCTGCACGCCACCCGGCTGACGCCAAATGGCCACCGCATTGGGCCGTGGCAGTCATCTGGAACGGATCGCGAAGTGCTGCGCCCTCGTCAGGAGCGAGTCTCGAGCCCGGAAATTGAATCGGCCATGTCCGCTCACGCAAGACTTCGGAGCGGTACGGATCGAAGCTACTGGGCAAACTCGGCGTCCGGAATCGAACCGAGCTGGCGTCAGCCATAGGTCGAAGAAGTGACGGAGTTCACCGATGAAACTGCCTCTGCGTAGCGCCTAGGCTGCCAGCATCTCAGCCCGCCGGCTCGCAGGGGCGAGAAGGGAAACCGTCATGGCGATGCTGGTCGTGCTCCTGGAGACGGAGGATGGCGAAGGTGTCCTCGGATCACGCGCGGTAAGTGGTCTGGCGCATTTGGGCATCACCAGCGTTGCGGTGCTTCGTGATGCACGAACGATGCGCATCGTTTTCGACTGATGGGCCTTCGACCCGGCGCGCTCCGCAACTGAAGCCGTGTTGGCCATCTCGGCAACGGACCGATCCATTCGGAAGAGTTGCGCGTCTGCTGCCGCGAGTTGGCGACAGGCATGGAGGTCCTGTTGCCCGTTCTGTGTGCTCGGGAACGAGAGGTGCTCCGTCTTGTGACAAAGGGCGCCTGGAACCCGGAGTTGCTTCGGCTGTCTTCCTCTCGCGCAAAACTGTAGAGCGGCACATCTCCAACATCTTGCGCAAGACGGGTGCTCGTAATCGCACCGAACTGGCCGCCGTGGTCGGCCGTGAAACTGCGGGGGCTCACCGATGAACCCGCCCTCCAGCAAGCTCCCAGGGTCCAGGCTGCAGTACCCGAGGGAGCCGAAGAATGCCTGGACGACCTCGACCGCATGGCCACCAGGACGCTGCTGGCCGACAATATCTGAGCGTGGGCGATCTCCCCATTGGCCAGGTGGCCAAACGCGCCGGCGTGGGCGTGCAGACCGTGCGCTACTACGAGCGGCGCGGACGCCGGCGCCTGCCAATCGAACTTCTCGTCATCGGGCGGCCTGCCTCGTGTGCTGCCTACCGTTGCTTGGAGGCGTCCTCGCGGCCGCGAGTGGCGTGCTTGCTGGTGTGGGCGCAACCTCGCCAGGTGCCGGGCCCGGGCTTGCCGTCGCCATCGCGGCGGTCGCCGGCGCGGTGGCAGCGTCCATCGGCTGGTGGGTGCGCCGACGCGCTCCGCAGTGCACGACCTGCGGGGGCACACGGTGTGCCTGTTGAGGTCGCTCGAGCGCTCATCCTGTTCGGACTCGCCGGACTAGCGGAGATCGGCGGCGGCTGGCTGGTCTGGCAGTGGCTGCGCGAGTCCAAACCATGGCCTGTAGGCTTGGCCGGCGCGCTGGTGCTGGTCGCGTACGGCGTGATCCCGACCTTCCAGACAGATCCGCACTTTGGACGGGTCTACGCGGCGTACGGAGGCGTCTTCATAGTGATCGGAGTCCGGTGATCTTGCCAGCCCGCCAGCCCGGCTTTGGCAGCCACGGCGCGGCACCAGCTGGGAACTGCCTGGCAGCGTCTCGCGTACCTGTGCTATCAGATGCTCAACGGCGTGCGCGACGAGTCCGACTACGTGCTGGTCATCCTTCAGGCGTTCACCAGCGTTCGAACCTGCCGGCTCATGCGCTTTCCCGGGCCGAATGGCACGGTGGCGCACGCGGAGATCGAGACCGGCGATTCGCTGATCATCGTCGAGGACGCATCGCCGTATATGGGCACTCGAGGACGCATCGCCGTATATGGGCACCCAGGCGCCACCAGTCGAGGGCCTGCCAGGCAGCCCATCGTTTCTCTACATCTAACGGTCCGCCTGGACCGTGGCAGCGAGCCGCTCGTCACCGATGGCCCGTTCATCGAAGGTAAAGAGGTGATCAGCGGCTACACCGAGATCGACGTCGCCGACCTCGACGAAGCCCTCCGCATGGTTAGTCTGGCCAGGTTGTCCGATAGTGGAGATACGCCCACTCGAAGCATGACGCGCGACAACCGAGCCCAGATCACCCGGAAGCCACCTGAGGCGAGCTCGAACGCATCGTGCGTGAGCACGCGGCACGGTTGGCGGCTGCGCTCGTGCGCGTGACGGGTGACTTCGCCGAACTATCGTACGAAGCTGGCCCAACTGCAGTGGCCGGTTCGATCCGAGCCGGACGACAGGCTTCGACTCATTTTTACGTGCTGTCACCCGGCGCTGGGTCGCGCGCCGCAGGTCGCTCTCACGCTGCGAGTGGTCTGCGGTCTCACGACAGCGCAGATCGCCCGCGCGTTTCTTTATGGAGGACGTGCTGGCTAACCGGTGCCGAGACATCGCGCAAACCGTCGGGTTCGAATTCGAGACTACGG
>WNGB01014742.1_pt1 | contig 10407 bp, 7 predicted proteins | sample 5400681 | NCBI WGS metagenome assembly WNGB01 (sample SAMN13153367, study PRJNA577476) | soil metagenome | isolation source: 115 cm soil or saprolite under grassland replicate 2 | place: USA:California | collected 2016-06-15 | reverse complement strand
CCTTGGATAGCACAGCCTTGGACTGCATCGCTCGCAGGCAGCCCTCTCTGTCCTCGTGCACCACCCCAGCATGGCGACCGCCACCGACAGAACCTAGCGAGAATGCGACATGGAGGTTATCCCTCGTATCCGGCGCCGGGCGTATCGAACCGTTGACACCGCACATCGCGCGGGTGAGACTGCGGGCGCTTTTGAACGTTCGAACCCCGCACCCCTGCGCGGTGAGGAGGACCGCCGTGGCAACCCTCAAGCAGGTCGCCGCCCACGCCGACGTGTCGGTCCAGACGGTATCAAACGCGCTGAACGCACCACACCGGTTGCGCTCGGACACATTGGTCCGGGTGCAGAAGTCCATCGAGCTGCTCCGCTACCGGCCGAACCGCAACGCGCGCAGCCTGCGGACCAGCGCGGTCGAGCTGGTCGGGTACTGCGTGCCGAGCTGGCCGGGCAACAAGCCGCACCCCGTGATGGACCAGTTCCTGCACGCGCTCTGCTCCGCGGCCGAGACCAGCAGCCGGCACATCCTGCTGTTCACCGCGCCACCCGGGGTCAAGGGCATGACCGTGTACGACGACCTGCACGCGCGCCGGCTGGTCGACGGGTTCGTGCTGTCGCAGACCGAGACGCACGACCCCCGGCACGAGTGGCTGGCGGCGCGGGACATCCCGTTCGTGTCGTTCGGGCGGGTCTGGGGTGAGGAGTCCCAGCCGGGTTCCTGGGTGGACGTCGACGGCGCGGCGGGCTGCGCGGCCGCCGTACGGCATCTGCACGAGACCGGGCGGCGGCGGATCGGGCTGCTGAGCTGGACGAAGTCGTCGGGGCTGGCCGAGGACCGGCTGTCCGGGTGGCGAGCCGCGTGCAAGGAGTTGCGGCTGCCGACCGGCGGGCTGACGGTGCGCTGCCGGCAGGACAGCACCGACGAGGGCGCCCGCGGCGCGGCCCGGCTGCTCGACGCGGACCAGCCGGTGGACGCGATCGTCGCTATCAGCGACGTGCTCGCGCTGGGTGCGATGCGCGAGATCGAGCGTCGTGGGCTGGCGGTCGGGGTGGACGTGGCGGTCACGGGGTTCGACGACTCGCCACTGGCGCGGGTCGTGGTGCCGGGGCTGACCAGTGTGAGCCAGCCGCTGGACGAGATCGCCGCGGCACTGGTCCGGCAGCTGTGCGACGCGGAGCAGGCACCGCGGGAGTTGTTGCTGGAACCAGGTCTCGTGGTCCGCGGTAGCTCGCTTGTTGCCGATGGCAACTGACGCCGACGGCAACTGTCGTACGATGGTCGTTGCCATCCGCAACGATCTCTGGTTCCTGCTCGCGAAACAAAGAGCAGGGCCCCTCGAAGTATGAGTCCGAGGGGCCCCACGACCAGGACTAGGTGGCGTTCCCGGTCTCACGAACGGTCCGCCGAACCCCAAAGCCAGCCTCGCCACCGGCTGACCCGGCGAGTCACCTCGCCATGCGGATCCTCGTTCTCCGTCCGATCCCGCCATCCGCGAAGGGATGACGTACCAAGTTTGTATCCGGCGCGCCGAGGTCCGCGCAACCCTTTCAGCACAAGAGATCTCGTCGATTTCTCGTCGAACGCGTGTCGTCCACAGAACGTTCCAATCTGTCCACATGTTCTCCACAAACCGGCTCGGCTCGCTGTGGAGAACATTTCTCACGTTGCCGCCCGGCCGGTCGCTCGTAGCAGTCGGTCGGCCACGCCGGTGAGAGCTTCGGCCAGTTCCGGCGGCTCGTGGATCTCGAAGTCGAAGCCGAGCAGCGCCACCCAGACGCCGAGCTCGTTCAGGTGGTTTGAGCCGGCGTGCACCACGCAGGTCTCGTCGTCCACCGGCTCGACCCGGACCGAGGTCGGCGTGACCACCTTGCGGACCTCGTCCGCGGACGCATGGAAGGTGAACCTCCCTTGGTAGCGATACCCGGCCGTCGAGACGGAGTGCGAGGTGAGCTCGGCGACTTCGGCGTCGGACAACTGCCGGGGCGCGAAGCGTGGTCCCGGGGTGTCCCGCGGTCGCAGCCGGTCCACCCGGAAGGTCCGCCAGTCGTCCCGGTCGTTGTCCCAGGCAACGAGATACCAGCGCCTACCAGTGTGGACCAGCCGGTGTGGCTCGCAGACCCGGCGGGACGTCGTACCGTCGGCACTGGTGTAGTCCAGTCGCAGCCGCTGGTGGTCGCGGCAGGCGCCGGCCAGTACGGCGAGTACTTCGGGGTCGACGACCGGTCCGGAACCGGCCAGCGGGACGGTCATGGAGTGCAGCGACCGGACCCGGTGCCGCAGCCGCGACGGCAGCACCTGCTCGAGCTTGGCCAGCGCGCGGACCGAGGTCTCGGCGATCCCGGCCACCGTGCCGCCCGCCGCGGTGCGCAGGCCGACCGCGACCGCGACCGCCTCGTCGTCGTCCAGCAGCAGCGGTGGCAGCGACGCGCCGGCGCCGAGCCGGTAGCCGCCGTGCACCCCGAGGTCGGCCTCCACCGGGTATCCGAGCGCACGCAGCTTGTCCACGTCCCGGCGCACCGTCCGGGTGGTCACGCCGAGCCGGTCGGCGAGTTCCGGCCCGGTCCAGTCCCGGTGACTCTGCAGCAGCGAGAGCAGCTTCAGCAGGCGGCCCGACGTCTCCAGCATGACTTGGAGTCTGTCACCAAAACAGGACAGGGGCTGTCCTGGTTGAGATCTAGGGTCGGAGACATGGAGACCACAGCTGAGATCCGTCCGTTCCGCATCGACGTTCCGCAGGCCGAGCTGGACGACCTTCGCCAGCGGCTGGACCAGACCCGGTGGCCGGCCGAGGTGCCGGGCGCGGGCTGGGAGCGCGGCGTCCCCACGTCGTACCTGAAACAGCTCGCCGAGTACTGGGCCACGTCGTACGACTGGCGCAAGCACGAGACCGAGCTCAACGAGTTCCCGCAGTTCAGCACCGAGATCGACGGCCAGCGGATGCACTTCCTGCACGTCCGGTCGCCGCACGCGGATGCCACTCCGCTGCTGATGATCCACGGCTGGCCCGGCTCGTTCGCCGAGTTCGCCGGGGTGATCGGGCCGCTCACCGACCCGGCCGCGCACGGCGGCGACCCGGCGGACGCGTTGCACCTGGTGATCCCGTCGGTGCCGGGGCACGGCTTCTCCGCGCCACTGAGCTCGACCGGCTGGACGCACACCCGGATCGCGTCCGCCTACGTGACGCTGATGGAGCGGCTCGGGTACGAGCGGTTCGGCGTGCAGGGCGGTGACATCGGCGCGTTCCAGGCCCCGCTGGTCGGCCGGGAGGCGCCGGACCGGGTGATCGGCGTACACGTGAACGCGCTGGTCACGATCCCGAGGGGCGAGGACCTGTCGGACCTGACGCCGGCGGAGCAGGTACGCGTGGCGCGGGCCAAGGCGTTCCAGGAGGAGGGGTTCGGCTACATGCAGCAGCAGGGCACCCGGCCGCTGACCGTGCAGCAGGGCCTGCACGACTCGCCGTCCGGGCAGCTCGCCTGGATCGTGGAGAAGTTCAAGGAATGGACCGACGAGACCGTCGAGCTGCCGGAGGACGCGGTCGGGTGGGACCAACTGCTGACCGATGTCAGCCTGTACTGGTTCACCGGCACGGCGGGCTCGTCGGCGAACCTGTACTACGAGACCTTCCACGACCCGGCGATGTGGGCGCCGCAGCCGCGCGGCACGGTGCCGACCGGCGTCGCGGTCGCACTGAACGCGGACGTCGCGATCCGCCGGCTGGCCGAGCGGGACCACAATGTGGTCCGCTGGACCGAGCTCGAGCGCGGCGGGCACTTCCTCGCGATGGAGCAGCCGGAGCTGTTCACCTCGGATGTGCGGGCGTTCTTCCGGGAGGTCTGACCGTGGTACGACGTGCCGTGCTCGACGCACGCGCGGTGAACCGGGCGACGCTGGCGCGGCAGCACCTGCTCTCGCGCACCAGCCGGTCGGTGCCCGAGGTCGTGGAGGACCTGGTCGGGTTGCAGGCGCAGGCGCCGTTCCCGCCGTACTACGGGCTGTGGAGCCGGGTCGCCGGGTTCGTCCCCGACGACCTGGCCGCGCGGCTGCTGGACCGCTCGCTGGTGCGGATCGTGGTGATGCGCGGCACCATCCACCTGGTCACGGCGGCGGACTGCCTGCTGCTGCGGCCGTGGGTGCAGCCCGTCTTCGACCGCTGGCTGACCGCGGACAAGGAGCGATCCGCCGGACTGGACGGGCTGGACCTGGCCGAGGTCGCGGCCGCCGGTCGGTCGTTGCTGGCGGACCGGCCGATGACGTCGAAGGAACTCGGACCCGCGCTGCGGAAGGTGTTCCCGGACGCGCCGGCGGGGTCGCTCGAGTTCGCGATCCGCAACCGGGTGCCGGTCGTGCAGATCCCGCCGCGAGCCCTGTGGGGCAAGGCCGGGCAGCCGACCTGGGCACTGGCCGAGGACTGGATCGGGCGGCCCCTGGAGCGCTCTCCCTCGCCGGACGCGATCGTGCTGCGCTACCTCGCGGCGTACGGTCCGGCCACGGTCGCCGACGTGCAGGCGTGGTGCGGTCTCACCAGGCTCGGCGAGATCGTGGAGCGGCTGCTCCCCCGGCTCCGGGTCTTCACCGGCCGGTCCGGAGAGACCCTGTACAACGTGCCGGACGGGCCGCGGCCGGACCCGGAAACCCCCGCGCCGGTGCGGTTCCTGGCCGAGTTCGACAACATCCTGCTCTCGTACGCGGACCGCACCCGGATCATCAGCGACGAAGCCCGCAAGCGAGTCTTCACCGTCAACGGCCTGGTGCGCGGCACGATCACGGTCGACGGCTGGGTCGCCGGCACGTGGAAGATCGCCAAGACCCGCGGCGTGGCCACGCTGCAGGTCGAGCCGTTCGCCCGCCTCGCGAGACGCGACCTCACTGCCTTGACGTCGGAAGGCCTGCGCCTGCTGGCCTTCGCCGCCCCGTCCGCCGAGCACGACGTCCGCTTCCTCGGCTGAGGTCTCGTCCCTGGGGTCGGGAGTCTGCGCCTGTTGTGGGTTCTGGTACGGCGGTGTGGGATCTCGTAGGTCATGCGCTGCGAACAGCCACCACACGGCACGAGAACCCACAACAACCAGGTCGCCGGCACGTCACGGTTGGGGCGCGCTGATCGTTGGACCGCCTTCCTTTGGTTTGCCAGAGCTGTCGAGCTCGGCCGGTTCCTGCTGCTCGGCTCCGGTGTCGGCCGGGGCTGCGCGTCGCACCAGGGACAGGGCGGTGGCGGGGAAGATCAGGACGGACAGGAGGCCGGCGCAGACGAGGGCCGCGGCGGTGACGGGTTCGATCACGCCTACCTGGACGCCGATCTGGGTTGCGGTGACGATGAAGGGCAGGGATGTTGCCTGGAGCAACGCTGCGGCGAGTGCGGGCCGGCGGCCGACCGACGGTACGTAGAGGAGCGCCGGAAGGCCGCGGGCGGCGAGCAGCGCGAGGAGGAACAGCGGTACCCGGAGCAGCGCGGACGGGCCCTCGATCAGGCCGCGGATGTCGAGGCGCAGGCCGCTGCTGACGAAGAAGACCGGGATCAGGAAGCCGAAGCCGATCGCCTCCAGCTTGACCCGGAAGTGCGGGTGCGAGCTGCTGTCGGCGTCGAGCAGACCGACCACCGCGCCGGCCAGGAAGGCGCCGAGGATGCTCTCCAGGCCGAACCGTTCGGCGAGTACGACGAAGGCGATCAGCAGCAGCACCGCGGCCCGGATCCGGATCTCCGCGGTGGTGTCCTGCAGACGCACCAGGACGCCGCCGAGCCGCATCGACCGTCCGGACACACCGACGAGCACACCGGTCAGGACGACGAGGGCGGCGAACATGCCGAGCAGCACCAGCCGCGAGCCGGTGCTGGCCTCCCCCATCGTCGAGAACAGCAACGACAGCAGCAGGACCGCGGCGAAGTCCGCCACCGACGACGCCGCGATCGTGGTCTGCCCGAGCGAGGTATCGGCCTGGCCCGCGTCCTTCAGCACCGGTACGACGAGTCCCAGCGAGGTCGCCGACAAAGTGATTGCCAGGAGCAACGGACTGTCCAGCCAGCCGGCCGCGGAGAACCCGGCGCCGGCCGCGAGCCCGACCGCCAGCGTGATCACGTAGCCGATCAGCGCGGCTCGCAGCAACCGCCCGCGCAGTCGTCGTACGTCGATCTCCAGGCCGGCCAGGAACAGCAGGAACGCCAGTCCCAGCAGCGCCACGATCCGCACCACCAGGTCCGGCTCGATCCAGCCGAGCACGGACGGTCCGAGCACGATGCCGGCGACGATCTCCAGCACCACGGCGGGTACCCGGACCGCTGGGGCGAAGCCGAGCAGCAGCGGCGCGGCGAGCGCGATCGCCAGCACCGCGAGCAGGTTGGTGAAGCCGACGTCGGGCATCACAGCAGTTCGGCGTCCTGCTCGACGCACAGCAGCGCCGGGCCGTCGGCGGCGAACAACTCGGCCATGGCCGCGTCCAGCTGGTCGCGGCGGTCGACGCGGATACCGGTCGCGCCGCAGAGCCGGGCGTACTCGGCCCAGTCCGGGTTGTGCAGCGAGGTGTGCCAGACCGGGTACTGCGCGGCCAGCTGCTCCTTGCCGATCTTGCCGAGCGAGTGGTTGTCGAGCATCAGGTGCTTGACGGGTATGCCGTACTTGACCGCTGTGGTGAGTTCCAGCGCGTACTGCCCGAACCCGCCGTCGCCGGTGACCGCGAGCACCGGCCGGCTCGGGTCCGCGGACCACGCGCCGAGGGCGGCGGGATAGCCGAAGCCGATCGAGCCGAGGTACCCCGACATCAGCACCGGCTGGCCCTTCGACTCCAGGTAGCGGCCGAGCGAGTAGGCATGGTTGCCGACGTCAACGGTCACCACGGCGTTCTCTGGCAGGTGCCGCGACAGCGCCTCGAACACCGCCGCCGCGGAGACACCCTGGCCTCGGTCGTCGGCCACCCGTCGCGCCTTCTCCGCCCGCCACAACCTCCACCGGGACGCGACATCGGCGCGCTGGTCCTCGGACCTGGTCTCGCCGAGCTCGTCACGCAGCAGCCGGACCACCGTGGCAGCGTCGCCCTGGACCGCCGCCGTCACCGGGTGGAACCGCCCGATCGCGGCCGGCCGGTCGTCGACCTGCACGATCGGCTTGTACGACGCGATGCCGGTGTGGTCGGAGAACGAGGCGCCGACGACGAGCAGCAGGTCGGACTCGTTCATCAGCCAGCTCGCCACCGGCGTACCGCTGCGGCCGAGCACGCCGGCGCCGAGCGGATGCGTGTCCGGGATCAGGCCCTTGGCTTTGAACGTGGTCAGCACCGGCGCTCCGAGCCGCTCGGCCAGTGCGGTGAGCTCGGCCTCCGCGCCGCGCGCGCCGTGACCGGCGATGATCACCGGCCGGCGGGCTCCGGCGATCAGCTCGGTTGCCTTCCGCAACGACTCTGTGCTGGGACGGAGGCCGGCCGGTCCGAAGCGGCCTTCGGGTTTCGACGCGTCCGCCTCGGACGGCTGGATCTGGACCTCGTCGGGGAGGACGAGGTGCGCGACGCCCCGGCCGTCCAACGCGTGCTTGACCGCGAGCGCGGCCAGCTCGGCGTGGTTGCTGCCGGCCTGGACCGTCGTGGTGAACACCGCGACGTCGGCGAAAACGGCCGACAGGTCGACGTCCTGGAAGGCGCCGCGGCCGCGGACCGCGGACGGTACCTGGCCGGAGATCGCGATCACCGGCGCCCCGTCGAGCTTGGCGTCGTACAGGCCCGTGAGCAGGTTGGTGGAGCCCGGGCCGGCGATCGCGAAGCACGCGGCAGGGCGTCCGGTGAGCTTGCCGTACGCGCTGGCGGCGAACGATGCCGCGCCTTCGTGGCGGATGCCGATGTACGTGAGCTCGCCGCGTTCCTCGGCCCGGCGCATCGCCTCGGCGAATCCGAGGTTCGAGTGGCCGACCATGCCGAACACGTGGGTCACGCCGTGCGCGACCAGGGTCTCGACCAGGACGTCGGCGACGGTCCTCGGGACGGTTTGTGCTTCGGGCAGCTTGACGTAGAGGCCGTCGGCGCGCTGCTCGACGTCGTACGCGGTGACCGCGTCGCTGAAGCCCTCGGGCGGGCGGCCGGTCAGCGGGTTGTAGTCGTACCCGTGCCAGGGGCAGCGCAGCCAGCCGTTCTCGATCGAGCCCTCGCCGACCGGTCCGCCCTGGTGCGGGCAGCGGTTCTCCAGTGCGCCGAAGCGGCCCTCGCAGCGGGTCAGCGCGACGCTGTGCCCGTTCACGACCACGGCGCGTACCCGGCCGTCGTCGGGTACGTCGACCGGGTCGACCCGGTGCCAGCCGTTGTCAGTCATTCGCCTGTCGTCACTCATCTGTAAGGCCTCCCCGGTGTCGCAGACGTCCCCCACCAGGCATAGTCCCTGTCATCGGCCGGGCACGACAGCCTCAGGCCGGAAAGTTCTCGGCACGTAAGGGGGCCGTCATGGACGATGCGCTGGTGACCACGCGGCGGTCCCTGCACGGGATCGCGGAGTTGGTGCTCGCGGGTCCGCAGTACCGGCGCAGCGGGTCGATCGAGCTGCGGGCGCTACCTGGTGGGTTCGGGACGGTCGCGGAGCCGTCGTTGTCGGTGTCGGGTGTGGAGCTGGTGGCCGGGTCGGAGCGGCTGCCGTTGGCGGGGACGTTCGCGGAGCTGGCGTCGGCGGCCGGGGTGGCGGCGAGTGCGCTGGACGACGTGTACTCGGGTGGGCCGGGAGTGCGGGCGGAGGAGACGATCGTCGTGGGCGCGGAGGCGGCGGCGCGGATCGCGGAGGCGTTCGCGATCGGTGACGCGGCGATGCGGGCGCTGGCGCCGGAGAAGCGGCCGGTGTTGTGGCCGGAGCATTTCGACATCGGGATCGATCTGGACGAGGTCAACTACGGGGTCTCCCCCGGCGACGACTTCCTGGCCGAGCCGTATGCGTACGTCGGTCCGTGGAATCTGCAGCCGTCAGACCTGTGGAACGCACCCTTCGGCGTCGCTCGTCCGCTGACGGAGCTCCCGGACTCCACCGCCGTCCTCACCTTCTTCCAGTCCATCCAGTCCCAGCTCTAGGGCTGCTGCCTGGGTCGTCCGTGCCGGGTTCTCTCGCGCGCGTACGGGTCTTTCGGGGTCGGTTTCCGGTTGTTCGCCGGTGGCGGAATCCTTTGTGGATAAGGGATTCCGGGCCGATTTCTGTCTGAGGCGGTGGCTAGTGTTCTGGGTATGGCAGCGACAGCCGAGCGTCCGGTCGAGGGCGCGGAGGAGCGTCCCGCGTGGGCGTTGACCGGTGAGGAGATCCTCACCGAGCTCGACGCCGTGCACTGTGCGCTGTCGCGGCTGCAGACCCGCCGGTGGGAGCTGATCGCCCGGCTCGACGAGCTCGGCCACGCCCGCGACCTCGGCGCCCGCGACACCACCGAGCTGCTCGCCGTGCGCCACCGCCTCGACCCGGCCACCGTGCGCCGCGACGTCAAGCTCGCCCGCGCACTGCCTAGCTATGCCGTGGTCACCACCGCCCTCGCCGCACACCCCGCCACCGTCGACGCTGCCCGCGAACCCACCGACACCGGAGAGACTGGCGGCGCCGACGGTGCTGGTGGCGCGGACGGCGGCGCCGACGGTGGCCTCGGCGCGGACAGCGCTGGTGCGGACGGTGGTGTCGGCGCGAACAGCGCTGGTGCGGACGGTGGTGTCGCCGCGGACGGTGTCGGCGGCGCGGACAGCGGGTCGGCGGTGAATCCGGCGCAGGCGCAGGCGATCGTCGAGGCCCTGGAGCGGGTGCCGGCCACGGTGCCCGTAGCGGACCGGCGGGTCGCAGAAACCGCCCTGGTCATCGCGGCGCGCGCCCTGGGGCCGGCCGACCTGCGCCGGCTCGGCCGCGAGGCCGTCCAGCGGCTCGACACCGACGGCCCCGAACCCGACGAACAGCACGCCGCCACCCGCGAAGAGCTCTGGCTGACCCCGACCACGATCGGCACCGCGACCGGGGTGCGGTTCGGCGGGTTCCTCGCCAACGCCAACGCCGAGCTGTTCCACACCCTGATCGACGCCGCCGCCAAACCGCACCGCACCCCGGCCGGCGAGCTCGACCCCCGCAGCCTTGGCAAGCGCCGCGCCGACGCGCTCAGCCTGATCCTGCACGCCGCCGCCGCGACCGGCGGCCAAATCCCGGCCCACGGCGGGATCAAGCCGCACCTCGCGGTCACCATCAGCCTCGCCGACCTGCTCGACCAGGGCCGGGCCGCGACCGGTGATCCGACCTTCGGCGACGGGCTGTCCGCGGCCGCGGTCCGGATACTGGCCTGCGACGCCGGCATCATCCCGGTCGTGCTCGGGTCGCAGTCCGAGCCGCTGGACGTGGGCCGGGAGCACCGATTCGTCACCCCGGCGATCCGCCGGGCGCTGATCGCCCGCGACCGCGGCTGTGTGATCCCCGGCTGCGACGCGCCACCCGG
>WNGB01026154.1_pt1 | contig 10409 bp, 13 predicted proteins | sample 5400681 | NCBI WGS metagenome assembly WNGB01 (sample SAMN13153367, study PRJNA577476) | soil metagenome | isolation source: 115 cm soil or saprolite under grassland replicate 2 | place: USA:California | collected 2016-06-15 | reverse complement strand
GCTGCTCGTCCCCTTCGACGCCACCGCGCTCGAGCGCGACGAGCAGTGGATTGGGCAGGGCGTGGCCGAGGTGGTCGGTCTCGGCCTCGACCAGCACCCCGCCTTCGTGCAGATCGCCGACGCCCGAGTCCGAGCGGTGAGCCGGCCCGAGGCGTGGACGGAAGCGGTCGTCGCGCAGTCCGCGCGCACCCTGCGGGCGGACGCGGCCATGTTCGGGCGCGTCACGCGCAATGGCACCGAGCTCGTCATCCATCCGCGCTTGCTGGAGACCAAGGGAGCGGCGGTCGAGGCCGTGTCGCTCGAGCCCGTGACGGTGCCGGAGGGCGAGCTGCTGGCGCGCATGGTGCCGTTGGCGGCGGCATACGCGCGTACGCTCAAGGTGCCGCTGACCGACGCGGAAGTCCGGCGCATGGACAAGGCCTCCCACCCCACGCGCTCGCTGAAGGCCTTCGAGCTGTTCGCGCGCGCCGCCGCGGCCGTCAACCTGCGGCCGGGGCAGGAGGGCAACGAGCAGGCCGTGGACCTGCTGGCCCGCGCCATGGAGATCGACCCGAACTTCGCGGTCGCCTGGTACACCCAGGGGGTCGTGCATCAGGCGCTCGGCAATCGCTGGAAAGCGGCCGCCCAGTTCCGCGGCTCCACCCAGCTCGATGCCTCGTATCCCGAGCCTTACAAGGCGCTCGGCGACCTGTCCATGGTCGCGCCCCGGCGGCTGTTCGACCAGGCGGTGGAGGCCTACAGCAAGGCGATCGAGCTGCGGCCGTTCTACGCCGACGCCCACGTCGGCCTCGGTGACGCCAAGGCGGCCAAGGGTGACGTCGACGGCGCCGTCGCCGCTTACACCAAGGCGCTGTCCTACAACCCCATCAACCCGCGCGTGCACATGAGCCTGGGGAAGATCTACTACGCGGAAAAGGGGCTCTACTACGAGTCCGTCACCGCGTACAAGAAGGCGATCGACCTCGACACCAGCTCGGTGGAAGCGCACATGGGCCTGGGCGAGGTCTACGAGGACAAGGGGCTCTACAAGGAAGCGATCGAGCAGTACCGGCGGGTGATCGAGCTGGACGGCAAGAATACCGGGGCGATGTACAACCTCGCCCTCGTCTACGAGAAGACCGATCCGCGCGAGGCCGTCGCCCAGTGGGAGCGTTACATCGCGCTGGCCTCGCAGCTGCCGTCGGAGAAGGACTGGGTCGACGTCGCGCGGCAGCATCTGAAGAAGCTCAAGAGTCAGGTCAAGGAGTAGCCGCTCCCGGCTCCGATCGTGGACGAGCTCCGCAAGGATCCAACCCGTGGGCAGTGGGTCCTCATCCGGCCCAAGGCCGAGCCCCCGACCGACGGGCCCTGTCCGTACTGCCCAGGCGCCGAGGGGATGACGGGCGAGGAGATCGCCGCCTACCGCAAGGAGGGCTCACCCCCGAACAGCCCCGACTGGACGGTGCGGGTGGTGCCGGAGGCCGACGCCTACTTCCGGATCGAGCGAGAGCTGGTGCGCGAAGGCGTGGGGATGTTCGACATGATTACGCCGCGGGGCGCCAGCGAGCTGATCATCGAGTCGCCCCGTCACGACGACACGCCGGCGACGATGCCGCTCGAGCAAATGGAGGCGGTACTGTGGATGTACCGCGACCGCCTGCTCGACCTCAAGCGCGACGGCCAGATCCGCGACATCCTCATCTCGCGCCGCCATCGTAAGCCCGGCGTGCCGGCCCACCACCTCTATTCGCGGGTCACCGCGATTCCCATCGTGTTCGACGAGACCCGGCGCGAGCTGCGCGAGGCGCGCGAGTACTACCAGTACAAGCGCCGCTGTCTCTACTGCGACATCCTGCGCCAGGAGACCACCGCCGAGGCGCGCATCGCCAAGCTCACGCCGCGGTTCGCGGTGCTGGTGCCCTACGCGGCGCGCAGCCTGCTCGAGCTGTGGATCGTGCCGCGCCAGCACGCCTGCTCCTATGAGGACTCGCTGACCGCCGATTCCGCGCGCGACCTGGCCCGCCTGCTCTCCGACGGCTTCGCGGCCGTGGCCCGCGCCTTCGACGATCCTGGCTACGAGATGGCGCTGCACACCGCGCCCAACCTCCGGTCGCGAATCTTACAAGGCGACTGGGCCACTATCCGCGACGACTATCACTGGCACATCGAGATCATCGCCCAGCCCGAGCGGGTCAACCGGCTGGGCGGGATCTTCATCAACGAGACGGCGCCGGAGGTCACGGCCGCCACGCTTCGGGAGGTGTGGGAACGCCGCTAGGCCCAGCCTTCAGGGCGATGGCATTGCCGAACGCCGCGGGCGACTCGCTGTTGGCGACGCCCACTCCGCCGGTGGAAATCGGCTTGGTGTCAGTTCTTTTCGTCCTGGTAGTGAAATAGGATGCGGCCGGTGTCGACGGTGGCGGTGTCCTTCTTCAGCGTCTCGAAATCCACCGAGTACATGTAGTCCGAGCCGATAACATCCGCGATGGCCTTCGAGCTGACGCCGCTACCCCGCAGGCGGTCGTTCACCAGCGTCCAGGCGCCGCCGATCGAGCGAAACGCCGAGATCGCGATGCTCCCCGGCTTGGACAACGCCCAGCGGTGCCGCGAGCTCGAGGACCGTCTGGGCGCGCTGAAGGCGGCGCCTCAGGGATAGAGGCCGCGGACGCGGTAGCCCTCCGCCACACGGCGGATGCCTTCCATGAGCGCCGCCGTCCGTAGATCGGTGCCCTCCTTGGTGGCCAGCGTCCACACCCGGTTGAACGCGCGTGTCATGACCTCCTGCAGCCGTGTCGTGATCTCGCTCTCGCGCCAGAAGTAGTACTGCAAGCCCTGCACCCACTCGAAGTACGAGACCACCACGCCGCCGGCGTTGGCGAGGATGTCGGGGATCACGGTGACACCCCGATCGCGCAGGATGACGTCGGCCTCGGGCGTAGTCGGCGCATTGGCGCCTTCCGCGACGAGCGTGGCCTTGATGCGATCGGCGTTGTCCGCGCGGATGACCGAGCCGATCGCGGCCGGAATCAGCACGTCACAGGGTTGAGACAACAGGTCCGCATTGGTGATGGGCTCGGCGTCCGGGAAGCCACTCACGCCGCCGGACTCGGCGACGTGAGCTTCGAGCAGGCGGATGTCCAGGCCGCTGGGGTTCCAAATCCCGCCCTTGAGATCGCTGACGCCCGCGATCACGCAGCCCTCGCGCCAGAGCAGCCGTGCGGCCACCGAGCCCACGTTGCCGAACCCCTGCACGACCACGCGGCGGCCGCGCAGCTCCTGGTTCAGGTGGCGGGCGGCTTGATACAGTGTGTAGACGATGCCGCGGCCGGTCGCTTCCCGCCGGCCCGCCGAGCCGCCGATGATGAGCGGCTTGCCGGTGACGACGCCGGGCACGGTGCGGCCCTGCGTCATCGAATAGGTGTCCATCATCCAGGCCATCGTCTGTTCGTCGGTGCCCATGTCGGGAGCCGGGATATCGAGGTCAGGCCCGATGAGCAGGATGATCTCCGCGGTGTACCGTCGAGTCAGGCCCTCCAGCTCCTGGCGCGACAGCTGGCGGGGATCGCAGCGCACGCCCCCCTTGGCGCCCCCGTACGGCAGCCCCATCAGTGCGCACTTCCAGGACATCAACATCGCCAGGGCGGTGACCTCGCCCAGGCTCACGTCCGGGTCGTAGCGGAGGCCCCCCTTCGTCGGTCCAAGGACCGAGTTATGGTGGACGCGGTAACCCGTGAATACTGCGGTCTTTCCATCATCCATTCTGACCGGAATCGAGACCACCAGGGCGCGGCGGGGGTGGCGGAGCCGCTCGTGAACGTCCTGGTCGAGCTGCAGCCGGTGGGCGACCTGGTCGAGCTGGGCCAGGGCGGTCCGGAGCATGGGGGCGTCGAAGTCGGATTTGCCAGTCATCAGAGCCCTTTCCATTGACAACCTGCCGGCTCGGTGTAGACTCCGACTGAAATGGTCGCCGACTGAAACGGTCGGAGAAGCGATGGTAGCCAGGTCAAGGAGAGGGAACGGGGATGCTCCGCTTCACCAAGCGCGCTGACTACGGCTTGATGGCGATCCACTACATCGCCATCCACGACGACCTCGGCGCCGTCAGCGCCAAGCGTATCGCGGAGCAGTTTGCGATTCCACAGGAGCTGCTGGCGAAGATCCTCCAGCGGCTGGCCAAGCAGGGGCTGATCGTGAGCCAGAACGGTCCCAAGGGGGGCTACGGGCTGTCACGGCGGCCGGCCGAGATCACGATCGGCGAGGTGATACGGGCGCTCGAGGGCCCGATCAACATCGTCTCGTGCATGGAGGAGAGCAGCGACTGCCCGCAGATGGAGCGCTGCACGCTGAGGCGGCCGGTGAGCAAGATCCAGGCGGCGATCACGCAGATGCTCGACACGATGAGCCTGGCCGAGCTGACGAGCGACGACGTTCCCGAGCTCTTGACCATCAAGGCGTGACACTGAACGAGGAGACCGATAGGCGATGGCGCTGAAGTTCCCGATCTTCATGGACGCGCAGTCGACCACCCCGTGCGACCCGCGGGTCGTCGAAGCGATGCTGCCGTACTTCACCGAGAAGTTCGGTCACCCGGCCAGCCGCAACCACCCGTTCGGGTGGGAGGCGGAAGGGGCGGTGGACGCTGCGCGTAGCAAGCTGGCTCGCGTGATCGGCGCCCGCGACCCCAAGGAGCTGGTGTTCACCTCGGGGGGTACGGAGTCGATCAACCTCGCCCTCAAGGGTGTGGCAGAGATGTACCGGGAGAAGGGCACGCACATCGTCACGACGGTCATCGAGCAGCGGGCCGGCATCGACGTGTGCAAGCACCTCGAGCGCCTCGGTTTTCAGGTGACGTACGTCCCCGTGCAGGCCGACGGCCTCATCGATGTCGACGAGATCCGCCGCGCGATCACCGACAAGACGATCCTGATCTCGGTGATGTTCGCCAACAACGAGATCGGCACGATCCAGGACGTCGCCGCCATCGGTAAGCTCGCCAAGGAGAAGGGCATCCTCTTCCATACGGATGCCACCCAGGCGGTCGGCAAGGTCCCGATCGACGTCGAAGCGATGGGCATCGACCTGCTGTCGTGCACGGCGCACCTGCTGTACGGGCCCAAGGGCGTGGGCGCACTGTACGTGCGCCGCAAGGCGCCGCGCGTGCGGCTGGCGCCGCTGTTCGACGGCGGCGGCCACGAGCGCGGCATCCGTTCCGGCACGCTGCCGGTGCCGTTGTGCGTGGGCTTCGGGCGGGCGGTCGAGATCTGTCACGAGGTCATGCCGGAAGAGACCAGGCGGCTGGCGAAGATGCGCGACCGACTTCAAGAGATGATCCTGTCGAGCGTGGACGAGGCGTTTCTCAACGGCCGTCCCGACCGGCGCCTGGCCGGCAACCTCAACATCTCGTTCGCCTACGTCGAGGGTGAGTCGGTGCTGATGGGCCTCAACAAGGAAACGGCCCTGTCGTCGGGCTCGGCCTGCACCTCGTCCACGCTGGAGCCGTCCTACGTGATCGCGGCCCTGGGGGCCAGCGCCGAGCTGGCGCACTCCTCGATCCGCTTCAGCCTGCACCGCTTCAACACCGACGAAGAGGTGGAGTATGTCGGCCAGCGCACCATCGAGGTCATCAAGCGACTACGCGACATGTCGCCGCTATACGAGCTGGCGAAAGAAGGCGTGGACCTGAAGACGATCAAGTGGAAAGCTGAGTAGGGGGGAGAGAGCGCGATGGCATACAGCGACAAGGTCGTCGACCACTACAACAACCCGCGCAACGTCGGGTCCTTCAGCAAGGACACGCTCGGCGTGGGCACGGGGCTGGTGGGGGCGCCGGAGTGCGGCGACGTCATGAAGCTGCAGATCAAGGTGAACCCCGAGACCGGTGTGATCGAGGACGCCAAGTTCAAGACGTTCGGCTGCGGCAGCGCCATCGCCTCGTCCAGCCTCGCCACCGAGTGGCTCAAGGGCAAGACCGTCGGTGAGGCGGCCAAGATCAAGAACACCGACATCGTGAACGAGCTGAAGCTGCCGCCGGTGAAGATCCACTGCTCGGTGCTGGCCGAGGACGCCATCAAGGCGGCCCTGGCCGACTACCAGGACAAGCACGGATCGGCGGCCGCGACGGCCGCATCGAAATAGGGTCGGGCGAAGGAGGAGAGCACGCATGGCCGTCGCGCTGTCCGAGAATGCGAGCAAGCAGGTGAAGCAGCTCAAGGAGAGCCAGAACCTGCCGGAGACTGTCTTCCTGCGCATGGGCGTGAAGGGCGGAGGCTGTTCCGGGATGAGCTACAACCTGGAGTTCGACTCCGAAATGGGGCCGCACGACAAGGTCTTCGAGATCGACGGCATCACGGTGGTCGTCGACAAGAAGAGCTATCTCTATCTGAACGGCACCACGCTCGACTACGTGCAGCAGGGGCTGACGGGAGGGTTCACCTTCGTCAACCCCCAAGCGAAGTCGAGCTGCGGTTGTGGGACGTCGTTCTCGGCGTAGCCGGGCCGGTTGCGCAAGACGAACGGGCCCGGCGAGGGCCCGTTCGTTTTTGCGCGCCGGGCGACACGCATGAATGACTTCTTCCAGGTGTTCGCCCTCGAGCGCCGGCTCGGGATCGACGTGGCGGCGCTGCAGCGACGCTTCTACGAGCTGTCGCGGCAGTGGCATCCCGATTTCCACCAGGCCGCCCCGCCCGACGAGCAGGCGCGCGCGCTGGAGGCCTCCGCGCGCGTGAACGCCGCGTATCGGGCGCTGCGCGACCCGATCGCGCGCGTCGAGTACCTGATCCGGCTCGAGGAAGGGCGGGAGACGAAGGAAGGCGCGGCCGTGAAGCCGAAGGCGCCGCCCGCGCTGCTCGCCGAGATGTTCGAGATCCAGGAGGCGCTGGAGGAGGCGCGGACGGGCATCCCCGACGCCGCCGCCTGCGCGTCGCTCGCCGCCCAGCGGGATGCGCTGAAGGCGCGCATGGCGGAGGCCGAGGCCCGAATCGTGGGCCCGCTCAGCCAGGCCTGGGACGCTGCGGCGCCGGCTGCGCGACGGGCGGCCCTGGCGGCGTTGAAGGAGTCGCTGGCCACGCGTCGCCTACGTGGACGACCGCACCGGCTTGCCGGTGGTGATCCCGGACCACGAGGGCCGCCGCCTGCTGCCCTCGATTGTGGGGTTCACGCCCACCGGCGTTCTCGTCGGCGAGGCGGCTCGCCGCCAGCTCGCCCGCCGGCCCACCGACACCGTGTATTCGGTCAAGCGGCTGATGGGCCGCGGCTGGGAGGATGTGAAGGAGGAGCTGCGCTACTTCCCGTTCCGGGTCCTGCCGGCCGAGGGAACGGTGAAGCTGGCGGTCGGCGGCCGCGAGGTCACGCCCCCCGAGGTCTCGGCGATCGTGCTGCGCGTGCTCAAGGAGCGCGCCGAGGTGCACTTCGGCGAGCCGATCGAGCGGGCGGTGGTGACGGTGCCGGCGTACTTCAACGACAGCCAGCGCCAGGCGACCAAGGACGCCGGCCGCATCGCCGGCCTCGACGTCGTGCGGATCGTCAACGAGCCCACGGCGGCCTCGCTCGCCTACGGCCTGCACCGGCTCGGCCAGGGTGTGGTCGCGGTCTACGACCTGGGCGGTGGCACCTTCGACATCTCGATCCTGCGCGTCAAGGACGGGATCTTCGAGGTGCTCGCCACCAACGGTGACACTCACCTCGGCGGCGACGACTTCGACCGCGTGCTGCAGCTGTGGCTGCTGGAGGACATCCAGTCGCGTCACCACGCCGAGCTGGACCGTGACTGCGTCGACCTCGCGCGCGACAACGAGACGATGCAGGAGCTGCGCCTGGCCGCCGAGGCGGCCAAGGTCCGCCTGTCGAGCGAGGAGCGCACGACGCTCACCCTGCCGTTCGAGGGCTTCACGTACCACCGCGCCATCACGCGGGCCGAGGTCGAGCGGCTCATCGAGCCGCTGGTGGCGCGCACGCTGGGGCCATGCCGGCAGGCGCTCGCCGACGCCGGCCTCACCCCGGCCGACATCGACCAGGTCGTGCTGGTCGGCGGCTCCACCCGGGTGCCGCTGGTGCGCCGGCGGGTGCAGGAGCTCTTCGCCCGGACGCCGCAGAGCCAGCTCAACCCCGACGAGGTGGTGGCGCTGGGGGCGGCCGTGCAGGCGCAGATCCTGGCCGGCGGCATCAAGGACATGCTGCTCCTCGACGTCACGCCGCTGTCGCTCGGCATCGAGACGCTGGGCGGCATCGTGTCGGTGCTGATCGCGCGCAACACGACCATCCCGACCAGCGCGCGCGAGATGTTCACGACGTCGGTGGACGGCCAGACGGTGGTCGACATGCACGTCGTGCAGGGCGAGCGCGAGCTGGCCAAGGACTGCCGTTCGCTGGCGCGCTTCGAGCTGCGCGGCATCGATCCGATGCCGGCCGGGATGCCGAAGATCGAGGTGACGTTCCTCATCGACGCCAACGGCATCCTCCAGGTCCAGGCCAGGGAGCAGCGCACCGGCAAGGCGGCAGCGATCGAGGTCAAGCCGACCTACGGCCTCAGCGACACCGACGTCGCGCGGATGGTCGAGGACTCGTTCACCTACGCCGAGGCCGACGTCGAGACGCGGATGCTCATCGAGGCCCGCAACGAGGCGGACACCGTGCTCACGCACGTGGCGCGCGCGCTCGGACAGGGCGCCGGCCTCCTCGGCGGCGAGGAGCGCCAGGCGATCGAGGCGGCGGTGGCGGCGCTCCGCCAAGCGCGCGAGGGGCAGGACCGCGACGCCATCCGGGAGCGGACGACCGATCTCAACCACGCCACCGAGCGGCTGGCCGAGACGTTGATGGACGCAGCACTCAAGGGCGCGCTGGGCACCGCGCGCGCCGGCGAGATCATGGGCCGGGGCCCGTCGCCGGTCGGAGAGTCGTGATGGCGGTCCACAAGGTGACGTTCCTGCCGTTGAACAAGACGGTGGAGGTCGACGACGCGAAGTACCCGCTGGCCGATCACGGCAAGCCGGGCTCGCTGCTCGACATCGCGCTGGCCCACGACGTCCACCTCGAGCACAACTGCGGCGGCTCGTGCGCGTGCACGACCTGCCACGTCATCGTACGCGACGGCGTCGACAACCTCAGCGAGATGGAAGCCGACGAGGAAGACCGCCTCGACATGGCCGAGGGGCTGACGATCCGCTCGCGCCTGGGCTGCCAGGCGATCGTGCGCGGGGACGTCGTCGTGGAGATACCCAAGTGAAGCCCCGGCCTTCCAGGGCAGGCCACCTAGGATGCGAGGCGGGCTCGCGGGGTCCGCGACGGTGAGGCTCGGGTGGCGTGACGCGGAGGACATCGGGATCGCGCTCAGCGAGAAGTTCCCCGCCGTCGACCCGCTGACCGTGCGCTTCACCGACCTGCACAAATGGGTCACGGAGCTGGACGACTTCAGCGACGACCCCAAAGCCTCCAACGAATCAGCCCTCGAAAAGATTCAGATGGCGTGGCTGGATGAGCACCGCAATCGATAAGCCGCTTTCGCCGGCGCAATCCTGCTCCTCGGGGGAGGCAGGTTCTACCAGGTGATGACCTGGTCGGCCGCGAAGATGCGTTCGAGGAGCGCCTCCCAGGACAGCTCGCCGGGGACGCGCTGCAGGGTGACCTCGGTCGGCAGGGGAGGAGCCGGCGTGCCCGGCAGGAGCACGACGGTGATCTCGTCACCGGCGGCCTGCTGCTGCGCCACGACGGCGAGGGCGAGAGCAGGATCGTCACCCTTGAGCAGATGGAGCACGCGGGGCATCAGAAGATGATGAAGCGGCGGCCCTGCCGGAGCAGCTCGGCGATCTGGGCCCGCGAGACACGGACGATCGGATGGCCGCTCTCGTTCCAGTCGGCGTCGGCCGGGACGGCGCCCTCCTCGACGTGGAACGGCACCTCCAACCGCTTGAGGTTGTCGCGGAATTTGGCGATGTCGTCACCGTCCACGAGGTCGTCGGTGTCGGCGTCGAGCAGATGGACGGCGGGTCCGCGCAACACGAACGTGACCTCGTTCTCGCCGGCGACCACGCCGACGCCGATCCGCATCGCCTCGAATGCCCGGTGCGAGGACCGCGGGTCGGACGCGATCACCACCAGGACGGGCTGCTCCTCGGGCACGGGCGGCAGGCTAGTTGAGCGCGACGAAGCGGTCGGTCCCGTTGATCAGGTCGGTCAGCACGACCAGGCCACAGTAGGTGACGCGGTCGCCGTCGGTCAACGGCCGGCCACGCTTCTGACAGCCGTAGGCGCACACGAAGACCTTGGCGCCGCGGTCGGGCAACGCGTGCACGCGCGGATCGTCCAGCGCCCGCACACCGTCGTCGATCAGGTAGAGGTAGAGTTGGGCGCCCCGCGCCAGCGTCGCCTCGGAGAGTCCGATCACCGTCTCGAGGTTGGGATGTTCGGGGCCCGTGGAGAGCATCACGCCCAATTTC
>WNGB01016057.1_pt1 | contig 10409 bp, 8 predicted proteins | sample 5400681 | NCBI WGS metagenome assembly WNGB01 (sample SAMN13153367, study PRJNA577476) | soil metagenome | isolation source: 115 cm soil or saprolite under grassland replicate 2 | place: USA:California | collected 2016-06-15 | reverse complement strand
CCCAGGTGCTCCTGGGTGCGATCGCAGATATAGCCCATGCCTTCGGTCATCGCTTGGTCCTGCGTTGGGATGAACGGCATGCCCGTGAAGCTGACGTTGCGCTGGACCGAGCGATCCATCCCGTACAGGTTCTTGCGGCGATAGGTAGGCAGCAGCGTGTCGATCTCGACGCCGTCGGGGAAGTGGAACATGCCGGGTTCGGTGGGCAGGATCGGCCGTGGCGACGGGCCTGACCCATTCGTCCCCGCGGGCGTCGAGCCGGGCACGCGCGAGCCGCCCAGCAGGAAGCGCCAGCAGTGGTTGTCGTCGATCGGCATCCAGATCGTGGCACCACTCGTATAGCCCGATGCGGATGGAATCAGGGCGAAGATCGGCAGCAGGAACTGCGTGACGCGCCAGTAGTAGTCGCCGGCGGCCTGTGCGCGGCGGCCGCCGTAGCAGAACCCATACGGCGTATCGACCACAAACAAGCGTGGATGGCGATCGTTGGTGTAGCCGTCCTCGCGGACCAGGTTCATGATCCCAGTGCCGTCGTCGGCGAACACGTTGTGCAGGAACGAGACGTGGACGGTGTCGAGCTCGCCTTCGAGGCACTGCAGCCAGTTGGCTTCGACCAGGAACTTGACCTGGCGCCGCTCCTGCTCTGGCACGAAGGTGAACGGCAGCTGGGGCGGGCCCTCAGGCTTGTATTCGGGCGGGCCCATGTAGATCCAGATCACGCCGCCGACCTCGGCCGTGGGGTAGGACTTGATGCTGATCTTGTCCTTGAAGGTGCTTTCGGGCGGTTCGTTGGGCATGTCGATGCACTCGCCCGATGTATCGAATTTCCAACCGTGGTACACGCAGCGCAGGCCGCAGTCCTCGTTGCGCCCGAAGTACAGTGGCGCCCGCCGATGCGGGCAGAACGCATCGATGATGCCAACCTGACCGTTGGTGTCGCGGAAGGCGACCAGGTCTTCGCCGAGAGTCCTGGTGCGGATCGGATCGCAATCCGGCCCCGGCAGTTCACTGCTGAGCAGCGCCGGCAGCCAGAAGCGACGCAGCAGCGTGCCCATCGGGGTGCCAGGACCGACCCTGGTCAGCAGCTCATTGTCCTTGGCGCTTAGCATTGGGCCCTCCCGTCCGTGACTCTGGTTCGGGCGTCGTGACAATTACAGGGTACGCCGAGATGCACCGACTTATCCCGTCGCTCGAGCGTGCCGCGGCCTTCACGGCAGTCGATCTCGGTCACCAATCTGCCCGAAATGGAACGCCTGCATCATGCCGGCTGGGCCAGGCTAGCCAACTCGGGTCGTCGCTTGTGCCAGTTGGTCGTTTGCTGGTAGACATGGCCGACGCGGAGCGCTGTGGCTTCCTGCCATGGCGGCGCGGCGATCTGCATGCCAATCGGTAGGTTCTGTTGGTCGAAGCCACAGGGCACCGCGAGTGACGGGAGTCCGGCCAGATTGAACGGATACGTGAAGCGCGTGTGCAGGCCAGTCATGGCCGAGCCGATCTCGGGCGCCGTGGTTGACATCATTGGCGTAACCAGGACATCAACTTTGTCGAATACCGCGGCGAACTCGGATCGAATGTCATGCCGGTCACGCTGAGCGCGGATGTAGTCCACCGCCGGCGTGGATCGCACTGCCTCCAGTCGCTCACGCACCGGGTCGCCGTAGTCCTGCGGTCGCGACGCGAACCACTCGGCATGAAATGCGTACATCTCGTTGCGCAAGATGATCATGCCGATCTCTTCGGCTCGCTTGACGGCCTCGAACGTGAGCGCTACGGGCACTGCGCCTAGCTGCACGAGCACATCGATAGCCGTTCGCCAGGCTTGCTCAACCTCGGGCTGGAGCTCGTCCGTGAAGTGGTTGATCGGCACGCCCATGCGCACGCCATCCACACCTCTGCCAAGAAATGCGGTGAAGTCGGGCACCGCGGTATCCACGGAGGCAGGATCGCGCGGGTCGTAGCCCGCAATCGCGTTCAACACCAGCGCCGCGTCGCGTACCGAGCGGGTCATCGGCCCGCAGTGGTCGAGCGACCACGACAGCGGCACCACGCCGAAGGCGCTGACTCGGCCATACGTCGGCTTGATGCCCGTGGTACCGCAGTAGTGGCTGGGGATGCGGATCGAGCCAGCCGTGTCGCTGCCCGAAGCCGCCAGGCACATGCCCGCGGCCAGTGCGGCGGCCGAGCCGCCGCTCGAGCCACCCGGAATTCGACTCAGTTCCCACGGGTTGTGGGCCGCGCCGTAGTGCGGATTTTCGTTCGTCCCACCAGCGGCGAACTCGTGCATGTTCAGCTTGCCGAGCAGCACGCTGCCTGCCTGACGCAAGTGCGCGACGACGGCGGCGTCCTCGTCGGGTACGAAGTCGGCCATGATCTTCGAGCCCGCGGTGGTGCGCACGCCCCGCGTGTAGTACAGGTCTTTGTGCGCGATCGGGATGCCATGCAGTGGACCGCGATACCGACCCTTGGCGATCTCTCGCTCGGCGTCCTCAGCCTCATGCAGCGCCTGGTCGGCGAGCACGGTGATGAACGCATTGACGTCGCCGTCGTGCGCGGCGATGCGCTCGAGGCAGGCGCGTGTCAATGCGACCGGCGACACCTCGCCGCGGGCAAGGCGCGGACCGATAACGCCGATCTCAGCGTAGGCCAGGTCGTCTGCAGTCACCTCGTCAGCGTAGCCGCGCTACTTGCCGGCGAGCCGCGCGACGACGGGCGCGAATGCGTCCATTACGCGATCGAACACCATCACGTAACTGATCCCCAGCTCCGCGCGCCGCTGTTCGAGCGTCTCCTCGATCGAATCGACGCTGCCAATCAGGAACGACGCCGAGCCCAGCACGTCCTGCCGTGTCGTCCGGAAGTGTTCGGCCAGGGCGTCGGCTGCGCTGAGCGGGTCGTCAGTGACCTCGACGCGCGCGGCGAACACGTTCAGCTCGAGCTGGTCGAAGCGGTCGCCCGCGGCCGCGCGCACGATGGCGACTTGTTCGGCGGCGTTTGCCGCGTGGAGTGTGGCGCTGCCGGTGGCGCGCTCGGCGGACCGGTGATCTTCGATGCCGACGATGTCGGCCTCACGGGCCGCCAGGCTGAGCATGCGCGTGCGACTGCCGGCGATCATGATCGGCAGCCGCGGCTTTTGGACCGGCTTCGGGAAGCCTTCCAGGTCTGTGATCGAGTAGTGCTGGCCCTGGAACGTGACCGCGCCGTCGGCAAACAGGCCCTTGATGATCTTGACCGACTCCTCCAGGCGTGCCACGCGGGTTGCCGGCGGATCGAAGGGAATACCCGTCCATTGGTAGTCGGCTGCCATCCAGCCGGCGCCGAGGCCGAGCTCGAACCGGCCGTCGGTCAGAACGTCGAGCGTTGCCGCGTCCTTGGCCAGCAGTGCCGGATGGCGGAAGTCGTTGTCCAGCACGATCGTGCCCACTCTCAGACTTCGTGTCGCGTGCGCCGCGGCCTGGAGTGCCAGTAGCGGCGACCACTGCCGCCCAAAATGGTCGGGCAGCAGCAGCGTCGAAAAACCCAGATCCTCGGCCGTGCAGGCCAGGTCGCGCCATTCCCGAGGCGAAGCCCGCTGGCCGCTCACGCCAAACCTGAACGCTCTCAGTGCCAGATATCGAAGGTACCGCGTTTCCAAAACAGAGTGGTGCGGATTTGTTTGACCATTTGACCCTGATATCCTGGCCCGCATGCCCGCCCGCCGCCGGTTGGCTCCGCCAGATATTCCGATGCCGATGCCGTCGCCGCAGGCGAGTGTTCCGCATCCGGTGCTGGTGCATCTGTCGATCGATCAGATCGACGTGCCGCGCGCGCGCATCCGCCGCGATCTGGGGCCGATCGAGGACCTGGCATTGTCGCTGGGCAGCTTCGGCTTGCTGCACCCGGTGCACGTGTATGCCAGCCACGGTCGGTATCGACTCATCGCCGGCGAGCGACGCCTCGAGGCGGCCAAGAAGCTGGGCTGGAGCAGCATCGACGCCATGGTCCGCGAGCCGAACGAGAACGATCTGCTCCTCGAGCTGGTCGAGAACACTCAGCGCAAGTGGCTGTCTGATGCCGAGGAAGCGGATGCGCTGATTCGCCTGGTGCGCGAGATGGGCTGCGAGATGAAAGAGGTCGCGGCCCAGGCAGGTCGGTCCGAAGCGTATGTCTCGAAGCGGGTGCGCGTGTTCGAAGATCCGGTCTTGCGCAAGGCGGTCGAAGAAAGCCAGCTGCCGGTGTCCGTCGCCGAAGAATTCCTGGGCATGCCCGCGCCCGAGCGCCCGGCCTGGGTCGCGAGAGCCATCGCCGGCAACTGGGAAGGCTGGCGGGTGCGCGAAGCCTTGCGCAACGCGTTACCGGGCGTGGAAGGGCCAGGCGAGCCGAAGGCGAACGCAGTCGCGAGTTGCCCCGACGCCGCGGTGGCGCGCCAGGTGCGCGAGCGGCCGACCGATCTCACCCAGCAGATCAGGTCCCTGGAGCGCTCGCTGCGCGACCTGCGCCCGTTCCAGCTCACGCGACCTGACGAGAAGGCCCTCGCCGACCTGCTCCAAACGCTGCTGCGGCTCGCGCGCGCGCACGCCGGACGGGGCAAGCTGGGGCTGACGTTCCCGTCGATCGAAGAGGCCGAGCGCGCCGCAAGACGGCGCTGAGCAGCGTCTAACCGCGGCCGCTGAGGCTCGGCTCGGTCAAGTGGGTGATCGTCTGCAGCAGCCCTTGTAAGGCGTGCGCTTCCTCAGCGGTGAGCTGGTTCGGCTGGGTGTCCCGCAGTCGTGCCTCGAGGCTGCGTAGTCGTTCGGTGAGCTCGGCCGGCCGCGGGCGAGTGATTTCGGTCCGAAAACTCCGCTGCGCGTCACGGCCGTACGACCACCACCTGGTCATAGGTATCGGTATACGTACTTGTTTGAGGCCTGTGCATGTAGGGACCACCACAAACTTTGGCAGGTCGGTTTGTGGCCTGGCCACAAGGCCTACATATAGAAGCGGCCCAAGCTCTCGGCGACCATGGCCGGTTTGCTTTCGCCTTCGACCTCGATCGTGACTTCCTGGGTCAGCTGGACCACGCCCGGGCTGACTTCTTCGACGTTGAGCAGCTTGGTGCGCGAGCGAATCCGTTTGCCAACCTTGACCGCATTGGGGAAGCGCACGCGATTCAGTCCGTAGTTCACAGCCATTTTCATCGGCAGCTGAATCTGGATCCCGTCACGCTCGCGCTGGAGCATCAGCGACAGCGACAACGTCAAATAGCCGTGCGCGATCGTGCCGCCGTACGGCGTGTTCTTGGCCCGCTCGGGGTCAACGTGGATGAACTGATGGTCGCCAGTGACATCGGCGAACTGGTTGACCCGTTCCTGGGTCACTTCGAACCACTGGCCGATGCCAAGCTCCTGGCCGACCAGGCCCTTCAGCTCCTCCAGTGTAGTGACCGTCTGTGCTGTGGTCATGCGTCGCTTCTCAAGCGCGCGTGGGGACGTGGCCGTCGACGCCCGGCCGCGGACGGACTCGCGACAGCAGGTCGCGCACCACAAGGCCAAGCTCATTGGGCTCCCAGCGCTCGCCCTTGTCGACCTCGGGTCCGACGGCGGCGGTCTCGATCACCGCTAGATGACCACCGCGCACCGCGAAGATCTGGCCGTTGACTTCGGACGACTCGGCGCTGCCGAGCCAGACCACGATCGGCGAGATGTTGTCGGGATCGCCCTGGTCGAATTCGCCATCGCCGCTGCCGAGGCCGGTAGGTGAGCGGCGCACGATCGTCTCGGTCATGCGCGTGCGCGCACCGGGCGAGATGCAGTTGGCGGTGACGCCATAGCGGCCGAGCTCCATCGCCGCGATGATCGTGAACTGGGCGATGCCTGCCTTGGCCGCGCCATAGTTGGCCTGGCCGATGTTGCCGTAGAGACCGGTCGGCGACGTGGTGTTGATGATGCGCGCGTTGACGGGCGTGCCGGCCTTGGATTGATCGCGCCAATAGACGCTCGCGTGATGGCTCATACTGAACGTGCCGCGCAGGTGAACGCGAATAACCGCGTCCCACTCGTCGATCGACATGTTGGCCAGGGTGCGGTCGCGCAGGATGCCGGCATTGTTGACCACCACGTGCAGGTCGCCGAAGTTGTCGATGGCGGACTTGATGACGCGCTCGGCGCCGTCGAAATCTGAAATGTCTTCGCCATTGGCGAGCGCTTTGCCGCCCATTGCGCGGATCTGATCGACCACCTCGCCCGCGGGTCCGGTTGACGAGCCGGTGCCGTCGAGCTCAGCGCCAACGTCATTGACGATGACGGTCGCGCCCTCGCGCGCGAACGCGAGCGCGTGGCTGCGGCCGATGCCGCGCCCCGCCCCGGTGACGATGACTACCCGCCCGTCGCAAATGCCAGGCATAGCTTCCTCCTCGAAGTGTGCAGGCATCACGATACAGTCCCGTGCGCGGTATGACGCGCTCACCCGGGCCGTTTGGCGGCCGCGGTGCGTTGTACCTGGTCTATGCACACCGCACACAGCACGACCCAGCGCGGTCGCGCTGCGCATCTCCAGGGCCGGCGCATGCTGCTGCTCGCGTCCCTGGTCATCTGGCTCGCGAATTACCTGGTCTTGTCGGCCGTGCCGAATCCGGACGATCCGACCGAAGTGTCATTCACGTTCTTCAAGCGCCAGGCCGAACTGGGCAACGTGCTCGACATCACCAGCCGCGCCGAGATCATCCAGGGCACGTTGAAGCAGCCCACGCTCTATCCACCCGAGGTTGGCGAGCGGGGCCGCTCGGTGATGCACTTTTCGACGGTGCGCCCGGAGTTTGCCGGGCAGATGCTGGAGGACCTCCTCGATAGCCAGGGCGTGACGATCAACGCGCGGCCAGTTGTGGAGGCGCGTAGCTGGTGGATGAACCTGCTGCTGAGCTTTGGCCCAACGCTGCTCTTCGTCGGTGTCCTGGCCTGGTTCGCCAGCCGCGTCGGCGGCCCGCTCAGCCTGGGCCGCAGCCGCGCCAGGCGCTTCGACGCCCAGGAGTCCGAGCGGCGGGTCACGTTCAGCGACGTGGCCGGCGTCGACGAAGCACGCGCCGAGCTGGTCGAGATTGCCGAGTTCCTCAAAGATCCAGAGCCGTTCACGCGCCTCGGTGGCACCGCCCCCAAGGGCGTCCTGCTGGTCGGCCCGCCGGGCACGGGCAAGACCCTGCTCGCCCGCGCGGTGGCCGGCGAGGCCGGAGTGCCGTTCTACAGCATGGGCGCCAGCGAGTTCGTCGAGATGATCGTCGGCGTCGGCGCGTCGCGCGTGCGCGACCTCTTCAAACAAGCTCGCCGTACGGCGCCGGCGATTATCTTCATCGACGAATTGGATGCGATTGGCCGCGCTCGCGGCAGCGGCGCAATTTCCGGCGGCCGCTCCGAGCAGGAGCAGACGCTGAACCAGATTTTGACCGAGATGGACGGCTTCTCGGCTCATGAAGGCGTGATCGTGATCGCCGCGACCAATCGGCCGGACGTGCTCGACGCGGCGCTCTTGCGGCCCGGTCGCTTCGACCGCCAGGTCACGGTGCACGCTCCGGACAAGGTCGGACGCGAGGCGATTCTGAACGTGCACACGCGGCGCGTGCCGCTGGCCGACGACGTAGACCTGTGCGGGATCGCGTCCTTGACGCCCGGGCTCGTGGGCGCCGACCTGCGCAACCTGGTCAACGAGTCGGCGCTCATGGCGGCGCGGCGCAGCGATCGGGCTGTTCATCGCCGCGACTTCATGGACGCGCTCGAGAAAGTGCTCCTCGGTCCGGCACGCCACGTCTTCATCTCGCCGGCGGACCGCAAGCGGGTGGCGTATCACGAGGGTGGCCACACCATCGTCGGCCTGCTCATGCCCGGCGCCGACCCGGTCACCCGGGTCACCATCATGCCGCGCGGCCGCGCGCTCGGCCTGACCTACCAGCAGCCCGAAGATGACCGACACATGTACGAAGAGCGGTACCTGCGCGCGCGTGTCACGGGTGCGCTGGGCGGCCGCGCGGCCGAAGAAGTGGTGTACGGCGTCCGCACAACCGGCTCCGCCAACGATATGCAGGTAGCGACCGACCTGGCACGCCAGATGGTGACGCGCTGGGGCATGAGCGATCGCTTCGGCCCGCTGGCGCTCGCTCCGCGTGACGGTGGATTTCTCGGGTTCGCCGATTCCATCATCGGGAGCAGCAAGCCATTCAGCGAACTGACCGCGCAAGTGATCGACGCCGAGGTGCAGCGCATTCTCGACGACTGCTACCTCGCCGCGGTGGCGCTGGTACGCGAGCATCGGGCGCAACTGGATACACTCGCCCAGGCACTGCTCGAGCGCGAATCGCTCGACGAGCACGAGATTCTGGAGGTCACCGGTCTGCCGGGCACACGCTCGATCGCGGCCGCCTAGGAACGCGGCCGAAATGCCTGACATGTCCCTTGCGACAGCCTGCCGCGTTCCTAGGCTAATCTTGGAACGAAGTTCGGCCGACTACGACTTCGAGCGTAACCCGGCTTGTCGGCCGAACTTCTAGTCGCGGACCGCGTCGCGCACCAGGCGTGCCACCGTGGTGCGTAGCTGGATCTCGCTCTCCTCGGAGTACCACGCCGCGTGCGGTGTGATGACCACGTTGGGCAGCTCGGCCAGCGACGGCGACGATGGCGGCTCGGTGCGCAATACGTCTAGCGCAGCCGCCTTTACGCGACCGTCGAGCAGCGCCTCGCGCAGCGCATCCTCGTCGACGAGTGCGCCGCGGGCGGTATTCACGAGCACCACGCCGCGTTTGACCTGGCCAAGCTCTGCGCGGCCGATCGCTGGTGGCTCGTCGAGGCTTGCCGGACGGTGCAGCGACAGGACGTCCGCTTCGGCCAAGAGCCGTTCGAGCGGGGCCGGCTCGATACCGCGCGCGAGTAAAAGATCGTCGGCGAGCAGCGGATCGTAGCCCAGCACGCGCATGCCGAAAGCGGCACCGCGCACCCCGACGCCCGAGCCGATACGGCCGGCGCCGATCAATCCGAGCGTCAGGCCGCGGATTCGCCGCAGCGGACGGACGGGTTGAAGCGACCATTGCCCGGCGGCCACTGCGCTGGCCAGCGGGTGAATGCCGCGCAGGATCGCCAACGCCAGCGCCAGGGTGTGGTCGGCTACCTCCTCGGTGCAGTAATCGGGCACGTTGCGGACGGCGATGCCGCGTTCGGCGGCGGCCGCCTGATCGATCGTGTCCAGGCCGACCCCGTAGCGGGCGACGATCCGACAGCGGTTCATCGCGGCCAGAACCTGGCGCGTGATCAGGGCGTACTGCACGATCACGCCATCGGCCTCGCGGACGGCCTCGATCAACTCCGGTCCGGCGCGGATCTGGCGCGCGTCGACGTGAATGCCCAGCGGCTCCAGGATCGCTCGCTCGATGCTCAGGTCCGGATAGTCGGCGTCGGTGACGACAACGCGCACGGGGCTGTTGGGCAGGTGGTCCAGTGTATCCACTCGGGGCGCTACGCTTTGGCTACCGATGCCGTTCACGCAGCTCTGCGCCTCTACCCTTGACGCGATGGCCGGCATCAGTGATGGGTCGAGCGTCATGGTCGGCGGCTTCGGGCCGACGGATGCGCCGACCGTGTTGATCGAGGCGCTCGCCGAGCACGGTGCGCGCGAGCTGACCCTCATTTGCAACGGTCCGACTGGCCGGCCAGGCAGCAAGGACAGCAGCATGCTGGTCGAGCTGGGCCGGGTGCGCAAGGTGATCTGTTCGTTTCCTGTGCCGGGCACGACCAGCGGCGAGATGACCGCGTTCGAGCGGCAGTTTCAGGCGGGTCAGATCGAGCTCGAGCTGGTGCCGCAGGGCACGCTTGTCGAACGCATCAGGGCGGCGGGCGCGGGCATCGCAGTTTGCCGACGGCAAGGAGGTACGCAGCATCGATGGCATCGAGCACGTGCTGGAATATGCGCTGGCCGCCGATGTGGCGTTGATCCGCGCGCACGTGGCGGACACGGCCGGCAATCTGGTTTACCGATTGTCTCGACGGAACTTCAATCCGTCGATGGCCATGGCGGCAGCGCTGACCATCGCCGAGGTGGGCGAGGTGGTGCCCGCGGGTGCGCTCGACCCTGATCTCGTGATGACGCCGAGTATCTTTGTGCAGCGAGTCGTTAAGCGGTGACGGCAGAGCGCCTGGCACGCGAGGCCATCGCCCAGCGCGTCGCCCGCGAGCTCAACGACGGCGACTACGTCAATCTCGGCGTCGGCGTGCCCATACTCGTGGCCAACTACGTGCGACAGCCCAAGCGCGTCATGTTCCACGCTGAAAACGGCGTCCTCGGCTTCCGTCCACTTGCCGAAGGCGCACCGCCGGATCCGGACCTGATCAACGCCGGCTTCCGGCCGGTCGCGCTTGTCCCCGGCGGAGTGGTCATGGACAGCGTCGCGGCCTTCGCCATCATTCGCGGGCGGCACCTGG
>WNGB01014739.1_pt1 | contig 10409 bp, 7 predicted proteins | sample 5400681 | NCBI WGS metagenome assembly WNGB01 (sample SAMN13153367, study PRJNA577476) | soil metagenome | isolation source: 115 cm soil or saprolite under grassland replicate 2 | place: USA:California | collected 2016-06-15 | reverse complement strand
CGTGCTCGGAGCAACCGCTCAGGTTGCCGGGCGCGGAGAGCTGGACGGGCTCATCAAACGGTGCCGGTGGATCGCAGCAGCAGGCGCCTCGATCGGTACCGGCCTTCTCGTTTACGACCTGGGCCGCCCCGAGCGCTTCCTGAACATGCTCCGGGTGTTCCGCCCCAGCTCCCCGCTCAGTGTCGGGTCGTGGGTGGTGGCGGCGGCGGGACCGCTGACGGCGGGCTCGGCCGTCCTCTCGCGTAGTGGTGGAACGGCGGGCGCGATCGGTGACGCCGCCGGATATGCCGCCGGTGCCGTGGGCCTTCCGCTCGCCGGCTACACAGCAGTGTTGATGTCGACCACTGCGGTCCCGGTGTGGAGCCAGATCCGCCGATCGCTGCCCGGATTGTTCGTCGCCTCGGCGGTCACCGGCGCGGCCTCGCTCCTCCAGCTGCTCACGCTGAACCGGAGGGAGGGATCCATCGTGCGGCGGTTCGCAGTGGCGGGAGCCACGGCAGATCTCGCCGCCGGTCTGGCGGTCGAACGCGCGGCCGGACGGGTCGAAGGCTTGGGAGTCCCCCTGCACGAAGGTCTGGCCGGTTCTCTGTTGAGGGCCGCCAGGGCGCTGACCGCGGGAAGCCTCGCGATCAACCTTTTCCCCGGTCGGGCCAGGTGGAAAAGGACGGCCGCCGGCATCTTGGGGGCACTCGGGTCCGCGGCCACGAAGTTTGGCGTGTTCTACGCCGGGCAGCCGTCGGCCCGTGATCCTCATGCCACGTTCCGCCAGCAACGGGCCGGATACGGCGCCGCCGAGGTGACCGGCCGCGCGGCCGTCACCGGGTCCGATCAGGGTGCTGCTCGGTAGCGAGCCTGGGATACGAGCCCGCCGCCGCGGGGCGTTCCTCGCTTCGCTAGTCTCGGCGGATGCGCCGACCCAGCTTGAACTGGTTGCTGATCCTGGCACCGGTCTCCATCGTCGGCAGGCTGGCCTTTCACCAGGACCTTCTGGTTTTCCTGACCGCGGCCGGCGCGATCATTCCCCTGGCCGGGCTCATCGGCAGAGGGACCGAGCAGCTCGCCCTCCATGCGGGCCCTCGGGTTGGCGGGCTCCTCAATGCGACCTTCGGCAATGTCACCGAGCTGATCATCGCGATCTTCCTCATCACCAGGGGCGAGATCGACGTGGTGAAGGCGTCGCTCACCGGCTCGATCCTGGGGAACCTCCTGTTGGTGCTGGGGGTGTCGTTCCTGGTCGGAGGGATCAAGCATCGCGAACAGGGCTTCAACGCGCTGGCAGCGAGCGTGCATTCGACGTCGATGGTGCTCGCGGTGATCGGGCTGTTCATGCCCGCTCTGTTCGTACTGACGACAGGACGTCACGATTTCGTGGAGCGAGAAGTCGTAAGCGGAACCGTCGCCGCCATCCTCATGTCTCTATACGCGGCCGCTCTCGTCTTCACCATGGTGACCCACGAGCACCTGTTCCGGGTCCCCACCGCGGAGGACGAGGCGAAGTGGTCGGTGCGAGCTGCGGTGCTCCTCTTGCTTGCGGCCACGGCTCTGGTGGCGGTGGAATCCGAGCTGCTGGTGGGAGCCCTCGAGCCCGCTCTGAAAGATCTGGGCCTGTCCAAGTTCTTCGTCGGGCTGATCCTCGTACCCATCATCGGCAACGCCGCCGAGCACAGTTCCGCCGTGCTGTTCGCGCTCAAGAACAAACTCGACGTGACCCTGGAGATCGCCATCGGATCTTCGACGCAGATCGCTCTGTTCGTGGCCCCTGCCCTCGTCTTCATCAGCCTGGCTGCGGGCCATCCGATGGACTTCGTCTTCACTACGTTCGAAGTGGCCGCCGTCGGCCTGTCCACTCTGATCGTGGCCTTCATCTCCCTCGATGGACGGGCGAACTGGCTGGAAGGCGCCCAGCTGCTCGGCGCTTACGCCATCATGGGCATCTCTTTCTTCTTCGTACGAACTGTCTAGCTACCCCTGGCCGACGAATGGGCTCCGGAGACCTGGTCGGTGCGCTTCTGCAGAACGACGAAGTGAGAAAGGCCGAACCGGCGAGCCGGTGTGTTCTCCGCCCGGTACAGCACACCGCGAAGCACCTTTCCCGCCTGAGGACTCCGCGCGGCCACGTTGTCGAAGCCCGGATAGACATACGTGTGCACGATCAGGCGCACGGGAAGGCCTGCCCAGAGCTTGAAGATGTCAGATGTCCTGTACGCCTTGGCGTGCGGGACAAGCTTGTTCCGCAGGCGATTGGGCAGGTAGTTCACGCCGAGGATGTTCCCGAACTTGTACTTCCCCCTCCAGAACACTCCATGCGTCTCGAAGGGATAGAGCCGGTTCGGGGCAAAGATCACGATGTGCCCCCCCTCCCGGAGCACCCGCAGGGCATCCTGGATCGTTTGCCGATCGTCCCGGACGTGCTCGATGACCTCGTTGTATACGAGGACGTCGAAAGTCTCATCGCCGAACGGCAGGCTCTCACCGGCCGCCGCGACCAACCCAGACAGGGACGCTTCCTGGAGCCTGTGCGCGGCCACGTCGATGCCGTAGACGTGCGGGCTGAAGGCGAGGAACCGCCTCACGTACGTGCCGATCCCGCACCCCACGTCCAGGATCCACTGCCCCTCCAGCGGCACGTACCGGCGGATGAGCTGGAGGCGGCGCTCCTGTCCTGAACGCCAGACGTAGCTCGGTTCGCCCAGCGTCGCCGCATCGGCCGAAGGCGCCCGTTTGACGCTGTTGGAGATGGACATGCCGCGGGTCCCCCCCTTGCTGCTCGGCTGATCCTACAGGACGCCCTGGTGGGGATGAGGGGATGTCTCGAACCACGGGCGCCGAGAGCCGGGGCGCTCAAAAGCAGAAGAGCGAACCCGAAGGCTCGCTCCTCTGATCACTCCGCGGTTCCGAACCTTGCGGCTCGGTCTCGCTTCGTGACGTCCGCACGATACGCGAGGAAGAGTGAGCTTGTCCAGCCGCAACGTCCCTCCGGGAGCAAGAAGGCGACAAAACCCGGCGCCGATTGCAACGTTGGTCTTTCAGGCCCGGAGGCCATGGGGAGAGCGAAAGCACCTCAGGGTTGAGGGGAGGAGGAGCATTGGCCCCTCCTCCCCTTCGATGCCCGCCTATCCGGTCGTTGCGCTGAAGATGTCGTTGTTCCCGAAGTCGGACAGGCAATCCCCGAGCGGCCAGGGAGCCGGGAACACCCTGTGCCCGGCGTCGTATGACCTCTGGCGCCAGTCGTCCATCGCCGGACAGTCGACCGTTCGCCGCACGTCGGTCCACACGCCGGCGCCGTATGCAGACGTGGCGATGGCATAGACGTAGTCGCCCAGGAACTCGTTGTACAGGATCCGTCCCTGGGACGTCCCACGAGCATCTCCGGTTGGCCCGCTGTAGACCGTGGCCCAGGCCCCGGGTTCGCCGCCGGCTCCGATCGGGGCCGCCAGCAGGACACCGTGCAAGGGTCGAGGGTTGGCCGTGGTCTCCTGGAACGGCTCACCGAGAGCCATGTACACCACGTACGCGGCCGAACCGTCCGGCGAGATGGCCGGGGCAGAGTAGATGGAACGGTCACCTGGTACGGAGATCACCTCCGGGTCACTCCAGCTCTGTCCGAGGTCCGTGGAGAAGGAGAAAAGGGTCTTCTCGTTGTTGAAGCCGAAGCGCCCATCGCTCCACGCGTCGACGATCTCGTCCGTGGCCCCCGCCCCCGTCGGGGCACCGTTGGCGATGTCGACGCTCGGCCCGGCGGCCAGGTCGATACGGGCTCCGGCAATGCCATCAGCGGTGCAACGGCGACTGATCCGGTCGACGAAATAACAGGCGTCGTTCATGGAGAGGATCTCCTGCGGCTGGGTCCAGTGCTTGCCTCCGTCGAAGGACTTGATCATCGTGTGCGTCCCGATTCCGGGTGTGCCGACTTGGAAGTGCGCGTAGAACGCGTACACCACACCGTGGCTGTCCGTCCGGACGGTGCAGCCGGTGCGGGAGCCACGCTGGAAGTTGGCCACGGGAGGGCCCACAATCCGATTGGCCCACGTGAGGCCGCCGTCCGTCGATGTCGCCACGTATGGGAACAGCGGGAAGCCGTACCCGCCGCTGAAACTGTGGAAGTCCACGTAGCAGACATACACGTTGCCGAAGAACGAGCTGGTATCGGCGTTGTCCGCCCAGATCTGCTCCTTGTCGAAGCCCGCAGTGCTCGACGAACGAGCTGTGACCAGGATGGGCTCCGACCAATTGGACTGGTCCTGGACGCGGTCCGCCGTGACGTTGTCGATGTGAGAGACGGCGACCGCGATCGATGTGTTGATGCCGCCCCCGATCTTGGTATCGGTCAGGTTGGTGGCCAGGTTCGCGTAGTACAGCCGGGAGCCGTTGTCCCACGAGAAGCTCCCTTCGGCGGGAGCCGGCCCGAAGGCCACCCCCGGGTCACTGCGGGAGCGCAGGCCGGCCTCGTAGTAGTTGGGTACCGTGTGGATCGGGCCGACCTGAGGAGTGCACGGCTCTTGCGTGGGATCGCAGCCGGCCGCGGTCAGCCCCGTGTAGGTGGGTTGGGTCCAGCTGTTGCCTCGGTCGAACGAGAAGTACACGCCGGCCAACCCGACACCCAAGTTGAACGTTCCCAACGGGAAGGAACAGGCGCTCGCCGTCGTGGCGGCTTTCTGCGAGCACGGTTGCATGTCGACCAGATCGTTGGACCCGGCAGCCAGGACGTCTGGCCTCGAGGCATCTACCGCGAGGGCCGGCTCGTTCTGGGCATTCCGAGGATGGAGCCCGGTCGGGCTACCCTCGCTGACCAAAGCGTCCGTCGCGTCAACAGACGGCTGGGCCGGGGCAGCGACAGTGGTCAGACTGGCGACAATGAGCGCGCCAACCAGAGCGATGAGCCAGCGCGCGATGGTCCCTGATCTCATGCCGATCCTCCTTTATCGCGAGCGTCAGAGACATCGAACGATCCCGGTGGATTCCCTCGTCATCCTCCCAGCAGCAGTCGTGGGGCGACCTGCGCGGGGCGATCCTCCCTCGAATCCTCCAGAACAGCAAACGAGTACGTTCTGCGCTTCCCCCGGCGTCTACCTCGGTGAGCCCCTGGGCCCTCCCGGTCGACTCCACCGACAGCAGTGCCAGCGGGCTAGGCCTTTCGCTGCAAGACGCTTGGGCTCCCGAGTGCGGCTGAAATGGGCCGCCTGCCCGATTGAATAGCAACCGCCCGCGCGCAAACACTGGACACCACAACGAGCAGGCAGATCTCTTCACTGTTCGGTCATAGGAGTATCCACGCTGTTGGGAGGAGGAGAGGCCCATGACCCATGGAGCCAAGGTTCGCCTGGCGTTTCTGATCGGCTTTCTGGCGCTTGCAACTTTGCCGTTCGGGTCCATGGCCCAGGCCAAGGAGAAGAATTTCAAGGCGAATCTCACGCTCCACTACAACAAGCACGCCGACACGTTCAACGGGCATCTCGGCACCGCCGAGATCTGCAAAGGCGACCGGGAGGTGGATGTCCACCTCGCCGTCCCGGGCAGTCCTGTCGTCGGGACCGCGATGACCGAGCATTCCGGGCAATGGGGGCCAATTCCCAACACCTCGGGTTCGGGGGCCTACTTCGCGACGGTTGACGCCGTGGACCGCGGCGGCTACGGCAATCCGGTCCACTGTCTAACTGGGGTCTCCAAAGCCGTAAACGTGCCCTAAGCGCTAGCCGAGAGTCAGGCGCGGAAGCGCCCAGTACCCCCGCTTGGAGCCGGTCCGTGGCGAGCTGTACGCAAGCTTTCGCTTGCGCATAGCCACAAGGAGTGCAATGAAAGTCTTGATCGCATCGCGAGGGGTCCTGCCGATAGAGGCGGGCTGCGGGGGCGCCGAGATCGTCGCCTATCAACTGGGCAAGAACATGGCCGCGGCCGGTAACGACGTGACGCTGGTGGCGGATGTCAACCCCGTCGATTTCCAGGCGACCTCCGGGTTGCACATCGTGCCGCTGGGCGGACGTGTTGCTGCGATGGTGAGACGGCTTCCCGGCGGCTTGCCCCGATGGATGCTGCAGCACCTCCTTGGGAACCTCGCCGTCACACGGAAGGTGCGCAAGATCCTCCGAGCTGAGGGGGATCTGTATGCGATCATCCACACGCACGGAGCGCTCGCCACCATCCTCATCAAGTGGCGGACGAAGACGCCCATCGTCTACACGGAGCACGACTCCACGCCATGGAGCTGCCGCTACCGCCGCTGGTACGAGCGGTGGATCAGGAAGATCGTCTACCGACTGGTGAACGTGACTGCCTTCAAACGGGCCGACCGGGTAGTGACCAACTTCGAACAGCAGGCGAACGAGATCGTCGAGCGGTGGAAGCTGCCACCCTTGAAGGTCCAAGTCATCAGCAACGGAACCGACGTGGACGTATTCCACCCTCTGCGCCCAGGGGTATCGCGGGCGCGCGAACGGCATGGCTTCGATCGGTATTGCCTTTTCGTTGGCAGTCTGATCCCGCGCAAGTCACCGGATCTGCTGCTCGAGGCGGTCGCGGAAGCTAGCGTACCGTGCGTGTTCGCCGGAGATGGTCCCATGCGGGCCAAGCTCAAGCGGAGGGCACAGCAGCTGGGGATTTCGGACAGGGTGGCATTCCTCGGGAACGTGCCGCCCAACGAGCTGGGGGCGATCTACGCGGAAGCCGATCTCCTGGTGCTGCCCACTGTCTCGGACACGTCGCCTCTCGTGGCCCTGGAGGCGATGGCCTGCGGGACCCCCGTTCTGGCCACCCGGGTATCCGGACTGCCCAGCATGATCGAGGATTGGAAGACTGGCTTCCTGGTCAAGCCCGGAGACGTCGGACAGCTCGCCATGGGCATCCGGTTCATGACCGGCGACGCGAAGCTCCGCAGACGGATGGGGAAGAACGGGCAGAAGCGGGTCCGTGACTTCCTGTGGCCGGCGATCACCGACCAGTACCTCGAGCTATACCGGTCCGCCCATCGCGCAGCCCACGCCCGCGATCCCTCGAGCGATAGCGAACGGGTCATGAGCGCGTGAACGAACCACACCGTCCGCTGCTCTGCTTCCTGGTCGACGCCTTCCGGCACGACTACTTGGAGGAGGGAGAGACGCCGTTCTTCGCCCGCCTGGCAGCCGAGGGATCATGGAGCCCACTGCCGACGATCCTGGGCTACAGCGATGCCATCCGGGCCACGATCTTCACCGGTCGATACCCGGACCAACTGGGTTACTGGATGGAGTACTGCTTCCGGCCCGAGCGGAGCCCGTTTCGACCCCTGGACCGGCTGGGCTTCCTGGACCGGTTCCCGAACGACTTCGCCCAGCGGGGGGCGAAGTACGTCCTCTCCGCGACCTTGATGCGCGCCCTGGCCCGCTCGCGGGGATACCGGACGCTGGATCTTCGTCATCTTCCCTTCGGGGCGCTCCGGTTCTTCGACTACACGCTTCCCGTGCCGATGACAGCTCCGGGGGCCCTGGCGGCGCCCACGATCTTCGACCGGCTCTCGGACGCAGGCCTGCGGTGGGTGTATCTGGACAGCTCCACGACCCGACCCGAGCGCATGCTGTGGGCGGCGAGGGATCTCCCCGTAGGGACCGCCCTGGTTTTCGTCTATCTCCACCACGTGGACATGGCTTCCCACCTTTTCGGGCTGGAGTCGGATCGCTTCCGGCGGTCCCTGCGGACGGTGGACGGCATGGCCGCCCGTCTCTACGAGGCTGTTCGCTTGCGGATGGGCCAACCCTCCGTCCTGGTCTTCTCCGACCACGGGATGTCCAGGGCAGAGAGAATGGTCGCCATCCCCGAGCTCCGGCGGCATCCCGCCTTTGGAACGGGGTTCTGCTTCGCTCTGGACGCGACCATGGTCCGGCTGTGGTACTTCGGAGACGACATGCGACTCCGAGCCGACCTGAGATCACTGGTGGCCCACAAGCTCCCCGGCCGGTTCTTGAGCCAGTCCGACCGCGGGCGCTTCCATATCGACTTCGACAACCGGCAGTACGGGGATGACATCTTCCTCACCGAGCCGGGGACGGTCATCTTCCCGAACTTCCATTCCTACGTCCGGCCGAAGGCGATGCATGCCTACGACCCCGCACATCCCGATCAGCACGGCATCTTCATCGCCTCGAAGGAAATCACCGGGCCCATGATCGACGGCGTCAACATGGTCGATATCGCTCCACTGGCCCTCGACCTCGTCGGCGCCCAGGCACATGAGCGAGCCGGATGATCCAGGCCGCGGGGACTCGGGAGCCTGGGCGGATCGCGGTATCGCCTACCCGGCTGCTGGTGACCGGTGGGGCGCTCGTCGCAGCTGGGTCGTTCGTCTGGCAGCTCTCGAACTTCGCATTCAACTCGGTGGCCGCCCACCTTCTCGGGCCCGGTCGCTTCGGTGACCTCGCGGCGATGACCGGCCTGGCCTATCTGGCCGGACCCGTTTTCCTCTCGATCCAGACCGTGGCCAGCCGGACGTCGACTCCCCTGGCCATGAGCGGGCAGCTGCCCAGGATCCGCGGCCTGCTTCGTTACTACACGATCCGGCTCGTCCTGTTCGGACTGGTCGCGTGGGCGGCCGTCGCCGCCTTCAGCCCCATGGTCGCCCGGATCATCCACCTTCCTTCACCCGTTCCGGTGGCCATCGTCGGGAGCGTCTTCGTGCTGTTCTCGGTGACCCATCTTCAGCGGGGAGTCCTTCAGGGAACGCAAGCGTTCGGCCCGTACGGGCTGAGCGCGGCGTTCGAGGGCATCATGAAGATTGTGGCCGCTGCTGTGATCGTCACGCTGCTGCTTCGGACGGAGACGGGTGCGGTGGTGGCGATCCCGATTGCCGCCGCGTGCGCGATCGCAGTCAATTGGCTGCTGCTTCGCTTCCTGCCTCGGCCGGACGAGCCTGTCCGCCCCGTCACTCACCCATACGGTTACTCGCTGACCACGCTGGCTACCCTGCTGCTGCTAGCGGTGCTCCTCTCCGCCGACGTCATCGCAGGTCGTCACTATCTGGGCCAGAACACGGCGGGCCTGTACGCGGCCGTGTCGCTCTCCGGAAGGATCGTTTTCTTCGCCACAACTTCCATGACCTTCTTCCTGTTCCCGATCTTCAGCGAGCGTCACGATCGCGGATCCGACGGACGGGTAAGCCTGGCAGCGGGGCTCAGCGCTCTGGCTGTCCTCTCGGTGCTGATCGTCGCCGGGTACTTCGTTTCGCCGCACCTGCTGATCCAGCCGCTGTTCGGCCATCGATTCGCCGGGGCGGGCGGCTACATCGGATGGATGGGAATCGCGTTCGGGCTCTACGGCGCCACTTACCTGACTGCGATGTATCTGTTGTCGCAGAAGCGCCTCCTGGCCCTGCCGATCCTGGGGTGTGCCGTCCTGCTCCAGATGGCCGGCTTCTACACCTTCCACTCCTCCATCGAGCACCTCATCGGGGTCGAAACGGTGGTGTTCGGCGCGGCAGCCGTGAGCCTGATATCGATCGCCTTGATCACTCGGTCGCATCCTCACACGGGGACTGAATCTCGATGGGCACTGCGGTAGCGACCGGGCCGGAACAGATCGTGGCGGATGCGATCGGAGAGGCGCTTGGCCCGGTGCCGGTGATCCTGATCGGCAGCCGGGCGACGGGAGAGGCGGACGAAGCCAGCGACTACGACCTGCTCGTGGTCATGCCGGTTCTTCGAATCCCGTTCCTTCTCCGGCGAATGAACCTTACGGCGAAGCGGCTCGAAGCCGAACTCGGAGCTCGTGTTTCGATCAACCCGCTCCCACGCTTCAGGCTGCGACGGCCCGGCCGGAGCCTCCTCCCGTGGAAGGTTCGCCGTGAAGGGAAGATCCTCTCCTCGCCCTCGGGCTTCACCCTGGGAGCGGCGGAACCGGCCAAGGTGACGACGGAGATGTCGTCCTCCTATGCCACATCGGCCATCCACTATCTCATCGAGCAACTGCAGCCGGCCGAACTCAGCCTGCCCTCTGTCCCACCGCATCTTCAGCGGGCAGTGCGCAAGGCGCTCCTGCATGCGGCGCAGCTGCGACTGCTCCGGACCGGGCGGTACGCGCCTACGCTGGACGAGGCGCTCGGGATGCTCGAGCCGGCCGACGCTCGCGAGCTCGGGCGGGTGGCACGAATGTGCGATCGCCCGGACGCCTGGTTCGCCACCCGCGACCTCCTGATCGGGGAGATCGACGAGGAGCCGCCCACCCGGATGCGGGCACTCGCCGCCAACGTGCAGTACGCGGCCCTCTCGGCGCTGCGGGGACGGAGCTTTCGAGCGAAGGCATTTGCTGAAGAGCGGCCCATCGGAGATCGCCTGCGCCGGTCGGTCGTCCTGCTGGCCGGGTCGATCCGCCCCGGTGGGACGGTGGATCCAGGTGGAGTCTCCAGCGCCGTCGCCGCGCTCCCGAACTTCCTCCGGCCGAGCTGCGAG
>WNGB01014738.1_pt1 | contig 10409 bp, 17 predicted proteins | sample 5400681 | NCBI WGS metagenome assembly WNGB01 (sample SAMN13153367, study PRJNA577476) | soil metagenome | isolation source: 115 cm soil or saprolite under grassland replicate 2 | place: USA:California | collected 2016-06-15 | reverse complement strand
GCAGGCGCAGCAGGGTCGGGACAGGGACCGAGGGCCGGCCCAGCCGCGCGTGGAAGTGGGCACGCCACGGGGCGATGAACCGCTCATCATCGAGGTAGCCGTCGATGCGGGCGAGCTCGTCGGGGAGGCGTTTGGCCTGGTCGGGGAGAAGGTCATCCCAGGTGGTCAGCGGCGGGTTGGTGGTGCGAAGCAGCGTGATCTCCTACAACAGCGACAACGGTGTCATTCGACCACAACCCAGTCCGTACCCAGTCGTATTCCGGCAGCTCACCGGCTACTTCCACCCCGAGTTCTTCATGGGCAAGTATCTAGGTTCTCGGCGCCGGTGAGGTCCTCGTCGACCGACGCGTACTGTCCGGTGAGGCCGATCATCTCGCGCACCTGCGCGGCATGCCGGACGACGTCGAGCCCCGCCACCGTGGCCGTGCCCTCGTCGGGTCGCAGAAGCGTGGCCAGGATGCGGATCGCGGTGGTCTTGCCCGCACCGATGGGCCCCAGCACCCCAAGGACCGTCCCCGGCCGGGCCGCCAGGTCGACCCCGCCCAGCGCCGTCGTCCTCCCGAAGCGTTTGACCAGGCCCTCGGCCTGGAACGCGTAGCGCATGGTGTTGCCTCCTCTCGCGGTGAGGTGGCCACGATGCGATGGCCGGCTGCCAGACCGCGCACAGATCGCTGTCAGCTGGCTGATCGACCCGGAGGGCTTGTCGGCCGGGGTCGCAGCGGCCAGGATGAGCCGTCCGTCTCACCAACCCAAGCGAGGTGCGTCATGGCCTACGCCCTGCGCTGTGCGGACAGCGGCATGGACTGTCCTGGTCAGTTCACCACCGGGACCGAGGACGAGTTGCTGCAGCATGTCGAGCTCCACGTCCGCGAGGCCACCCCGACATGGAGCTGACACCGGAGACCATGACCATGGTCAAGGGCCTGGTCCACACGACCTGATCGACGTCGGGCCTTCGCCAGCCTGACGAACAAGGCAAGGGGGCAATGATAGATCCAGCCAGCACAGCTGACGGTGGGTGGAGGTTCGACGGGCTGCGCGCGCTGTACATCAACTGCACCCTGAAGCGCTCTCCGGAGCTCAGCCACACCGACGGGCTCATCGACATCAGTCGCGCGATCATGGACAAGCACGGCGTCGCCGTCACCGTGCTGCGCGCCATCGACCACGACATCGCCACCGGCGTGTGGCCCGACATGACCGGGCACGGCTGGCCCAGCGACGCCTGGCCGGCGATCTACCAGCAGGTGTTGGACGCCGACATCCTGGTGCTGTGCGGGCCGATCTGGCTGGGCGACAACAGCTCGGTGATGAAGCGGGTGATCGAGCGGCTGTACGCCTGCTCGCACCTGCTCAACCAGGCGGGCCAGTACGCCTACTACGGCCGGGTGGGCGGCTGCCTGATCACCGGCAACGAGGACGGCGTCAAGCACTGCGCCATGAACATCCTCTACAGCCTGCAGCATCTCAGCTACACCATCCCGCCGCAGGCGGACGCCGGCTGGATCGGCGAGGCCGGCCCTGGGCCGTCCTACCGCGACCCGGGCTCTGGCGGCCCGCAAAATGACTTCACCAACCGCAACACCACCTTTGCGACCTGGAACCTGCTGCACCTGGCCGGCATCCTCAAGGCCGCCGGTGGCATCCCGGCGCACGGCAACCAGCGCTCGGCCTGGGAGGCGGGCTGCCGCTTCGACTTCGACAACCCCGACTACCGGTAGCAGCGGCCCGAGGACGCGGCTGCGTTGTCCACTCACATGCAGACCTGGCCCACGTATTCGCCGCTGCCGCCGCCTGCGACCGTGAACGTCCCTTGCGCGCGCAGCACTCCGGTCGCCGGCCCACTCCACGGTCCCCGCGACCACGGTGTCGACCTCGGCGAAGTCACCTGCACCGGTAGTGCGCAGCACGATCGCGCCCTTGGTCGACAGCGTGCCGGCCTTGGTGGTGATCTGGTTGTCGCCGGTCAGCAGCACCACCCTCGGTGGTCGGGGTGTCAATCGTCTGGGTCAGGCTGGTGCCGGTGAACGCCGACGGGCCGGCCACCCGCCACTGTAGTTGCCCGCCGCGCAGATGCTGACGGCGGACAGGCAGGTGGGAGCGGTGCTGGCCTAGTGGTTGGGAAGCTGTGGCCGCGTTTCCAGCACCCGCTTGAGGTTGCGCAGGTCGCGGCGATCGAGCGGCGCACGGCCGCGCCGACCAGCGGGCCCGCCAGGGCATAGAAGCGGCCGGCATCTCCCTGCACCCGCAGCGAGACCCGCGTCGCGCGGTCGCTGGCGTCGCCGTGGCCGTAGGTCACCCGCATCGGGAAGGGCGAGCGCACCGAGCGCATCGCCAGCGCCTCGTCGGTCAGGTCGGTGACCTCCAGGACATACTCGACCCGGCGGCCGAGGAAGGCGGCGACCCGTTCGACCTGGCTTCCGACACCCACCGGTCCCGGCGTGAGCAGCCGCGCGCTGTGGATGCCGCCGATCCACGTTGTTACGCCAGCAGCCGGCCGCATGATGCGCTCGACGGGGATGTCGGTGCCGAAGGCTGCCCCGGACGCCTGCTACGGCCCGGGTGGGCGGCCGCCTGATCACCGGCTCGGGTGTGGGCTGGCGGCGGACGATGTGGCTGGAGGCCCGTCGGCCCAGAGGTCAGGGCCGGGGTCGCCGCAGTTCGGCGTTGACCCCGCGTGTGGGCGAGCATGCTGTCTGCGTGCTCGGCAATCTCAAGACCCTGGTCCAACAGCGCGCGGGGCAGCGCTGACCATGGTCTGGGGCAGGGCGAAGGCGTCGAACAGGAAGGCGTCCTGGAAGCCGGTGATGGCCTGGATCGCGTCGTCCGCCACGGCCAGCACCATGACGCCGTAGGCCCGGTAGGCGCCGGCGCCGTCGGGCATGTAGGCGGCCACGGCGGGATGTCCGTTGGCGCGGCATGGCACCAGCCGGATGCGGTCGAGCCGACCCTCGGCGGGGACGGTGGCGAAGAACCGCGCCACCGCCTCGCGGCCCAGGTAGGCGGCGGGCAGGGGCGGCATCCGCAGGACGGCGTCCTCGCGCAGCAGGGCGGCCAGCGCGTCGATGTCGCACCGCTGCCAGGCCGCCATGAAGCGGCGCAGGACCTCCTGCTCCTGGGCGGGCAGCGAGGCGGCCGAGACTGGCGTGGAGGGCAACGCCCGGCTCGTGGCGGCGCGGGCGCGCTGCAGGGCGCTGTTGACCGCGGGCACCGAGGTCTGCAGCAGCGCCGCGACCTCGGCGGCACGCCAGTCCAGCACGTCCCGCAGGATGAGCGCGGCCCGCTGGTGGGCGGTGAGCCGCTGCAGGGCCACCACGAACGCCAGCGCCACCGACTCGCGCCGCTCGGCGACCGCGGCCGGGTCGGGCCCGCCGGCTGGCAGCTCGTCGAGGAGCCGGTCGGGGTAGGGCTCCAGCCACGCCACCTCGGGGCCGCCGTCGTGGCTGCTCGGGCGGCGTGGGGGTCGGGATCTGAGCAGCTGCAGGCAGGTGGTGGTGGCCACCCGGTACAGCCACGCCCGCAGCGGCCCTCGCCCCTGGAAGGTGTGCAGCGACCGCCAGGCACGCAGCAGGGTCTCCTGGGTGGCGTCCTGCGCGTCGTGGAACGAGCCCAGCATCCGGTAGCAGTGCAGGTGGATCTCGCGGAGGTAGGGCTCCACGAGCTGGGCGAACTGCGCTTGGCCGCCCGCCAGCGCGGCCTGGAGCAGCTCGTCCGAGCGGGGTGTGGTCGTGACCGAGGAAGCCATCGACCAACGATAGCCGCTCGCGGCGACATACCCGATGAGTTCCGCCGCCGGGATGCATCGTACGGGGTGTGCGTGGCACCAGGGCCACGACCGACCACCCGGGAGGGACGGATGGACCCGCGCGAGATCGCCAACCGTTACTACGACGCCTGGATCAACCACCACGGCGACATGAGCCAGGTGCCGCTGGCCGACGACATGGTCTTCCATGGCCCGGTCGCCAGCTTCGACTCCGCCGAGGGCTACCGCGCCATGGCCCGCCAGGCGGGCGCCGCCGTCACCAGTTTCCGCGTCCGCCACCAGTTCACCGGCGCCAACCTGGTGTGCTCGATTGTCGACTGGACCATGGCGCCGGTGCCGGGGACCTTGACCGCCGCGGAGGTGCTGGAGATCCGCGATGGCACCATCGTGCGCGGCGAGCTCATCTACGACGCCGAGGAACTGCGCAAGGCCATGCGCCAGCGCGCAACCGGCTGAGCCAGCGGACCTGCGGTCGCTCAGCCCGGGCCGGCCGCCCGCAGCAGCGCCTCGCGCACCCACGGTTCCTCCGGCTGCCCGGCGAAGCGGTGCTCGTGCCGGTACAACCGGCAGGCAACCGTGATCTCGGTCGCCGGTTCAGCGGCGGGCTCGACGTCGCGCCCGTCGACCCGGATGGTGGGTGAACCCGGAAAGCGAGCGCGCTCGGCTGCCGCCTGGTCGGCGATCAGGGTGGTGTGGACCTCGGCGTCGACGCCAAGCTCGGCCCGGACCCGCTCAACCAGGGCCAGCGCCTTCGGGTAATTCGGGCAGTCCGCAACGTGGAGCACCTCGATCACCGGGCGGGGTGCCGCGCCCGTCGTCGAGCTCGTGTTGTGTGGTTCCTGTCGCTGTGGCGGGTTCACCGGCACGCTCCACATGGTCGACCTGCGCGAAGCCAAGCAAACCTACCTGAGGCGCCGTAGGGAGGCGGCGTCTGGCCGACGGCCGGGCCTGATACTCACCACAGCCCCAGCCGTTGCGCCGCCGCCAGCACCTGGGCCTGGTCGGCGCCAACCACCAGCGACGGTGCGGGGTGGTCGGCGCAATACAGTACCACCCCGTTGACCTGGGCGGTCCAGGTGGCACCAGAGGAGCTGTGCCGTGCGCCCACGGCCTGCGGGAAGGTGCGGTCGGCGACCAACAGCAGCACACGGTGGCCGGCGGCATCCTGGTAGGCATGCGCCACCACCGGCAGGTCGGCCAGCGCACCCCGGCGCGCTTCCTGCCAGGCGAGACCGCCGAGCTGGCGGGCCGGCGGCGGCTGGGTGGCCGGCCCCCAGCCGACCAGGCCCGCGCGGTAGCTGGCCACCGCGGCGGTGATCGGCGCGGGCTGGGCAGGGGCACGCGGTCGCACGGCCAGCAGGCCGCCGGCCACGCCCATCGCCACCAGCGCCGCCACCACCCCCAGCAGCGCGGGCAGCCGCACCCGGCGGCGTCGTGGCGCCGGAGCCGCAGCGATCATCGCCCGGACCCGCTCGCGCAGATGCTGCGGGGCGGCCTCGCGTAGCGACTCGGCCAGCGCCCGGCCCTGGCGGCCGGCCTTGACCTCCCGCCAGCAGTCCTCGCAGCCCAGCATGTGCGCCTCCAACCGCTCGCGCTGCCCGGGCGAAAGCTCGCCGGCCAGGTAGGCGGCCGCCGCCCGCTCCGGGTCATGGCGCATGACGACCCACCTCCTCGGTGACCAGGCGGGCCAGCGCCTTGCGGCCCCGGTGGACCCGGGCCAGCACCGTCCCGCGCGGGCTGCCGGTCATCTTGGCGACCTCCGCGGCGGTGAAGCCGCCAAGGTCCATCAGCGCGATCGCGACCCGCTGCTCGGCGGGCAGCGCCCACAGCGCCCGCTCGATCAGCCCACGGTGGACCTGGCCGATCGCCTCCTCCGCCACGTCGACGGTGTCCGGCACGTCATCGGTGGCCGCCATGGCCGTGGGTATCTCCAGCCGGGTGGCGGCGCGACGCGCACGGTCCCGGCCGGCGTTCAGGCAGATCGTGGCCAGCCACGGCTCGACCCGCCGCGGCCGGCGGCCCGCACTCCACGCCGCCCAGGCGCGCAGGTAGGTCTCCTGCACCAGGTCCTCGGCGTCGGCCCGGTCCCGCGCGAACCGGCGGGCCAGGTTGTGGACCAGGTCCAGCGCGGGCAGGGTCAGCCGCTGGAACTCCTCGTCGCTTGCCACACTCGCCACACGGGCCTCCTCCATTGCCCGTATCGACGAGCCGGCCCGCCGGATGATTGCAATCACGCACCCTCCCCGCCGCCGACACTGACCCGCGGCGGGGCCTACAACCCTAGGTCGTCGCCGTTCAGCCGTGGAAGCAGGCGCACCGGCACCGCGACCCGCAGCGACTGCGCGGCGTGACAGGCGCGCTCGGCGTGCGCGACCAGCTCGCGCACCCGCTCGACGGGTGCGGGACTGCGGACCTCCAGCACCACGGCCATCTCCTGGAAGGCCCCTCCGGGCCCCTCGAAGCCGAGCTTGTCCGCGGGGCTGACCCTGCCGCGCACCTCTGCCGCGGCATCCTGGATCTCGACCCCGTACAGCGGCGCGAACCGCGCCACCTGGGTGAGCAGTCAGGTCGCCACGCCGAACAGCAGGTACTGCAGCGGGGTCGGCGCGGCGCCGGTCCCGCCGCGTTCGGGGGGCTCGTCGGATTCCAGTCGGAACCGCCCCACCCGGCCGACCATGTGGCAGTTGCTGTCGATGCTGGCCTGCGCGCGGAGGATCCGGATGCGCTCGTCGGGTGCGGTGCGGGCCATCCCGGCGCGCTCGCGCTCGTAGATCGCCTGCATGTGCTCGAGGTCCACACGTCCCCGCTCGGTCATGCCCGGTCCTCCCTACGTGTCGATGGCCAGGATGCGGTCGGCGACCTCGGCCAGGTCGGCGCCAATGACACCGGGCCGCTCGACCAGCGGGTCCGGGACCTTGCCCGGCCGTGCCACAAACGCGGTCGCGCAGCCGGCCCGCGCCGCCCCGGCCACATCCCAGGCGTGCGCCGCGACCAGCCGCACCTCCCCGACCGCCACGCCCAGCCGCTCGGCCGCCATCCGGTACGGCTCCGGCGCCGGCTTGAGCCGCCGCACCGCGTCGGCCGACAGCACCAGCTCAAAGGCGTCGATGATGCCGGCGTGCTCCAACTGCGCCCGGGCGACCTGCTCGGTCGAGTTGGTCAGCGCGGCCAGCCGCAGCCCGGCCTCGCGCAGCCGCCCGAGCGCGCCGGCCACCTCGGGATGGGCAGGCAGCTCGCGCATCTGCCCGACGATCGCCTCGCGATCCTCGTCGCGCAACTCGACCCCGGCCTGGCTGGCGACCATCGTCAGGGCCGCCATGCCGACCTGGCCGAACTGGCTGTAGGCGCCGGTGACCGTGGCGACCAGCGCGGACTGGATCATCTGGTTGAACCAGGCCTGGCGGACCCCTGCGTCGCCGAAGCAGCGCTCGAAGTGGGGGTCCAACGCCGCCAGGTCCAGCAGCGTCTCGTTGACGTCGAACACCTGCACGCGGCGCATCGCAACCTCCGTGTTTCGCTGCGAGCCGTCCCGATCACTCGCCGAGCAGCCAGACCAGCGCGTCGCGGAGGGTCCCGGCGCTGGTGCCACCGTCGAACCGCTCGGCGATGCGGCCCTGCTTGTCGACCAGCACCGTGACCGGCTGGTACGGCACCCGCCAGCGCACCCACGTCCGCCCGGACGCGTCGTTGGCCAGCGGGTAGCCCACCTCGAAGCGGCGCTGGTAGGCGCGGCCGGCGGCGACGGTGTCGTGGTTGGAGACGCCGACGAAGCCGACCCTGCCGGCGAACTGCTTGGCCACCTTGGACAGGTCGGGCTGCTCGGCCTGGCAGATCGGGCACCAGGACTCGAAGAAGTTCACCACCAGCGGCCGCCCGCGGAACTCCTCCAACGTGACCGTGTCGGCGTCGAAGGCGGTCACCCGCAGAGCGGGGGCTGGCTGACGCCGGGCTGCGGGCACGATGCCGCGCGGTGGGCGCCCGGCCGAGCCCGTGCTGGCGGTGGCCGCCCGCGTGGTGACCGTGGCGGCGGGGGCTGCCGCACCCGCCTGCGCGGCGTCGTCGCGGGCTGTGCCGCAGGCGCTCACAGCCAAGGCGAGCAGGGCGAGCAGGACCAGCCAGGTGCGCATCGTAGCGATGGATCCTATCTGGCTACCCTCGGATGGGCCAGTGCGACCCGACCATGCGGAACCCGCTCGTCGAGCGGATCGGTAGTCTCGGATCACCTTTGGCTGGCGCCGGTGCCGTCGGCGCTGCCGCCCTGCTCCCCACCTCGCAAGGGGGACGGCGCGAGCAGGCTCGCGTAGCCCTGGGTCGCCAGCCGCTGCGCGGCCACGCCGAAGTACCCCGCGCCGGCTTCGATGCCAAGCCCCTCCACCAGCCGGTTCATCAGGTTGAACAGCGCGCACACCGACACCGCGTCGTGCAGCGCCCGCTCGTCCCACCCGGCCGCAAAGACCGTCTCAGCGTCCCGCGGGGTCATGCGGCTCGGCGTGTGGGTGAGCTTGCGGACATAGCGCAGCACCGGCTTCATCCGCGCGTCGACCGGCGCGGCGTCGACGTCGTCCAGCGGCGTGACCACGAGCTCCTCATCGACGCCGAACGCTCGCGCCGTGGCCGAATGCACGCCATGGCAGTAGCCGCAGGCGTTCAGCCCCGATACGTAGGCGGCGATGAGCTCCCGCTCGGCGACGCTAAAGGGCGAGGGGCCGCGCAGCAGTGCCTGGTGGTAGTCCAGCAGCGGCCGCGAGGTGTGCGGAAACGCGGCGAACACGTCCCGCAGCACCGCCCGGTCCGGCAACGACCCCAGATAGGCCATCCTCTGATGCTCCTCTCGTCGTTGGCAATCACGCGGACCGCTTGGTCGTCCTACAGGCTGTCAGCAGTTCGGATCGCACCGGGTCGGCCCGCATCCCGACCCGGCGCGTTCAGAGCGGGGAGGTGGTCGGCAATGACCGTCGTGGACAGGGGCAGACGTGAGGAGACCCTGCCCGCAAGGCTGCTGCGCGGCGCCGTCGGCGGGATACTGGCGGGCATGGTGTTCGCCGCGGTGACCATGTGGTTTGCGGACTCCACCGGCGGCAAGGCCAACATGCCGCTGCACATGATCTCCACCATCGTCAAGGGCGACAAGGCCATGGCCGCCGGCAGCACCAGCATCGGCGTGGGCGTGGCCGTGCATCTGGTGCTGTCGGCGCTGTTTGGAATGCTGTTCGCGCTGGCGGTGCCGAGATTTCGGACCAATGGCACGGTGGCGCTGGCGGGCACGCTGTACGGCGCGCTGCTGTACGTGCTGAACTTCCTAATCCTGGCGCCGCTGGCCTTCACCACCTTCCAGGACGCCAACCAGCCGTTCGAGCTGTTCGCCCACATCGTGTTCGGCACGCTGCTGTCGTTTGCGTTCTTCGGCTCGGGCGCCCGCCGCGGCGAGCCGATCCTGGCCATCCAGGCAGCGCGCGGCACCAGCGGCGACACGCCGGGCGCATGGTCAACCGGCCGATGAGCCAGCGCGAAGGATCCGCGATCTGACCCGGCGAGGGCGTAGGCTGGCCGCGCCATCACCAACGCAGCAACAACGACCGGGCCAGATCCGACGGCGGGAGATGGCAAGATGCGGGTCGAGTTCACGCCCTCACCGGCACTGTTCCCGTTCCAGTCACGCTGGTTGGAGATCGACGGCATCCGCGTGCACTACGTGGACGAGGGGGCGGGCCGGCCGATCCTGATGTGCCACGGCAACCCGACCTGGAGCTTCCTGTACCGCAAGCTCATCGGGCGCCCCCAGGGACAGTCCCGCTGCGTGGCGGTGGACTATCCGGGATTCGGGCTGTCGGATCGTCCCGAGGGCTACGGCTACACCCCAGCTGAGCACGCGGCCATCGTCGGCCGCCTCGTCGACCAACTCGGGCTCGACGGCTTCATTGTCATGGGTCAGGACTGGGGCGGCCCGATCGGCATGTCGGTCGCCAGCCAGCGGGCCGAGCGTGTGGCTGGCCTGGTGTTCATGAACACCTGGTTCTGGCGGACCGACCGGCTGGCCATGCAACTGTTCAGCCGGGTGATGTCCAGCCGGCCGCTGCAGCGGCGAATCCTGGAGCGCAACCTCTTCGTCGAGCGGCTCATGCCCGGCTCGGTGAGCCACCCGCTGGAGGCGGAGGTGCTGGAGCACTACCGCCGCGCCCAGCCCACGCCCCAGGCGCGCTGGGGGTGGCGGAGTTCCCCCGCCAGATCCTGGCCTCGGGTGCGTGGCTGGAGCGCCTGGCCGACCAGGCGCCCCGAGCGCTGGCAACGGTCCTTCCCCGCCGCGGAGGTGGTCGTGCTGGCCGACGCCAACCACTACATCCAGGAGGACGCTCCCGACCAGATCGCCGACGCGGTAATCAAGACGTTTTCCGTCTGAGCGGCCAGATGGCCACGAACGCCACCGGTGGGCGTGTGCGGAGCCGTATTGGCGTCTGGCTGGGAGGGACGGCGCCTGCCTGGCAGGACATCACGTCCCTGCCATTGGGGTGCAGATCCTTTCCAGGGACCTGCTGATCAGGCTGCGAGGGCGGGTGGGTGCTGGTAGCGGGCTTGGTGGATGCGTCGGTGTTCTTGGGCGCGGTGGAACCGCCAGTAGGCGTCGAGGTCGCCGTTGCTCCATAGG
>WNGB01014737.1_pt1 | contig 10409 bp, 8 predicted proteins | sample 5400681 | NCBI WGS metagenome assembly WNGB01 (sample SAMN13153367, study PRJNA577476) | soil metagenome | isolation source: 115 cm soil or saprolite under grassland replicate 2 | place: USA:California | collected 2016-06-15 | reverse complement strand
ATGCATCCGATTCTGGCGCGCAAGGGAAGGTTGCTGCCGTATCTGGCGGCATCGCTGCCGCTCGGCGCGCTGCTGACCGCGCTGCTCGCCCGCCCGGGCGCGTACTCGCTCGCGCAGGCGGCCGCGGTGGCGTTTCCCCTCGGGGTCATTTACGCTTTCCTGGGTCTCTCGGCCTGGTATCCGTGCCGCAGCCTGCCCCTGACGCGCGCGAAGGTGCCGCTCCTCCTCGCGATGCACGGCGGCGCCGCGCTCGTCACGAGCGCCGCGTGGGTCCTGCTCGGCGCCGGGATCGTCCGTCTTCTCGACGAGGTCCCCTCCTTCGCTAAAGCTTCGGAGGCCAAGCCGGCGCTCTCGGGCATCGGGGAGGGTTACGCTGCTCAGGTCCCACCGCTCTTTGCGGTCGGCGTTCTCCTGTACCTTCTGTCGGTCGCCCTGCACTACGTGCTCCTCGCCTTCGAGGCGGCGAGGGAAGCGGAGCGGCGGGAAGCGCAGCTCGTCCTGCTCGCGCGGGAGGCGGAGCTGAAGGCCTTGAAGTCTCAGGTGCAGCCTCACTTCCTCTTCAACTGTCTGAACTCGATCAGCGCCCTGACCGGGAGCGATCCGCCGCGCGTGAGAGAGATGTGCCTGGGGCTCGCAGGCTTCCTGCGGCGTAGCCTCGCGGTGGGCGAAAGGGAGAGCATCCCCGTCGGGGAGGAGCTGTCGCTCGCTCGAAGCTACCTGGACGTCGAGCGGATCCGCTTCGGGAAGAGGCTCGCCGTCGAGGAGTCGATCGAGCCCTCGGGAGAGGAGTGCCTGGTGCCGCCTCTCCTGCTGCAGCCTCTCGTCGAGAACGCGGTCGTGCATGGGATCGCGACGCTCGCGGAGGGGGGCGCCGTGCGCCTGGAAGCCAGCCGCTCCGGCAATCGCCTGAGGATCGTGATCGAGAACCCGTTCGATCCCAATGCGCCCGCCCGCGCCAGCGGCGGCCTCGGCCTGAAGCTGGTCCGCGACCGCCTCGCCGCGCTCTACGGCCCCGACGCAATGTTCGCCGCGCGGAGGCTCGAGGACCGCCACCTCGCCATCATCTCCATCCCCGCCCGCTAGGCGGCGCATTCGCGTCGCCTAGCTTTTCGATCTAGGATCGGGCGCATGCCCGATCCTACGCGCGTCCTGATCGTGGACGATGAGGAGCCGGCGCGGGCGGTCCTCAAGGAGATGCTCGGCCGCGTGCCGGGTGTGCGCATCGTGGGAGAGTGCGGCGACGGGCTGGAAGCCGTCAAGGTGGCTGCCGAGGCGAAGCCGGACGCCGTCTTTCTCGACATCCAAATGCCGCGGCTCGACGGCTTCGAGGCGATGGAGCTCCTGGATCCGGCGATCGCCGTCGTCTTCGTCACTGCCTACGACAACTACGCCGTGAAGGCCTTCGAAGTCCGCGCGGTGGACTACGTCCTGAAGCCCTTCTCCGAAACGAGGCTCGCAGAGGCTCTCGAGCGGGCGCGGAAGCGAGTGCGCGAGAAGGGAAGGCCGGACGCCGGAGCCCTTGCGGCAGCCTCCCGGCCGCCGGGCCAGTTCCTCTCCCGCGTTGTCGTGCGGGACGGCCCGAATATCCGCGTCATCCCGGTCGTTAAGCTCGATTTCGCCGAGGCGCAGGACGACGCCGTCCTGTTCAAGACCGAAGGGAAGAAGTACCGGAAGCCGCAGACCCTCGCGAGTCTCGCCGATTCGCTCGACCCCGCGCGCTTCCTGCGCGTGCACCGTTCCTACATCATCAACCTGGACCGCCTGCAACGCGTCGATCTGTACGCCAAGAACAGCCACGTGGCGATCCTCGCCGACGGCTCCCGCATCCCCGTCAGCCGCGAAGGCCACGCCCGCCTGCGCCGACTGCTGGAGGGCCACCGCTAGCGGTTCGGTTGTATGGATACCGAGATGGATTTACGGCCGGCGTCGTCCTTGGTCTGAACGAGCTGAACCTTGGTCCCGATCGTGACTCGGGGATCGATGTCCACGCGGGTGTCTTTCTGGTCGAGGTCGAAGCTGTGCTTCTTGTTGTCGCCGGTCAGGATCTCGATCTCCTTGCCAGCCTTGTAGGCGGTCACTGTCCCGATGACTTCCTCGGTCTCCGTCCTGGACTTGCCCTGCGACGTGTCCGACTTGGTCTCGGTTGTCCCGGCGAGGGTCGAGCCGACCTGGAGGGATTCGGTTGTCGTCGTTGTCTTGGCTCCGTCCGGGCTCGTGCTCTTCGCCTGGGACTTGACCTCGAGCCGCGGTTCGGCTTTCTTCTCGCATGCCGCGGCGGTGAGGAGAGCGAAACCCAGGAGGAAAGCTGCTTCTCGGCGCATAAGACCTCCTCCCCTCGAAAGAGCATCCTTCGTGCCAGGCTGCGGCACGAGCCCTCTTCTGTCATCGCTTCCTCCTTCGCTGAAGCTTCGGAGGACAGGTCGCTCGGGATGACAAGGAGGATGAGAATCTCGGGATGACAAGGAGGATGAGGGTTGGGATGACAGGAGGGAGAGGAGCCAGGGATAACGCGGACTCAGGCCTTCCACATGCGGGAGTCGAGGGAGAGGGGCTCGGGTTTTCCGATCCGGATTTCTCGGAATCGGGGATGCGCGGGGTTGAGCAGATAGTTCTTTTCCTGGGGAACGACGGCCGAGGGCACGGCCAGGATCGGCGTCTTTACCTCTTCCGCCCAGCGGGTCCCGATTTCGGCGAGCGCCTCGGGAGCCGGATATTTTCGCCATCCGCGCGGGAGGCTCTCGGCTTCCACGGACGACATTGGAAGATCTTTGGGCACCTCGGCGGCGATCGCGACGAGGTCCTGCGGCGCGGCAGCCCTGGGGAGGTTGACGAAGTATTCGAGGACCGCGAGCGACAGAGTGGCCGAGGTGTACACGATTGCGGTTCCGCGCCGGTTCCAACGCCCGCCGGCCAGGCGCGAGCCTTCCCCATCGAAGGCGATGTTCTTCTTTCGGCAGAGCCGCCAGACGATCAATTTCGAAATACGAAATCCGAAACTCGAAACAAATCCGAATGATGGAAATTCAAATGTTCAAAACAAGCCGCGAGTACCAGTCTGGCGGTTTTGAGCATTCGGATTTCGAATTTGTTTCGGATTTCGTGCTTCGTGCTTCGGGTTTTCTTTCCGCTAGCTGTAGACGCCGTGGGCGATCCGGGCGAGGACGTCCTCGACCTGGCGTGCTCCGAGGTCGCTGTCGAGGTGCCGGAGGGGGATCTCGTTTCCGAGCGCCACGTTGGCTTCATGGAGCCAGCGCGTGGCCTTCTCGTGGCTTCCGAGGATCTCTTCGGCCAGGGCCGCCACGCGGCCGAGTCTCAGGAGGCGGTCGGATTCATCGGCGTGCAGGCGCCGCTCCTTCTTGCGGCGCGCCAGAGTGCGGGGCGGAAGGTCGAGGATCTTGCCGAGGTCCCTGGCATTGATCTCGTACGCGGCCGAGACCGCGTCGAGCGACGCATAGGGGAGTCCCGACTTGCTTCTTCCCCGCAGGTCCTCGAGAGTCGCCGCCTTCACGACTTTCGGGCCTCCCAGGGTCCGAACGATGCGCCTCGCTGTCATCATGACGGTTCGCGGCCTCCTCAAATATGGCACTCATTATAATGCCACTTGGCAATCAATGCAACCTGGTTTAATCTTGCGGGCGGATTCATCCTTTCTGCGGAGCAGATCCTTCGTCGTTTTGCTCCTCAGGATGACAGGGAAAGGATTCGCACCTCTTGGCGGACAGAACGATGCGCGGGTTGACGCGGGGGCTGACGGTCCATAAGTTCGGAGGGGCTTCGCTCGCCGACGCGCGGGCGATGCGGAACGCCGTCGCGCTCGCCGGGCGGGAGGCCGGATCCGCAGCCATCGTCGTCTCGGCGCTCGCGGGTGTGACGGATGCCCTCATCGAGGCTGCCGGCGCGGTCGGTAAGAGTACGGGCCGGATCGAGGAGATCGCGGCGAATCTCGCGCGAAGGCACCGCCGGTCGATCCTGGGCGTCGTTCCCGCCGGGCCCGTCCGGCAGGAACTGCTCGCGACGGTCAATCGCGCGTTCGAAGAGCTCGCGCTCCTCTCGCGAGCGCCGGTCTTCGTGCGGGACCTCTCCCCGGGCGCGCTCGACGCGCTGCTCTCTCGCGGAGAGGAGATGTCGGCGCGAATCTTCGCCGCAGGTCTTGCCGCAGCGGGCCGTCCTGCCCTCTTCGTCAATCCGCTCGACGTGATCGCGACTGACGGCCGCTTCGGAGGGGCCTCGCCGCGGCTTCACGAAACGGATCGCAAGGTCCGGCGGATCCTCGCGCCGATACTGAAGAAAGGGGTCGTTCCGGTCGTGGCCGGCTTCTACGGCGCGGCGCCGGACGGGAGGGTCGTCACACTCGGGCGCGGAGGCTCGGACCTGACCGCGACCCTTCTGGCGCGCGCGCTTTCGGCGAAGGCCGTCTTCCTCTGGAAGGACGTGCCGGGAATCCTCACGGCCGATCCGCGCGTCGTGCCCGATGCGCGCGTCATCCCCCAGCTGAACATCCGGGAAGCAGCAGAGCTCGCTTACTACGGAGCAAAGATCCTGCAGCCTCGCGCGCTCATCCCGGTCAGCCGCCGCGCCATCCCGGTCTTCGTGAGGCCCTTCGCGCAACCCGACCGCCCGGGCACCGAAATCTCGAGGCGGCGGACTCTCAAGCGCTACCCGGTGAAGGCCCTGTCGGCGATCTCCGGCCAGGCGCTCCTGACGGTCACCGGCAACGGCATGCTCGGCGTCCCGGGTATCGCCGCGCGCACCTTCGCGGCTCTTCATCGCGACGGGATCTCGGTCTCCCTGATCTCCCAAGCCTCCTCCGAGCACTCGATTTGTCTCTCCGTTCCGCAGGCCAGCGCGAAGGAAGCGCGGCGGAGCCTGCTCGAGGCCTTCGCCGAAGAGATCGCGCGCCGGGAAATCGACGGCGTCGAGCTTCTCGCCGGACTCTCGACGATCTCCGTCGTGGGCCTGGGAATGGCGGGAACGCCCGGCATCGCGGCGCGTGTCTTCTCGGCGCTCGCCGCGGGCGGGATCAACGTCGTCGCCATCGCGCAGGGCTCTTCGGAGCTGAACATCTCCTTCGTCGTCTCGGACGGGCAGGCGCCGGAAGCGCAGCGGCGTATCCACGAGGCCTTCCAGCTCTCGAAGATCGGCGGCGGGGCGGCGGCGGCGGAGCAGCCAGCCGACGTCGTCCTGCTCGGGTTCGGGCAGGTGGGCCGCACGCTCGCGGGCCTGCTGCGCGCCTCCCGCGGCAGACTCCGCCTCTGCGCCGTCATCGACCGCAGCGGCTTCTCCTTCCGGCCGGGCGGCTTTTCCGCGCGCGAGATCGCCGAGATCACCGCCGCCAAGAAGCGAAAACTCTCGGTCGCTCATACTAGCCGCGGCCGGAAGGCCGCGGCTGCTGACGCGATCGCGATTCTTGCCGAGCATGCGCTGTCCCGTCCGATCCTGGTGGACGTGACGGCCGAGTCCACGGCCCCGCTTCTGGAAAAGGCCGCCGCGTCGGGCTTCGACCTCGTGCTTGCGAACAAGCGCCCGCTCTCGGGGCCGCGCGAGGAGGCGCAGAGCCTGGAGAGAACCGTCCTCGAAAGAGGCCGGCGGCTGCGCTTCGAAGCGACGGTCGGAGCGGGCCTCCCGATCCTGGACACTCACAGGAAGCTCGTCGAATCGGGAGACCGGCTCGTCAGGATCGAGGGCTGTCTCTCGGGGACGCTCGGCTTCCTCCTCTCCGAGATCGAGCGCGGGGCGAGCTTCTCCGCGTCTCTGGAGCGCGCGATTGCCGCGGGCTATACCGAGCCCGACCCGCGTGACGACCTCTCGGGCGCCGACGTGGGAAGGAAGGCCCTCATCCTCGGCCGCCTGCTCGGCTTTCCGGGGCAGCCGGCGGACGTGGAGGTCGAATCCCTCGTGCCCGTCCGGGCCCGCAGGCTCGACCTGCCGCGGTTTCTGGAGCGGCTCTCCGACTTCGACCGGGAGTGGCGGGAGCGCGCCGCTCGCGCGCATTCGCGCGGAAAGACTCTGCGCTATGTCGCCTCCGTCACGCGGCGGAAAATCCGCGTGGGACTCTCCGAAGTCGCGCCCGGCAGTCCGTTCTTCGGCTTGAAGGGCACCGACAACCAGGTCGCGTTCACGACGGCGCGCTACCGGGCCAACCCGCTCGTGATCCAGGGCCCCGGCGCGGGACTCGCGGTGACGGCGGGAGGGATCTTCAACGACGTCGCGGAGCTGGCGGCGGGATCCGGGGCGGGGGACCTTGCGGTCCCCCGAGCCCCCGCATGACTGCCGTGCGCGCGTTCGCGCCGGGCACCGTCGCCAACCTGGGGCCAGGTCTTGACATCCTGGGTCTGGCCGTCGAAGGCGCCGGCGACACCGTCCGGATCGAGCGAGCGCCAGAACCCGGCATCACGATTCGCGATTCCGGCCATCCCGACATTCCCCGCGACGCGTCGAGGAACACGGCAGGCATCGCCGCCGCGAGAGTCCTGGAATATGCGGGCGCGGCGGCGACCGGTCTCATTATCGATGTCATCAAAGGCCTGCCGCTCTCGGGAGGGCAGGGCGGCAGCGCCGCTTCCGCCGCGGCGGCGGCGGTGGCGGTCAATGCGCTTCTGGACTCACCGCTCCCGAAGGCGGACCTCCTCGATGCGTGTCTGGCGGCGGAAGAGGCCGTGGCGGGGCGCCACGCCGACAATGCGGCGGCGGCTCTCTTCGGAGGAGTAATTCTGGTGCGCTCGCTCGACCCCCTGGACGTCGTCGCGCTTCCCTTTCCCGATGAGCTTCTGGTCGTGCTCGTCGCCCCGGATCAGCGCCTGCGCACAGAGGAGGCGCGCGCCGTTCTGCCGGCGAAGGTGGATCGCGGCCTCGCGCTGGCGCAGGCGGCACAAGTCGGCGCGATCGTCGCCGCGCTCGCCCGCGGAAACTTCAGCCTGCTGTCACGCTCGGTCGAGGACCGGATCGCGGAGCCCGCTCGCGCGCCGCTTCTCCCGGGCTTCTCCGAGGCGAAGGCGGCGGCGCTCGAAGCCGGAGCGCTCGGCTGCTCGATCTCCGGGTCGGGGCCGGCCGCCTTCGCGTTCGCGGTGGGAAAGGAGAGCGCCAGCCGAATCGCGGCGGCGATGATCGGGGCCTACGAGAGCCGCGGCGTGGCCGCCCGGGGCCGCGCGTGCCGGATCGACGCGCGAGGCGCCCGCGTTCTGGAGCAGAAGCCGTGAGCGGAAGAGCGCTGCCCGAGAGGCCGCTCACGTGGCAGTTCTGCCCGCGTTGTGAACGGGAGCTGGCGGCCTCCTCGCCCGAGAGCCAGTGTCCCGATTGCGGAGGCTTGCTCGAGGTCCGGCATCAGCCGCCGTCGCCCCGCGACCGGGGGGAGACACTCAAGACCCTCTTCGCGAGTCGCCGCGGCCGCCCCGATCCGCTCGACGCCTCCGGTGTCTGGAGGTACCGCGAGCTGGTGCTTCCCGACGCGCGGCCCGAGCAGGTCGTGACCTACCCCGAAGGGAACACGCCGCTCCTGTGGCGGGAGGCGGTCTCGCGATTTGCGGGAGTCGAAGCGCTCCTCTTGAAGCACGAGGGGATGAACCCGACTGGCTCCTTCAAGGATCGCGGCATGACGGTCGGGATCACGCAGGCTCGGCGGATTGGAGCGCGGGCGGTGGCGTGCGCCTCGACGGGCAACACGTCGGCGTCGCTCGCGGCCTATGCGTCGAGCGCCGGCCTTCCCGCTTTAGTCTTCGTCCCGGCGGGCCAGGTGGCTCTGGGGAAGCTGGCCCAGACTCTCGCCTACGGCGCCAGGACCCTCCTCGTGCGCGGGGATTTCGATGCCTGCTTCGCCCTCGTTCGCGAGGCCGCCGAGAAACTGAACGTCTACCTCTTGAACTCGATCAATCCCTTCCGCATCGAGGGGCAGAAGACAATCGCGTTCGAGACGCTCGAGCAGCTTCTCTTCGAATCTCCGGACTGGATCGCGCTCCCCGCCGGAAACCTCGGCAACACCTCCGCCTTCGGCAAGGCCCTCAAGGAGGCGAGCGAGCTCGGCCTGATCGCGAGGATACCGCGGCTCGCGTGCATCCAGGCCGAGGGCGCCAATCCCTTCGCTCTCGGCTTCCGTGAAGGCTTTGCGCGGCCGCATCGCGTCAAGGCGGACACGGTCGCGACCGCGATCAAGATCGGCGACCCAGCGTCGTTGGAAAGAGCGATCACCGCCGTGCGTCTGACCAACGGCGTCGTCACCGACGTGACCGACGGGGAAATCCTGGAGGCGAAGGCCGTTGTGGACGCCTCGGGCGCCGGCTGCGAGCCCGCGAGCGCCGCCAGCGTGGCCGGAGTGAAAAAGCTCGCAGCGCAGGGCGTCATCCGTCAGGGGGAGCGGGTGGTGGCGGTCCTGACCGGCCACATCCTGAAGGACCCGGGGCTTCTTCTCCACTATCACCAGGAGTCCGACCCGCCCCCGCCCCGCGCCAACCGGCCGATCGAGATCGAGGCGAGCCTCTCCGCCGTCGAAGAGGTCCTGGGCAACACCGGGCAATGACAGGCTCCCTCGAGCGTCTTCTGGCAAGGCTCGAGAACGCGAAGAGGCGCCGGCCTGGAGCGGGCGAAGCTGCGCGGGCGCTGCGATCGCTGCGAAGCCGCGCTTTCTCCGATGCCTCGAGTCTGATCCGATTCCACGACGCTGTCCTCTTCCTGCGCGCCTATCCTCACTCGCGCGCCGTCCTGCGCCTCTGCGAAAACATCCTCTCGACGTTCCTCATGTGCGTGGAGAAGCTCGCGGCGTCCGGCGCGGACCTTTCGGCCTTCGATCACCCGGAGGTCTCGGGGATCTCCGAAACGTCGGTCACGACCGACTACTCCTACGACGTCGTGCGGTGGCTGAAGCGACGCTTCGGCCGGCGCGTCGCGATCGACTGGGAGGGATACGAGGCGGACGACCGCCTGCGCGCCCTCCTGCCGGCCTTTCTTCCGCTCCTCGCGGAGGAAGCGCTCGAAGACGCGAATGTCCCGTACCGGGATTATCTGCAGGCCCGTGTTCGCCGAGGCTTCGGCGGGCAGGACGATCTCTCCTGGCTTCTCGACCGGATCGATTCCCTTGCGTTGCCGGCCGGCGAGAAGGCGGAGCGCTACGACGCTCTGGGACTCTCGATCGTCTGGAAGCTCGGCGGCGGCCGCGCGACCCGCACCCGGATGCGGCGCCCGGCGCGAAGAACCTTCTTTCACGACGAGCCTTTGCTGACACGGCGCGACGTCTCGCTCGCCGAGGAATTCGCCTCGTCGCCGCTTCCGATCCGAAGACTCTCCCGGCGTGAAGCAGCGGCCATCCTGGAGACCGCGCGCGAAGCGACGGCCTTGCGATACCGCGAGTATTACGCCTTCACTTATGGCGACACGGGCTCCATCCTTCAGGCCGATGTGGGTCGGGGGCTCGAGATCACCCTCGTCGGCGCTGAGGCAGACCGGCGGCTTCCCCTGCGCGCGAGCTACGGAGGCTTCCTCGTCAAGAACGGCGTTCCCATCGGGTATTTCGAGGCCCTGGCGCTCTTCGAGCGGATGGAGGTGGGCTTCAATCTCTATTACGCGTTCCGGGAAGGGGAGTCCGCCTGGACATTCGCCCGCTCGCTGAAGTTTCTCCGGCAGGCCCTGGGCGTGACGTCTTTCTCCCTCGATCCCTATCAGATCGGCTATGAGAACGAGGAGGCGATCGCCTCGGGCGCCTTCTGGTTCTATCGCAAGCTCGGCTTCCGCTCGACCGACCCGCAACTGCGTGCGCTGACTGCTCGCGAAGAAGCGAAGCTCGCCGCCGACTCGGCCTACCGGACGCCCTCCTCGGTTCTCCGGCGCCTGGCCGCCCACAACCTGCTCTATGAAGTCGAGAGGCCCCTCACCCCGACCCTCTCCCGCCGGGAGAGGGAGAAGAGGCGAGGCTCGACAGTCGAGAGTTCAGAAGTGCCCTGGGACCGGTTTCACGTTCGTAACATCGCCCTTGCCGTTGTTCGCAGGATGGCGCGGGAGTTCGGAGGAGATGCAGCGAGAATCCGGTCGGCCTCGCAGATGCGAGTCGCAGAGGCCCTCGGCGCCGCTGCGAGACGATGGTCCGCAGACGAACGCCGGGTCTTCGCGGACCTCGCTCCCGTGCTCGACCTGATCCCCGACCTGTCTCGCTGGCCGAAAGGGGAGAGAGACGCCGTCGCGGAGGTCGTCCGGGCCAAGGCGGGCCGGCTCGAGTCCCGCTACCTGCGCCTCATGCAGCGGCACGCTCGTCTGCGCGAAGCGCTCCTCCATCTCGGCTCACGCTGATCCATTCCTTCCGAGAAGGAGCGGTTGAGGGCGCGCCAGATGACGGCCTCCACCGCCTCGACAACCTTCCGTCCGTCAGGATCTCTGGCCGACCTCGAGGGGCCGGCCAGAGAGATCGGGACTTCGCCTCAGGGGTTTTG
>WNGB01014736.1_pt1 | contig 10410 bp, 5 predicted proteins | sample 5400681 | NCBI WGS metagenome assembly WNGB01 (sample SAMN13153367, study PRJNA577476) | soil metagenome | isolation source: 115 cm soil or saprolite under grassland replicate 2 | place: USA:California | collected 2016-06-15 | reverse complement strand
CCGCGCGAATCTTTCGGATCAGCGACGCGCCCCTTGCGAGCGCCGCCAGTTCCTTTAATCACCGGCCACCGCTCGGGATCTTCCAACAGGTCGGACTGGATGGCGTAGAGAGTCTCGGAGGAAGCGAGCGTCTCAAGCTGTCGCATGAAAACCGGCAGTTCAATGAACGTGTAGAGCTTTTGGCTTTCCGTGTCCACAAGGCAAGTATCCTACGGAGTCGGACACTTGTCAAATTTCTTTTGAGTGAGATTGATGGCTGATGTGAACCGAACAACCCGCTTTCGATTCTGGCTCTGGCTGATCCGCGTCATCGGCGTGATCGTGCCGCGAAGACTTCGCGCCGACTGGCGGCAGGAGTGGGAAGCTGAATTGCGTTACCGCGAAACGTTGTTGGCCCAGTGGGACAGGCTCGATCGGCGTAGCAAATTTGATCTGCTGTGGCACAGCCTGGGCGCGTTTGCGGATGCGCTGTGGTTGCAACCAAAACGATTGGAGGACGAGATGTTTCAAGATTTGCGTTACGGCATGCGAATGATATTGAACCGGCCCGGTTTCAGCGCGGTCGTGGTGTTGGTATTGGCGTTGGGCATCGGCGCGACCAGCGCGATCTTCAGCGTGGTCAACGCCGTCTTATTGAGACCGTTGCCTTATCCGGAGCCTGACCGGCTGATGATGGTCTTCTCCGCTTCCGAAAAGGGTGGCCGCAGTGAAAGAGTCGGCACGGTGTTCGGGCCCGATTTTGTTGAGTTGCGCGATCAGTGCCGCTCCTGCGCGCAGGTGGCGGCATACACCGGGACGGGTCCCAGCAACCTGACGGGCGGGGCGGAGCCTGAGCGTGTACGGGTAGCGGAGGTCACGCCGAATTTGTTCGCAACGCTCGGCGCGCAGCCTATGTTAGGGCGGACATTTTTGCCGGAAGAGGTGGGACGGACTACAGCCGTCAATGACATGCAGACGATCGGCAGCAGGGCGGTAATCTTGAGTTACGGCCTGTGGCAGAGGCGTTTCGGCGCTGATCCGGCGGTCATCGGCAAGACCGTCAAGGTCGAAGGAGACGCTTGCGCGGTAATCGGCGTGATGCCTGACGGATTCAAGTTTCCCGGCGAAGCCGAAGCCTGGATGCCGGTCGCGCCGAGTCCGAAGCGTAATAACGCCATCCTGCGGGTCGTCGCCCGTTTGCAACCGGACGTGACGCATGCGCAAGCGCAGGCCGAACTGGCGACGATCGCCCGACGGTTGGAACAGGAATTCCCGCAGACGAATCGAGGAGTGGGCGTCAACCTGGTCCCCTTGCAAGAGCGCATGGTCGGAAACGTGCGCTCATCTCTGCTCATCTTCCTGGGCGCGGTGAGCTTCGTGTTGCTGATTGCCTGCGCAAATGTGGCCAATCTGTCGCTGGCGCGCGCGGCATCCAGGCAAAAAGAGATGGCGGTGCGAACGGCGTTGGGCGCGAGCCGATTGCGCATCATCCGGCAGTTGCTGACCGAAAGCCTGCTGCTGGCGCTCGCGGGCGGAGGTCTCGGATTGTCGCTGGCGTTCGGGATACTCAAACTGCTGCTGGCCTTTGCGCCGCAGGAGATTCCGCGCCTGAACGCCATCGGTATTGATCCGTGGGCGCTCGGCTTCACGCTGCTGCTCTCGGTCTTGACGGGCGTCATCTTCGGAACTGCGCCGGCGCTGCAAGCCTCGCGGCCTGATCTCAACGCGACGCTCAAGGAGGGCGGGACAGGCGCGACAGGCGGCGCTTCGCGCCATCGTTTGCGCGGCTTACTGGTCGTCGCGGAAGTCTCGATGGCGTTGGTTTTGCTGATCGGCGCGGGGTTGCTGTTGAAGAACTTTACGAGATTGCGCGAGACGGAGCTGGGGTTCAATCCCGACCATGTACTGACCGCCAGCGTCACATTGCCCAAAGCGACCCATCCCACAGCGACGTTGAAGAAGGCTTATTACCAACAATCGCTAGACCGCCTCGCCGCGCGTTCTGAGACGCAGGCGGTCGGCGTCATCACCTCGCTCCCGCTCGGCGATACCGGCGTGAGCATGCGAGGCAGTCTGAGCGTTGAAGGCGAACCCGATGAACGCCCCGGCGTGAGTGCGATCAAGTTGGCCGTGAGCGGCGGTTACTTTCGCGCGCTGGGCATCCCATTGCTGAAAGGCCGCGCGTTCAATGATCGCGACACCGCTGACTCGCCCGGCGTGATGATCATCAGTGAAACGCTGGCCCGTAGCCTCTGGCCCAATGAAGACGCGCTCGGCAAACGAATCAACATCGGACTTCCCGGCGAGACCTGGCGCGAAGTGGTCGGAGTCGTCGGCGATGTCAGGCAAAGGGAACTAGGCGCGCCTCCTGCAATGGCGCTCTATCAGCCGTTTCAACAAGTCTCCGAACGTCTCCATTGGCTGTTGATAGAGATGACCTTCGTCATCCGAACTGCGGCGGAGCCGCAGGTCTTCGTCGCAAGTTTGCGGGGCGAATTGCAGGCCGTGGACAGGGAACTGCCGCTGCACAACGTGGCGACGATGGAGCAGGTAGTCTCAAAGAGCGTCGCCGATCCGCGCTTCTACACCTTGCTGCTCGGCTCCTTCTCCGCGCTCGCATTGATCCTGGCGGCGGCGGGAATTTACAGCGTCATCTCTTATTCGGTCGCGCAGCGAACGCATGAAATCGGCATCAGGCTGGCGCTCGGAGCGCAACCCGGCGCCGTTTTGCGGCTCGTCGTCGGGCAAGGCATGGCGCTCACGCTCGCCGGTCTCGCCATAGGCCTGGGCGGCGCATATGCGCTCACGCGCGTGTTGTCCGAATTTCTTCATGAAGTGAGCGTGACCGATCCGGCCACCTTCGCGCTGGTTTCGTTGTTGCTCGCGGCGGTGGCGCTGTTAGCCTGCTCTGTCCCCGCGCGGCGCGCGACGAAGATAGATCCCTTAGTCGCGCTTCGGCGCGAGTGATTTGTTGTTGTTAGCTCTATATATTCACCTGGATGAACCAGCCGTCGTGACCAATGCGATTCAGCAGGTCGTGGAAGCGGCCCAACATCGCAGAAAATTGTTGCTATGAAACAGCAGCCGTTTCGTTTCTGATTCTGGCTTATTCGTGTCATCGGCGTGTTGGTTCCGCGCCGCCTGCGAGCGGATTGGCGGCAAGAGTGGGAAGCTGAGTTGCAGTGCCGCGAAACGTTGCTGGTCGAATGGGACAGGCTCGATTGGCGCAGCAAACTTGATCTGCTGTGGCACAGCCTCGGCGCATTTGCAGATGCGCTGTGGTTACAACCTAGAAGAATGGAGGACGAAATGTTTCAAGACTTGCGTTACGGCCTGCGAATGTTGTTGAAGACCCCAGGTTTCACTTTCGTCGCAGGAGGCGCCCTGGCGCTCGGCATCGGGGCCAACACGGCCATTTTCAGCCTGGTCAAGGCAGTGTCGCTGCGACCGCTCCCCTATCAAGACCCCGACCGGCTGGCCATGTTGTGGACGGATGACCCGAAACATGACATTCACGAAGAAGGCGTTTCGTATCCCAATTTTCTGGATTGGCGCAGCCAGAACAAACTCTTTACCGACATGGCGATTTGCAGCCGGGGCAATCCGGTGGTTTTGACAGGCGGGGATGAGCCGGAGCGAGTGATGGGCGATCTTGTCTCGGCAAATTTATTTCCGCTTTTAGGAGTCAGGCCGGCGCTCGGCCGCGCCTTCTCGCCCGACGAAGAACTTCGCCGCACACGAGTGGTGGTGATAAGTCACGGATTATGGCGCCGTCGTTTCGGAGCCGCCCCTGACGCCATCGGCAAGACGCTGGAGATCGACGGCCAGACGTCGCAGGTGATCGGCGTGATGCCCGCAGACTTCTACTTCCCGGCCAAAGATACGCAACTGTGGGAACCCGTAACGGCGGCGAGGTATTGGGAGGGGAGTCACGCAGAACGTTTTGCCGACCCCTGGCGCGTAGTCGGGCGGCTCAAACCGCAAGCGAAATTTGATCAGGCGCAAGCGGAGATGAACGCCATCGGCCAACGGCTCGCGCAGGCTTATCCGACGACGGATGACGACTTCGCGGGCTTCGGCGTCAATGTCGTGCCGTTGTCCGTTCAATTTACAGGAAAGAATCTGCGACTCGCGCTTTGGATTCTGTTGGGCGCAGTCGTCCTCGTCCTGCTCATCGCGTGCGCCAACGTAGCCAACCTCTTGCTGGCTCGCGGCGCGGCGCGGGAGCGGGAGTTTGCAGTCCGCGCAGCCTTAGGGGCCGGGCGCGGACGGCTAATCCGGCAACTGCTCACCGAAAGCGCATTCCTCGCGCTCGTGTCAGGTCTGCTCGGCCTGGGGCTGGCCGCGCTGGGAATCCGAGCTTTGGTTGCTTTAGCCCCGCCGGACACCCCTCGCCTGGACGAAGTCACGATCGATCCCGGAGTGCTGGGTTTCACCGCCTGCGTTTCGCTCCTGACCGGTCTGCTCTTCGGCCTGGCGCCTGCGTGGAAGGTATCGCGTAGTAATCCGAACGAAGCGTTGAAAGAAGGCGGGCGTGGTTCATCCGGCGGGTTACGGCTGCGGCAGACGCGGGGCCTGCTCGTCGTCGTGGAGTGCGCCCTGGCTGTAGCGCTGCTCGCCAGCGCCGGGCTGATGATTCGCAGTTTCATGCGTCTACAGTCGGTTGACCCTGGATTCAAACCTGAAAGCCTTCTGTTGGCGCGCGTCTCGCTGCCGCGATCAACCAATCGAACCGGGACCCAGACAGCGGCCTATTTCCGGCAGGTCATTGAACAGGTCGCGGCGCTCCCCGGCGTCTATGCCGCCGGCGCCATCGAAGACTTCAACATGAGAAGGAACCCGGACAACACGATCACCGTCGAAGGCCGGGCGCCGGATGACGCCGGCCAGGGCGCCGGCGAACTCATCGCAGAGAGGATCAGCCATGACTTGTTTCAGGCGCTGGCTATGCCGTTGTTGAAGGGGCGTTTCTTCACTAGACAGGAAACCCTCGCCTCCCGCGTGGCGATTATCAACAATACCCTCGCGCGACGTTTATTTCCCGGCGAAGACCCAATAGGCAAGCGGTTCAAATTCGGCGGCCCGCAGTCGGAGAATAACTGGTTCGAGATCGTAGGCGTTGTCGGAGATTTGCGCCGCCAGAGATTGGAGAAACAAGACGTTTCAGAAATCTATGCTCCGAGCGTTTCAAACGATATGGACCTGTTGGTTCGCGTCAGCGCCGACCCGCTTGCGCTTGTCGGTCCGGTTCGCCGCGTGATCAGGTCTGTTGACCCGACCGCGGCAGTCTATGGCGTGACGACCGGGACGCGTCTGGCGGAGAAGTTGAGCGCCGGGCGGCGCTTCCAAACCGGACTGTTGGCCCTCTTCGCGATGGTCGCGCTCGTCCTGGCGACGATGGGCATCTACGGGGTGATGCGCTACGCGGTTGCGCAGCGAACACACGAAATCGGCATTCGATTGGCGCTCGGGGCGCGCTCGGCCGACGTGCTCCGGCTGATCATCGGCCAGGGGATGAGGCTAACTTTGATCGGCGTGGCGACAGGGTTGTTGGCGTCCTTCGCGCTGTCGCGCGTGATGACACAACTGTTATTTGAAGTGAGCGCGACCGACCCGGCGACTTTCGCCGGCGTGGCGCTCGCGCTCGTGGGCGCGGCGTTGCTGGCATGTTATCTGCCGGCTCGCAGGGCGACGAAGGTTGATCCGCTGACGTCGCTGCGTCACGAATGAAGCGCGAGGTAAGTACACAGATGAAACCGCATCTTTGGCTAATTACATTTATCGGCGTGATCGTGCCGCGCCGCTTGCGCGCAGATTGGCGGCAGGAGTGGGAAGCCGAATTGCGTTACCGCGAGGCGATGCTGGCCGAATGGGAGAAGCTCGACCGGGGAGCCAAACACGCCCTGTTATGGCACAGCGCGGGCGCGTTCATGGACGCGGTGTGGTTGCAACCAAAACGATTGGAGGACGAAATGTTTCAAGACCTGCGTTATGGCGCGCGGATGTTACTCAAATCTCCGGGCTTCACGGCTGCGGCGGTGTTGTCGCTGGCGCTCGGCATCGGAGCCAACACGGCCATCTTCAGCGTGGTCAACGCCGTGATGATCAGACCGTTGCCTTACGATCGCCCCGATCAGATTATGAGGTTGTGGACGACGCAGCCTGAGAGGGGGGCGGTGCGGCTTCCGTTTTCGGCGCCCGACTTTGTCGATCTGAAGGAGCAAAATCGTGTCTTCACCGATATGGCGGTCTTTCGGGGATGGCCGTTCATCTTGACCGGCGCCGGCGAGCCTTTGAGTGTTTTCGGCCATCGCGTCTCGGCAGGCTTCTTTACGGTTCTGGGCGTCAAACCGCTTCTCGGCCGTGGCTTCCTTTATGAAGAGGATAGTCCCGGCAATGACAGAGTTGTCATCATCAGTTATGGTCTGTGGCAAAGCCACTTCGCAGCCGACCCTGGCATCATTGGGCGCAGCTTGACAGTCAATGACATCAGCCGCACGGTGGTTGGCGTGATGCCTCCCGGCTTTCGCTTCCAGTCGCAGGAGAATGCATTATGGGTTCCGATGGCGTTCACGCCCGCGGATCTGAACCGGCGCGTAGGCAATACCTTCGTTCTTGCGCGCCTCAGGCCGGGCGTCACCCGCCGGCAGGCTCAGGTAGAGATGAATACGCTGGCCGCGCGGCTCGAAACGCGCTACCCGGACAGTAATAGAGGCAAGGGCATAAACGTAACCCCCCTGCGCGAGGACATGGTCGGAGACATCAGCAAGGCGCTTTGGGTCTTGCTGGGCGCGGTCGGCTTCGTTCTACTGATTGCCTGCGCCAACGTCGCCAATCTGCAACTGACTCGCGCGTTGGGGCGGCGGAAGGAACTGGCCGTTCGTGTTGCGCTTGGGGCTACACGGTTACGATTGATCAGACAGTTGCTGACCGAGAGCGCGATACTGTCATTGTTGGGCGGCGGGCTGGGGCTGCTCTTTGCCGGCATTGGATTGCGCCTGCTCACGAGCCTTACGACCGGCCAGATGCCGCGTATCGAAGGGGACGGCATAAACCGTATCGAAGAGGCCGGCATAAGCGGTGTTGTTCTCGGTTTCACTTTCCTTCTTTCCATCCTGACCGGCTTCCTCTTCGGACTCCTCCCCGCGTTTCAAGCCTCGAAGCCTGTGAATGAAGCCCTGAAAGAAGGAGGCGCGGCGGGCGTCAGTCTGCGCCGCCAGCGCATGCGCAGCGCGCTTGTGATTGCGGAAGTGGCGCTCTCGATTGTGCTGCTCGCAGGCGCGGGGCTGATGATCAAAAGCTTTCTCCGGCTTCAGCAGGTCGATCCTGGCTTCAACCCGGAGCGACTCTTGACGCTGGAGACTTTTCTTCCTCCAGCCCGATATCCGAATGCGCAGCGGCAGGCGGCCTTCTACCAGCAGGTCGGGCAGCGCCTGGCCGCCGTTCCGGGCGTTCAATCGGTCGGCGCCAGTATCGGCCCACCTTTTACCGGCGCAAGTATCGGAATCGGCTTCGAGATCGAAGGCCGCGCCGCCGCTTCGCCAGGAGCGCAACTGGTGGCATCTTACCGCGCGATCAGTCCCGGTTATTTCCAGACGATGGGCGTCCCGCTGCTCAAGGGCCGCGACTTCAGCGACGGGGATAACAGCGAGGCGCCGGGCGCGGCGATCATCAACCAGAGCTTCGCGCGACGCTTCTTCCCGAACGAAGACCCTATCGGCAGGCGGCTCGACGTCGGCGACGGTTACAACCGGATGCGCGAGATTGTGGGCGTGGTCGGAGACACCAAAGCAAACGACTTGAAGACGCCGGCCCCGGCGGAAATGTATGTGGTCTACCTGCAACGACCCTGGCAGTGGATTCGTTATGCAGTGCGCACGAGCGCCGAGCCCGAGAGTCTGGCGTCATCGATGCGCGCCGCCGTATGGAGCGTGGATAAAGACATTCCGGTAAACAACCTCAAGACGATGGAGCGGCTCATCTCCGAGACCACGGCCGAGCCGCGCTTCTATCTGATCCTGCTCAGTATTTTTGCCGCCGTCGCATTGATCCTGTCTGCGGTCGGCGTCTACGGCGTGATGTCCTACGCGGTCGCTCATCGCAGGCATGAGATCGGTGTTCGGATGGCGCTCGGAGCCAGGACGACCGACGTGCTCAAACTCGTAGCAGGTCAAGGAATGACGCTCGCGCTTGTGGGGGTCGCCTTAGGTCTGGCCGGGGCATTTGCCTTGACTCGCACGCTTACGACCCTGCTTTTCAAAGTGGAGCCTACAGACCCGGCGGTATTTGCGCTCATCGCGCTGATGATCATCGGCGTCGCGCTGCTCGCCAGTCTCATTCCGGCGCGCAGGGCTGTGAAGGTGAATCCGGTCGTCGCGCTCAGGCAAGAATGAATTCCCCGGACGTGGAGCGATAACGTGAGCTTAGCCCGGCTTTTCAAAGCTTGTCGTTACCCAAATCTTTCGAGATAAGCGATTCTTGCTTTTCGCCCTGAAAGGGCGGTGGATATTAGCCGGCGGTGGAACCGCCGGTAACTGGGCGCCGACCTGCCGCGCCCCGGCAGGGGCGCAGGACGGAACTTCGAATTGCGAAACTTCTTTTCCCCGCGCTCCGATCCCGCGCCCCTGCCGGGGCGCAAAGCAATAACGACGGGCATTCCGGCGGTTCCACCGCCGGCTAATTTCCGCCGCGCCTCCGGCGCGAGTCGCCGCTGACGCGGCTGAGAAAGCATACGCGATCAAGGTTGATATGTGATGACAGCGACTGACAGCACAACAAGGCGCTTCACGAAGCTCTGCCTCTGGCTAATCGCGTTCATCGGCGTGATCGTCCCGCGCCGTTTGCGCGCGGATTGGCGGCAAGAGTGGGAAGCGGAATTGTGTTACCGAGAAACGCTGTTGGCAGACTGGAACAACCTCAACTGGAAAACAAAACTTGATCTGCTGTGGCACAGCCTGGGCGCGTTTGCAGATGCGCTCTGGTTGCAGCCAAGAAGACTGGAGGACGAAATGTTTCAAGACTTGCGTTATGGCGCGCGGATGCTGCTCAAGAGCAAAGGATTCACGGCCGTGGCCGCGCTCACGCTCGCGCTCGGCGTCGGGGCGAACACCGCGCTCTTCAGCGTGATGGATGCGGTGATGCTGAAGACGCTGCCGGTCCGCGATCCCGAACAACTGGTTGTATTACGCTGTCTGGACGGCGCCGGGTGGTACAAAAGTTTCATAGGGTCGAACCCTAGAGACCCCGGGACGGGGCTGAGGACTACGACTTCGATGTCCTATCCGGCCTTCGAGCGATTTCGCTGGTGTTGTTGGTGGGAGCGGGATTGTTCGTTCGCACGATGCGCAACCTCAATCGGATTGACGCGGGCTTCGATCGGGAGAACCTGTTGATCTTCAGTGTGAATCCTCGGTATGAAGCGTCGCGGCGGGCGAGCCTGTATCAGCAGATAACCGAACGCATCGCCGCCCTGCCCGGCTTGCGCGCAGTCAGCTCTTCACAGTACCCGTTGCTGGCTTTCACATATACCGGAGACAACATAACCGTGCCGGGCTACACGCCGCGCGCGGATGAAGACATGGAAGTCCGTACTGTCGAAGTAGCGCCGAACTTCCTGGCCACGATGGGGATTCCGCTGCTGCTGGGACGCGAATTCACGCTGCAGGACACCCAGCAGACGCCAAACGTGGCGGTAGTCAATCAAACACTCGCCGCGCGTTTCTTCCCGAATCAAAACCCCCTTGGCCGGCGCATCATCATGTATAAAAAAGAGATGCAGATCATCGGAGTGGCTCGTGACACCAGATACGGCGGGATCCGCGAGGCAATACCCCCTCTCGTCTATATGCCGTATCTGCAAGACCGGCCCGCGGATGTGATGAGCTTCGTGGCGCGAACCGTGGGCGATCCTATGGCTTCAATGGCCGCAATCCGCCAAGCCGTGCAATCAATCGATCGCGACCTGCCACTGATCAACGTTCGTACGCAGAGCGAGTTGATCGCGCTGAGCTTCACAAGGGAAAAGCTCTTCGCCACTTTGTCGAGCTTCTTCGGGCTGCTGGCGCTCGCGCTGGTCTCGATCGGGCTGTACGGCATGATGTCTTACACCGTCGCGCGGCGAACACACGAGATCGGCATTCGGATGGCGCTCGGCGCGCAAAGCGGCAATGTGCTGCGGATGGTAATGGGCGAATCGCTGCTGCTGGTCTTGTTGGGTTTGGCGATCGGGTTAGCGGGGGCGCTGGCGACGACGCGCCTGATCGCCGGGATGTTGTTCGAATTGACGCCAAATGTGTGACTTGAAGGATCGGATGGCAGTAACTGCCACTGGATGCTTCCAGAACTCCACTGCCATCGGATGCTTCCTTGCGCCTTGAAAATCAGTTTAACTTGTTCATCTTGGACTTCCGTTTTTCCTCCTTTCGCGCGATG
>WNGB01014734.1_pt1 | contig 10410 bp, 8 predicted proteins | sample 5400681 | NCBI WGS metagenome assembly WNGB01 (sample SAMN13153367, study PRJNA577476) | soil metagenome | isolation source: 115 cm soil or saprolite under grassland replicate 2 | place: USA:California | collected 2016-06-15 | reverse complement strand
GAGCGCCTGGTCGGGCCGCAGACGCGGCGGCATGCCGAGCTCCATCCCGAGGCTCGGCTCGACGACCAGCAGCAGCAGCAGCGCGGCCCCTGTTTCCGCCGCAAGTGTCGCCGCGAGCGGCAGCGCCTGCTCGGCCAGCGCCGAGCCGTCGAGCGGAACCAGGATCCGCCTGAGCGCCGGGGCGGCCGCCGGCCCGCCTGCGGCCGCGCGCACCAGCAGCACGGGCGCTGGCGCGGCCTGCACGACCTTGTCGGCGATGCTGCCGAGCGCCCAGCGTGAGAGCCCGCCGTAGCCGTGCGTCGCCATCGCGATCAGCGCGCAGTCGCCACGGGCGGCGTTTTCCACGATCGCCTCGGCGGGTAAATCGACGGCAACCTCCGCCTCGACGTCGACGCCGGCGCGCCGCAGCAGCGCGGCCTGCGCCGCCAGGTAGCGCTCGGCGTGGGTGCGCAGCTGCTTCCACGCCTGCTGCTCGCGGACGTATAGCGGCGGCGGCGGGCCGCCCTTCGCCAGCATCATCTGCTCGCTCGCGAGCAGGTGCTGGTGATCCGCGTAGGAGATCACGCGGATCAGGCGCACGCTGGCGTCCAGCAGCGGCGCGATCAGCTGTGCGTATGGCAGCGCCTGCTCGGCCAGCGCCGATCCGTCGAGCGGAACCAGGATCTTGTCCATATGCTTCTCCTCACGCCTCCGGCCTACCCAAGCCCGCGCACGCGCAGCTGGTCCACGACATCCGTCACCCCGCGCACGTACGCGGCGACGGCCAGCAGGTTGTCGTTGTCGATCAGATCGTCCACCAGGCCGCGAAGGGTGACGACGCCGGCGCGGGTGTCAATCCGGATGCGCGCGGCGTACGCGCTGGTGCTGCTGTCGGCGCGCAGCGCCTCGCGCACGCGCGCGCTGATCTCGTCGTCGTCTGGCAGAAAGCTGCCGTGGTGGCCCTCGTCGTACGGCTCGTCGAGCGCCGAGATCCCCAGGCCGCTGGCGATCTCGGCATTCGCGAAGCTGCCGCTGTGGCCCGGCACCACCGGCGGGTCGATCGGCGGGACGTAGGCGAAGCCCTCCTCGACCGCCTCGATCGGGTCGGCCGTCTCTTCGGCGCGCAGCTCCAGCTCGCTCAGCAGATCGAGCCGCTCGGCGTGGGCCAGAAACACGTCCTCGTCGCCGGGCGGCGGCTCGCCCTCGCCGATCTCGGCCAGCAGCTCGCGCCGCGCGGCTTCGTCGGGCGGCTCGTCCTCGTCGCCGGCCGGCAGATCGCCCTCGTCGATCGCTGTCGGGCTCAGCGCGGCCAGGGTGTCGACGTCGCCGATCTCGATGTAGGCCGCCTGATCCTCGGGCGGCCGATCGCCCGCGAGCTCGCGCAGCTTCCGCTCGATCGGCACGTCGGGAGGATTGAGCGGCGTCACGGTCATACGGTCGCGATAGTTGTTGCTCATGGGCGGGCCTCCCGGATGGCGACTGGCGAGCGGCGCTGCTACGGCCATCCCTGAATTCTATCATACGCCGGCCGCCTGCTTGTTGGGAGAAGAAGCGGCTACGGAGGGAGAACCTCTCTTCACGCGCGGGGCGGCCGCCAGCGTTTCCGGATGGTCCCGCTGCGTGAAGAAAGCATCACGCGCGGCGCGGCGCGGCCGTGCTACACTGATTGTGGACGGCTGGTGGCTGCTGTTTTTGATGCGCCTCGGAGCCGCGGCGGCGTAGGTGGCGGCGAAGACGTCCCACGCAGCGCTTCCCCTGACGGCGACCCCGGCTCCCTCTTTCTGCTGGAGTATGGCGGTCAACGCGCAGCCTGCCCCGTCGCATCGTGCGATCTACCTGAGGAATAGCTATGGCCGATCGGTTTTGCGACCGTACCGAGGCCGGCCGGCGGCTGGCCGCACTGCTCGGCTCCTACGCCGGCCGCCCCGACGTGCTGGTGCTGGCGCTGCCGCGCGGTGGGGTTCCGGTCGCCTTCGAGGTGGCGCGGGCGCTGCATGCGCCGCTGGACGTGCTGGTGGTGCGCAAGCTGGGCGTGCCCGGCCAGGAGGAGCTGGCGCTGGGCGCGATCGCCAGCGGCGGCGTGCTGGTGCTCAACGAGCAGCTGATCCGCCGGCTCAGGCTCACCAGCGGCACGATCGACGCCATCGCCGCCGTCGAGCAGTGCGAGCTGGAGCGCCGCGAGCAGGCCTATCGCGGCGACCTGCCGCCCGCCGACGTCGCCGGCCGCACGGTGATCGTCGTGGACGACGGCCTGGCGACGGGCACCTCGATGCACGCCGCCGTTGTGACACTGCGCGAGCGGCGACCGGCGCGCATCGTCGTCGCCGTTCCGCTGGCGGCGCTTGATGGATGCGCGACCTTTCGGCCGCTCGTCGACGAGATCGTCTGGGTGCTCGCGCCAGACCCGCTCTACGCCGTCGGGATGTGGTACGACGACTTCGCGCCGACAACCGACAAGCAGGTGCGCCGGCTGCTCAGGCAGGCCGCGCAGCTCTGTGTCGAAAAAGGAGGTACCCCGATGTCTACCGAGACGAGCAGCCTGACCACCTTCCTCAAAGACAACGCCGTGGACTTTGAGATCGTTCACCACCGGCGCGACTACACCGCGCAGGAGACCGCCGCCGACACTCGCACGCCCGGGCGGGCGTTCGCGAAGACGGTGATCGTCTGGGTCGACGGCAGCTACGCGATGGTGGTGCTGCCGGCGCATCACCAGATCGATTTTCGCAAGCTGCGCCACGAGCTCGACGCGATGATCGTCCGGCTCGCCAGCGAGGAGGAGTGCCGCGACCTGTGCCCCGAGTGCGAGACCGGCGCGCTGCCGCCCTTCGGCAATCTGTACGAGGTGCCGGTCTATGTCAGCAATGTGCTGAGCGAGGCCGAAAAGATCACGTTCAACGCTGGCTCGCACGCCGACGCCATCCGCATGGACTACCACGACTGGCGCAAGCTGGTGCGGCCGCGCGTGCTCGACCTGTCGAAGCCGGCCTGAGCGCGGGCCGGCACTGGGCGCGCATGCTATTGACGCTGCCTCTATGACCCAGGTCGCAGGTCGCAGGCCGCAGGCTTCGTGCTGCGGTCTGCAACCTGCGACTCGGAACGCGCCGCTGCCGACCCCGCGAGTACGTTGTGGTTTTTTCATCCCCGCGTGAAGAAATCGCAACGCTAGCTACGACGCAACGCGTTATAATAGTGAGGCAGAGGTGATTGGTTCAGGGAAGCGGTCCATGTCCTGGGCAGGGGCGTGGAAGGTTTCCTTTCCAATATCGGTCGAGGAGACAAGTAGGCGTCTCGCAGGGGGAAGCCGAACGACTCCTCGGCCCCTTATTTTTTCTCCACACTTTCCCATTCGCGCGTGACCAAAATCCCTCCTTTCCGGCTGCCACGCGACCTGCCACGCGGCCGGAGGCGACCTCACGGCCGGCACGTGCGCGCCCGCAACCTGATACAATCTGCTTTGATGATCCGGTGGTGGGATGTGGTGGCGGGGGCGTAGCCCTGCCACCACATTCCACCCCACGTGGAATCTTTGGAGGGCTGCGCGATGGAACTGACAACCGTGAGGATCGAGAAGCCGGAGGCGATCAACTTCATCCTGGGTCAGACGCACTTCATCAAGTCGGTCGAGGATCTGCACGAGGCGCTGGTCATGGCCGTGCCGGGCATCCGGTTCGGGCTGGCCTTCTGCGAGGCCTCGGGCGCGTGCCTGGTGCGCTGGAGCGGCACCGACGAGGCGATGCTGGATCTGGCGCGCCGGAACGCGCTGGCGATCGGCGCGGGCCACAGCTTCATCATCTTCCTGGCCGAGGGCTTCTACCCGATCAATGTGCTGAACGCGATCAAGCAGGTGCCGGAGGTCTGCCGGGTCTTCTGCGCCACCGCCAACCCGACCGAGGTGATCGTCGGCGAGACGGCGCAGGGGCGCGGGATCCTCGGCGTGGTCGACGGCAGCAAGCCCGCCGGCGTCGAGGACGAGCAGGGGATCGCATGGCGCAGGGGGTTCCTGCGGCAGATCGGCTACAAGCTCTGAGTCGAGTTCTAAGTTTTGAGTTTTGAGTTTTAAGTTGCGGCCGGGCATGGCCTGCCCGGCCGCCATGGATATGCCCGGCCTACGTCGCTATTGAGGCGGAGGCGCAGAGGACACGGAGTGTTGATCGCTCTTTTCTCCGTGCCCTCTGTGCTCTCTGTGGTTATAGGCGGCCTACGGGTAGATGCCGCGCGTCATGGTGGCCTCGGCGACGCGCTGCACTGCCAGGAGGTAGGCGGCGGTGCGCATGTGAACCTTGTGCTCCTCGGCGATCGCGCGGACCTGCTCGAAGCTGGCGACCATGATCCGCTCGAGCTTCTCGTTGACCTCGCGCTCGGTCCAGAAGAAGTCCTGCAGATCCTGGACCCACTCGAAGTAGCTGACCGTCACGCCGCCGGCGTTGGCCAGGATGTCCGGGAGGACCATGATACCGCGGTCGTAGAGGATGTCGTCGGCCTCCGGCGTGGTCGGGCCGTTGGCGGCCTCGGCCACGATCCGGGCTTTGACGCGGCCGGCGTTGGCGGCGGTAATCTGGTTCTCCAGCGCAGCCGGCACCAGGATATCGCACGGCAGCTCAAGCAGCTCCTGGTTGTCGATCTGGTCGGCCTCGGGGAAGCCGACGACCGTGCCGGTCTCGTGCTTGAAGCGCAAGGCCGCCGCGGGGTCGAGGCCGCCGGGGCTATAGATGCCGCCCCGGCTGTCGCTCACGGCGATCACGTTCGCGCCCAGCTCGTCGAGCAGCTGCGCCGCGATCGCGCCGGCGTTGCCGTAGCCCTGGATGGCCACCTTGGCGCCCTCCAGCGGCATGCCGATCTGCTGCGCGGCCTCGCGGATCACGATCGTCGTGCCGCGCGCGGTCGCCTCGTTGCGCCCGCGCGAGCCGCCGATATTGATCGGCTTGCCGGTGACGACTGCGGGCACGGTGTAGCCGCGGTGCATCGAGAAGGTGTCCATAATCCAGGCCATCACCTGGGGCGTGGTGTTGACGTCCGGCGCGGGGATGTCCTTCTCGGGGCCGAGCAGGATCGAGATCTCGGTGGTGTAGCGGCGAGTGAGCCGCTCCAGCTCGCCGAGCGTCATCTGCTTGGGGTCGCAGACGACGCCGCCTTTCGCGCCGCCATAGGGGATGTTGACCACCGCGCACTTCCAGGTCATCCACATCGCCAGCGCACGCACCTCGTCGAGGTTGGTGTCGGGGTGGTAGCGAATGCCGCCCTTGGTCGGCCCACGCGACGAGTTGTGGTGGACGCGGTAGCCGGTGAAGACTCTGATCGAGCCGTCGTTGAACTTCACAGGAAAGTTTACGGTCAGCTCGCGCTGCGGTACCCGCAGGGTTGCGCGGAGGCCCGCGCTAAGATCCAGCGCATCGGCGGCGATGTCGAACTGGCGCTGAGCAACCGCCCAAGGATTTTCCATTGTCGCCTCCTCATCGAAGCAGAACAAACGTCGTCGTTTTATCCAAAGAAATCGTCGATCGGCGAGACAACACCCCCTTTCCACTTTCTTTCCGGGCCGCGCCTCGTCCCCACACCCCCACCGCCACGGCCGCTCTGCGATCATATGAGATGCGGGCGCGTCGTAGGGGAAAGAGTTGTACACCAGGGGTGAAGGATCGCTCCATCAACGCCGAAATGTTTAGAGAGCTTCTCGCCTGGTAGCCGCTTCTTTTTGCCGGCGCGCCGCTGTCGTCGTATCATGATGTCAGCTGAGTCATAAGGAGGTCGCTATGGTGACGCTCACGAGCCGCCCCTACGCGGGCGCAGCCGATCTCCGTCCGCTGATCGATCTCCTGCTCACCTGCCGCGCGGCCGAGAGCATCGATCCCTGGCCGCCGCTCTACGAGCTGCGACACTATCTACAGCCCGGCGGGCCGCAGCTGGCCGCCGACACACGTCTGTGGGAGGATCGCGCAGGCCAGCTGCGCGCCTGCGCGACGATCTGGGACGGCGAGATCCTGGTGTTCGGCATTCACCCGCAGGCACAGAGCGACGACCTGGCGGCGCAGGTGTTCAGCTGGGGCGTGGCGCGCGCGCGCGAGCTTGGCCACCTGCGCGGCGAGCGCCCCGCGCTGTTCGTGCCGCTGCGCGCCGACGACGCCAGCGGCTGCGCGCTGCTGGAGCGCCAGGGGTTCACGCCGGAAGAGTGGTCGATCCTGCGCCTGCGCCGCCCGCTCGACGCGCCGCTCGCGGATGCGCAGGCACCGGACGGCTTCGTGCTGCGGCCGGTGGCGGGCGAGCGCGAGCTGGCGGCGGCGCTGGCCATGCACCAGGAGGTGTTTGTCAAGGCTGCGGTGACCGCGCGCGATCGGCTGGCGCTGATCCGCGCAGCCGACGACATCACGACTCTGGACATCGTCGCCGTGGCGCCCGACGGCGCGTTCGCGGCATTCTGCCTGTGCTCGGCTGGCCGCGCGGCGGGGCGACCCGGCCGCGGCGAGGGCTGGATCGACCTGCTGGGCACGCGGCCGGCGTTCCGCGGGCGCGGGCTGGGTCGGGCGATTCTGCTGTCCGGCCTCCAGCAGCTCAAGGCCTGCGGCGCGGATGTCGCGCTGCTGGGGACGACGAGCTGGAACGTCGCGGCGCAGTGGCTGTTCGCCTCGGTCGGGTTCCAGATCATGCACCAGGTGCGCTGGTATGCCTGGCAGGAGGATGCGTGGGGCGAGGTTGCCTGATCTTCACGTGTGCAGCCTGGAATCGCCCTTGTATTCGTGCCGCCGGAAGGCTATCGTAGAGCCTGGGGGAGTCCGCAACATCAACACATGATGCCGGTGGGGTTCGAGCGCGCGTGAAAGGAGACCTCACATGGCAACGTATATCATGCTCAGCCGGCTGACCGACAAGGGCGCGGAGACTGTGAAGGAGAACCCCGCCCGGATCACCGCCGTCGATAAGGAGCTGGAGGCGTACGGCGTCACGGTGAAGGCGCAGTACGCCGTGCTCGGGCCGTACGATTTCGTCAATATCGTCGAGGCGCCCGACAACATGGCCGTCGCGCGGGTTGCCGCCATGATGGCATCGCGCGGGGCCGTCCGCATTCAGACGCTGGCGGCGATCCCGATCGAGGAGTTTATCGCCGGGTTCAAGTAACCGTCGACGCATGGTAACGCTCCACTCGGACGCCGTAGCTGCTCGTAGGTGAAAGGCGTAACGCGCCGCGGCTCTGACCTCACGCGCGGCTCCCCCTTCCGCAACGCCCCAGCCGCACCGGCAGGCGATCGCGCTCCCGCGCGCCGGCTCATCCCTCGCGCGGCCTCTGGCCGCGGTCGATGCGATCGCGGCCGCGAAGGAGAAAGCTATGTCTACCTCGGAAGCAACCCGCTCCAGCCTCGACGCAAAGGTGCGGGATTTTCTGGCCCAGAAGCGAATCGCCGTCGCCGGTGTCTCGCGCACGCGCGAGGATGCGGCCAACGCGATCTACCGCAAGCTCAAGGGCGCGGGCTACCAGGTGTTCCCCGTGAACCCCAACGCCGAGACCTTCGACGGCGACCGCTGCTACCCCGACCTCGCCTCGATCGCCGGCGGCGTCGACGGGGTGGTGATCGTCACGCGGCCACAGCTGGCAGAGCCGATCGTGCGCCAGTGCCTGGCCGCCGGCGTCACGCGCGTGTGGATGCACCAGTCGCTGGCGCGGGCGGGCACCAGCGTTTCGGCCGAGGCGGTCGAGCTCTGCCGCGCGAGCGGCATCTCGGTGATCGCCGGGGCCTGCCCGATGATGTTCTGCGCGCCGGTGGACTTCGGGCACAAGTGCATGCGCTGGGTGCTGGGGATCACGGGCGGGCTGCCGAACTGAGCGCGATCAGCCGCCCGGTCCCGACCTGCTCCAGCTCGCGCACCACGCGCCCGTCGCCGAGGATGAAGGCCTGCACCGCCGCGTGCGGCAGGGACAGCGCCACCAGTGGCGTCAGCGCGACGACGCTGGCGAGCGGCGGGGTGCCGCGCAGCAGCTCCAGCTCGCCGAAGAACTCCTCCTCGCCGAGCCGGGCGATCGGGCGCACCTTGCCTGGCTCACCGCCCTGCGGCCGGCCGCGCACGAGCACGGCGGCGCGGCCCTGCTTGATGATGTAGAACACGCCTGATGGCACGCCCTGCCGCACGATCACCGCGCGCGCCGGGAACTGCTTCGGCTGGGCGACGTGCGCCAGGCCGCGCAGCGTGTTGCGCGGCAGGGCGGCGAACAGCGGCACCCGCTCCAGCAGCCGCAGCGTTGCCGCCGCGTCCATTCCAGTACCCGTCGACGCTGGCTGCCGGGCGATCGCCTGGAACGCCACGGCGGGGATGAACAGCAGGCTCGACGCGATCGCCGCGCGGTGATCGGACTCGCTCGGCGTGCCGGACAGCAGCTCGGCCGCGCCGAACGCGTCGCCGCGATGCAGCTCGGCAACCACTCGGCCGTCGCGCAGCACGACGATCTCGCCGGCCTCGACCACCCACACGCCTGGCGCGTCGTCGCCGGCGCGCAGCAGATCGGCGCCGGCCGCCACATTCTGCTCGGCGATCGCGTGCGCCAGAGCCGCCAGGTCGTCGTCGTCGCAGCCGAGGAACTGGTCGACCTGGCGCAGCCGCCGCAGGCGCGCCTCGCGCACGTCGCCGAACGCGTCGGAGAGCGCGCGCGCCCACGGCGTGTCGGGGAAGCAGTGGCGGCCGGCGGTCTCGCGCTCGGGCCAGGGTAGCGCGTCGTAGGCAGCCTGGATGGCGCGGCGCGCGAAGGTCGCCCCGGCGATCTCCTCGACCGTTGCGACTGCGTAGCGCAGCACCTCGGCGTAGCGCGCCCCCTGCCGGTCGAGCGGCAGCGCCTGGACCGCCGGGCTGATCCGCGCGGCCTCGCGGTCGAGCGTGACCTCCCAGTTTGCGGTGGCGGCCAGCACGTCCATGCGGTCGTCGAGCGCGCGGGCGCGGCGGGCGCCGTAGACCGCCCGCAGCAGCCGGTAGCATCCGGCGTAGCAGAGCTGGAACCCGCGCACGAGCCGCTGCTCCTCGCCGATGCTGGGCTCGTGCGGCCACGCCAGCTCATCCGGCGCGATCTGCCGCAGCGTCGCCAGGTGGACTAGCCAGGCCGTGGCCCACAGGCCCGCCGCCAGCGTGTCGAGGACGAGCGCGCGCCCGCCCAGGTCGGCCACGTAGGCGGCGGTCTGCGCCAGCGTGGCGAGCCACAGCAGCGCCCACGACCAGGCAAGCCGCGAGCCGGCCAGGTCGAACAGGTGGGGCAGCAGCAGCGCCAGCGCCAGCGCGCCGAAGTAGGCCGGCGCGGCGGCCGCGACCTGCGCCAGCCGCGAGCCGAGCGCGGGAGCGCCCAGCAGCGCCGCCGCGCCCGCGCCGAACGCGAGCATCAGCAGCAGCGCTGTGGCGACCAGCTCCGGCGCGGTCGCCAGCCGCAAATCCACGTCGAGCAGCGCCGCGAACCCGGCCAGCAGCAGGAATACCAGCGCCAGACTGTCGGCGGGCATCCAGATCGCCGGCGCCAGCCCGGCCGCCCGCGCGACCGCCGCGAGCGCGGCCAGGCCGATCGTGACCAGCATCGCGCTCAGCGCCGGGGCGACCGCCGCGCGCCGGTAGTCGGGCCGCACCGCCAGCAGCGCGATCAGCGCGGCAACCCACAGCGCGAGTGGCAACGCCAGCGCGATCAGCCGGTAGAGCGGGCCGGCCTCAATCGCGCGGCTCGCCAGCCAGGCGCTCGCCAGCGCCAGGGCGACCCCGGCCGCGGCTAGCAGCGCCGGCCGGCGGCCGTAGCCACGACGGAGCACCCAGGCCAGCGCCGTGCGCCCCAGCCCCAGCCCGGCGAAGAACAGGCCGGCCAGCACCGGCAGGACCACCAGCAGCGCCAGCGCGGCGGCCACCACCCGCTGCAGCGGCCCACCGGCCGCCCAGAGATCGGCGATCGTCGTCAGCAACGTGCGCCGCCAGAACTGGACGGCGAAGCCGATCGCCACGAGCGAGTAGACCAGCGTGAGTGCGCCGTAGCCGGTGAAGATGCGCTCCTCGCGCGACCACCGACCACCGACCACCGACCACGGAAGATTGAGGATGGAGGATAGAAGATGGAGGATGCGGGGTTTGCGTGTGGGCATCGCCAGCTTCCATCTTCCACCTTCGATCTTCATCGTCAGCTTGTTTGTCGGTCGTCGGTCGTCGGTCGTCAGTCGTCGGTCGTCAGTCGTCGGTCGTCAGTCGTCGGGCCAGTGGCCACCTTGCGCCAGAGCGGCCCGCGCACAAACGCCAGCGCGCGGCGGCGCAGGTCGGGCAAGCGCAGCCAGTCGACCAGGATGAAGTAGCCGTCCAGCTCCAGAAGCGGGTTGGCGTTGAACAGCGTCGCGATATAGCAGGTCAGCGCCAGCTTGTACGCGACTGAGCCGAGCGGCCCCTCGTCGGGGCGCAGCAGCACCAGCAGCGCCGCCAGCCCGCCGACGA
>WNGB01034605.1_pt1 | contig 10414 bp, 8 predicted proteins | sample 5400681 | NCBI WGS metagenome assembly WNGB01 (sample SAMN13153367, study PRJNA577476) | soil metagenome | isolation source: 115 cm soil or saprolite under grassland replicate 2 | place: USA:California | collected 2016-06-15 | reverse complement strand
TGCGCGACCACGTTGCCGAGGCCTCGGCATGGGCGCCACGGAACCAGGCGAGCCAGCCCAGCCGCCAGAGCGCCGCGCCCGCCTCCGCCTCGTCCGGGTACCCGCTGGCGAGCCTCTGGTACACGACCTGGGCCTCCGGTACCCTGGAGGCCTCCTCGAGAAGTCGGCCCCTCTGGAGCAGCGCCTCGGCCGCTTCCTGGCTCTTGGGGTACTCCCGCGCCAGCTTGTCGAGCGTGGCCAGGGCCTGATCCCGACTCTGACGCTTCTGAAGCCGGGCCAGCTCGAGGAGCCAGGGCCGGCGTCGCTCGGGCGGGAGCGAGGACAGCGCGCGGGTGACGGTCGCCTTGGCGGCGTCATGCCGCCCGGCTCGCCGCGAGACCTCCAGCACGATCCTGAGGGCACGTCCTCGCAGATCGGCCGCGAGTTTCTCGGACAGGAGGGCCTCGGCCTCGTTCTGCGCCGGCTCGCCGAGCCCGGCGGTCAGTAGCCGTTCGGCGCGCTCCACTCGTTCCCGGGTCGCGGGTGGCGGGCCGGCGAGGCCACGATCGGCCAGCATCCGGATCTGCCGGGCGGCGTTCTCCGCCTCGGGCGCGGCGGGCGTGAGGATCCAGAGGTCATTGAGCACGCGCGCCGCCTCCGTCGTCCGGCCGGCGCCCAGGAGCACCTGGGCCAGCGCAAGCCGCGCGCGGGCCGCCTCCGGGTGATCGCCGTGGTGAGCGAGGAAGCGACGGAAGAGCGTCGCCGCGCCGGCCTCATCGCCAGCGCTGGACAGTACCATCGCTGCGCGGAGGAGCGCGGAAGGAGGGAGCTGGCTCTCGGGCGTCGTGTCAGCGGCGCGCAGCGCCAGCGGCGGCGCGGCCGCGACATCCCCCGTCCGGAGCAGGCTCTCGGCCTGGAACAGCAGCGCGTATTCCGAGAGCGGCGTGGAGGCCCAGCTCCGATCTCCGAACTCGTTCGCCGCCGTGCTCCAGTCACCCGATTTGAAGGCGTCGAGGGCTGCCACGAAGCGCCCACGGGCCTCGGCAGACAGCCCTGCCAGCGGCGCGGCCGGCGGCGCCGGCGCCTCGGCCGACGTCGCCATCACGCTCGGTCCCAGGCACCAGGCGAGACCGAGGAGCGCAATCAGCCTTCGCATGGGCCTCAGTCTAGCAAAGCGCCGGAGGCCGGGCAGCCCCGCCGGTGTCGCTGACGAGCAGGCCGCTCGAGAAGGTCCAGAGGCGAGTCGGCGCCCGACGGCCGTACGCGAGGCGTACTCTCCGTGCGTTGGGCGGGCGGCCAAGGGCGCCGCACCTCCGTAGATAGGCCTTCTTCACCGGCCTGCGCGGTTTCATTTACGGGTCACGCGCCACACGTGCACGATGCGATGGAGTGCGGTGAGATTGGTCAGGAGCGCCAGCACAATGACGGCCGGCGTGAGCAGGTGCAAGACACCGCCCCCGATGAGCACGATCATCCGCTCCGGCCGCTCCATGAGGCCGATCTCGCACTTCAGGCCGATGGACTGGGCGCGCGCCCTGGTGTAGCTCACCATGATGGTGCCCACCAGGGTCGCCATCGTGAAGAAGACGCCGGCCGGGTCGTCCTTGCGCTCATAGAACAGCACGATGCCGAGCAGCACCACCAGGTCGGAGTAGCGATCGACGACCGAGTCGAGGAACGCCCCGAAGGCGCTCTCGCTCCCGGCCAGCCGCGCGAGGCTCCCGTCGAAGAAGTCGAAGAGGCCGGCGACCGCCAGCAAGGCCGCCGCCAGCCTGAGCCGGCCCTGGAAGAAAGCCTGGGCGGCGACCAAGCTCACCCCCAGGCCCAGCACCGTGAGCTGGTTGGGGCGAACGTGGGCCCGGAGGAGCAGGCGCGCGACCGGATCGGCCACCCCGTGAAGGGACTCCTTGTAGTGGCTCAGCATCCTCGTCCCGGTCCCACTCACCCCCCCGATCTTTCGCCGCGTCCCATGGGCCCGACAAGTCTCCGTTCGATCATCGGCTCCGCCGGCACAGCCTTTGGCTTACAGCGGCAACCGCAGCGCCTCTTCCAGCGCCTCCCGCAGGCGGCTCATGGCCGCGGCCTCCTCGATCCGCCGGCCCCGGCGGTCGGTGACATAGAAGGTGTCGTAGGCCTGATCGATCTCGGTGGCGATGCGGGCGCTGCCGATGTCGAGCCCTAGCGCCGAGAGCGTGCGCGTGATGGCGTAGAGCAGCCCGACGCGGTCCCCGCACTTCACCTCGACGACGGTATGGCTGTCGGACAGCCGGTTGTCGACGGAGATCTTGGGCGGCCCCACGACCGCCTCGCCCGGCGCGCGGCCGGTCCGGCGCTTGGCGAGCAGCGCGTCCACGGTCTCCTCCCCGACGATGACCTTTCGGAGCGCGTCCACCGTGCGCCGCCATCGCGCCTCCTCCGTGACCGGCTCGCCCAGGGGATCGTTGACCTGGAAGGTGTCGATCGCGATGCCGTCGGCGCGGGTGTGGATCTGGGCGGAGAGGATGTTGATGCCGTGGGCGGCCAGCGTCCCCGCGATCAGCGAGAAGAGCCCCGGCACGTCCCGCGCCGCGATCACGAGCTCCGAGGAGTCCAGGTCCGGGTGGTGGAACAGCTCCGTGGCGACCGCGTCCTCCTCCAGGCGTTCCACGAGGCGCAGGTGGCAGGCGATGCGCTGGGGCGACGTGGTGGCGAGGTAGCGGTCGGAGAGCATGGCCAGATGCGCCGTCACCACGCGGCGCGACCCCTCGCTGCGCATGGCCTCCCAGACGCGCGCCGTCACGGCCTCACGGCTCGGCGGCTCGACCTGGCCGCCGGTGAGCCGGACGAGCGTGCGGCTGTAGAGCTCGCCGAGGATCTGGGCCTGCCAGCCCGTCATCACGCCGGGGCCCACGGCGCGCATGTCGGCGGAGGTGAGGAGGTAGAGCATGCGGAGACGCTCGGGCGTGCGGCAGACCTCGGCCAGCGCCTCGACGGTCTTGGGGTCGTCGATGTCCCGCCGCTGGGCCGTGTGCGACATGGTCAGGTGATGCGCGACCAGGAAGACGACCTTGTCGGCGTCGTCGGCCGGCAATGCCAGTCGCGCGGTCAGCGCCTCGATGAGCGGGATGCCCTTGGCGACGTGGCCGTGGCCCCTCCCCTTGCCGATGTCGTGCAGCAGCATGCCCAGCATGAGCAGGTCGGGCCGCTCCACGTCGTTCACGACCCGGGCGATCCCCTCCTCGTCGGACTGACCCGGGGCGAGGGCCTCCAGGTGCTCCAGGGCCAGGAGGGAGTGCTGATCCGCGGTGAACTTGTGGTAGACGTCGTACTGCACGAGACAGGTGAGCGCCCCCCACTCGGGGAGATAACGCCCGAGGAACCCCAGCTCGTGCATCTCCCGGCAGGTGGTCGCGACCCGTCCCCAGCTCCGGCAGATGGAGAGAAACAGGTCGCGGACGTCGGGGGAGCGCTGGAAGCGCTCGTCCACCAGGTCGAGCGCGTCCTCGACCGCGCGCTCGACGTCAACGCCCAGCTCGAAACCCAGCCGGTGGCAGTGCCAGAACACCTTCATGAGCCGGGTCGGGTCCTCGCGGAAGGCCCGCCCGTCGGGATGCGCGAGATGGATCTTCTCGTCGATCACGATGAGGCCGTCGGCCAGCGCCTCCTGGCGGAGCCGCCGCTGCACGGCGCCACGATGGGCCAGCGTCTCCCGGCAGCGCGCGATGAGCCGGCGGGACACACGGTGGATCACCCGCGCGTGGAGGTAGTAGTCGCGCATGAACTTCTCCACCGCGAGCGAGACCTCGTCCGCCGCGTAGCCGAAGTTCTTGGCGATCTGGGGCTGGACGTCCCGCGAGAGCACGTCGTTGCGATGGCCCGAGAGGAAGTGCAGCTCGTTCCGCACCCGCCACAGGAAGGTGAGGGCCTCGTCGGTCGTCTTCTGCTCACGGTCGGTGATGAGTCGCTTGTCCCGGAGCTCCCGGAGCGTCCTCGTGCCGAACTTGGTCGAGGCGAGCCACATCGCCTCGTGGATGTCGCGGAGTCCGCCCGCCGACTCCTTCACGTTGGGCTCCCCGATGTACGGCGAGCCGCCGAACTTGCGGTAGCGCTGGTCCCGCTCGGCCAGCGTCGTCTCCAGGAACTGGGCGAAGTCCTTCTGGTAGACGTTCTCGGCCAGCACCTTGCGGAAGCGGTTGAAGAGCCGGCGGTCGCCCACGAGGAAGCGCGCCTGCTGCATGGAGGTGCGGCTCGGGAAGTCGGTGCGCGCCATGGCGAGGCAGTCCGGCAGGCTCCGCACCGCGTGGCCCACCTGCAGTCCCAGGTCCCAGAGCGCGTAGAGGAGCCCCTGGGTCACCCGCTGCACGTACGGGCCCATCTCCCCGTCGTAGATCACCATGAGGTCGAGGTCGGAGAGCGGGTGCAGCTCGCCGCGCCCGTAGCCCCCGAGGGCGACCAGCACCAGCGGCGCGGGGGCGGCTCCCTCGCGCTTGGCGTCCTCGGCGGCAAGCCGGAACAGCGTCGCGAGGAAGCCGTCCATGAATGCCGCGTAGGCCTGAACGGACTGCTGACCCGAGGCGCCGCCGAGATGGGCGGCGCGGAGGAAATCGACGTTGGACGTCAGGTGCTGGCGGAGCAGCTCGAGCCGCAGTCGCCGGCGACGATCAGCTCGCTCGGCCGGAGCGCCGTCGAATCCGCGCTCGGCCTGGGCCTCGACGCGCCGGAGCTGGCGAAAGAGTTCCGTCGACATGGCGAAACGTTAGCGCGCAGCGTCGATATTGTCAAACTTGGCGCGAACTTGTGGCGCGACGCCGCGGACGGGTACAATGGGCGCCTATGCGGATGCTCTGGCGACCGATCGTGGACAAGGTGGCGCCGTACGATGCGGGCAAGCCGATCGAGGAGGATCTCCGCACCGGGGCCGTCATCCGGTTGTCGGCCAACGAGAGCCCGCTCGGTCCGTCGCCGAGCGCGATCGAGGCGATCCGGCGAGAGGCCGCGCGCGTGCACCTCTATCCCGACGGCGGCTCCACCGAGCTTCGCGAGGCGCTCGCCCGGCGGCTCGGCGTGGGAGCGGACTGGCTCGTCGTCGGCAATGGGGCGGACGAGCTGCTGGGACTCCTGGGCCGCGCGGCGTACGAGCCAGGCGACGACGTCGTGATCCCCCAGCCGGCGTTCGAGCCCTACGCCACGGAGGCCATCCTCGCCGGCGCCAACGTCGTGGCGAGCCCGCTCGACGGCTACGAGACCGACCTGGATGACATGCGCCGACGCGTCACGGCCCGGACCAAGGCCCTGATCATCTGCACGCCGCACAACCCGGCGTCCACCATCGTCCCGGGTCGGCGCCTCGAGGCGTTCCTCGGCGCCCTGGGCAACGATCCGCCCCTCTGCGTCGTCGACGAGGCCTACCGCGACTTCTGCGACGATCCCGACACGGTCGACGGGGTGGACCTCGTCCGCCGTCACCCGACGGCGATCGCGCTCAGGACGTTCTCCAAGATCGCCGGGCTCGCGGGTCTGCGGATCGGTTATGTGATCGCCCGCCCCGAATGCATCGACGTGCTCAATCGGGTGCGCGCGCCGTACAACGTCAACCGCCTCGCCCAGGTGGCGGCGCTGGCCGCGCTCGAGGATGCCGAGCATCTGGAGCGGACGCGCGCCGTCATCCTCGCTGAACGGCCCCGGCTCCGCGCCGCCTTCGCCGAGCGAGGAGCGTCCTCGCCGCCCTCGCAGGCCAACTTCCTCCTGGTGAAGGTGGGCGATCGCGCTGCGGATCGCCATCGGGACGCCCGAGCAGAACGACCGCCTGCTCGCCGCCTGGGACCGCCCGCTGGCCGCCTAGCGCTCACTGTTCGCGAGCCGGATGCAGGGTGAGGCGGGCGCCTGTCGCCGCGGGCGCGCCCCTGCGATGACGCCAGGAACGCAGCGCCGGCAGACGGCGAGCAGGCGGGTCAGCGGGCGTTCCTCGGCTTCGTGGCGGGCTTCGCGTCCTTGGCGCCCGTCTGCCCCGACAGGGCGCGCAGGTCACGCTCGAGCTGAGCGATGCGCTGCTCGGCCCGCGCGGCTTGCGTGCGGAGCGACTCGGCCTCGGCGTAGACCTGCTTGAGCTCCGCCTGGAGCTGCTCGGCGCGCGTGCGGCTGTCTCGCCACTTCGCCCACAGGATCGCCGACAGGACCGCGAGCAGCAGCGCGGCGGCGATCAGCAACCACGGTCGCCGGCGCCGGGACGCGAGCGCCGTGCGGCCGGAGACGGCGCCCGGTTCGACCGCCCGGCTCTCCTCGGGTCTCATGGCAAGAAGACTAGCACCAGCCCCCTCCGCCGCCACCGCCCAAAGTTCGTGGACAGACTGACCCACCGGAAAAAGTTTGCTACAGTAGGGATGTGGAATCGGGACTGCTTCCCCGCTTCTTCGAACGAGTCACGCGGCAGAGCTTCTGCGACCTGGCCCTCGACGATCCCCCGGTGATGCGCTACCTGGCGGACCTCCTGACGCGCTTCGCGCGCACCGAGGCCCTCTACGCGGTCCGCGACTTCCCGATCCGCAGCCTCGACACCGTCGCCGACTCCCTGGCGGCGATCCAGCGGGTCTGGGAGTGGGAGTCGCCGGACTTCAATCCCGAAGCGGAGCGGACGCTGCGCCGGCACATCGGCGATTACACGCTGTTCATGACCGGGGTATTCCGCGAGCACGTCGAGCGTCTGGCCGTGACCGGCTACTACCAGCACGAAGGGCGCCGCGCCTATCGCTTCGTCTCGGAAACCGCGCGGGCCGGGGGCGGGGCGGACGCGCCGCTCTTCAAGCGGCTCTCCGACCGCTTCGAGCAGTACGCGGGCGCGCTCAGCTACGCGCGCAAGGTGCACTTCCGGTCCGAGCAGTGGCCCGCGGGGGCCGGCGACGATCCCTTCTTCCGCGGGCTCCTGACGGAATGAGCTCTCCTTCCGCGCGGGAGGCCGAGGCCGCGTGCCTCCTGTCCCTCGAGGGCGCGCTGGCGGCCAGGGAGCCGCCCGATCTCGTCGGGTACCCGGGCGAAGTGCTGGAGGGCGCGCTCCAGGCTCTCGTGAAGCGTCACGGCGCCGCGGCCGCGCCGCTCCTGCGCGCCATCGCCGATGGGGCGCGCGCCAAGGCCGCCCGCAAGGCGGCCAAGCGCGCCCTCTATCGGCTGGCGCAAGCCGGGGTTGCCCTGCCTCTCTCGGCCGCGTCGCCCATCGGGCCCGTGGTCAGGCGGCGCGCCGAGCAACCCATCCGCGCGTGGCTCTCCGGCATCGACGGCACCGGATCCCGCGCCGTCTGGATCCTCTTCGAGGGCGGACTCGGCGGCCAGCTCCAGCTCTGCTCGCTCATCCTGAACGACGAGGCCGGCGTCCTCGAGGCGGCCGGCGGCTCGATCACGCGAAAGCGCCTCGAGGCCGAGCTGCGTCACCTGCGGGAGCACCAGAAGCTGCCGTGGGTCGAGACCGATCCGGCGCGCGCGAGCGCCCTCGTGGGCGAAGCGCTCGCTCTCCATGCGCGGATGGGCAGCGAGCCGCCGCCGGAGTTCTCGCGCTGGCGCCGCTTCTTCGCCGTGCCACCTGCCCGGCCGGCCGACGATGAGGCGCCAGCGGGCGAGGTGGATTCTCATCTGCTCGAACGATCCGCCGAGCTGCTCGAGCTGCCGGAGCTCGCGGGGTGGTTCGTGGATCCCGGGCAGCTCCATGAGGACGCGCTCGCGCTGCTCCAGGCTCGTGAGAGCCGCCTCGTCGTGTCCGATCAGATCAAGGGCGAGCGCGAGGCCGCCATCGTCGATGCGGTGATCGACAAGCAGTTCACGGGCGAGGCCCGCCGGCGGTGGGCGAGACGCCTCGCGGAGATGGCCCTCATCTTCCGGTCCACCGGTCGCGAGGAGGCGGCCCGGCTGGCCGGCGGCGCCGAGGCGGCGCTCGCGGACCACAGCCGGGCCGCGCGACATATTCCGTTCGTCAGAGCGCTGGCCATGCGCGGGCTCGAGGTCGGGGCGGAGGTGGCGCTCGGCCGCGTCAAGCTCGCCGAGGTCAGCCGGGCCCCGACGCGGACATGATTGCTGGAGTGCGCGTCGGCCACTCCACCGATCGCGCCGGGCTCACCGGCGTCACCGTGGTGCTGCCCGACCATCCAGCGGTGGGGGGCGTCGAGGTCCGCGGCCGGGCAGCCGGTGTCCACGGGCTCGAGTTCCTCCATCCGCGTCACCTGGCTCGCACCGTGGACGGCGTCGTCCTCGCCGGAGGCAGCGCCTTCGGCCTGGAATCCATCTGGGGCGTGATGCAGTGGCTCGAGGAGCACGGGGTGGGATTCAAGACCCGCCAGACCGTGGTGCCGCACGTGGCCGGCGCGATCCTCTACGACCTGGGAGTGGGCGACCCGCGGGCCCGGCCGGATCGCGCGATGGGCTACGCCGCCGCGGCGGCCGCCCGCCACGGCCCGGTCGCCCAGGGGAACGTGGGCGCGGGCACCGGCGCCACCGTCGGCAAGCTCCATGGCACGACACGCGCCATGCGAGGCGGACTGGGCTGCGCCGCCGCCGACCTCGACGACGTGAAGCTCGGCGCCATCGTCGCGGTCAATGCCGTGGGCGACGTCCGCGACCCGACCAGCGGCCGCTTGATCGCCGGCACCCGCGATGCGCCCGACGGCCGCCGCCTCATCGACACCGCTGCCGCCCTCGCCGCGGGGACGCCCCCACCGAGCTTCCAGCCCGTGAACACCACCATCGGCGTCATCGCGACCTCGGCGGCGCTCAGCAAGAGCGAGGCCTCGCGGCTCGCGCGGCTCGCCATGCACGGCTTTGCCCTTGCGCTCTCACCGCCCGATCTCGACACCGACGGCGACACGCTCTTCTGCCTCTCGGTGGGCGCGACGCGAGCCGATCTCGCCGCGCTCGGCCGCGCGGCGGCCGAGGTGGTCGCTCGAGCCATCGTGAGCGCCGTGACCGAAGCCACGCCCCTGCCCGGTCTCCCCGCCGCCCGCGACCTGTGATCCCCAGCGCGTAAGGAAAAGGGGAACGATCACTGACTGTCGGGCTCGTCGCCGACGGTGGGCCGGAGGGCGTCGCGCGCGCCGGCCAGCCGGTCGGACGCCGCCCGGACCTCGGCGAGGCGCGTCGCGCGGTAGGTGAAGCGCGGATCCGTCGTGTAGCCGGCCCAGCTCGCCATGTAGTCCTTCTTCGACAGCCCGGCGGCGAACTCCGACATCCTCGTCGGGTTGGCGAAGTCGGCCATGATCCCGACCTCCCGCCACGTCTCGGGCCGTCGATCGTCCATGAAGGCCTTCAGCGCGGTGGGGTGCGGCCCGTGCGGCAGCCCCACCGGATGAAGCGTCACCATCCCCTCCTGGATCACGCCGCCCCGGCTGAAGAACTCCCCGGAGTGATAGCCGAGGGTCTCGAGGTAGTCGAGGTTGCGATGGAAGAACGGCAGCCACATGCCCTCCCTCTCGACCGAGCGCACGGTGAAGACGCAGAGGTAACAGCCCGGCAGCTTGAAGACGGTGTGCCCCGACGGCGGGACATGCGAGCGATCCGCCACGAGCGGGCGCACGTCCTCCACGGCGAAGCGGTAGGGCAGGTAATCGCCGCGCCAGCCCACCACGTCGAAGGGGTGGGTCGGGTGGACCCGCCGCGTGTACACCTGGCCGACCTTGGAGACCACCTCGAAGCGGCCCGCCTCGTTGCGCGGGTCGAGCGAGCGCGGGAACTTGTGGTCGCTCCGACTGTGGGGGATGAACTGGCCGGTCGTGGCGGCCTCGGACTTCTCGGGGTCCCCCGCGAAGCTCTCGTACATCCAGTAGTAGTGCCGGCCCGGGCCGAGCTCGAAGCGGTGCATCGTCCCCTTGGGCAGGATGAGGAAGTCGCCCTTGCGGTACTCGATGGGGCCGAACATCGTCTCCAGGATCCCCCGCCCCTCGTGGATGAAGTAGAGGAGGGTGGCCGAGTGATGCTCGAAGAAGTAGTCCATCCGGGCCGCCGGCGCGGTGACGTTCATGGAGACGCTGTCATTGGCCACCAGCCGCGCCATCCCGCGATAGACGTCCCGCTCCTCGACGGGCGCCATCACGGCGAGGGCGTGATGGGTCCCGCCGATCGGGACGAGGGGCGATTCCCAGTGGGGGGCGAAGGCGCGGCCGTCGAGCACGCGCGCCTCCTCGGGCAACCAGTTGTTGGGTGGATAGAGATGGTAGGTGTGGGTGACCTTGCCCGCGAAGCCGCCCCGCCCGTGCTCCTGCTCGTACAGCTCGCGCAGCAAGGGACCGGCGTGAGGAGCCCGGGGAACGATCCCGACCTCCGGAAGACCGCTCATGTACTCGAACTTGTCCACGGCGTTTCTCCTTTGACTACCGACAGGCAACCGGATAGGAGGCGAAGCCCCGGAAGCGGGCGCGGCCGCCACGGACGAACGGTCCCGCGCGTTCCAGTCTGGGAAAGCGCGCGACGAGCCGGCCGATCG
>WNGB01014723.1_pt1 | contig 10414 bp, 10 predicted proteins | sample 5400681 | NCBI WGS metagenome assembly WNGB01 (sample SAMN13153367, study PRJNA577476) | soil metagenome | isolation source: 115 cm soil or saprolite under grassland replicate 2 | place: USA:California | collected 2016-06-15 | reverse complement strand
GGAGACCCTGGCGGTCGCGGTGGTGGTGGGGGAGAAGTCGGCGGCCGAGCGCTTCGCCGGCGCCGACCGCACCTACACCTGCGAAGGGCTGATGCGCGACGGCAAGGCCCTGCAGATGGGCACCAGCCACAACCTGGGGTACAACTTCGCCCGCTCGTTCGACATCCAGTACCTGGACGCCGAGGGCCAGCGCCGGTACGTGGCCACCACCTCGTGGGGCTCGTCGACCCGCATGCTCGGCGCGGTGATCATGGCCCACGGCGACGACCACGGCCTCAGGCTCCCGCCGGCGATCGCACCGCACCAGGTGGTGCTCGTGCCGCTCGCCGAGGGGGAGGTCGCCCGGGCGGCCGACAAGGTCGCGGCGGAGCTTGCCACCGACGGCGTCCGCGCCCACACCGACACCCGCTTCCACCTGTCCTTCGGGCGGCGCTCGATCGACTGGGAGCTGCGCGGCGCGCCGGTCCGCATCGAGGTCGGCGCGCGCGAGCTGGCGCGCGGCGAGGCCACCCTGGTCCGCCGCGACACCAGGGAGAAGCTGCCGGTGCCCCTCGACGGCGCCGCCCGCGCCGCCAGGGACCTGCTCGACGAGCTGCAGCGCAACCTGCACGCCGACTCGCTCGCCTTCCGCGACGAGCACACCCACACGGTCACCGACCTGGAGGAGTTCCGCGCCCGCATCGGCGACGGCGGCTTCTTCCGGATGGCGTGGTGCGGCGAGGCCGCCTGCGAGGAGGCGCTCGGCGAGGGCAGCGGCGCCTCGATCCGGGCGATCACCGCCGAGGACCCACCGGCGGCCACCTGCGTGGTCAACGGCGCCCCGGCGACCCACGACGTCCTGGTCGCCAGGGCGTACTGAGGTCAGTCGCCCTGGTCGCGGGCGAACACCAGCATGCCGTTCGCCGGCATGGTGATGCCCGCCGACTGGGCCATGGTGTGCATCGGTCCGCCGTCGGCACTGATGCCGCCGGGGTTGCCCTGGACCCAGGGGTTGGCGAAGTGGTCGTACAGGTCGCTGTTGAAGACCTCGTGCCAGTGACCCGGCAGCGGGAAGCCGAGCCGGTAGCCGTGGTCGTAGAAGGTCTTCTCGCGCAGGCTGACGACCACCACGACGTCGCGACCCACTCCTGGCAGCCAGCGGTGGAAGGCCAGCACCCGGTTGGCGTCGTCGACCTGGTACACGTTGACCGGATCGGACCGCAGCGCCGGATGGCGGCGCCGCAACCAGATCAGGTCGCGGCAGAACCGGTGGAAGTCGTTCGCATGCCGGTCTCCACCCTCCAGCTCGGCCCAGCGGATCAGCAGCGCGATCCGGTTCGGGTCGTCGGACCACCATCGGTCGGCCAGGAGCTCCTGCCCCATGAACAGCATGGGCACACCGGGAGCGGTGAGCAGCAGCGCCGTGGCCACTCGGGCCCGGCTCCGCGCGTACCACGACCGGGGCTGGTCCCAATGGGCCAGCTGGGCGATCCGCGGCCGGCGATGGCCGCCGCCGTCGGCGTCGAGCACCAGGTCGTGGTTCTCGATGCAGTTGTAGGCCTGCCAGGCGAGTGCCACGTTCGGCGGGCGCTCCAGCCCAGGACGCAGCCGGCCCAGGTGCACGCTGGCGTCCTCACCGCCCGCGGCCTCGCCGAGCACGGCGCGGACCGCCTCGCGGAGCAGGTCGGAGTACCCCAGGTGGAACCCCATCCCGCCCGGGGGTGGGGACACGGCGAGCCACCGCTGCACACCCCAGTACTCCGCGATCAGGGCGGCCGTGGGCTGGTGGTATCGCAGCGTGTTGGTCAGGTCCTGGCAGAAGCTCCGACCGCCCGCGTTGTCGTCGATCACGGTCACCTGGTCGAACCGGAACCCGTCGACGTGGAAATCGTCGAGGAACATCCGGGCGTTGCCGATCAGGAATTCGCAGACGTCCGGCTTCTCGAAGTCGAAGACCTTGCCGCCGGCCTCCCTCGCGCGTGAGAAGTAGACGCTGTTCGCCTCGTCCGGGTTCGCCGGCCGGTCGAAGTAGTCGAGGCTCTGGTCGTCGAGGTTTCCGCCGGCGTGGTTGTAGACGACGTCGGGGAGCACGGCGAGCCCGTAGAGGTGGCAGAGGTCGACGAATGCCTTGAGCTGGTTCACCTGACCACGCAGCTGGGCGAGGGTCAGCGGGGCACAGCCCTTCCTGGCCAACAGGCCGTTGACCCGGGCAAGGTAGGCAGGCAGCTCCTCGGGCCCGACGCAGTAGTCCATCTCCGGGGAGAAGATGTCGGTGCCGTTGTAGCCCTGGCTCGACGGGGTGCGGAACTCCACGAACGGCAGCGGCTGCACGGCATTGACGCCGAGATCGGCGAGGTACTCGACACGGTCGAGGACATCGAGGAACTTGGCGACGCGGCGCGGCCTCCGATCCCCGCCCGCACCGTCGCCGGCGTAGAAGACACCGACGTGGAACTGGTACACCACCAGGTCGCTCAGCGCTGGGGCCACGAACGCGTCGTCGTGCCATGGGTACGAGTCCCGGGTCCGGACGATGCAGTCGGTGTCCTGGAAGTCGCCGAGCTCCAGCTCCCGCGCCCACGGGTCCCGCTTCAGTCCCGCCCCTCCCGGGCCCTCGACCCAGTACCGGTACCTCGTGCCGTCCACGACACCGGGAAAGAAGCCGGTCCAGTGGCCGGTGGCCGTGTCCTTGACGAGCTCACTCGACGGTGGCGGCGGCTGCCCGCCGCCGTCGAACGTGACGTAGACATGGACGGCACCGGGTGCCCAGGTCCGGAACGTCGCGCCCTCGCCGGTGAGGTTCGCGCCCATGGGCGTGGAGGCGCTGACGTGGTCTTGCGATGCCGCCATCCTCGCCCTCCTCGGCACGGAGGAGACGGTTCTACGGCAGGTCCCGGTCGATCCGTCGCTCCTCGTAGATCGTGTCGCCCGGCAGAACCCGGCGGCGCCGGTACGGCGCGAAGCTGCTCCAGAACAGTAGCGACATCAGCAGCCCGATGACGCCGGCGACCATGAGGATGATGCCGATGGTGTCGAGGTCAATCCCGGAGGTGCGGACATTCACCGCGAAGGTCAGGATCGCGCCGGCCACCAGCAGGAACAGGCTTGCCCCGATGCTCATCTCGCGTGCCTCCCTGGACGATGCGCTGGGACGCATGGTTGCCGCCCGGCCCTCGCGGGGCGGTGCGGGTCCAGGTATGGGTTGCACGCGAGCACGGGTTGCACGCAAGCAGCTCTGCACCGGTCGAGCCGGGGTGCCCGACCAATACCGGACCAAAGGCGGCATCGTGCCCGACGGGGTCGTGCCGCTGACGTCCGGATGCGAGCGTGTCGGTCGGGGTTGTGAGGTGCGTGCGGTCGGCGCACGCTCCACCACCACGGGCAGGCGGCCCGCGCGGCCGCTCAGCACGCGTTGATCGCCAGGAGCTCCTGGACGCGGTGCACGGCGCCGCCGCTGACGGTCAGCGTGAAGTAGTAGGTGTGGACGGCGCCGTTCACCAGGCGGGCGTCGGTGGCCAGCTTGCTGAGCTGCTGGTTGGTGGGCGCTTCGCAGTCGCCGGGGCGCAGGTCCAGGCGCAGGTCGCGGGCCAGTGGCAGGGTCCGCAGCCGCGGGTTCTGGTTACGGACGTAGGTGTACAGGTACTGGGCGGTGTCGCGGGGCGTGCCGTCGGCGACGGCGGCGTCGACGGCGGCCTGGTCGTGGAAGACCTGGACCAGGTCGACCACCAGCCGGTTGCGGCGGGTGTCGACGGTGCGGACGTAGGCGTCGTAGTGGCCGTTGGCCAGGACCGGCGGCTTGGGCGGGGTCGGCGGCTTGGGGTAAAGGACCGGCGGCTTGGGCGCGGGCGTGACGGGCGGGGCCGCCGCCGGCGTGACGGGCGCTGCGGGTGGGGCGACGGCGGTGGGGCGGGCCGCGCAGCCGGTGACGGCCACGGCGGCGGCGAACAGGACGGCGGTGACGGTGCGGGCTGGTCGCATGGCGACCTCTCTCTCTGCTGATGCGTGACCCTGTGGGTCCAGGGCCTCAGCGTGGCGGGTGCTGGTCACGGCAGCACGCCGGGCGAGCGTCGCGGCAACGCCGAAAAGGACTCGAACCGGCCGCAGTTGTCTATCGGATCGAGCACGCTCCTCTGGGCGTCCTGGGCGTCCTGGGCGTCCTGGGCGTTGGCGCCGGCACGGTGAGCAGCTCGCTGGCGACCTGCGGCTGCCCGGGCTTCGGCGTTTTCGAGCTTGTCGGCGATGTGGACCAGTCGCTACCGGTGGAATCGCTGGTCGCCGGGGCGCCAGGTGACGGTAGGCTAGGGGCCGATCTTCAGGAGACGAACCTGCGAGGGCCCTTTGCGCGCTTCCCTTGACCAGCAGCACGCCTTGCTGGAGCTGCAAGCTCACGACTCGGCGATCGACCGCCTCAAGCACCGGCGCGCCAACCTGCCCGAGATCGCCAAGCTCGCCGAGCTGGACACGGCGCTGGCGGCGATCGACCAGCTCACCGCCGAGCGCCAGGGCTCGCTGGCCACCGTCAAGCGTGAGCAGGCCCGCCTCGAGGACGAGGTCGAGATGGTGACCCGCAAGGCGTCCAGCGAGGAGGCGCGGGCGATGTCGGGGAGGGTCACAAGCCCGAAGGAGCTGACCTCGATCCAGGAGGAGGTGGGCGGGCTCAAGCGGCGCCAGGCGAGCCTGGAGGACGACCTGCTGGAGCGGATGGAGCAGCGGGAGACCCTGGAGCGGGAGCTCGAGGAGCTGGCCACCCGCCGCGCGGCGGTCACCGCCGAGCACGGCGAGGTGGCCCAGGCGCGCGACGGCGCCCTGGTCGAGATCGACCGTGAGCTCGAGGTGGAGCAGGCGGGCAGGAAGGCGGTCGAGGCCGCCATCGAGGAGGGCCTGCGCACCCTCTACGAGCAGCTCCGCAAGCGCCACGACGGGGTCGGGGCGGCGGCGCTGGTGGGCAACACGTGCCAGGGCTGCCGCATGTCCCTCGCCGGCGTGGAGCTGGCCAACCTGCGCAAGCTCCCCGACGACGAGGTCAAGCGCTGCGAGAACTGCCGCCGCATCCTGGTGATCGGGTGAACGCCGGCGGTCCGGGCGCGCCGGCGCCCAACGACGAGCTGCTGGTCTGGACCGACGGCGGCGCCCGCGGCAACCCCGGCCCCGCCGGCATCGGCGCGCTGGTGACCAGGCCCGACGGCACCCACCTGGCCGAGATCGCCGAGGGGATCGGCTGGGCCACCAACAACGTCGCCGAGTACCGCGCGGTGATCGCCGGCCTGAAGCGCGCCCGCGCGCTCGGCGCCAGGCGCGTGCGCCTGCGCGCCGACTCGCTGCTGCTGGTGCAGCAGCTCCGCGGTGTCTGGAAGGTCAAGAACGCCGGCCTGCAGCCCCTCTGGAGCGAGGCGACGCGCCTGGCCCGCGGCTTCGACCGGGTCGTCTTCGAGCACGTCCCGCGCGGCCGCAACCGGGCCGCCGACGCCCTGGCAAACCGGGCCATGGACGCCCAGGGCAAGGTCGACGGACCGCCCAGCCTGCTGTGACCGCCGCGGGGCCCGGCCCGAGCCGGGCGGGTCGACCTCGGCGGCGCCCAGCCTGAGTCGGGAGGGTTCCGCCGCGGCGGCGCTCAGTTCGAGCTGGGCGGGGTCGACCGTGGCGGCTGCTCCACCTCGGGAGCGCCCCAGGCCACCGTGGTCCGCGGCTGGGACGGCGGCCCGCCGCCCTCCGTGCCGCTCGGCCGTGAGCGGCCGTCCACCACGCCCAGCCGGGTCCGTCCCCGGCGGCCCGCGGCCATCCGCCGGGCCAGCAGCGCCGGCAGCCAGCGGCGCACGACCGCCCGCACCGGCGGCAACAGCAGCAGCACCCCGAGCACGTCGGTGAGGAACCCGGGGGTCAGCAGCAGCGCGCCGGCCAGCAGGATCATCGCCCCGTCGGCCACCTCGACGGTCGGCATGCGCCCTTCGACCAGGGCGGCCTGCAGGCGCCGCCAGGCCCCGAGCCCCTCGCGGCGGGCCAGCCATGCACCCGTCACGCTCAGCGCCAGCAGCAGCGCGAAGGTGTTCAGGAAGCCGATGTGCGAGCCGACGGCGATCAGCACGGCCAGCTCGGCGACCGGCACCACCAGGAACGCAAGCGCAAGAACAGGAACCATGCTCGACCTCGACAGCGACTGCCCGGACCCCTGCATCCCAGTATGCCGCACCCGGCCCGGGTACGGGCCGGTCGGCGGTCGTCGGGACGCATCCTGAGCTGGCATACTGGCCGCGCAGAGGGAGCCGGCTGGGCGGCCGCGGTCCCGGGCGACCGGGATCGAGGAAAGTCCGGCCTCCGCAGGGCAGGGTGCTGGCCAACGGCCAGTCGGGGTGACCCGCAGGAAAGTGCCACAGAGAACAGACCGCCACGGCGCCGGAACGGTGCCGGGCAAGGGTGAAACGGTGCGGTAAGAGCGCACCAGCGGCCGGGTGACCGGTCGGCTCGGCAAACCCCACCCGGAGCAAGGTCAAGTAGGGGGCGCACCGGCCGCCACGCGGCCGGAGGAGGCTGGCCCGGTCGAGCCCCCTGGTGGACCGCACGAGGCCGGCGGCAACGCCGGTCCCAGATGGATGGCCGCCACCCTCGCTCGCGAGGGCACAGAAGCCGGCTTACAGGCTGACTCCCTCTGCAACCCCCGGATGTCCCTCACGACATGGGGGACATCCGGGGGAGACGCGTCGTCTGGGATGCTTCGCGCTGAGCGCGGCATTCGGGTAGGCTTCGCCTAGGACCGTCGCCGACACGGCGGTCCCAGGAGGCCACGATGGCAACCGCGCGGTGGCAGCCCAACCGCCAGTTGCGGGCCCGTCGGGAAGCGCTCGGTTGGAGCCGCGGCCGGCTGGCTCACCAGGTCAACCGGTGCATGACCGCTGACGGGCTCGCCGGGACCTGCAGCCACAAGCACATCGAGAAGTGGGAATGCGGCCACCGCCGCCCAAGCGAGCTGTTCCGCGGCTACCTGGCCGCGGCGCTCGGCTGTGGGCTGGCCGACCTCGGCCTGGAGGACGGCCACAACGCCGCGGTGGCCCGCCTGGCCGCCGACTCCCGGCCGGTGGTGCTGCTCCAGGTACCCGAGGCGGCCGTCGACCTGGTCGCGCAGGTGCTGGCGTCGTTCGAGCCGGTCGCAGCGGCTGGCGAACCCGTAACCGGACCAGGAGGTGCCTCCGTGGAGCGCCGTACGTTCACCCTCGGCCTTGGCGCCGCCCTGATGGAGTTCAGCACCTCGCTGCGGCGCTCCAACGTCGGCGAGCGGACGCTGGCCGACCTCGAGGCGAAGACCGCCAGCTACGCCGCGGACTACCCGCTGGTCGCGCCGGGACAGCTCATCGGTCCGGTGCGGCAGAGCTTCGACGTGGTCCGCCGCTGCCTGTCGGAGCGGCAACCCGTCGCTCAGCGGCGGCGGCTGTGCCAGGCCGCCGCCCGGCTCGGGGCCATCGCGGGCCTGACGCTGTTCAACCTCGGCGACACGCAGCAGGCACGCTGGGCGTTCCGAGCGGCGAGCGAGGCGGCCCAGGAAGCCGAGGACGACGTCCTGGCGGCTTGGGTGCTGGCCAGCAACTGCATCATCCCGACCTACAGCGACGACCCTTGGGGCGTGCTCGGCCTGACCCGGCGGGGCCTGGGTCTCGCCGCCGGCAGCAACAGCGCCGTGGTGGCAAAGCTCGCTGCCCTGGAAGCCAAGGCACACGCCAGGCTGGGGAACGAGGCCGCCGCATCCGACGCGCTGCGGCAGGCGACGCGGGCGATGGGCGCCATCCCAGCCGAGGAGCTACGACCGGGAGCGTTCGGGTTTCCGCCCGCCAAGCACCTGTACTACGAGGGCACCAGCTACGTCCGGTTGGGAGCGTCCGACAGGGCACTGGCCGCCTCGACGGAGGCGCTCGCCCTCTACCGGCCGACCCGCGCGTACATGGACACCGCCATCGTCAACATCGACCTGGCCGTGGCCCAGGCGCAGAAGGGTGAGCTGGACCGGGCCTGCGCACTCGTGGCCGGTGTCCTCGACCTCCCCGGCGAGTTGCGCATCCGCCCCATGACCGCCAGGGTCCGAGAGTTCCTCGGCGGCCTCGAGCCCGCGCAGCAGGCCGAGCCGGCAGTGCGCGAGCTGCGAGAACGGCTCGGCCTGCTGCGGTCGAGCGAACGGGGCGCGTCATGAGGGCCCCCGGCGGTCGAGGGCCGTGGCCTGCACAATGGGACTCTGACGATCTCCTCTGAACCGCGGCGGGAGGAGCGCATGCGCGAGTACTACGAGCGGCGGGCGGCCGAGTACGACGAGACGATCCTGGACGGCACCGATGCGGCCACCGCCGCCGCGTTCAACCGGGAGCTGGACGACCTCGGCCGGGTGCTGGCGGCGTTGCCGCCGGCGCGGGTGCTCGACGTGGCCTGTGGGACGGCGCTGTTCACGCGGTACCTCCGCGGCGAGCTGGTGGCGCTGGACCAGAGCGAGGGCATGCTGGGGATCGCCAGGACCCGGGTGCCGGCCGCGCGGCTGGTGCGCGCGGCGGTGCCGTCGCTGCCGTTCGTCGACCTCGCCTTCGACCGGCTCTGCAGCGCCCACTTCTACGGCCACCTGGTCGAGGCGGAGCGGGTGGCGTTCCTCGCCGAGGCCCGCCGGGTAGCGTCCGAGCTGCTGGTGGTCGACGAGGCGGTCCACGCCGGCGCGCAGCCCGACGGGTGGCAGCAGCGCACCCTGCGGGACGGCTCGCAATACACCATCTACAAGCGCCACTTCACCCCGGAGCAGCTCGAGGCGGAGCTGGGTGGCGACGGCGAGGTGCTGTTCGCCGGGCGCTTCTTCGTCGCGGTCCGGTCCCGCCCGGCCGCCGACGGCGGCAGCGCGGCGAAGCTGGCCAGCTTCGGCCACACCGTGGTGGCCGGCGTGTAAGCTGCCGCCCGCCCGAGGCTGTCCACGCCGCCGCGCCAACCCGCCAAGGACCACCATGGACTCCACCCAGCGCGTCCCCACAGCGGTCCGCATCACCGTGCTGCTGCGCCTGCTCAGCGAGGGCTACGAGGACGCCTTCGCGAGCAGGCCGCAGTGGCTGGAGCTCCCCGCCGACGACTTCGACGAGCTGCACCGCACCGTCGGCCCCGACCATGCCGCGCAGCTCGTCGAGGCGGCGGGCCTGCGGAAAGGCAGCGACTACACCGCCGGCGGCACGTCCGGCACGGTCACCCTGACCGACGCCGCCCACAGGGGCGTCCTCGGCCTGCTCGGCCTCGCCGCCCTGCCGCCGGACGTGGTCGTGCGCCAGGGCCCCGACGGCCCCCGCTACGCCGTGCCGGACGACTGGTTCGACACCACAGCGGCATCCGGCCCGAGCTGATCCGCCTCTGCGCGTCCGCGCAGCGCGGTCGCCTGTGGCCGCCGCCCTCCGTTCCCGCGCCTGCGTCCGTCCCGCGCCGAGCCGCGCGGCGAGCCTGCCCGGTCCGGCGGGCTCAGAGGTCGAGCACGAAGGCGAACGAGGCCTGCCTGGCGCCGCCACGGTCGCGCTGCTCGACCTGGAGGTCGGGGCGGAACAGCGAGTCGCTCTGGTTGGCCGGCTCTCCCGGGAAGTAGAGCTGGGTGGTCAGGACCGGCTCGTGCGGCGCCTGGACCTTTACGTGGATGTGGCGGGTGCGGCCGGTGTAGAGGCCGGGCACGATCGTCTCCAGGCGGAAGCGGCCCTTGGCGTCGGTGAACTGGTGGCCGCGCAGGCGGAAGCCCTGGTTGTCGTACTCGCCGCCCGAGTCGGCCTGCCAGAAGTCGAGCAGCGCCCGTTCCACCGGGTGGCAGGAGGCGCCGACCACCACGCCGGCCAGGGTCAGCCTGGTCCCGGCCAGCCCTGGCTCCAGCAGCGAGGCGCGTTGCGGCGAGCTCGGCGTGAAGAACGGCCCCTCGGTCTCGGGCGGGGTCGGGTCGTCGCCGTCGTCGCAGGCCGGGGTGGGGGGAAGCGGTCCGGCGGCGGCCGCGCCCGCCGTGCCCGAGGGGGCCGGGTCCCCGCCGCCGTGGGCCTCGCAGGCGGCGAGCACCAGCGGCACCGGCACGGCCATGCCGAGCTGCAGCAGCCGCCGGCGCGTCAGGCGCGAGGCAGCCTCGGCGGGGTCGTTGGCGCTACCGTCCATCGGATGCCCCGCAGGCAAGGCGACCGCAGGTTCGGCAACGACTCGCGAACGTGGTGCTGGCTTCATCGCTGTCGCCTCCTCGGCCCGGGCCCTACCCGGGAGGTCGCTCCTCGCCCTCCCTCGTCCCTCACCACGGTAACCCAGGATCGCCGCGACGGCGGCCGGGCCGCGATTAGCTTGGATTCTCGAACAGTGAATTGAGCCCTACTTCTTGCCGACGGCGATCTCGAAGCGCAGCCGGCGCTCGTCCCACCAGGGGACCTGGACCTCGGGCAGGTCGGCGGAGCGCAGCACCGGGCTGTAGGTGCGC
>WNGB01048499.1_pt1 | contig 10416 bp, 9 predicted proteins | sample 5400681 | NCBI WGS metagenome assembly WNGB01 (sample SAMN13153367, study PRJNA577476) | soil metagenome | isolation source: 115 cm soil or saprolite under grassland replicate 2 | place: USA:California | collected 2016-06-15 | reverse complement strand
GCGACGCCTGCCTGGCCCGGTTCGCATTGAAGGCGCTAACGTCACGGGCGACGGCTGGACGGTGACGGTCGCCCGAGGGTGGACCGTGCGCTCTGGGCCTCGGGCCGGCGATTACCAGATCATTCGCGACCCGCAGTAGATCAATCGAACACTAGACAGGCGGCTGGCTAACACCGCGCTGCATCCGATAGTGGAAAGCTGAAAATTTCCATCCTCGGAAAGTTTTGGTGTCCGCCTAAGAGTAGTTCGCATGAATGCCAACGACACAGGTGGTGTTAGCGGAACATGGGTGAAGGAGAGCGACAGAACTCCGGACGAGCAGACACGCATATACATCATGGTTGACGATATTTCGGACACTCTCAAGAAGATTGAGGCTGCAGGTGGGCAGGTGCTGACGCCACGAACAGATATTGCCCCAGGTTCAGGCGCATTTGCCGTTTTCGCGGATCCAGCGGGCTCCGAATTCGGACTATACGAGGAGCCGAAGCGCTAGTCGACGGCCGCCTAACCCCACGCTGAAGCCGACGAGCGGCGCGAGCACGTCGAACACGAAGCGTGCCGGCATTCTGTGCCGCGCCGTGTAATGTCCGGTTGGTAGGGTGGCCAAAAACCTTCCCAAAAATAGCTTTCGAAAATACAGCAAAGTCGTTGATTTTCAGCAGGAGAACTGACCTGGCCGGAATCTAGGGTTTTGGCCAGCCCCTATGTCCTATTTTTACATGTTAATGCCGAGTCCCGGATTATGCCGAGTGAGATTTGAAAACCACTGATAGACCAAGGGAAAGTCTACTTTTTCCTCGGCATAATCTGGACGCTTCGGCGACTCCGAAACGAGGCGTTTCCGACTCTCGGCTTTGAATGAGTGTCTGAAATTCCCTGAAAAACTGCGTCGCCATTCTGCCCACCCGCAGCAAGAAGTGGTGGCTCACGGATCAGGGCTGCTCCTTATTATGCCGAGTGCATTACGCTGGAAGGCCTATGAATATTGAGTAAAATGAAATTGCTCGGCATAAAAAGGGACTCGGCATAAACGTGTAAAAATAGGACATAGGGCTGTCGGCTGGGCTAACAAGCGCCGCACTGACGTTCGCCCGATCCCAACGCGACGCGCAATTTCCGCTTTACTCAAGCCCTTCGCAAATAGTCGCCTCACTTCCTTTTCCTTTTTCGCCGCCGTCTGCGGACGCCCGATCTGTCGCCCTTCGGCTTTTGCCTGCGGATCCCGGCTTTTACCCGTTCCCGAATAATCTCCCGCTCGAATTCGGCAAAGACTGAAAGCATTCCCGCCATCGCTCGGCCTGCCGGTGTCGTAAGGTCAAGTGCTTCGTTCAGGGAAATGAAGCCAATGCCAAGCTGCGTCAGTTCTTGCAGCGTAGTGACGAGATCAGCCAGCGATCTGCCCCAGTGGTCGAGTCGCCAGACAATCACCACATCAATTTCTCGCCGCCGCGCCGCTTTGAGTAATGCTTCGCGTTCGGGTCGGTGTTTCGCACCGCTGCCTACTTGGGTTTATCCCTATTTAGACACCCCCACTACTCATAATACGATAAATACATATTGACAAACGATAAATGCCAAATGTAAGATGGAGCCATCAATAATTTTTAAGAACCATTCTCCGTACAGGAAGAACCTTTATGAAACGAAGCTCAACGATATTTCTTCAGATAGTCATCGTGCTCATCGGTATCGGCGCGCTTGCCCTTCTGCTTTGGGAACCTCACCTTGAGGGCAGGAATGCGCACGCCACGCTCTTTGAGATTTACTTCAAAGATCCATTCTTGGCGTATGCCTACACGGCGTCTATTGCCTTTTTCGTCGCGCTCTATCAGGCATTCAAGCTGTTGGGCTACATAGGAGCAAATGAAGTATTTTCGCAACGCTCTGTGAAAGCCTTGCGGACTATAAAATACTGCGCAATAGCCATTATCGGTTTTGTGGCGGTATCAGTAATCTTCATTATGTTTGCCGACAAAGACGACCGGCCGGCGGGGGTTTTCATGAGGATCCTCATTGCCTTCCCTTCGATCGTCATCGCCACCGCAGCCGCGATGTTTGAGCGGATCTTGCAAAATGCCGTGGATATAAAATCCGAGAACGACTTAACGGTATAAGGAGACCAGCATGGCAATCATCATTAACATCGACGTCATGTTGGCGAAGCGGAAGATGAGCGTCACCGAGCTTGCCGAGAAAGTCGGCATCACGATGGCGAATATTTCCATATTGAAAAACGGCAAAGCTAAAGCTATCCGGCTATCAACCTTGGAGGCAATTTGCAAAGCCTTGGAGTGTCAGCCTGGAGATATTTTGGAATACAAAGAGAACCTTCCGTAGTGCGGAAGCGCAAATCGTTGGCAGAAGGGGAGCGCAACTATGAAAATCAAAATATTATTCGCAACTGTACTGACACTGGCGTTGGGCGCCGCAGGCTACGCCCAGGCGCTGGACAGAGCCAAACTCGACCAGTTTTTTGACCGGCTTGCCGAAAAGAATAAGGCGATGGGGAGCCTCGTCATCGTCAAAGACGACAAGGTTCTTTACACCCGCGCTATCGGCTACAGCCAGATCAACGGAACCGAAAAGAAACCTTTGACTGCGGCGAACAGATTCCGGATCGCTTCGATTACAAAGATGTTCACCGCCACGATGATCTTGCAGCTCGTCGAGGAAGGAAAATTGAAGCTGACCGACACCCTCGACAAGTTCTTCCCGCAGGTTCCCAACGCCCAGAAAATTACCATCCTGCACATACTCTCGCATCGCAGCGGTATCCCAAACGTAAGGCGCGATCAGGCAACCTGGAAACCTGGAGAACCAGTAACGAAGGATGAAATGCTCGCGCTGATCGTCAAAGGCGCCCCTGAATTCGAGCCGGACACGAAGAATTCCTACAGCAATTCCGGCTATTTCCTTTTAGGCCTTATCCTTGAAAAGCTAACCGGCAAACCCTACGAACAGGCTCTTGAGGAACGCATCAACTCCAAGATCGGGCTGAAGGATACATACCAGGCTACCGGACGCATCGATGTGAACAAAGGCGAAGCTCTGACCTATATCAATACCGGCAGCGACTGGAAACAGGGTTTTGAAACCCATCCGAGCCTCGGGTTCCAGCTTATTTCAACCCCCGGCGACATGGCCAAATTCATTCAATCGCTCTTCGACCTGAAATTGATTTCTCAGGACAGCCTCAATCAGATGAAAACGATGAGGGACGACGAGGGGCTTGGAATGGTGACCTTCACGTTCGCCGGCAAGACCTTCTACGGGGACACCGGCGGGGGCGACAACTACGGGTCGTGGCTGGCTTACCAGCCGGAAGAAAAGCTAGTGGTCGCCTACACTACGAACGCAAAGGTTTACCCGGTAGAAAACATCGTGCGCGGCGTGGTTGACATTTACTACAATAAACCGTTTACGATTCCCGCCTTGGAGTCGCTCGCCATCAGCCCGGAAGTCCTGGACAAATACGTCGGAGTTTATTCGAGCCCCGCAGCCCCCGTGAAATTTACGATCACCAGACAAGGCGCGACGCTTTTCGTTCAGCCGGGTAGCGAATCCGCAGCCCCGCTCGAAGCGACGGCAGAGAATAAATTTCAAATCGAGGGCGCCGTAGTCTTTGAGTTCGACGCCGCGAAAAACCAGATGATCATAAAACGGAGGAACGGTCAGGAGAGGGTTCTCACGAAGGAAAAATAACCGTACCAACACAGTAGCTGTGAACATTTTCGTTGTGGAGCCGCTCCGGTCATCGTGGTCAGTCACAGGCTGTGGGAGCGGCGCTTCGGCAGCGCCCACATATCGTCGTGCGCACGCTGATGCTCAATGACTAGAGTTACAAGCAGCGCTCAAATTTTGTAGGCAGTGTCTGCGAAATCTGCTCCTTATGGAGAGACCGTCTCCAAGAGAAAAGGGGCATCGCTCAAAATTCGCAAGGACACCCCCCAAGGTGATTGGGCGAGGCAAATCGAGTACAGCGGAGATACGTGTTTATGCCGAGCTCGGCATAAACACGTATCTCCGCTGTACCTGTAAACGGGTTGGCTACAAGTTGTAGCCAACCCGTTTACAGGTCCGGTTGATCGCAGGACTATCTATGCGCCTTGATCCTCTGCAACGAACAGCCACGTATGCGCAAGATATGGTGGTTAGCCAGACCCGATCGGGTCTGGCTAACCACCATATCTTGCGGTTCTGATCACGCGCTGGAACTCAATACTGTGAGTAAACGGATCGACTTATGGAGCTTTTAGGCAGGTTCGGTGTGTCGGAAGGTTCGTTCGAGGGTCCTGCGCTGGCATAAACGCTTCCCTTCCGCAGCTCCTCCGGCATCTCTTCCATTTCGATGACAACGAGCGATGTCGCGTCTTCCTCCTCCGGCTCTATGTTTTGTAGGCCGGCCAGAAGCGGCGCTGAGAAGTACTTCGCTTGCGCGAGCGTTTTGAAGACGGCCAAACCGCTCTTCACATATGAGACCGTTTCCCGATACGGCGGGATGCTCGATCTGATCCGCTTTGGATTGATGACCTTGCCGCTCGGCAACGCCAGCGCGCGCCCGCCTCGGAAGGCTTCTACCGCGCCTTCGCCCGCGTTGTAGGCCGCGAGAATCAGATCCAGCTTTCCCGCAAACATTTCCTGCAAATCACGCAGATAGCGAGCGGCGGCCTCTACCGCCTGCGCCGCGTCGCGTTCGTCACGCCAGCCGTAGCGCGCGGCCGTCTCGGGCATGATCTGCATAATTCCCTTCGCCCCGGCCGGCGACGCGATCACGCGCCCGCGCTCATCGTAATGAGCGACCGTCCACAGCAGCCGCGGATCGACACGATGCTTGATCGCCGCCGCAACAATCAGAGGCTCATATCTTCGCGCCCGTTCGACCTCCACGTCTTTCTGTTGCGCCTCGCCGGAAGTCGCGATCATCAACAACAGCGTAAACATGATTGCCCGTCTTCTCATACACACTTCCCCTGAGCCGAATCGCTGCACTACTCGTGCCTCGGCACGGAAGTTGTAATGACCCTCGCTGAACGGCGCTTGTTGACCGTTCAATTGACAAACCATCGTGGTCAATCATCTCAACAGAAAGAAGGGAGAATCTTCTATGAAGATATTCAATGCGTCCGACCTGCCCCCGTTCATCGGCGGCATGGATACGGAACAATTGCTCGAATCCTCACGCGCTGCGCGCTTGAGCCTGCGCTTCATTCAGGCCGGCGCCCTGCTGCTGCAATGCTCAATGCTCTTTGCGGCGGTCGTCCTGTGCGCGGCGGCGGCCGTTCCCGCGCTCGCCCAGGGCAGCGTGCTCGGCAACGACGCATCCCGCCCCGTATCGTTAGCCAAACGCGCCATCGACGTACTCGCCTGGGGAATGATCCTCTACGGCGTGTTCGGCCTGGGCAAAGGCGTCTTTCGCGGCATCAACGGCCAACAGGGGTGGGCTCAGTCCATAGGATGGGGCACGGGCGGCCTGGGCTTCGGCTTTTTGACGTCATGGATCAACTCCGAAGTCAATGGCAACCAGGTCGCGCTGCCGGAACCTTGATCGAGGATCGAGGATCGAGGATTGACGGGAGCCTCATGCGCAATGACGCGATCTTCGATCCTCGACGACCTTCGCGCCCTTCGTTTCTTCATGATTGGTTTTCTGGGGAGGTGGTATGCGCGCTCGTCCTATTCGTTCAAGAATATTCCTGCCGGTCGTCAAACTCGGATTGGTCTCTGACGACTGGCAGTGGGTCGCGGTGATTTCCTTCGCCGGCTTCTTTCTGCCGTATCTCTTCTGGAAATTCGTCGCTCCCGCGACATTCCTGCGCGTGCCGATTTTCCTCTGGCTCGGCTTTGTCGCATCGGCAACGAGCTACGGCTTCTTCTACTTCATCCGCATCGGGCGCAGGCCGCGATGGTTTCAACACAAGCTCAAGCAGCTCTGCGAACCCGACGTCAGGCGCGGGACGCTTCAGGCCGACCTGGCGGCTCGCGAACGGCTTTATCTGAAGGAGGAATGACGAACATGGACCTTGCGCTTATGATCGGAGGCGCTCTCGCCGTCGGCACAGCCGCGGCGGGCTTGCGCATCGGCGCGAGCGCATTACCGCTCGCGCTCCGCGCCGCTCGAGACCTTCGCGACTACTCGCGCACGCCCGAAGCCGAGCGCGAAAGACGTTTCGCCGCGCGTGGCGAAACGATACTCGCCCATCCGGCGGGAAGCGAGCGGCAGACCTCGATAGTCGGCCTTGACGGAAACACGATCAGGCACAGAGACGGCTCCTACTCGCGCCTTTACGAACTCGTCCTGCAGGAAACGATGCTCGCGACGGACGCCGCCACGGACATGTTCTGCGACGATCTGGCGCGCCTGCTTTGCCTGCCGCTGCCGAAGGGCGCGATCCTGCGCTTCCGCTACGCCGTCTACCCCGACCCCGGCGAAGCGATCGCCAGACACCTCGACGTTCGACACAACGTCGGGATCGAGCGCATTCACCTGCCGTCAGCGCAATTGCACGACGGAAGAATAGACTTCTACCGCCAGGTCACCGCCGCCGGCGGATTCCGCCGTGAACGCGCCCTGCTCGAAGTCCGCATCCCTTCCTCGCTCAAGTCAGACGCGCCGGCGTCTTTCTCCGAGAACTTCTTCCCGGAGCTGGCGCGCGAAGTCATCAGGCACGGACTTGTAGGCATAGGAGACGCAATCCAAGCAGCCTGGCGCAGATCAAACACCGATAAAACCGTTCGACGATTGATCGACGACGAACGCGAGGCGATGCGAGCGGCGGACAAACACTTCCGCACAATCGAGCTGCACGGCTCCTCCTTCCTGAGGGCGCTCGACCGCCGCGAAACCTGGGAGGCGCTTGTACTCTCTCACTCGCTCGATTGCCGCGCCATGCCACAGGTACCCGACACGCCGGGCCTGGACATCTCACGCTATTTGACGCGCGAGCGTATCCGCGACTGTTCATGGTATGTGACACACGGTTCGATTCCGGTGACGATGGTTTCAGTCTTTACGCCGCCTAATCCCCACGTTTACGCCGACACGCCGCGCGTCGTGCTCGCAAATCCGGAATTGACTTTCAGGCACACCTGGCTCACGACCTTTGTCGTGCTCGACAAGGCGGAGGCGCGCAAGGAACTGCGGAAGCGGATCAAGGCGGTGCAGATCGCCAAGGACGGATTCAAACTGTCGCCGCGACAGGGGGTTGATCATGATGCCGAAAAAGCCCTGGGCGACCTCGACCGTGTGCTCTACTCCGTCGCCGGCACGAATGAGGCGCTCGTCCGCTGCGACCTGACTCTGCTCGTCTACGGCGATCGCGCGCGCAATCGAGCGGAACTCGACGCCTCGCTAAAACAACTGGACGAAAACACCGAACGCCTGATCCGCTCGGTGCTGGCGATGGACGGCGCGGAGGCCTGCCGCGAAGACGCCGAAGCCCTCCATTGCCTCTACGAAAGATCCCTCGTCGGCGAGGCGGACACGACGCCCTCCGGACGCGACGTCATGGAAGTCGCTTCCTCGCTCGTCGCCCTGGTCGGGCGCGAGCGGGCCGCGGAAGGCTCGCCACGGCCGCACACCATCATGTCTACAGCGTCCGGCAGGCTCATCGGGGTGGACGTCTTTGATAAAAATCTGCTCCGCTCGCCGATCGTCCTGTTCCTCGCCGCGCCAGGCTCGGGCAAGACGACGCTAGTGGCGATGATCGTCAACGACGCGTTGGCCACGGTCCCCGACTTGCAGGTCTCCATCCTCGACAACGGAGGCACGCTCGCGCCGTGGGCCGAAGTCGTGGGCGCGCGCCGGCTCGCGCTCTCCGCCGGCGACGACCGCACCTTCAACTCCTTTGACTACCCGGGCCTCCATCAGGGCGACAAGCCGGACGAAGCCGACATTACGCTCGCGACGATGGACGCGATGACGCTCGCCGGCTACCCGCTGGAGGACCGCGACGCGGCCGACCTGATCGCGCACGCCGTGCGCGTGCTCCTGGAGCGCAAGGCCGACCTCAACGTGGTGGAAGAGGAGAAGAGCGAGCCGACGATCAGAGACCTGGCGGTCCAGCTCGAGAACTACCCAAGCAAACACGAGGAGCTGAAGGCGAGCGCCGCGCGCATCGCGACCAGGCTGCGCAAGTACGTCGGCAACCCCTGGCTCGACGCGCCGACGCACGCGGAGTTCAAGCGCGACACCCGGTGCGACGTATACGACCTGGCGAGCCTGGACGGCTTCGACCCTGATGTGCGCCGCGCATTGGCCGGCCGCATGGCCGCGCGCGTGCTGCGCTCCAACTGCGCCCGTCGCGCCGACGGCACGAAGATCCCGGCCATTCAAGCCTTCGTCGAAGTATGGAAGATCGTCGCCGAGTACCCTGACCTGCTCAAAGTCATCAACCAGGGCGGGCGCACAGGCCGCCGCGACAACGTGGTGACGCTACTCGACACGCACGATTACGACGACCTGAAGGATTGCCGCGACATCGCCGCCACCGCGGGCCTTCGGTTCATCGGGCCGCAGAACAAGAACTTTGACAGCTTGATACTTGACGCGCAGCTCAATGACCGGGCGGTCGCCGCGATCCGCTCGATCAAGAACATCGACGGCCTCTACACCCAGTGGGTGATGGTAGCCGGCGCGGGCCACGCTCAGCGGGTCGAGAAGGTGCAGGCGGATTTATCTCCGATCGAGTTCTGGACGTGGGCCAACAACCCGAACGAGTGGAACGCCAGACAGCGCGTGCTCGCGCTGCGGCCCGACTGGACGATGGGGGAGGCCGTCGCCTGGCTCGCCGCTTATTACCCGCGCGGCCTTCAGGCCGATGGACTGACCGCCACTGCCGGCAATGACGGCAAGAGCGGTGGTCAGGTCGAGGTCGAAACTGACAGATTCTCCGGTAATGTAACAGTCACGATGAAGCCGCAGACGCTCATCGATACGCCTGAACTACAACTGACTATTGAGCTGAAGTATCGGTTGGATAAGAAGAAGCTGGAGGAGTCTCCGATTCTTGTCGAAGAACTCACTTCAGTGGCGTTGAAATCTTCGGTAAAGGGTTCCGTCGATTACGGAGACAGAGAGCTGCATTTTTTAGTTGACGGCGCCCGATTGGCTGGCCATAGGACGTCTTCAGATCGCGCCGACCCTCTCTTATCGGAGAAGGACGACAAAGGCCGAACACCTAATTTCGCTTTCTTCTCTACGCTTAGCTTGTCACAAGTGGAACGGCTTGCCGCCGGCAAGAGGGTGGAGATGCGACTTGGCCCAATTGAAACGGCCCTCAGTCCGGCGACTCTGGCGGCGATTCGTGACTTCGCGCGGGAGTTTGCCGCTCACGCGCCTACTCGATCAAACAGGAAAGGAGCCAAACAATAATGAAAAGACCCTTGCGGGAAATGCTGTGCGGGTTGCTACAACGACATCAGTGACATCATCCGCGGGTCGCGTAAGCTCAAAAACCAGATTGAGAATCAGACGCGCTATCAGATCGCCGCGCTCCAGCGAATCGACAACCGCGTCAGAAACGGGATCTTCGATCCGGAGCAGGACCTGCAGGACCTTGAAAATTACCTGCTGTACTCGATGGGCAGGAACTCGAAGCAAACAATTCGGCGCGCTGTAAACACTGCAAACGCGGATGCGATACTTCAGGTGTGGATGGACGAGAGACAAAACCTTACAGAGCAACGGGCAAGAGCGTACGAAAATCTGAAGGAACTCGAAAAGCTGCTAAACCAGAAAATGGATCAGCTCAAAAAGCAGAATCCCCCCCTCTCGATGCGACCAACACGACGCAGCCGCTGAACGAGGCCATCTATCAGAAGGAAATGCTGATTGGCAAATTGGAGAGGGATATCGCCGCACTCGAAGAGAAAATTCAGCAGCGTCTGAATGCCCACGGCCTGCGCCTTTCCGACATGGAGAATTTCGCCTATCAGATCGAGTCGTCGAAGGTCGCCTGGCTGGAGTTGCAACAGACCAAGCAAGAAATCAGCAAAGCTTTCGACGCGGCGGTCGTCAAGATGAATAACACCCCCTAAACGACCGATAACTTCGTCTATGTATTGGTTCATTTGCCCTCGGCGCATTCGGACGGCGCGCATGGGAATGGGCGAAGTGTCGCCCGAACGCAGCTGGGGCATTTTTGATTCGCCGATCTAGAGGACCTTATGACTCAACTATGCTCGATCCGCGCCGCCGCGGCCGCCTTGATCTTTGTCGCCGCGCTCTGCTTCTCTTCCCTGTCCGCGCATGCCCAAGGGGGTGAACAACAGCCTCCGCCGGCGCCGGCGCCAACGCCGGCCCTCCAGATCGGCCGCAGCCATTCGCTCGCCGCACAAGTTCAGTTGTTGGGCCAGCGCGCCCACGTAATGATGCCCGCACTCTCGAACCAGATGATGCGGCTCAAAGGGTGGATT
>WNGB01020000.1_pt1 | contig 10416 bp, 6 predicted proteins | sample 5400681 | NCBI WGS metagenome assembly WNGB01 (sample SAMN13153367, study PRJNA577476) | soil metagenome | isolation source: 115 cm soil or saprolite under grassland replicate 2 | place: USA:California | collected 2016-06-15 | reverse complement strand
CGCGACATCTCGGTGCTCTGCCGGGACGAGCGGCACGGCGAGGAGGTCGTCAGGGCCGCACGCCGGGTGCACGGGGTCACCGTCCGGTCGGTCACCGACCGGACCTTCGCGCTCCACCACGGCGGCAAGATCGCGGTGACGCCGAGGTTCCCGGTCAGCGGCCGCGACGAGCTGTCGATGGCCTACACCCCCGGCGTCGGCCGCGTCGCCAGGGCGATCGCCGACGCCCCGGAGCGCGCCTGGGAGCTCACCATCAAGGGCAACGCGGTGGCGATCCTCTCCGACGGCTCGGCCGTGCTCGGCCTCGGCGACGTGGGCCCGCTCGCCGCCCTCCCGGTGATGGAGGGCAAGGCGATGCTGTTCAAGGAGTTCGCCGGCATCGACGCCTACCCGATCTGCGTGCGCACCCGAAACCCGGACGAGCTGTTCGCCGTCGGCGAGGCGATCGAGCCGGGCTTCGGCGGCATCAACCTGGAGGACGTCGCCGCGCCCGGCTGCTTCCAGGTCGAACGCCGCCTGCAGGAACGGCTCGACATCCCGGTGTTCCACGACGACCAGCACGGCACCGCGACGGTGGTGCTGGCCGCGCTGCTGAACGCCTGCCTGGTGGTCGACCGGCCACTGGCGTCGCTGCGGGTGGTGCTGCTGGGCGTCGGCGCTGCCGGCATCGCGATCACTCGCATCCTGCTGCGGGTCGGCGTCGGCGACCTGGTCGCGGTCGACCGGCCGGGGATCCTGCACCCTGGGCTGGCCGGGCTCGACCAGGAGCGGCGTTGGGTCGCCGAGCACAGCAACCGCGACCGTCTCACCGGCGGCCTCCAGGAGGCGCTGCGCGGCGCCGACGCGCTGGTCGGGGTGAGCGGGCCGCGGCTGCTGCGGCCGGAGTGGGTCGCCACCATGCGCCAGGACGCGATCCTGTTCGCGCTCGCCAACCCGGTGCCGGAGATCATGCCGGAGGAGGTCCCCGGCAACGTCCGCATCGTGGCCACCGGGCGCAGCGACTACCCCAACCAGATCAACAACGCGCTGGTCTTCCCCGGGTTCTTCCGCGGGCTGCTGGACAGCCGGGCCAGGGCGGTGACCGACGAGATGAAGCTGGCCGCCGCCCACGCGATCGCCGGCGTGGTCGCCGCGGACCAGCCCTCCGAGGAGTACGTGGTGCCCTCGATCTTCGACCGCCGGGTGGTGCCGGCGGTCGCCGCCGCGGTCGGCGGCGCGGCCGAAGCGGCCGGCGTCACCCGCGGCGCCGGCTGAAGGCGGCCACGGCGTCCTCCACCCGCAGGTGGAAGTTGCCGGCGCCGATCCGCTGTTCGAGCCCGGTGCTGCGCATCAGGTTCCGCAGCGGCGTCCGCACCCTCGCCCACGACAGGTGCACGTCCTGGTCCTCCAGGTCGTCGAGCAGGCGCTCGAACATCTGGATGCCGGTGGTGTCGAGGTCGTTGATGCCTTCCGCGTTGACGATCACCTCGCGGACGGGGACCTTGGCGTCCCGGACCAGCTCCCGGATCTGATCACGGAAGACGTCGGCATTGGCGAAGAACACCGGCGCGTCGAAGCGGTAGACGACCAGCCCCGGCAGCGTCTCCGCGTCCGCATACTGCTCGATGTCGCGGTAGGTGGCGGTGCCGGCGACCATGCCGAGCACCGCCGTGTGGGGCAGGACCGCCCGGCGCATGACCTCCAGCAGCGAGGCGAGCACCCCGACCCCGATGCCGCCCAGGACGCCGAACACCAGCACGCCGGCGAAGGTGATCAGCGCCAGCACGAAGTCGGAGCGGCGGACCCGCCACAGCCGGCGCAGCTCGAGCAGGTCGACCAGCCGGATGGCGGTCAGGATGATCACCGCGCCGAGCGCGGCGTTGGGGAGGTTGCGGAACAGCGGGATCAGCGCCAGCAGCGTGACCAGCACGAGTCCGGCGCCGATCAGCCCGGTCATCTGCGAGCGGCCGCCGGCGTTGGCCGCCACGAAGCTGCGCGAGTCGCTGGCGTTGGCGGGGAAGCCGTGCAGCAGGCCGGCGGCCAGGTTGGCGGCACCGAGCCCGACGAACTCGCGGTTGGCGTCCAGGTCCTCGCGGTCGCGGGCCGCCAGCGACCTGCCGGTCAGCACGCTGCCGGAGAACACCAGCAGGGCGACGCTGGCCGCCGGCCCGAGCAGCCGCAGCGCGTCCTCCACGCCCGCGTCGGGCAGGGCCGGCACGGGCACGCCGGTGTCGATGCTGCCGACCACGTCCAGCCGGTCGGCGAGGCCGAACACCGAGACGGCGGCGGTCGCCAGCAGCACGGCGACCAGCGGCGCCGGTAGCCTCGGCGCGAACCGGGCGACCAGCAGGACCACCAGCGCCGTGCCGACCGCGAAGCCGAGCGCCCACAGGTTCGTCTGCTCCAGGTTCTGCAGCAGCCCGCCGAGGACGGTCGGCCAGCTGCTGTCCTCCAGGTCGATCCCGGTGATCTTGGTGAGCTGCCCGCCGACGATCACGATCGCCGAGCCGGCCAGGTACCCGGTCAGGACCGGCGCGGACAGCAGCCGGGTGATGACCCCGAGCCGCGCCAGGCGGCCGAGCAGCAGCAGCGCCCCGACCAGCAACGCCAGCAGCGCCGCCAGCGCCGCGTAGCGGTCGGGGTCCGCGCCGGCCAGCGGCGCGAGGGAGCTGGCCACCAGGATGGCGACCGACGACTCCGGACCGATGTTCAGGTAGCGGCTGGTGCCGAACAGGACGTACAGCAGCATCGCGCCGAGCGCGGTGTACAGGCCGGTGACCGGCGGCAGGCCGGCGAGCTGCCCGTAGGCGAGCGCCTGGGGTACCAGCACCGCCCACAGCGACAGCGCCGCCAGCAGGTCGGGCCGCAGCCAGGGGCGCCGGTAGCCCCGCAGCAGCGCGACCCCGGGCGCGATGGCCGCGATCCCGCCCCGACCCGCTGGATCGCCCATCACCTCGCCCGGATCTCGGTGGCGCTCAGGAGCCGAGGATCCTGGCCTTCTGCGCCTCGAACTCGGCCTCGCTGAGCACTCCTTGCGTCTTCAGCTCGCCGAGCTGCCTGCCTCGTCGATGTCGTCCTGGCCCAGCATCCCGGAGGATGCGCCCTCGAAGACGGCGAGGTCGAGCTTGCCGTCCGTGTCAAGGTCGGCGATGGCCACCCCGGCGACCGAGCCGTCCAGCTCCTTCTTGACGAACAGCAGGTCGAGGATCCGGATGATGCCCCGGTCGACCAGGTCGACGAGCAGGGGGGAGACCCTCCCCGGTCATGCGGCTGCCCGGGAACTCGACCACTCAGGAGAGCGCCTTGGCCTTCAGCCGGTCGAACTCCGCCTGGTCGATCGTGCCGGCGTCGAGCAGTTCCTTGGCGCGGGCGATCTGGTCGGTGGGCGACGCGTCGCTGGAGGCGACATTGCGGACGTAGCCTTCGAACTGCTCCTGGGCCTGCTGCTGCCTGGCCGCCGACCGCTCGGCCATGCCGTGCCCCCGGGCGATCAGGTAGACGAACACGGCCAGGAAGGGCAGGAAGATCAGGAACAGCACCCACAGCGTCTTGGCCCCACCCGACAGCGAGTGGTCACGGAACAGGTCGCCGAAGATGTACACCAGGACCATGATCCAGAGGAACAGGAAGAAGAACCACAGCACCGACCAGAAGATGTCGGCGAACGAGACGTCGGCGACCAGCATGGCGTCCTCCTTGTGTCGAGCATCCGGCGACCCTCCGTACGGACGCTACGACCATCCGGATGCGCGGGCATCACCTTCTTCGGGTGATTCATGGCCTGCCGTCCGGCTCAGTTCACCCACAGGAGGTGATGCCCGGCGTCCAGGTCGCGCCTAAGGTTGGCGAAACCCGGTGCCCTGCCTGGGACCAGAGCGAGGGCGGGAAACATGGCGCAAGGCCAGAGAACTGCGGAGGCGTCGGACGGGGTCGGGAAATGGGTACCCGGCGTACGGACCCTCCGCATCTACCGGCGGTCCTGGCTGCCGCGCGACCTGGTGGCGGGGATCGTCCTCACCGCGCTGCTGGTGCCCGCCGGCATGGGCTACGCGGAGGCTTCGGGGCTGCCGGCCATCTACGGGCTCTACGCAACGATCGTCCCGCTGGTCGTCTACGCCATCCTCGGCCCGAGCAGGATCCTCGTGCTCGGTCCCGACTCCTCGCTCGCCCCGCTGATCGCGGCCGCGATCCTGCCCTTGGCCGCCGGCGCCCCCGAGGAAGCCGTCGCTCTGGCCGGCATGCTCGCGATCCTCTCGGGCCTGCTGTGCGTGCTCGCCGCGCTCGCCCGCTTCGGGTTCATCACCGAACTGCTGTCCAAGCCCGTGCGCTACGGCTACATGAACGGGATCGCGCTGACCGTGCTGCTGAGTCAGCTGCCGAAGCTCTTCGGCTTCTCCGTCGACGCGGATGGCGTGATCCCGGAGGCCACGGCCTTCATCCGCGGCGTCGCCGACGGCGAGACGAACACGGCGGCGCTCATCATCGGCCTCGCCTGTCTGCTCGTGATCCTCGGGTTCAAGCGTTGGCGCCCGAGGATCCCTGGCGTGCTGGTCGCGGTCGTCGGCGCCACGGTCGCGGTCGGCGCGTTCGGCCTGGCGCAGCGGTACCACCTGTCGGTGGTCGGACCGCTCCCGAAGGGTCTGCCGTCGTTCCAGGTCCCCAGTGTCTCGGCCTCGAATCTCGACGCCCTCCTGGCTGGCGCGATCGGGATCGCCCTGGTCTCCTTCGCCGACACCAGCGTGCTCTCGCGGACGTTCGCGATCCGAGGCGGCTACCGGGTCGACCCGAACCAGGAGCTGGTGGCGCTCGGCGCGGCGAACGTCGTCTCGGGGCTCTTCCAGGGGTTCTCGGTGAGCAGCAGTTCCTCGCGGACGCCGGTCGCCGAAGCGGCCGGCGCGAAGACGCAGGTGACCGGGCTGGTCGGCGCCTCGGCGATCGCGCTGATGCTGCTGTTCTTCCCCAACCTCGTGCGGAACCTGCCGGATTCGGCGCTTGCGGCCGTGGTGATCTCCGCGGCGATCGGTCTGATCGAGGTCGCGGGCGTGCGCAAGCTGTACCGCCTGCGCAGGATGGAGTTCGCCCTGTCGATCGCGTGCTTCCTGGGCGTCGCGGTCCTCGGGGTGATCGAGGGCATCTTCATCGCCGTCGGCCTGGCGCTGCTGGACTTCATCAGGCGCGCATGGCGTCCGTACGACGCCGTGCTGGGCCGCGTCGACGGCCTGAAGGGCTACCACGACGTCGCCCGCCACCCCGACGCCAAGCGCATCCCCGGCCTGGTGCTCTTCCGATGGGATGCGCCGCTGTTCTTCGCCAACGCGGAGGTGTTCGCCGACCGTCTCCGGCTGGCGATCGCGTCGTCGCCGACGCCCGTCCGGTGGGTGATCGTGGCCGCCGAGCCGGTGACGGACCTGGACACCACCGCCGCGGACGTCCTCCAGCAGCTCGACGAGGAGCTCGCCGCCGAGGGGGTCGACCTGCGCTTCGCGGAGATGAAGGGCCCGGTGAAGGACCGGCTGAAGCGCTACGCGCTCTTCGAGCGGTTCGGCGCCGACCACTTCTACCCCACGATCGGGACCGCGGTGGACGCCTACGTCGATGAGGCCGGGATCAAATGGGTCGACTGGGAGGATCGCGCATGACAGAAGGAGCCAGTACCAGCCCTCCCGAGGAGGCAACGGGCGGTCAACGGCTCGCCATTCTCCTGGCGATGGCGATGTTCGTGCTGGTGGTCGACACGTCGCTGATGAACGTGTCGATCTCAGCGGTGGTTCGGGACATCGGCACGACCGTCAGCGGCGTGCAGTCGGCGATCGCGCTGGAGGCGCTGGTCTCCGCCGCGTTCATCCTGATCGGCAGCAAGGTCGGCGATCTCATCGGGCGCAGGCGGGCATACGTGCTAGGGCTGCTCGGCTACGCCGTCGGCGCCCTGGCGATGGCACTGGCCCAGGGCCTGACCGCGATCATCATCTTCTGGGCGGTGGTCGGTGGGATCGGCGCGGCGCTCCTGCTGCCCGCCATGCAGTCGCTGATCCACGGCAACTTCCAGGGTGTGGCGCAGAAGAAGGCCTACGCCCTGGTCGGGGCGGCGGCCGCGATCGCCGCCGCGGTCGGACCGCTGCTCGGAGGGTTCATCACCACCTATCTGTCGTGGCGCATCGCGTTCCTGCTCGAGGACATCGTCATCGCGATCGTGCTGTCCGGCATCAGACTCGTCCGCGACGTGCCGTACACGGGACCTCGGCGGGTGGACGCGGTCGGTGCGGTCCTCTCCGTCCTCGGCATGGGCGGCATCGTACTGAGCATCCTGGTGTGGCAGGAAGGCGGCGAATCCGTCGGCGCGCTCCTGGCGGTCGGTGCGATCGCGCTGGTGACCTTGGCCTACTGGCTGATGCGGCGGGCGCGTCAGGGAAAGCCGACGCTGCTCGACCCGGGCCTGTTCAGCTCCAAGCTCTTCAGATTCGGGGTCTCCGGGCAGATACTCCAGCAGATCGCTCTGGGTGGCACGATGATCGCGCTGCCGATCTACCTGCAGATGGTGCTTGAGTACAACGCGATGCAGGCGGGCCTCTCCCTCGCCCCGCTCTCGCTCAGCATGTTCGGCACGGCGCTCCTGGCGGGGAGGAGGGCGGGAAAGCGGCGTCCGGCCAGCGTCATCCGCTTGGGATTCGTGCTGCTCACGACGGGACTGCTGGTGCTGCTACCGATCGTGCCCCGGGCAGACTCCGGCTGGTGGCTCCTGGTCCCACTCGCGATCGCGGGATCGGGACTGGGGTTGCTGGTGTCCCAACTCAACAACTACACGCTGTCCCCGATCTCGGAGGAGCGGGTCAGCGAGGCCGCCGGCGTGAACTCGGCGGCGGGGTCGTTCGGGCTGTCGTTCGGGTTGGCGTTCGCCGGCGCGATCATGCTGGCCACGCTCTCCATCACCTTCACTGACATGGCACGGGCGAGCACCGTGCTCCCGCCGTCCGATCAGGAGCGCGTTGCGCAGGCGCTGGAGGACGACGCGCAGGTGATGAGCAACACCCAGCTCGAGCAGCAGCTCGCCGGCCAACCCGAGGAGATCCAGGACGAGATCGTCCGCATCAACACCGACGCGCGACCGCTCGCCCTTCAGGTGGCACTGCTCATTCCGATCCTCGCGGGTCTGGTCGGGTTGCTCAACTCGTTCCGCATGATCCGCCTGCCCGATCCCACGCCATCCGGCTCCGCCGAAGGGATAGCCCTGGGCTGAGTTCGGCCTTCTTCCCGGCCGCGCCTCGCATCCGCACGCGCTCGAAGACCGTGACCGGAAGGCGCTCACTGCGGCGGATGGAAGCCGTCGAGGATGCGACGGTCGTGCTCGTAGGTGAGCGCCGCGCGCGCCTCTCCCAGCGGCACCCAGCGAGCGTCGTCGATCTCGTTCGCCGGCCTGAGGGTGCCGTTGGTCGGGGTCATCTCCCAGTAGCGGACGGTCTTCGGTCGTCGCTTCGGATCACGGTAGGCGCTGGTCCCTATCTCGCGGCCCAGCCTGCACCGCAGCCCCGTCTCCTCCTGGACCTCGCGCACCGCCGCTTCCGCCTCGGTCTCACCCTGGTGGAGCTTCCCCTTGGGGAACGACCAGTCGTCGTAGGCCGGCCGGTGGACCAGGACGATCTCGACCGCGCCGCCCTCGCTGTGGCGCCAGACGATACCGCCGGCGGCCCGGACGATCCCCTCCGTCACGACGCCGACACGTGCGTCAGACCTCTGCCTCGAGTTGCCGGCGGGCCTCGGCGTTGGCCTTGAGCTCCTGCTCGGAGACCTCGGGCCAGCGCAGGTCCAGCGAGCGGACGGAGTCGACCAGGATCGCGGCGACGAGCGCCTGCGTGAGCCACTTGTGATCGGCCGGGATCACGTGCCATGGCGCCCACGGCGTCGAGGTGGCGGTGAGCGCGTCCTCGTAGGCCGCCATGTACTCGTCCCAGTGCGCTCGCTCGGCGACGTCGGCGGCGCTGAACTTCCACTGCTTGTTCGGCTCGTCCAGGCGTGCAAGGAAGCGCCGCTTCTGCTCGGCCTTCGAGACGTGCAGGAAGAACTTCACGACCTTCGTCCCGTTGCGGTCGAGGTGGTGCTCGAAGGCGTTGATGTCCTCGAAGCGTTCCTGCCAGAACCGCTCGTCGCGGGGGCCCGGCGGCAGCTTCTGCTTCTCCAGCCACTCGGGATGCACCCGCAGGGCGACCACCTCCTCGTAGTGCGAGCGGTTGAAGATGCCGACGCGCCCGCGCTCGGGAACGGCCCTGGCGATGCGCCAGAGGAAGTCGTGGTCGAGCTCCTCGGCAGACGGCTGCTTGAACGAGACCACCTGGACGCCCTGCGGGTTCACCCCGGACATCACGTGCTCGATCGTGCTGTCCTTACCGGCGGCGTCGATGGCCTGGAAGACCACCAGCAGCGCGAAGGTGTCGCTGGCCCAGAGCAGCTCCTGCGCCTCCGACAGCTCCTCGACACCGCGAGCGAGCACGGCTCTGGCCTCTGCCTTGAGCTCCCTCTCGAGCGCCGCTCTCGTGCCCGGCTTCACCACCAGCTGCTCCAGGATCCGCGCTCCCCGGTCCATCTGTTGCTCCTCTCTGATCCGCGACCATGTCCACCTTCCGCAACGGGTGATCCCGGGGTCTCCGGTCCCTCCATCACGTTCCGGACAGGGAGAGCCGGGTTCCCACGGCGACGCTGCGACGGTGGCGTTGCCGGATGACGAGCTTGATCAGCTCCTCGACGACCACCAGGCTCGCGGCGAGGCCGATGCAGATCGACCATTGCGTGAAGGTCAGTTCGACGGTGTCGAAGATCCGCTGCAGGACGCCGATGGTGGTGACCGCGATGATCGCCAGGAGCGCGATGCCGTAGCGGCGGAGCTGCGTGGCGCCGGGCAGCGCTGCTCGGTCGAAGATGGTGTTGTGCTGGTCGCGTGCCAGGAGACCCACGGCCAGGTGGGACAGCGACAGCGTCGTCAGCAGCATCGTGGCGGCGACGGCGGCCTCATAGCGCGACTCGCCGATCTGGTAGGCGACCAGCGCGCCCACCGTCATCACCAATCCCTGGACGCACAGGCGGACCCAGTTCGCCGTCGAGAGCACCGGCGCGCCCACCGGACGAGGGGGACGGTCCATCAGACCGCCGGTCGGCTGGTCGAAGCCGAGCGCGACCGCGATGGGAATGTCGATGACCATGTTGATCCACAGGATCTGCAGCGGGGTGAGCGGGATCCCGCCGGCGATGGCGAAGATACCGGCCCCGATGAAGATGGCGATGTAGGCCACCAGCGTCGCCATCTGGAAGCGCAGGTACTTCAGCAGGTTGTCGTAGAGGTTCCGGCCGTACTCCACCGCGTTGACGATCGTGGCGAAGTTGTCGTCGGTGAGGATCATCACGGCGGCTTCCTTGGAGACCTCGGTGCCGGTGATCCCCATCGCGACCCCGATGTCGGCGGCCTTGAGGGCGGGGGCGTCGTTGACCCCGTCCCCGGTCATCGCCACCACGTTGCCCATCCGCTTGAGCAGCCCGACCAGACGCAGCTTGTCCTCGGGGGCGACGCGGGCGACGACGCCGATCTCCGGCAGCTGCTCCAGCAGCTGGTCGTCGCTCATGGCCGCGAACTCGGCGCCGGTGATGGCCCGACCATCGATGCCGAGCTCCCCGGCGATCGCGGCCGCCGTGGTCGCGTGGTCGCCGGTGATCATCCGCACGCGGATGCCGGCATGCTTGCACTCGGCGATCGCGGCCTTCGCCTCCGACCTGGGAGGGTCGACGATCCCGACCATCGCGAGCAGGGTGAGGTCCTGCACCAGGCCGATCAGGTCCCCGCCGGCGTCGAAGGACGCCGGGTCCAGGTCCCGCTGGGCCACCACCATCACCCGCTCGCCCGCCTCGGCGATGCGGTCGTTGGCCTCCAGGGCCAGCGAGCGGTTCTGGTCGGTGATCGGGACCAGGGTCCCGTCGGGGTCCCGGTAGGAACCGCCGCGCGCGATCAGCACGTCCGGCGCGCCTTTGACGTAGCAGCGCACAATGCGCTCGCCCCGCGCGCCGGCCATCTCGTGGAAGGTGGCCATGAACTTGTAGTCGGAGTCGAACGGCACCTCGGCGATCCGGGGGTAGGTGCTGCGGGTCTCCTCGACGTCGAGCCCGCCCTTGGCCGCGAGCACGATCAGGGCGCCCTCGGTCGGGTCGCCGATCAGGCTCTCACCGTCCAGCACCGCGTCCGCGCACAGGATCATCGGCAACAGGTACGGATCCAGGTCGAAGTGCGACCCGCCGACGTGCTTGATCTCACCGTCGGTCGAGTAGCCCTCGCCCGAGACCGTGAACCGGTTCTGCCCCGGGATCACCAGCTCGCGGGCGGTCATCTTGTTCAGGGTGAGCGTGCCCGTCTTGTCGGAGCAGATCATCGAGGTCGAGCCCAGCGTCTCGACCGCCGGCAGG
>WNGB01017707.1_pt1 | contig 10416 bp, 12 predicted proteins | sample 5400681 | NCBI WGS metagenome assembly WNGB01 (sample SAMN13153367, study PRJNA577476) | soil metagenome | isolation source: 115 cm soil or saprolite under grassland replicate 2 | place: USA:California | collected 2016-06-15 | reverse complement strand
TTGCTCCGGTGGGTGCCGTCGCAGAACGGCTTGTTGCTCGACCCGCCGCACCGGCACAGCGTCTGCCGGTTGCGAACCTCGTACGGCGAGCCATCCTCGGAGACCACCGGGATGCCCCCGCGGATCCAGAGCGAGCCGTTCGGCTCCACGCCGATCGACGGCTCGAGTTCGGGCTCGATCGGTCGCCCCTCGGGAGCGATGGCGAGGACCAGCCTTCCCGAGGGACATCGGTGGACCATCGCCGTCATTTCATTCCGCACGTCGGGGTCATCGGCCTCCTCGAGCATCTCCCACACGCCGGTCCGGACGTTTCGGCAGAACCCGTGCTTCGCGCAAAGCGAGAGGTCGTCGTAGAGGACGAGTCCACCCCCCTCCCACGTCTGCCGCCGTTCGACGATCGGGCCACGGTCGGCGGTCTCTTCCCCTTCGAAGCCGATCCGTTCGTGCGTCGAATCGCAGAACGGCTTCGTCGAGGAGTGACCGCAACGGCAGAGCTCGTAGGTCTCGGCCGCGCCGAAGCTCGGACCCTCGTCCCAGGCGATCGGCTCGCCCCGGGCAGTCTCGACCACGGCCGTACGGATCAGCGGGACCCCGCCCTCGACCCGGTACGGTCCGTTGCGCGTCACCACCACCCGCCAGTCCCCCATCGGCAGGACTCTACCCAGATGATGACCGGGACCGCGCCCTCCCTGATCGGACGCTGGCTACCAGTTACACCCGATGATGCCCGAGAGTAAGGGACACAACTTCGTGGCATCGACCGCGAACCCAAGCCCCGAGCCGCCGCTCGCGAAGCCCCTGCTCGTGATGCCAACGACCCTCCCGCCCCGGTCCACGAGGGGCCCTCCGGAGTTCCCGTGGTTGACTTGAGCGTCTGTCTGGACCCAGCCGGGACGAAGAGCGGAGATGATGCCGATGGTCGCCGTTCCTTGGAGTCCCTCGGGAGATCCGTACGCCAATACCCAGTCGCCCACGTGGGGCTCCGACCCCACACCATTGGCAAGCTCAAGCGTAGGCAGGGTAGCTTGAATCCTCACGATCGCCAGATCGCTCTCTTCGCTCCATTGTTCGAGCTCGGCATCCCATTTCGAGCCGTTCTGTTCCACAACGATTTCTCGCTCAAGTCCACTCAGGCGACGCGACACCACGTGGAAGTTTGTCGCTATCCATGACACACCGTCCTCGCTCTTGACTACGAACCCCGTTCCGAGTCCACTGGGCGTGAACAGGGTGACGACCGATGGCGCCACCTCCGCGATCACATGCTCGGCGTCGAAGATCAGGTCCTCCTGGGCATCAACGGTCTGTTGCAGGCGCTTCACGTCTGCTCGGACCTGTGATGCTTCGCTCTGGCTGCGACGAAGCTGCCGGGCTGCGTTGGAGCCCCAGATACCGAAGACGGGCACCACGGCGAGAGCGAGGAGCGCAATCCCAATGAGGAGCCAGGTGCGAGGAAGTGGCACGATCTCTCCCGGTCAAATAGCTCCGTTGCTGTTGGCCTCTGTGCGGCACACGAACCAGGCCCGGTCCGCCTCCCGCCCCGCGGCACGGAGATCGTCGAGGGAGGCGTTTCCTTGGCGTAGCTGGGACAGAAGCCTGAAAATTTCGCGCGTCTTGCTCGCGGCGTCCTTGCAGTCGACCATGGCCGAAGTCAGGGAGGAGTTCTGGGCCTCCAGCTTGCTCTTCTCAACCTTCAACGTGTCCAACCGCGAATCGAGCGACGACACCTTGCCATTGAGGTTCGTGACACGCCCCCGCGCGCCAGCCAGCGCAGATTTCGTGGTGCCCAATTTCCCGTTCAACCACACCACCGACCCTGCCAGCAAGACGATGATGAGGCTTGTGGCAACCAGCGGGACGATCATGGTCCAGAGCTTGCCTCCATGTGAAGGGGAGGACTTCGAGACAACGGGCGAATCAGCAACGACGCTCTGGGGTTCCACTCGCGGTTGCGGGCCGGGAATCACAACCGGTGAACGCACCTCGGTTCCACAGCTCGGGCAGAATCGCGGCTTGCCCGCTAGCGCCTCGCCACACGAGGGGCAGGATCGCTGACCTGCATTGACGCTCGGGTGGATGACCTCCACGGCCGTGCCTCCTTGAATCTGCCGGAGTTCCTATCTCGGGCAATGGAATCGGCAACAAGACTCCGCACCTTAAACATCGCAATTAACAGCCCAGAAGCGGGGCTGTCGTTACGAGCACCTTAAGAGACCTGTCGTCACGACCGATTCTGGCCTTATGGCCAGGTACGAGGCCCCTGGCAGCGCGGATGGGATGTCGGTCGTTTCCGGTGCCCGCGTCGCCGAATTCAACCTCGGTTCTGTCCCCGTCCGGATCGAGTTCCCCTTCCTCTTGGTCGCGGTCCTAACGGGCGTGCGAGCCGGCTCTGTTCTGCTCCTCCTGGCGTGGGTGATCGTGGTGTTCGTCTCGATCCTCATTCACGAGCTCGGCCATGCCTTCACCGGCAGGGCCTTCGGGGGGCAGGTGCGCATCCTGCTGCACGGTATGGGGGGCCTCACCTACCGGACCGGTAGGTACCTCACCGACGTGGAGGACATTGTGGTGAGCCTGGCCGGCTCGATCACGCAAATCGTTGTCCTTGGCCTGCCCGCACTCTTCCTTCTTCGCACCGACGCAATCGATTCCTTCACCCTGCGCGCGATCGTCGCGGACGTCGCTTGGGTCAGCTTGGGGTGGGCAATCATCAACCTCCTGCCCCCGCTCCCATTTGACGGCGGCAACATCGCGGTCACCCTTCTTCGGCGGGTGAACGCGATCGACGCCGTTCGGTCGTTCGTTTCATCTCGATCGGGGTCGCCCTGGGAGTCGCGGCCTGGGCCTACTATGTCGTCGGTCCGCTCACCTCTCTGTGGGTGCTGTTCTTCGCTGTCTTGAACGCCGTCGCGTTGACGAAGAGGGGAAGCTGAACCCGATCCGACGTCGAATCCGGAGCGATCAGTGAACCGGATCGTCTTGCCGACCAGCTGCTTCGCGCGCGAAGTCTTCAGGCAGATCGCGGACGCGATCGACGTCCTCATCACGGCCGCTGTGGGATCCCTGCGGGATGGCAGGTCGACCGCCCCTCGGCAGATCGACCGTCGTACCGTCTGGCCTGCGACTTCTCTGGAGCGGACGACGGGATTCGAACCCGCGACCCCCACCTTGGCAAGGTAGCTGGGGCCGGCTTCGTGACCTGCGCACTTGCCATCATCTGCCCGGTGACGTGCGCGTTTGCGTTCTCATGCAACGGGGTCATTTCGCGTTGTCGCGCGGTCGTTCACGGGACCCCGACGGGACCCCATCAAGACCCCCGATCCGGGTTGCGGGACGATTTGACCGCCCAGAGGTAGGCGAACGCAGACCGCTTTACGCCCCAGCCGGCGTCGACCAAAGGTCGGAGGTGCGCCTCGAACCGTTCGGCCTCCTCCGGCGTGAGCGCCGCCCTGATCGCCTCTCCCGTGGTGCGGGCGTTCGGGTTTGGAGAGGTTGCCAGCAGCCGTTCCCAGTCCACCACCCACGTTCCCGGCTCGACGTCGACGACGAGCTCGACGTGGACCTCGGTAAAGCCCGCCGCCTCGGCGTGTCGGAGCAGGTCTCGCTCGTTGAAGTTCATCATCGGGTCGTTCGGATGGTTCGGGGCGTCCCAGCCCTCGGCGACCCAGATCTTCTCGACCAGGTCCCGGACCGCGCGCGCGTCGAACCCCCAGAAGTCATTCATGTCGTCGGGGAAGTAGTTGTTGATCGGCTCGAGGATCGAGACGCGCCCTGCTGGGCGGAGCACGCGGTGGAACTCGCGGAACGCCGCGTCTTTCTCATGGACGTAAATGAGGACCGAGCGCGTCGTCACCACGTCGACCGACCCGTCGGGGATCGGCGAGAGATCCTCGGCGGCGGCTCGCACGAACTCGGCCCGCTCCGCCACGCCGAGGTCCTGCGCTTCCACCCGGCAGTGGTCGAGGAGGTCCTGGGAGACGTCGCAGAAGATGACGCGACCCGACTCCCCAACAAGGGGCATCGCACCGAAAGCGATCAGCCCGTCACCGGCGCCGACGTCGAGGACCACCTCGCCGGGACGGATGCCAGCGTTCTTCAGCACGCGGTCCCGGATCGGCTCGAGGAACTCGAGGGACCTCCGCTTCTGCTCAGCGTCGCCGGCATGGCCCCGTGCGAGGACCCACTTCGCCCACTTGTCCATCGACTGCGGAATGCTCACGAGTCAAGATGCTCGCACCGGTCTCGCGGAAATCTCAATCTGCGTGCCCATCGTTTCGGCATCGTTGCTCGTTCGTGAGGACAGCGTCTGCGCCCCCTCGACCAAGAACGGACTGACGCGTGCCTGCGGTTACCGGGTCCAGCGTGCCCAAGCGTGTGGACGGGATTCGGGCACCCCGTATGATCCCATCATGCGCCGCGCCGTCCTCGGCGTGTTGACCTCCGCCCTGCTGGCCGCGTGCACGCACGCCGCTCCGCCGACCCCAGCATCCAATGTGACCTCCCCAGCACCTGTTGCGGTCGAGCGGGACAGCCGCGGCCAGTGCCTCATGTTCCCGATTCGCGCTCAGCATGTGCGTCCGAGTGAGCTCGTCGGCGTGCTCGGCGCGCAGGTGCCCACATGGCTTCCCGAGGACTTCGGACTCCAGGTCGGCTGGAGGTCAGGGGACGACGTGCTTGACGGCGGCAGTCGCGGGGCCATCTGGAGCGACGAACGGTGCAGACTCGTGATGTTGGAGGTCTTCCCCGGCGCCGCCGACGAGGAATCGCCGCGACCGGCCCATCGTTGAGCCCTCACAGATCGCGGTACGTGCACGTTCGGCTTCGTCCGCAATGTGGCCTGCCTCACCTACCATGCGCAGACAAACGGCGATGCGGTCTCCCTGCAGCTGGTCGACCTAACACAAGGCGAGGCGTCCCGGATCGTCGCCGGTATCAACGTCTGATCGCACAGCCCTCGCGAGGACTGCCCGCTTCAGCGCAAGATCGACGCATGACTCCGGCTCCTCGCGCGGCTTCCCGCGATCTCCGGCGGAGAGTCATGGTGTAGGCGGCGGCGACTCGACACCATCGGGGTACCGAGCGGTAACGCGGAGGCGGGAATAGCGCCCCGGATTCCACCCGGAACCTGCGTGCCGCTCGATGGGTCGGGTGTGTTGTGAAGAGAAGTTCCCAGCCGCCACCCCTACACCTTCCAGGCTCGGATCCACCCTTGCAGGGTGTGCAACCGGAGACGCTGGTGAGGTCGGGGCCAGACGTGGAGATCGAGCGCCTCTACCGCCAGCAAGGGGGTCGCCTGTGGCGAGCGTTGGTCGCCTACCCGGGAGACCCGGAGGTCGTAAGCGACGCGATGGCTGAGGCATTCGCCCAGGCGCTCGGACGGGGCGACGAGCTCCGAGAGCCACTTCGCTGGGTCTGGCGTGTGGCCTTTCGGACCGCGGCCGGAGAGCTCAAGCACCGTCGAGGCCATCGCCCCGGGCTCCCGCCGGTCATCTGGGAGATCGACGAATCCGTCGGTGAGCTGGTCGCGGCACTGAGGCTGCTCTCGCCGAATCAACGAGCCGCGGTCGTTCTCCACTACGCGGGATACCCGACGAAGGACATCGCTCAGATGCTCGGTTCGAGCGCCGGCACGGTCCGGGTCCATCTGAGCCAGGGACGAAAGCGCCTGGGGAAGATTCTGGAGGAGCACGGTGACTGACCTGAGGGAAAGGATTCGCCTGCTGGACCGCCTCGAGCCGCCGGACGTCTGGCCCGAGGCCGAGCGTCGGCGACCTGGCACGAGGGGAATGCACCCGCGCTTCAGGCGCGGCGCCGCCGCGGTGGTCGCGCTCGCCGTCGCGGTGGCCGGCTTCGCCGCGGCGGTCCGAGCCTTCACGGCGGGCACGAAGCTGACGCCAGGGCAGTCCCCCCTCCCACCGATGGCGAACGGTCCCATCTGGGCGCTGGGAGCTGGCGGAGAGGCGGGGAGCCTGATCTACAGCATCGATCCGCAGACCGGCGAGAAGACGCCGATGTGGAGCGATGGGCGGAACCCTGACTTCCCCGAGTTCGACGTGGCACCGGAGCTGATCGCCGCCGACTCCGACTACTTGTTCTCGCCGGACGGATCCCGGGTGTCGTTCTCCGGCTACGTGGGCGACGGTGACTGCTGCACTGAGATCTTCGTCATGAACGCCGACGGCAGCGGGCTCGTCCAGGTGACCCACGACAACGCCTACGCGTCGTTTCCGTCATGGTCCCCCGACGGCACCGAGCTCGTCTACTCGAGTTACCGGGGGGATGAATACACACCCGGTTGCCTCGGCTCGAGCCTCTGCCCGAGCGATCTCTACGCGATCGATGTCGACGGGACGCATCAGCGTCGGCTCACGGACGATCCCGCGGACGAGTCGATGCCGAGCTGGTCGACGGACGGCGAGACCATCGCGTTCCGAACAGGCAGCGGAAGCTCCGGCGGCGCACTCAGCACCATGAATGCCGACGGGACCGGCCTGAAAGAGCTCCTGGTCGGACCGGGCAGGTGGATGCTCTTCCCCCGGTGGTCGCCGGACGGGAGCCGGATCCTCTTCCTCGGCGAAAGCGACAAGGGATCGGTCGGCCTCTGGGTCACGGTCGCCGATGGGACAGGCACTCGCCAGATCATCGACACCGATGCCGACTCGCCGTCGGGGCTACCCGCGATCTGGTCGCCCGACGGGACAGAGGTCGCGTACGAGAAGATCGTGGACGGCGAAGCGGAGCTCTGGGTGGCCAGGGCCGATGGAACCGACGAGCGACGACTCGCGACCCTGCCGCGCTACGGGATGGCCCCACTCGCTTGGCGGCCCGTTCCACCCTCGTCGCCCACGATCTCCCCGGGCCCGGAGGCCCGCGGCATCGTGACGGTCCCTGTCTCGGCCTACCCCAACTCCGTGCTCGTCGCAGAGGGAAGCGTTTGGGTGAGCGGCGGGACGGAGGAGGCGGGCGCCGGGGACCTGGTCCGCCTCGACCCCACGACCGGGGACGTCATCGCCAGGATCGCCATGCAGGGGCTCCCTACCTGGGAGGTCGGAGGCGGCGGCATGGCGCCCGCGCTCGGAAGCATCTGGGTCGTGGGCGACGACCGGGAGGGGGCGATCCTGCAGCGCGTGGACCCGGTCTCGAACGAGCTGTCGGACGTGATTCCGGTCCTGCCGGATTCGAACGCCGACGACGTGTGGGCCGATGCCGGCGGCATCTGGATACTGGCGTCGCCTCGCCACGGCGGGGCCCACGCCGACGTCGTACGGATCGACCCGTTGACGCACGAAGCGAGACAGCCGGTCCGGATCGAGGCGACGTGGGCCCACTGGATCTTCGGAGCGGGGGGCTCGATCTGGGTGCTCGGCGACGCCCCGAACGCGAGCGGCGGGGTGGTCATCAACACGCTGTACCGGATCGACCCGTCCAGTGGCGCCGTCTCTACGATCACCTTGCCCGGGTACTCGTGGAAGCCCGTCGTCGACGGCGACACCGTCTGGCTCCTCGCCGACACCGACGTCGTGAGGCTCGATGCGTCGACGGGCACGCTCGACCAACCAATCGATGCGTCCGCGGTTTGTTGCACGGGCTCGTTCGTCGGCGATGGCGCAGGCGGGATCTGGGTCTCCGGGGTCTACGATCGTCACCAGGCCACGATCTCCCACATCTCGTCAGCCGGCGAGGTGGACGCGGTAGGCTCCATCCCAGGCGGCCAAGTGGAAGATTGGTCGGGAGTCGACTCCACGTTCGATCCCGCGACCAGCTCGCTATGGATCGTCCACTATCAGGACTCGGTATCGCGGATCCAGCTGACCCCAGCGAGCGAACCGGTGGCTTCTCCCAGCTGAGGGATTCGCCAGGATCGCCGCGAGAGTCTCGGCCGCCTTGCGATCGCCGCCGGGAACGGAGTGCGCGTAGACGTTCAGAGTTGTCGAGCCCGAGCGTGACTGAGGCGCTGAGACACCGTGGCGATGGGGACACCGGCGGCGAGCATCTCGGTAGCCATGAAGTGGCGGAGGTCGTGCAGGCGGAAGTGCGGAAGGCCCGCCCCAAGCCGGGCGGCGATGAACCGCTTGGTCAACCAGTTCGGCAGCCATGGCTTCGTGCCGTCCGGGCGAGAGCTGAACACAAACGCGTCGGCCGTCAGCTCCCCGCCAACGTCCCGGGCTCGCTCCGTCGCCCAGTCCCGGTGCGCCATCAGCACCCCGAGCGTCTCGGCATCGAGCTCGACGCGGTACGTGCGGTGGGTCTTGGTGGAGCGGAGCTCGGGTCCGTCTGATCTCCACCAATGCCCGAGTGAAGGCGATCGCCGCTCGCCCCTCGTCGACGTCGCCCCACCGCAGGGCGAGCAGCTGACGGCTTCGGCCAACGCAACAGTGCCGCTATCTGCTCTCCCCACCCTGGTTTGACAGTCCCGCCGAGCCTCCCCACGATGGAAGACGTCGATATGTCGCTCGCTGACCTCCTCCGGTTCCTCCACGTGGCATCGGCGTTCTGGTACGTGGCGGGCTTGATCGGGCGAGACGTCGTCATCGGCCGAGCTCGCCGAAGCGATGACCTCGGGAGGATCCGGGCGTTCCTGGATGCGTCGACGCCATTCGAGCGCCTGATGGTGGTCCCGGGTTCCATCGCCGTCTTGACCCTGGGTCTTCTCACGTGGTGGGCCGAGAAACTCCCGATCTGGGGAGCCGGTAGCCGGTGGTTGCCCGTTTCGCTCATCGTGTTCGCATCGACGATCCCGCTCGTCCCGCTGGTCTTCCTTCCGCGCGGGAAGGTCTTCGAAGAAGTGCTCGCGTCAGCGGTCGGGGTCGGCCACGTGACGCCGGAGCTCACGTCGGCCCTTCGTGATTCCGCCGTTGCCGCGGCGAGATGGTACGAGTTCGTGGTCGTGGCCGTAGTCATGTTGCTTATGGTCACGAAACCGTTCTGAGCTCACCTTGGGTTGCCAATAAGGACTCGGAGGATGGCCTAGGTGACGAGAAAGCCTGTGGGGTGGTTCCCTGTGGGGTGGTTCCACGTAGGGTCTGCGGCAAGGCTCGCTATCCAAGACTTGAGTCCTTGAGACTCAAGAACCGGGCGTTGAAGGGGTGTGGGTGCCGAGAACTTGAGCCGGGTCGCTCGGCGGATCTTGCCAAGGTCGACAGCGGGCCGGTCCCGCGTTGGTACCGAGCAGGTGGGTGGGCGCTGATCGAGCGAGCGGTGCGGCCGATGGGCGTTGTAGTGCTCGGTGTAGACCCGGAGCACGCGCGCGAGGTGCAGACGGCCGAGGAGGAGCAGCCGGTCCAGGCATTCCCTCCGGAGGGTGCCGAACCATCGTTCCATGACGGCGTTCGCCCTAGGCGCTCGGACCGGGGTTCCTAATGATCTTGAGCCCCTCAGAGCGGAACACGTCATCGAAGGCGGCGGTGAACTTGGAGTCGCGGTCGTGGATCAGGAACTGAAATCGCGACGCGCTCTCGGCGAGGACACCAATCACGTTCCGTGCCTGCTGGCTGACCCACTCCGCGGTGGGATGTGACGTGATCCCGGCCACGTGCACGATCCTGGAGTGTAGTTCGATGAAGACCAGGACGTACAGCCGGCGAAAGAACACCGTGTCCACGGTGAGGAAGTCGCATGCCACGACCCCCGCGGCCTGCGCTCGCAGGAAGGCTGGCCAGGTCTCGGACGCACGCCGCGGCGCAGGCGGCACTCCTGCTCGCTAGGAGCACCCGCCACACCGTGCTCGCCGCGAGCCTGACACCGAGGCGTGCGAGCTCCCTGCACCTGAAGGGTGCATTTATTCCGATCGGCTGCGTGACCAGCGGGTTTCCTTCGAGGCCGGTTTAGGCCGGCCCGGAACCCGAGGACGAGCTTGGAACACCTCGCGACCCGCGGGGGTTTCGCGATACTGCACCCAGCCGGGAAATTGCCGACCCATGCGGATTGCCCTGCGGTCCCCCCCATGATGTGGCGATGCATTCCACCCATCCGGGGATGGGACATGGGCTCCGGTGCCGCCCGACAATGTTGAGAAAACAGGTGTCTCGCCCGGTGGACAGTCTGGATCCCCACCGTGACCGCCGAGGCAGAGCAGGTCGAGCGAACTCGAGGAAAGACCTGGTCACGGGTCCGATCGAGGTTTTTGTGCCCTACACCATCCAGGGGACTGCTTTGATCGAGTACAGCCCGGCGCGGACGGCCGGATCTTCGTTCTCGAGCGGTCTCTCGCGGCCGGGGCCACCGCCCCGCCCGGCCGCCGGGGGACCGGCAGAATCCAACCCGCTCACGAACCTCGCGAGTTCCCGTTGGCCTACCGGACGAAGCCTCGGGAGAGGCCGACGTGCTCGTGAGGCGCTGGGTAATCGAATGGGCTGGGCCCCACGCTGGGCCCAACCCATTCATTTCAAATCACTCCGCTCGCACACGTTGTCGGAGCTG
>WNGB01043116.1_pt1 | contig 10417 bp, 7 predicted proteins | sample 5400681 | NCBI WGS metagenome assembly WNGB01 (sample SAMN13153367, study PRJNA577476) | soil metagenome | isolation source: 115 cm soil or saprolite under grassland replicate 2 | place: USA:California | collected 2016-06-15 | reverse complement strand
AAGGCGAGCGTGACAAAGAGGTGCGCTGTTTGATGATTACCGGCGCGGGCCGTGCCTTCTGTGCCGGGCAAGATCTCAAAGGCAGGACACCGGAGCAAAAGGGCTCTCTCGGTGCTTCTTTGCGCGAGAAGTACAATCCGATGATCCGGCAAATCCGCCAGATGGAGAAGATCGTCATCGCGGCGGTCAACGGAGTCGCCGCCGGTGCCGGCTGCAATTTAGCGCTCGCCTGCGATTTACGTGTCGCTTCCGATGAAGCAAAATTTATTCAGTCATTCGTGCGCGTCGGCTTGGCGCCCGACTCCGGCGGCAGCTTCATCCTGCCGCGACTGGTGGGAGTCAGCAAGGCGATGGAGCTTTTGTTGCTCGGCGATACGGTAGACGCCAAGGAAGCGCAGCGAATCGGTTTAGTCGCGAGAGTTTTCCCAGCCGCAGAATTCGCAGCATCGGCCAAAGCCATCGCCGAGCAGGTCGCCCGTGCCCCCCGCGGAATCGGGCTGATCAAGCGAGCAGTAAATCACGCCAACCTGCCGACTGTGGAAAGCGATCTCGAATACGAGGCCTACTTGCAAGAAATTGCCGGCAGAAGTTCCGACTACGACGAGGGAGTGCGAGCCTTTTTGGAAAAACGGCCGGCGGTGTTTACCGGAAAATAGAAAATTCGATTCAGGTTTCGAGTTTCGGGTCTAGCGTTTTCTAGCTAGGACCCGAGACACGAGACTTCAGGCAACTCCTAATAAATTTATGGCTGACAAATCTGAAAAGATTGCCGTCCTCGGCGCCGGCACCATGGGCGCGGGTATTGCCCAGGTCGCCGCTCAAGCCGGTTTCGAGACGATTGTTTACGACGTCAAGCAGGAATTTATCGACGTCGGCTTAGGCCGCGTGCAGAATTTTCTCAGAGGCAGCCGTGACCGTGGCAAGCTCACCGCCGAGCAGGAACAGGAAATTCTCGATCACTTCCGCACCACCACCAAGCTCGAGGATTGCAAAGGAACCAGTCTAGTCATCGAAGCGGCACCGGAGAAGCTGGAGTTAAAGCGCGATATCTTCAAACAGTTGGACGCCATCTGCGACCCGGAGACGCTGCTCGCGAGCAACACTTCTTCCTTTAGCATCACGGCAATCGGCGCCAGCGCACAGCATCAGGAACGAGTTTTAGGTTTGCATTTCTTCAATCCGCCGCCGTTGATGGCGTTGGTCGAAGTGATCCAAGGCGATCGCACCAGTACGGCGACCATCGAAAAAGCCACAGCGCTGATGCGCGCCATGGGCAAGACCCCGGCGCGCGCCAAGGATACACCGGGATTTATCGTCAACCGCGTCGCCCGGCCATTTTATAACGAAGGACTGCGCATTCTCGGCGACGGTGGCGCTTCGGTGGAAGTCATCGATCGCATCATGAAAGAGGCGGGAAATTTTCGCATGGGTCCCTTCGAGCTGATGGATCTAATCGGCAACGACGTGAACTTCGCCGCCACCGAGTCGCTTTACCGCTCTTTTTTCGAAGACCCGCGTTTTCGCCCGAGTCCGATTCAGCAGCGCATGGTCATGGGCGGCAACCTGGGACGAAAAACCGGGCGAGGGTTTTACCCCTATGACAAAAAGTAGCCTGGCGGTCATCGGCAGAAACCGCCTGGCAGAAGAACTGCTGGCGTTAGGTCGCGAAAATAGCCTCGAAACGTCGCAGGTGAACGATGCCACGGCCGTCGCTTCGACGACCAACTTCGTCCTCGACACGGAAACCGGTGCCGAGGACAAGAAAAAAGCTTTGCTCCAACGTCTCGACGCCTCCCTGCCGCCGTCCTCGATCATCGTCAGCTCTTGCTTGCGATTTTCCACCACGCTGATGGCGTCATGGATAAAGAAGCCGGAAAGAATCGTCGGTTTTGCGTCTTTCTTTCCTCTGAAAGATCGAAAGCTGATCGAATTGGCCGGCGGTTTACGGACGACCGAACCGTCGCTTGCGCAGGCCGAACAGCTGTTTAAGTCCCTCGGCAAACAAACCGTACGAGTCAAAGACAGCGCGGGACTTACATTTCCGCGCATTTTGAGCTTGATTATCAATGAGGCGGCGCGCAGCCTGGAAGAAGGCGTCGCCACGACGGAAGAGATCGATGTCGCCATGCGGCTCGGTGTCAACTATCCGCAAGGGCCGCTGCGCTGGGGCGATCAGATCGGTTTGGATGAAGTGCTCGCCGTGCTCGAAGGCTTGCAGCGCGAAACCGGCGACGACCGCTACCGCGCGGCGCCGCTCTTGAAAAACCTGGTGGTTGCGGGGTTTCTCGGTGAAATCAGCGGCAGAGGATTTTACATATATCACGAAGGTCAGGTGAAACCATGAGGGAAGCCGTAATCGTCGAAGCTGTGCGCACGCCGATGGGACGCCACGGCGGCATATTGAAGGATGTTCGAACCGACGATCTCGCCGCGCATATTATCGCCAAATTGGTTGAAAAAACCGCCATCAACAAGGAAGAGATCGAAGATGTCTATTTTGGCTGTACTAACCAAGCGGGCGAAGACTCGCGCAACGTGGCACGCAATGCTTCCTTGCTCGCCGGACTGCCTTATACGATTCCCGGGGCGACGGTGAACCGCTTGTGCGGCTCCGGACTCGAAGCGATCAATCAAGCCGGTCGGGCCGTCGAGACCGATCACGGCGATCTGTTTGTTGCCGGCGGCGTCGAGAGCATGACGCGCGGACCTTGGGTGATGGGCAAACCGGCGACCGCGTTTCAACGCGGCGACGTTCCGATGTATGATAGCTCACTCGGCTGGCGCTTTCCCAACAAGCGTATGGCGGAACTCTACTCGCTGATCAACAACGGCGAGACCGCCGAGAACGTCGCGGAAAAGTATCACATCAGCCGCGAAGACCAGGACAAGCTTGCGCTTGCGAGCCACCAAAAGGCCTTGAAGGCGCAAAATGAGGGTCGTCTCAAAGACGAGATCATTCCGGTCGAAATCCCCCAGCGTAAAGGGGCACCGCTCGTCCACGACAAAGACGAAGGGCCGCGCGCCGACACTTCACTGGAAATCCTTGCTGGACTCCAGCCTTCGTTCAAAAAAGGCGGCACGGTGACGGCCGGCAACTCGTCGCCGCTATCGGACGGTGCCGCAGCGTTGCTGATTACTACTCAACAAAAAGCCGAACACTTAAAACTGAAGCCGATGGCCCGAATCGTTGCTTCCGCGACGGCCGGCGTCCATCCCAACTACATGGGCATCGGACCAATCCCGGCCACAGAGAAGGCTCTCAAGCGTGCCGGTTTGACGATTGAGCGGATCGATCTGGTCGAATTGAATGAGGCGTTCGCATCACAAGTGCTCGCCTGTGCTCGCGAGCTCGGCATCGACCTCGACAGGCTCAACGTCAACGGCGGCGCCATCGCCCTCGGCCATCCGCTCGGCTGCAGCGGCGCGCGCATGATGGCGACCTTGGTCCATGAGATGAAAAAGCGCGGCAGCCGTTACGGGCTCGCGACCATGTGCATCGGCGTCGGCCAAGGCATCGCCACGATCGTTGAGCGCATAGCTTGAGCGGCGCGAATCTCCATCGCAATAGTTGTTCTGGTTAGCATCTCGCGTAGAATACCTGCGTGCCAGCGTCGCCGTTACATTGGCCCACGTTGGAATGTTCTGGTACTATCGTCAAAAGCCTCAACCATGAAAATTCCGCCCGAAGGAGAGAGCCCCACTCTCCTGACGCTGGTAGCCTTAATCAGCGTTCTGGTTCAATCGTTCAACATTCTGGCCAGCAGACATCGCGAACAAGTCCAGCAAGAGTTGCAAAAAGTCCTCGGCCAAGACGTCAGTTTCGACGCTCTCGAAGTCAACTTGCTCGGCCGGCCCGGCTTCGTCGCCAAAGAGTTTCGCATCGCTGATGATCCTCGCTTTGCGGCGACACCGGTGGTCCGGGCAAAAGAGCTCATTTTGGGAGTCAGCTTGTGGAATCTGTTTTTCGGTCGGTTTGTAATCGATTCGCTCACGTTCAATGAGCCGGAGTTCCAGATCATTACCAATGAAACAGGACTGTTGAACCTGACGGCGTTCGTAGACCGCAAGAACGAGTTGCAGAAACTTCCCAGAGTACGGCCGCCCGCACCTGAGCGAAAGCACAGCCCGGTGGCGTTTGCGATCGGCGAAGTGCGCATCAGAGAGGGCCGCGTCGAATACGTGGATCGGTCGATCAAAGAACCCGCCGAGCTTCGGATTAAGAATATCTCGATGACCATGAGAGAATTGGAACCGGCGCAAGCAACGAAAATCACCATTGCCGCATCGCTAAGCGAAGGAATTAGCCAGGACGTCAGGATCGACGGCCAGCTCAAACCCGCTTCGGGAGAGCATTCCTGGTTCCGCCGGGGCATCGATCTCAGCATTCGACTCGACTCCCTTCATGTACCGGTTGTCGCGCGCGCCATCGCCGGATTGAGAGACAAGATTCCGCGCGAACTCGACGTGACTGGCCCCATGTCATTCCAAGCGCAGCTCAGCGGCACGCCGGAACGCCCACGCATCGGCGACATCACGTTGAAAGTTCCGTTATTTGGTTCGTCGGACTACAATGCCGTCATCAACGGCAGTGTTGAGTTTTCCGAGCGCCGCACGTGGGAGGACGCGCAGATCCAAGGCAAGCTGGTCGTCGCCCCCCTGGCGCTCCTGCAACTCCGCAAGTTGCGTCTCTTCGAACAGAACCTTTCCCCGCTGCTAGTCGCTGCCGGCACCCTCGGCATCTATAGTCGTTTTGAAGGAACTTGGGAGAGTCTCCGCGTCGGAGCACTGGTGCGTGCCGACAAAGCAGAATTGCGCTACAAAGGGTGGCTATATAAGCCAGCCAACGTTCCCGCAGAGGTCAGAATGAGAATTTCCCGGCAAAAGCAAAGGTTGCTGCTTCATGAATCCGAGTTCGTAATTGGGGCTGCCAAAATGGATTTTGCCGGCAGTATCGAGTATGAACCGGCGCCCCGGCTGCAACTCAAGGTGCGAGGCAAACAAAGCCCGGTGCCCGCCTGGGGCCAAATTTTTACTCCGCTGGATTTTTATGGCGTGGGCGGCAAGGCTGATTGGGATATTGACTTCAACAAAGGCTTGACTCCCGCCGACGAGAACTGGAGCGTACAAGGGCAACTGAAACTCACCAATAGCGGATTCGAACATCTAGGCAACGGGCGCAGAATAGAAAAGTTAGACGGCCAGGTGCTCCTGGACGGTAAGCAAGCGCGCCTCAATAACGTCACATTTCGTCTGGGGTCTTCGATGATTTTCCTCGATGGCGCCATTGCGAACCTGCTGGAGCCCAGCGTGATTTATAAACTGCGCTCCGACGAGTTCAATCTCACCGATCTGCCCTCGCTCGACGCCGGCCCGCCGGTCCGGCTCAAAGACGTCAACGCCAATGGCGAGATTCAATGGGACAACGGGCAGCTGGCGCTTACCGGATCAGTGACTTCTCCGGAAGGCACCTTGCAACAGTTTGGTTTTGGCAATCTCCGCTGCGACGTGGCTCTATCGGCAGCGGGCCTGACGTTTAAGAATCTCTCCTTGCAAACGCTAAACGGAACCTTCCGCTCCGACGGTAATTGGGCTTCCGCCGTTGAAAGTTCTCGGCTCCAAATGTCCTCACAAGTCGACGCCCTCGATTTGCGCGGGCTGATCGCGCCATGGATCCCGCAAGTGAAAGATCACATCGAAGGGCAACTCAACGGCTCGGCCCAGTTCGACGCCGCCGCTACTAATGGCGCCAGCCTGATGAGCGTGCTTAAAGGTTCCGGCGAGGCGTCAATTCGCCGGGGGGTAATTCGAGATTTCAACTTAGTCAGCCATTTGCTGCTCAGGGGCAGTGGTAGCAGTGTTTCCGCGGCGTCAACGTCCCGCCTGCCTCCAGGTTTTGCCGGCTTGGTCAAACGACCGGATACACCTGTCGAGTCATTGAAGGCGAATTTCGCGATCGATCAGAGACGCATCCACACGGATAACCTCATCATCACGACTCCCGATTATACGATCACGGGTGCCGGCTGGCTCGGCTTCGACCGATCCACAAAATGGAACGGTTTAATCGTGCTGTCGCCGCGATTGACTCAGGAGGTCCAACGCGATTACCGTATCATCCGTTATCTGCTCGACCGGCGTGGCAGACTTGGAATTGCGTTCGTTGTAGAGGGTAAAATTCCCGACGTGAAAATCCGGCTCGAAAATCGCCTCTTGGCGCAAGCGCTGCGAGGCGGATCCGCGGCGCGCGACGACGCGGATGGCGGCGGCAAATCAAATCAAGAAACTAAAGACCCAAAGAAGTGGTTGCCCGATGCGCTGCAGCGATTTCTCAATCGTTAGCGAATGCGACGAATGCGATTACACGACATCTATCTGGAAATTCTCCCCGAGCATATTGCCTATGTAAAATTTATCTTCGAATCCTATGAAGAAGTCGGCATCATTCGCACGGTGGATCGCAAGAAAGCCATCATCGTGCTTCTTGCCATGAACGATTTTTTCGCCACCGCACATAAAATTTTAGACTCGATCAAAGACGCCGTCCCGTTGCGGGAAATTTCACGGCCGGCCGACATGAACGACGACTGGTTCATGGCGGAACTTGCCCGCGAATCTTCCGATGAGCACACGGACCGGTAATTCAGGGGCCTCGACCGAAGTCTCCAACTCCGAGTCTTTGTCTTTCCCAGCGATTGAAAACCGCAGAATTCCATTAGATGCTCAGATGCATCTATGGTTCGGCAATCCGACCTTGATTCAGCTTCTGAAGCACAAGCCCAACTAAAGATTCTCGAGCTTTTTGCAAAGAAGCCAAAGACCCGGCTGACACCTGCTGAGATCCTGCGGCGCGGTGGTTTTGGCCGCGATGAACTTCAGGTGATCGTCGATGCGCTTCGACAATTATGTCGCGATGGCCGCTTGGTGCGCCTGAAGAAGAATCACTATGCGCTCCCTGATCGGCAAAATCTGATCCGGGGAAAAGTCCATGCGCACCCCGACGGCTATGGGTTCTTGATCCCGGACGACAAGAACACCGAGGATCTTTACTTGAATCGCCGCGAGATGCGGCGGGTCATGCACGGCGATCGGGTGATGGTGCGAGCCGATCGCAAGGCACGAGGCGGCACTGACGCGCACGTCGTGCAAGTTCTGGAGCGCGCGCAGGAGCGCCTGCTCGGCACCTACGATGAATTCGACGGCAAAGGTTTTCTCGTCCCGATGGATGCGAGAATCGGCGCCATTCCACTCACGCCGGACGCGGTGAAGCCGGAAAAAGGCAAAGTCATAGCCGCCGAGATATCCCGCTATGGAACGGCGATGTCACCGCCGCAAGCTCAGGTCGTTAAAGTCATGGGCGACCCCGATGATCCGGAAGTCCAAGCGCAATCCATTGTATTCCGCTATGGCCTATCAACTCGTTTTCCGGAGGAAGTGCATCGCGAGACGAACCAGATTGCTTACTCGATCCCTCCTGAAGAAGTAGCCGCGCGCACTGATTTGCGGGGATTGCCCATCGTTACGATCGACGGCGAGAACGCCCGCGACTTCGACGACGCCGTTCACGTTCGCAAGATGGATGATCGCTATGAGCTTTTGGTTTCTATCGCCGATGTCGCTCACTACGTTCGAGCCGACAGTGCCTTGGATCAGGAAGCCTATGCTCGGAGCACGAGCGTTTATTTTCCGGATCGCGCGATTCCCATGCTGCCCGAAGCGCTTTCGAACGGCATCTGCAGCTTGAATCCCAACGAAGATCGCTTGACCAAAACCGTTGCCATTGAATTCAACGCAAAAGGGGAAGTCGTTGGCAGCCGGTTTTTCGATTCCGTGATTCGCAGCCATCAACGGATGACCTACACCAACGTACGGCGCATCTTAGTTGATCGTGACGTCGAAGTTTTGGTGTACTACGGCACCCTCGTCGATCAGTTCCATCTCATGGAAGAGCTGGCGATGGTGATTTACGAGCGACGCAAAGCACGCGGCAACCTGGATTTCGATTTACCCGAAGCTGAAATTATTCTCGATCTGCAAGGGCAGCCGGAAAATATCGTGCGCGCCGAGCGCAATATTGCCCATCGGATCATCGAAGAGTTCATGATTGCCGCCAACGAAGCAGTGGCGCGCCACTTGACAGAAAGAGACTTACCGCTTCTCTACCGGGTTCACGAAGGTCCCGACGAAGAAGCGTTGGAAGCGCTAGCGCCGTTTCTGCTCTCGCTCGGCTACCGCTTGCCCCTTAAAAAAGAAAACATTGCGCCCTTGGAAATTCAAAGACTCTTGGAGGCTGCCCGCGGCAAACCCGAAGAGCGCGTGCTCAATCGCGTGCTGCTACGCTCGATGAAGCAAGCTGTGTATCAACCGGAAAACATCGGCCACTTCGGCCTAGCATCGGTATGTTATACCCATTTCACCTCACCAATCCGGCGTTACCCCGATTTGATCGCGCACCGCATGTTGGACAGAGCGCTGCGCGGAGAAAAACTTAAGCCAAACGAACGCGCGGATTTGCTCCGCTATCTTCAAGAGGCCGGCAAACACACCTCCGAGCGCGAGCGCCACGCTATGGACGCTCGGCTTCTTCGTAGAGCTCGACGCCTACTTCGTCGAAGGATTAGTGAAACTGTCGGCATTAACAGACGACGACTACGACTACTACGAGAAAGAATACGTCATCAAAGGCCGCCGCCACGGCCGAAAATTCCGCTTGGGTGATAATGTGCGAGTGAAAGTTGTGAGGATCAACGCGTTTCGAAGTGAGATCGATTTTGAGTTGTTTCAGGCAAGCGAAGGCGCACGGTCATAAAGCGTTCCCTTTGAAAGCGGATTCTTTTGAAAGCCTAGGATCTGCCTTCAATCGCAAGATTTAATGAGCGAACCAAGCCCGGTGGTAGTCAATTTGGTTATTGGCCCGGCGGTGATTCTGAGCGAGCGCGTGCTAACTTTCCAATCTCAATAGAGTCATTATTTGCTACCCTCGGGACAACGACGCTTCGCCGCTCCGATTCATTATTCGCCTGGGTTGCGACCAGCTTGTGCCCGGGTGAGCGAATCGATCAACGACCGCTCTTTCTCGATCAGAGTGCGCAGCGATTCTCGGAATATCCGCTCTGATAAGAAGACGTCACGGAGGAGCAAGTCGCGAAAATCCGTGGCGCTCCATTGCAGGACCGCCGATCCCTCAATCGCGCGCACCGAGGCCGATCGCGGCATGCCGCATAGTACCGCCAGTTCACCCAAGATCGTACCCGGCGCCGCGTCGGTGAGGACCAGGTCACGTCCCTGGCGTTCAATAAAGACCTGCATTCCCCCAGTGAGAACCAGCAGGACGAAGGTCGGGCTATCTCCCTCTTTGAGCACAACTTCTCCCGGGGAATACTCCTTGACTTCGCCACACTCCAGCAGCAGTTTAGCGCCATGCAAAGTGAACCCGCGAAATAGTGGAAACTCCTTGATTATCTCGGCGTATTGCTCATTCATGATAGAAAGCGCCTTTCCTTAAATTCGTTGGGGCTTCTGCGCGGGTCCACGTTGAGCAGATGGTTAGTTGTCATCAGTCGCTCGGCTATTATGATTCATACCAAATCCAAGTTCCACTATTTTCCCGGCTTCCACCCGGCGGCATCCAACTCAGCGTTGACCTTGCGCGCCAAAGAATAGTTATAGATCTTCTCCACTGCGGGAGGTTCTTTGGGAGCCAAGACCTTGAGAGCCTGGTCGAGGTATTTTTTCTGGAGTTCTACGCTGATGGTCCCGTCGGCAGTCATGATCGGCCGCACCTGATCGTAGTATGGTCCGGCAAGTTCTTCTTTGAGTTTCATGTAGCGGAGTAAAATCGGTATCGTGCCGGCTTTATTTTCTCTGGCATAGCGCAGCCCCTTCATAGTGCCGCGAACAAATTTTTCGACCAGAGCGGGATCGCTTTGAAGAAGCTTATCGTTCGCTAGAATGCTTCCCTGCAGCTCGACGAAGTCTTCTTTCAGATAAGACACCAACTCCCGAAAGCCGGCATCTTTCACGATGAAATTAAAAGGCGGGCTAATCATTCCGGCATCCACGGTGCCCGTTCGCAGCGCGGTCGCGACCGTCGATGGCAACCCTAAAGCCAGGATAGTGACATCACGGCCGCCTTCGAGACCATTGCGCTTGAGACTCTCGCGCAAGAGATTATCCGGGCCGCTGCCAAGGCCCGTAACGCCGATCCTTTTTCCTTTGAGGGCCTTGATATCCTGAAACTCCGGCTTGGCATAGATCCAGAACATGGGCCGATAAAAACTGGTGTAAGCGAAGCGCAGCGGCATGCCGCCCAAGATTGCGGTCAATCCGGCGCCACTCATAGAAGCAAAATCCGCATTGCCACCGATTAGGGCCGAGATGCCGAGCGTGTCGCGCATCACGACCAAGTCCACATCTAGAC
>WNGB01034253.1_pt1 | contig 10417 bp, 7 predicted proteins | sample 5400681 | NCBI WGS metagenome assembly WNGB01 (sample SAMN13153367, study PRJNA577476) | soil metagenome | isolation source: 115 cm soil or saprolite under grassland replicate 2 | place: USA:California | collected 2016-06-15 | reverse complement strand
CGTCAAGGAGGTCGCGGCTACCATGGTCGGGCGCGGCATCAGCGCCGTCCCGGTGATCGGCGAGGACGGCCGGCTGCTCGGGATCGTCTCCGAGGGCGACCTGGTGCCGCTGCAGGCCCTGCCGGAGCGGGGCGATCGCCACGGCCGCGTGATGGCGCTGCTCGACTACCTGCCGCGGACCGCCGCCGACGCCATGACCAGGCGCGTCGTGACCCTGTCCGAGGACGCGGAGGCGGCGACGGCGGCCCGGCTGATGCTGGAACGGTCGGTGAAGTCGATCCCGGTGCTGCGCGACGGTCGGGTCATCGGCATCGTCAGCCGCCGGGACCTGCTGCGGGCGCTGGCCCGCAGCGACGCGGAGCTGCGCGCCGAGGTCGAGGAGCTGCTCGCCGACGAGGAGCTGCTACTCGGCGAGGCCGTCGGGGTGACCGTCAGCGGCGGCATCGTGCGCCTCAGCGGGGCACGCGACGCGGCCACCCGGCGGCTGGCGGAGGTGCTGGCTCACTCCGTCCCCGGTGTGGTGGCGGTCTCGTTCGCCGAGTGACGACCCAAGGAGCAGCGATGGACCTCCGTACCCGCTACCTCGGCCTCGACCTGCGCTCCCCGCTGGTCGCCTCGGCCTCGCCCCTGACCGGTGACCTCGACGGGCTGCGCCGGCTCGAGGCGGCCGGCGCCGCCGCGGTCGTGCTCCCCTCGCTGTTCGAGGAGCAGATCACCCACGAGCTGGTCGAGATCGACCGCTTCCTCTCCGTCGGGCTGGAGACCCAGCCGGAGGCGACCGCGTACTCCCCCGAGCTGGACGACTACAACACCGGGATCTGGTCCTACCTGGCGCTGGCGGAGAAGGCGAGCAGCTCCCTGCGCGTCCCGGTGATCGGCAGCCTCAACGGCGTCACCCCGGGCGGCTGGGTCCGGCACGCCACCCGGCTGCAGGAGGCGGGCGTGGCGGCGATCGAGCTGAACGTCTACGACGTCGCCACCGACCCGGCGGTCAGCGGGGCCGAGCTGGAGGCCCGCTACCTCGAGCTGGTCGCGGCCGTGCGGGCCGCGGTGCAGGTGCCGCTGGCGGTCAAGCTGAGCCCGTTCTTCACCGCGGTGGCGAACGTGGCGCTGCGCCTGGTCGAGGCCGGCGCCGACGGGCTGGTGCTGTTCAACCGCTTCTACCAGCCGGACCTCGACCTCGACGCGCTGGCGGTCCGCCCCCGGCTGGTGCTGAGCACCTCCGACGAGCTGCGCCTGCCGCTGCGCTGGGTGGCGATCCTCCACGGCCGGGTGCGGGCGTCGCTGGCGGTGACCACCGGCGTGCACACCGGCGAGGACGCCGCCAAGGCGCTGCTGGCCGGCGCGGACGTGGCGATGATGGCCTCGGAGCTGCTGCGCCACGGCCCGGAGCGCCTGCGCGTGGTCGAGCAGGAGCTGGTCGACTGCCTGGCCGAGCACGACCTGACCTCGCTCGGCGAGGTCCGCGGCAGCCTCAGCCAGCGCGGCGTGCCCGACCCTGCCGCCTTCGAGCGCGCCAACTACATGCGCACCCTGCTGTCCTACGCCCCGCGCGAGCCGGACGCCGGCGCCACCGAGCCGTTCCTGCCCGACGCCACCCCGGCGCTGCCGACCCACCGTCGCGCGCCGCACTGACGCCGGCGGCCTCGGCCGCTCAGACCAGGCGGCGCGCGCCCGCCGTCGCCGCGTGGGGCGGCAGGCCTTCGGCGGACTCGATCAGCTCCCGCAGGTGCGAGGCGAAGCGGGCCGCGGGAGCGCCGTCGACCACGTCGTGGTCGAAGGAGAGCGTCAGGTCGAGCAGCTCGCGGGGGATGACCGAGCCGGCCACCACCGCGGGCTTGCGCTCGATCCCGCCGACGACGACCTCGAGCGGGTAGCTCTGGAAGGCGATGCCCCAGCCGCCGCCACGGCCGAACATGCCGACCGCCGTGACCCCGACGGTTCCCGCCAGGGCCTTGTGCCGCTGCGGCAGCCGGTACAGCAGGCGCAGGGCTGACGAGCGCAGCCAGCCTGGCAGCAGCACGAACCACTTGACCTTCCCGGCCATGCGCAGCGACGGGCTGGTCGACGGGTCGCGCTTCACCCGGTGGAGCTCGCGGGAGATGTCGGCCACGTCGCGCCGGTCGGCTCGGCGGATGACGTGGCTCATGGGAAACGGCTGCCCCTCGACCAGGACCTCGGTGATGACGCTGACGTCGACCTCGTCGAACAGGACCAGGCGGCCGCGCAGGTCCCTGAACGCGTGCACGGCCGGCTCGGCGGCGACCGTCCGGGCGACGCAGGCGGCCACGAAGGCGGTGAACGAGATGCGCTCGCCGGTGGCGAGCTCGTGGCTGCGGACTCGCTGCCGCGCCCTGGTCACGTCCACCTCGATCAGGGCGTGGATCGGGTGGCGGTTGCTGGTGGCGCGGCCGGCGTCGACGATCAGGCGCCGCGCCCTCGGGAACGGGTGGCGCTGGTAGCCGCCGCTGCTTGCCAGGTCCATGCCGCCAGGGTCATGCCGTCCGCCTCGCCCGTGTAGGGCCGTGGGGCCCTGCCCGCCACGGGCGATCGGTGGGAGGCTCTCCGACCAGTGGCCTCGACCTGCGCGGGTCCTGAACCTCACGCAGCCACCTCCGGCTGGGCGGAGTCGCGCTCCTCCCATCCGGAGCCGGACCGCGTCCAGCAGGTCCCGGCCGCGCCCACCGTGCGTGGCGGGCAGCCCGCGAACGCCACCTCGAGCGCGCCGTCGCCCGCGACCTCGACGAGGTCGTGCGCCACCCGCAGCCGCACGCGGCGGCCGCGGAAGCGCAGGCGCAGCTCGACGGCGTCCCAGGCGGCCGGGAGCTTGGGGTCGAGGCGCAGCGCCCCGCCGGCCGGCGCCAGCCCGAGGAAACCGGTCGCGAGCGCCTGCCAGGCGCCACCGAAGGTGGCCACGTGGAGGCCGCCGGCGCTGCTGCCGGTGAGGTCGTCGAGGTCGAGCCTGCAAGCCTTGCGGAACAGCTCGCGGGCCTGGTCCGGCTCGCCGGCCCTGGCCAGCAGGGCGGCGTGGACGGCGGGGGAGAGGGAGCTGCCGTGCGCCGTCCGCGGCCCGTAGAACGCCAGGTTGGGGCCGAGCGACCCCGCCGCGGTCTCCTCGGGCACCAGCAGGTGGAGCATGAGCACGTCGGCCTGCTTCACCACCTGGGCGCCCTGGACCCGCGCCTGGCCGAGCAGGGCGCAGGCGTCCACCGGGGTGCGGGCCAGCTCACCGACCACCAGCGGCTCCAGCTCGTCGAACCCGGCGAACTGCCGGTAGCGACCGGTGGCGGGGTCGTAGCCGTCGACCAGCCGGTCGGCCAGCCGCCGCCAGGCGCCGACCTCCTCCGGTCGGGCGCCGCCGGCCTGCTCGGCCAGCCGCGCCGCCCGGCGCAGGTGCCAGCGCGCCATCACGTTGGTGTAGGCGTTGTCGTCGACGTCCTCGTGGTACTCGTCGGGTCCGATGACGTGGTCGATGTGGGCGCGCCCGGCCTGGTCCAGGCGCGCCCGCCCGGCCCACCAGCGGGCCGTCTCGAGCACCAGGTCCCGACCCGGGCCGGTGAGGAAGTCCTGGTCGCCGGTCCAGTCGGCGTAGCGCGCGGCCGCCCAGGCGACGTCGGCGGTGATGTGCTCCTCCAGCTCCCCGGTGCGGACCGGCACCGTGCGCCCGTCCGGGCCGCGCACGCTCGTCGGGGTCACCTCGTCGCCGGCGGCGGCGGACTCCCACGGGAAGCGGGCGCCGGGGCGGCCGGCGGCGGCGGCCAGCCGCCGCGCCGCGGGCAGGCGCCGCAGGCGGTACTCGAGCATGGCGCGGGCGGCGGGCGGGTTGGTGGCGGCCAGTGCCGGCAGCGCGAACACGTCGGCGTCCCAGAAGACGTGCCCGGCGTAGACGGGCCCGGACAGGCCGCGCGCGCCGAGCGCCGCCTCGCCGCCGCCCTCGACCGAGGCGAGCAGGTGGAACAGGGAGAAGCGCAGCGCCAGCTCCACCTCCGGGTCGCCGTCGACGGCCAGCTCGGCGTCGGCCCAGCGGGCGGCCCACGCGTCCCGCTGCTCCCGCAGCAGCGCGTCGAAGCCGGCGCGGGCGGCGGCCGCCAGGCGCTCGACCGCCTCCTCCGGCGCCGGGACGCGCTCGGGATCGGCCAGGTAGACGGCCAGGCGCTCCACCAGCCGGGCGGTGCCGGTTCCGCGCTCGGCCTGCAGCGCCACCGCGGTGATGCCGCCACCGCCCTCGGCGCGGCTGCGCGCCCAGGCGACCTCGCCGAGCCGGCCCTGGTCGACCTCGTGGTGGCCGGCCGGCGGCAGCAGGGCCGCGCCGGCACGCAGCAGCCGCGCGGGCCCCTCGGCGCGCAGCGCCACCAGCCCGGGCCGGGCAAGGGAGGCGAACCGGAGGCTGCGCAGCCGCCGCCCGTCGTGCTCCCACTCGCGCCGCAGCAGCCCGGCGCGCAGGTGCCCGCGCCGGCCTCCTCGCGCGCCCCGCGCGTGCCGAGGTGGCCGTCGACGAGGGTCAACAGCGCCTCGGCGACCTGCTCCGGGTATGGCGGGACGTCCACCTGGACCACCCAGCCGGGATCGAACCTGTCCACCGCCAGCTCCGTCGTCGCGAGCCAACACTGTCCGTGTGCGTTTACCACTGATAGTGGCAGGACAGGCTGACCGATCCAGGACCGGGTGGCCCAGCTCCGGCGGGCCCCTTGGCCCGCCCCGACGGGACCACCGGTCCCGAAGGCTCAAGAGGTGAGCAGGAACTCCCGCATGCCGCCGGGGTCGATGGTGACCACCTCACCGCCGAAGCCGATCTTGATCGGCGCAACCTCGGACGGGAGCAGGGTGACCCGAAGGCGCTGGTGGGTGACGTCAACGTGCACGCCCCAGTGGCCGCGGTAGCGGATCTCCATCTCGAGCGAGCTGAGCTTCTCCGGCAGGGCGGGGTTCAGCCACAGCACGTCCTCGCGCATCTCCAGCCCGGTGTAGCAGCGCTGTGCCAGGTCGAGGGTGCCGGCCATGGCGCCGAGGTGGATGCCCTCCTTGGTGGTGCCGCCCTGGACGTCGCGCAGGTCGCTGGCGAGCGCCTCGGCGAAGAACGCCCAGGATCGGGTGCGGTCCGAGCGGGCCAGCACCCAGGCGTGGACCACCCCGCTCAGGGTGGAGCCGTGCGAGGTCCTCGCCAGGTAGTAGTCGATCGTTCGCAGCAGGGCGGTGCTGCTGAGGTGGTAGCCCAGCCGGGTGAGCAGCTCGCGCAGCTCGTTCTCTGACAGCAGGTAGAACAGCATCAGCACGTCGGCCTGCTTGGACGCCCGGTAGCGGTTGGTGCTGTCGCCGTCCGCCTCGAGCACGCGGTCCAGGCGGCGGACGTTGCCGTGGCGCTCGCGGAAGGCCTGCCAGTCCAGCTCCTCGAGCTGGTCGTAGCCTTCGAACTGGCTGATCACGTCGCTGTCGTGGAACGGCACGAACATCTTGCGGGTGACGGCCTGCCAGCGGGCGAGCTCCTCGCGCCGCAGCGCGAGCAGCTCGGTGAGCTCCTCCCGGCGCGGCTCGGGGAGCAGCTGCAGCACCTCGAGGGCGCGCAGCAGGACCCACACCGCCATCACGTTGGTGTAGGCGTTGTTGTTCAGCCCCTGCTGCTCCGCGTCGGGGTAGGCGTCGTGGTACTCGTCCGGGCCCATCACCCCGCGGATCTCGTAGCGGTCGAGGGCGCGGTTGTAGGCCGCGGCGCTGGCCCAGAAGCGGGCGATCTCCAGCAGCATCTCGGCGCCGTACTCGCACAGGAAGTCGAGGTCCCCGGTGGCCTGGTAGTACTGCCAGACGTTGTAGGCGATGGCGACGCCGACGTGGCGCTGGCGGTGGGAGTTGTCGGGCAGCCAGCGGCCCGACTGCGGGTTGAGGTGCAGAAGCTGGGTCTCCTCGCGGCCGTCGCTGCCGCTCTGCCAGGGGTACATCGCGCCCTGGTAGCCCGCCTCCTCGGCCGCCCGCCGCGCCGCCGGCAGGCGCCGGTGGCGGTAGCGCAGCAGCGCCCGGGTGACCTCCGGGAAGCGCAGGTTGAGGAAGGGGAACACGAACAGCTCGTCCCAGAAGACGTGCCCCCGGTACGCCTCGCCGTGCAGGCCGCGCGCCGGCACCCCGACGTCGAGGTCGGCGCTGTGCGCGGAGATGGTCTGCAGGAGGTGGAAGATGTGCAGGTCGATGACCAGCGCGGTGTCGCTGGCGCCGTCGGTGACGTCCAGGTGGCAGCGGCGCCAGAGCTGGTCCCAGGCGAGCCCATGGCGTTCGAGCAGCTCATCGAAGCTGCCGGCTTGGGCGAGGTGCTCGCGGGCGGCCAGGCTGCTCTCCGCCATCGCCGGGTCGCGGCCGGTGAACAGCGCCACCACCTTCTCGACCGTGACCGGCCGCCCCCGTTCCAGCTCGACGGTCAGCTCGTGGGTGACCCGGCCGGGCTCCTGCTCGACGCGCCGCTTGACGGCGGCGGGCCGGCCGTCGCGCAGCACCCGGGTGCGGGCCGCCTCGGCGATGCGGATCTTCGAGCTGGCCGTCTCGACCTTGAGCCAGATGCCGTCGTCGCCGACCGTCCCGGTCTCGAGCGGAGCCAGGTGCTCGCCGTTGAGCTTCCGGTAGCGCTCCACCCCGGCGTTGGTCACCGCCCCGTCCAGGCCCGAGCGGACCTCGATGCGCCCCGACCAGTTCTCCGCCACGAAGGTGGTCTCCAAGCCGGCCAGGTGCGGGTCGGCCATGCCCACGAAGCGGCGCTGGCTCACCGCGGTGATCCTTCCCTTGTCGTCCTGGAAGCGCAGGCGGCGGCTGAGCACGCCCAAGCGCAGGTCCAGCTCCTGGCGGTAGTTGAGCAGCCGGGCGGTGACCGGCGCGAACCACTCGCCGCCGTCGGGGCGGAACGCCAGCGGCAGCCAGTTCGGGACGTTGACGATGTCCTCGTTCTCGACCTCGCGCCCGGCCACCTCGGTCACCAGCCGGTCGTAGCAGCCGGCCACGTACGTGCCCGGGTAGTGCACCTCGTCCGCGTGGGCCTCCGGTGCCGCCCCGCGGGTGGCGAAGTAGCCGTTGCCGAGCGTGCAGAGGGCCTCGCGGAGGCCCTCCTCGGCGGGTTCGAAGCCGTCGTAGGCGAGCAGCCACCTGTCCATCACGGTCCTCCTCACGTCCCGGCGAGCCCGTCGCCGAGGCGCAGCTCGCCCAGGTCGGCGACCACCACGTCGGCTCCCCGCTCCTTCAACTCCTCGGCCAGGCTGCCGCGGTCGACGCCGACGACCAGGCCGAAGCCACCGCGCCGTCCTGCCTCGACGCCGGCGAGCGCGTCCTCCACCACTGCGGCCCGCTCGGGCCGCACGCCGAGCCGGCCCGCCGCCTCGAGGAACAGGGCCGGGTCCGGCTTGCCGGCCAGGCCGAGCCGGGCGGCGTCGAGGCCGTCGACCTCCGCGTCGAACAGGCCGTGCATCTGCGCCGCCCGCAGCACGGCGGCGAAGTTGCGGCTGGCCGAGACCGCCGCCAGGCGCAGGCCGCGGCGACGCAGCTCGCGCACCAGCGCGAGCGAGGTGGGGAACGGCCGCACCCCGTCCTCGTCCAGGAGCGCCAGGAAGTAGCCGTTCTTGCGGTTGCCGAGCCCGCCGACCGTCTCCGCCTCCGGCGGGTCCGAGGGGGTGCCGGTCGGCAGGTCGATCCCCCGCGACGCCAGGAACGCGGCGACGCCGTCGAACCGCGGCTTGCCGTCCACGTAGCGCAGGTAGTCGTCGTTGTCGAAGGGCCGGAACGGCTCGCCGAAGCGCTCGGCGCGCTCCCGCAGGTACTCGTCGAACAGCCGCTTCCAGGCGGCGGAGTGGACCGAGGCCGTGTCGGTCAGCACCCCGTCGGTGTCGAACACGACCGCGTCGAGGCGGTCGAGCGGTAGGGAGGTCATGTCACCGCTTCCTGATGACCAGGCGCATGGCGCCGTCGTTCGAGGTGTGTTCGAGCAGCTGGTTGCCGGTCGCCCGGCACCAGGCGGAGAAGTCGCGGACCAGGCCAGGGTCGGAGATGCGCACCTCGACCACGTCGCCTGGGCGGAGCGCGGCCATGGTCACCGCGGTCCAGGCCAGCGGCAGGCTGTCGTCCATCCCGGTCAGGTCGATGGTGCGCGCGCGCGCGGCCACCACGGTCTCCCTCCCGCCCGTCGGCGCGCGGGCGCGCGCCTTCCGCCACCAAGGCTGGCAGGCGCCTCGCGGCCCCAGGCAGGGGCGGCCGGCCCGCGACGTGCGGGCCGAACGGCACCAGTGGGCTGGGATGGTCCAAGGGCCCGGCCCAGGCGGGACGGCCGTGCCCATGGCGAGGCCCCCGGCCGCGGCCGGCCCTGTGGCCTGCGTTGGTGGGGGCGATGGTCCCTTCCGCCTGTCCGAAACGGCGCGTAGCGTACTGAAATGCCGCAACGCCGGACGAGCGCGGCGTGGGTGATCCGGGCCGGGAGGTGCGTGGAGATGCGGATCAAGGACCTGATGACCAGCCCTGTGGTGACCGTGACCCCGACCACGCGGCTCAAGCAGGTCGCCGCGCTCCTGGTGCGCCACGGCTTCAACGCGGTCCCGGTGGTCGACGGAGGGGAGCTGGTCGGCATCGTCTCGGAGGCCGACCTGGTCCGGCTGGAGTCCTCGCCCGACCCGCGGGCCCACGCGCTCCGCTGGCCGGCTCCCGTGACCTCGGTTCCGCACCTGGTCGGCGAGGTGATGACCCGGGAGGTGCTGGCGCTGCCGCCCGACGCCGACACGGCCGAGGCGGCGCGGCTGATGCTCGACCGGCGGGTCAAGTCGATCCCGGTGGTCCTCGGCCGCCGGGTGGTCGGCATGGTGACCCGGCGTGACCTGCTCAGCGTGCTGGCTCGCAGCGACCCGGCGATCCGCGCCGAGGTGGAGCGCCTGCTCGACGAGGAGTTGGGCGACGGCCAGGGGCGGGTCGAGGTCGCCGACGGCGTGGTGACGCTGACCGGGTTCGACCCCGGGCGCGAGAGCGAGCTGGCCGCGCTGCTGGCCCAGACCGTCCCCGGGGTGGTCGAGGTGACGGCGGCGCCGTAGGCCGGACCGGCGCCGGTCAGCCGGCCGCGTGGAGGCGGGTCGGCTCGGACGGTCAGGAGGGGCGCCGGGTGGTCGGCGCGAGGTCCGCCGGTGGCGCGTCCTGGCGCCGCTCGGGGAGGCGCAGGCGCTGGATGCCCCGCGGCCGGGCGAGCTGCAGGCGCACCACGGCGTCGAGGCCGTGGCCGGGTGCCTGGCGCAGCTCGACCGAGCCGCCGTCGGCGGTGACCAGGCGCCGGACGATCGCGAGCCCCAGGCCGGAGCCGGATCTCCCGCCGGTGGACGGCTCCCGCCAGAAGCGGTCGAATGCCCGCGCGCGCTGCTCGGCGGTCATGCCGGGACCCTGGTCGACCACGCGCAGCTCGGCTTCGGAGCGGGAGCGGCGCGCGTCGATCGTGATCGTCCCGCCGGGCGGCGACGCCTCCAGCGCGTTGGCGATCAGGTTGTCGAGCACCTGCTCGAGGTGGCCCGGGGTGGCCAGCACCGCCAATGGCGCCGGCGCCCACGCCTCGAGGCGGACCGCGTGCTCGTCGGCCAGGGCGACCCAGGCCGCGTGGCGCTCGGCGACGATCGCGCGCAGGTCGAGCGGGCGCTGCGCCGCCTCGGCCCCCTCCGCCCTCGCCACCGTGAGCAGCCCGTCGACCAGCCGGGACAGCCGCCACACCTCGGCGATCGCGCCGTCCAGGTCCTCCCGGGCCGCCGCCGGGACGTCGGCCTCGAGGTTCTCGAGCCGCAGCCGCAGCGCCGCCAGTGGGGTGCGGAGCTGGTGAGAGGCGTCGGCCACGAACACCCGCTGGGCGCCGACCAGCCGTTCGAGCTTGACCGCGCTGGCGTTGAAGACCTGGGCGAGGGTGCGCGCCTCGGGAGGGCCGGCCGGCACCGCGGCGCGGGCGGCGAGGTCGCCCTGGCCGAGCCGGCTCGCGGTGGCTTCCAGCGCCCGCAGGGGGCGGACCACCGAGCGGGTGAGCTGCACCACCACGATGAAGGTGACCCCGAGGGCGAACAGCGCCACCCCGGCGAGCGACAGCCAGCGACGCAGGATGCGCGCGTCGGCGAACGACGACGGGTAGGTGATGCGCACCGCGCCGGTGACCTTCCCCTGGTCGGTGACCGGGATCGCCACGTACACCAGGTCATGGCCCAGGGTGTTGGAGTGGCGCGCCCCGGTGGACTCCTGGTTGCGCAGGGCCGCGGCGATCTCCGGACGGCTTTCGAAGTTCCGCGGACCGGGAACGGGCGGGTCGGAGTCGGCCAGCACGCTGCCGGAGGCGTCCACGATCGTGACCCGGCCGGCGGTCCGCTGCCGGTACTCGGCGGCGAGCCCGGCGAGGTCGCCGGTCTGGTGGTCGCGCAGCTTCTCCTGGGTGGCCATGGCCAGC
>WNGB01025596.1_pt1 | contig 10418 bp, 10 predicted proteins | sample 5400681 | NCBI WGS metagenome assembly WNGB01 (sample SAMN13153367, study PRJNA577476) | soil metagenome | isolation source: 115 cm soil or saprolite under grassland replicate 2 | place: USA:California | collected 2016-06-15 | reverse complement strand
GCGCTGGCTGATCGCGATCTGCTTCCGCTGCCTCCAGCACCTCCTCGGCTGCCGCCACCTGCTGAGCACCGACCCGGTGGGCAGCGCGATCCAGGCGTACGGCGCCATCATCGCCTGTTTGTTGATTGCCCTGGGGACCGGCAAGAAGCCGACCAAGCGGACCTACGCGATGAGCTGCTGCTACGTCAGCGGCTGGGCGGAGGAGACGGAGTTGCTGGCCCACCTCGAAAAACTCAAAGCCCAGGACGAGTAGACACCGTCTGGTCAAGGCCGGCCGCGTGGCGTTCGCTGCTGCGCGCCGGTCCCATCGCCAAACGTCTTCCTCAAGTTACAGGTGGCTTGCCGGTCACTTCCCGGGGCACGCTTGCGTCAAGCCCCTCCCCACAGCAATAATCGAGCCGAACAGGATTGGGACATTCATCATTCTTCCGCTCTTTTAGAGCGGAAGAATGATGAATGTCCCCTTCTCCCATCTTCTCCCATTTCGGGATGCACGCCGAACGCCCGGGCACCGGAAAAGGGTGTCCGCGTGGAATGGAATGAGATGAAACGGCCGCTCGGCGTAAGTATTTCGCGTGCAGGCACTTCCGCCGGCACTTTTCGTCTCACCCCCCCTGAGACGAAACCGCAGGGAGGCGAGAGTCGAAGGAGCGGGCTTTGGAACCCCGTCTCGCTTCCTGTCTGTATTATACCAGGTGCCAGGAACCGATTGCAGAAAGTCATCGCAATCGGTTCCCGGCACCTTTCCTGGCCCTTCATCGAGGAGCCGGTGGTGCCCGGCAACATCGAGGTGTTCAAGCGCGTTAAGGAAGCGATCAACATTCCGCTGGCGACCGGCGAGCGCGACCGCACCATCTGGGAGATGATCGCCTACCTGCAGAATCGCTGCATCGACATCCTGCAGCCGGATTGCTGCCACACCGGCGGCATTACCCAGATGAAGAAGATCGCCGTTCTCGCCGAGACGTATCATGTCCCGCTGGCGCCGCACTGCACCGCCAGCTATCTCGGCATCGCCGCCAGCCTGCAAGTCACCGCGTCGATTCCGCTGTTCCTCATCCACGAGTTCTACCCCGACAACCACGGCTTCAACCCGAAGGGCATCGGCCGCATGGCGTGGGCGCTCGATAAAGACGGCTACATCGGCCTGCCGCCCGGGCCGGGGCTCGGCGTCGAGATCGATGAGAAGTTGCTGGAGAAACGCTCGAAGGAACCGCAGACGTACCGCTGGCCCGGGGCGCGCTTGCGCGACGGGTCCGTCTCGGATTATTGACCGCCGGGCGTCGGGTGTGCCATCGTGTTGGTGCAGACATCATCCTCCTCGACTTGAAAGCGCGTGGCAACAATCTGTTGCCGTTGGCAACAATCTGTTGCTTTTGGCAACAATCTGTTGCATATTGGAAGAGGAGGTGAGAGCCATGGAACGCAGCGAGAACATAGCCTCGACGTTGGCAGAACTCGCGCAGGAGCTGGCCGCAGCGCGAGGCGAGCAGGGACTGTCGCAAGCGGAATTGGCGCAGCGATGTCGACTGAAACGCCAGCAGATTACCTACTTTGAGACCGGCGCTCGCATTCCGAGCCTGGAGCAACTGCTCAGGATTGCCCGTGCGCTCAACCTGCCCCTGCAGCGGTTTCTGACCGGTACCGACAGGCCGGGCCGGCGCGTCCGGGACATTGCCATCGAACTGCGCAACTTGGGGCTGATCGATTTGTGGGTCGAGGACGCTGTCGTCCCGGGGGCGTTCCGGCGTGCCGAAGAGGTTGTCGCCCTCGCGGCCAGTGGGAAAGAACCTGAGGCGCGGGTTGTAGAAGGGATACCGGCGCTCCTGGCCTGGAACCGATGGAACGGCGTGCTGCTACGAGCATTCGCCAGTGCGACAGGACGGGCGACGATCTACCGTCTGGGTTGGCTGGCTGATATCGCTCTGGCGCTGGAGCGAAGGGGAGGCTTTCCTGGAGGGTGTCCCGGAAAGGAAGATCTGGCTGGCTTCGTGAAGCGGATCGGCAAGCCCCCTCCCGAGCGGTGGGACGACCTTGGCCGACCCGCTCACGAGCCCCCGACTTCTCCCCTCTGGAAGCGCTGGCGGATCAACTACGCGGCAGACCTCGCTACCTTCCGCGAACGGGCTGAGGGGTTAGTCTCGTTGGCGAAGGCCGAGGGGCGAGACTTGCTGGTTCCGAAGGGATGAAGGCATGGACAGAAGCGAGATCGTCCGGTTCCTTGAGGCGATCGACGAGGAGTTGGCGAAGCACGCCAGGAAAGGGGAACGCCTCGATCTGTACCTGGTCGGCCGGGCCGCGCTGATCTTACGTTACGGCCTGGCCCTCGCCACCAAGGACGTCGATCTGGTGACACGGGGAGATGTGCCAGCCTTGCAAGCGCGGGCTTTTGAACTCTTCGGGAAGGGGGCCGCGAACGCGAAGAAATGGGGTCTCTACCTGGAAGGCGTCCCGGAGGGCTTGCCACCGGTGCCCGGGAGTTATCGCCGACTATCCGTGGAACTGCCGGGAGACTGGAAAGTGCTTCGGCCGAAACAGCTCGATCCGCATGACCTGGCCGTGACGAAACTCCGCCGGTTTCACGCGGGAGACCGGGAAGATCTGCGCATCCTGTGCGATTCAGGCGATCTAACGCGGAAGGGGTTGGAGCGGGCGCTCGACTCGGCGTACCCCTTCGGCATGGACGAGGAGGAAGACCCCGATTGTAAGCGCGTGAACGACCACTTTCGCAGAGTGATCGACTACCTGGAGGGTCGAAGTGGGAATTTGTGAGAACAAGCGGAGAGCCTGGGACAGCCCTCACCAGGACAGCACGGGCGGGAAGAACTCCGCGATCAGATCCTCATAGAACGGCCGCAAACGGGCCACGTCGGGCCGCGTCGCCGCCTTGGAATACAAATCGTACGGGTTGAAGGCACGCACCCAGGCGAACATTTCGCGATCGTGGTCGTCCATGAGTTGCGCATACACCCCCTCTCGATGCGCTGCGTAGAAGGAGTGATATCGGATCATCGAGAGCGCTTCGGGCGGTAAATAGTCCTTGACCACCTGATACAGATACTCGTCGTGGCCCCAGGACAGGTCCACGCGATCCAGCCCACAGCCCTCCTCGTAAATCCCGCACGGCGTCTGATAGGCCGGCACCTGACTATCGGGGTTGTCGGCGAAGAACTCGGGGAAGACGATCCTGTCGGAAAACGCGCAGCCGACGGGGAAGGTGTCGCCGACCACCGCCCACTGCGGTTCGCCGAACAGGCATAGGATCTTGCCCAGGTCGTGGATCAGCCCTGTCAGGATGAACCAGCGCGGATGGCCGTCAGCACGGATCGCCTCGGCGGTCTGCAGCAGGTGCTCAATCTGGCTGAGGTCGGTGTCGGGGTCGCTCTCATCGACGAGCGTGTTGAGGAACTCCATCGCCTGCCAGATCCCCATCTGCTTGCGGCGCGGCGGCAGATATTCGCGCTTCTTCGCCCGCACGAAGTCGAGCGTCTGATAGCGGTGGTTGAGGCGGTAGAACTCGCGGACGCTCGGCCGCGTCCCCGAGCGATAGTCGCGAAACTCCTCCTTGCGTTTCCCGGTGGCGGTCGGCGTCGCTTCCGGGTAACGGGCTTGCAGGTGTTCTTCCCAGTCGTCGAGATGATCGAGCGGGCCGTTCTGATTTGTGGAGATTGTAGAGTCGGACACGGTCATTTCTCCTGTGGTTGCTCAACCGGCGCCGAAACGCAGCAGCGCCACGCGTTGCAAGCCGAGGACCGACAGACTATCGGTGATCTCGCCGCGCAGGACCATCGCCAAGGCGTCGGCGAACGGCACCCAGCGGAGTTGTAGCCGTTCGGTCCCCTCTGGACAGGCCGCCCCCGGCCGCAGGTCGGTCGCCAGGAAGCAATACCCGTCCTCGTCGGTGACGGAGTTCGACAGGTGAGCGCGCAGGACCAGTTCCCAGCGGCCGGCGGAGTAACCCGTCTCTTCCAGCAGTTCCCGCTGAGCACAGACCAGGGGATCCTCCCCTGCCGGAGCGCCGCCCTCGGGAATCTCCCAGGAATAGACGTCGAGTGGGTAGCGGTACTGACCGACCAGCAGCACGCGATCCTGGGCGTCGATCGGAACCACGCCGACGGCACGGTTACGAAAGTGAACGACGCCGTAAATCCCTGGATGGCCATCGGGCCGCACGACCTCGTCGTGGTAGACGACGATCCACGGGTTCTGATAGACGATAGCCCGCGAGACGCGCGTCCACGGGTTCGCGGTGTGGTCGCCAGGGTCGCTCATTTTCCGGGTTCTCGTCCCGCGCCACGGTCGAGGAGGAAGCGGCGCAGCTCCGCAAGGCGATCGGTGTTGATCAGGTCAACTCCCGCCGCGAGCAGTTCTTGCCACACCACGGGACTCTCCGGCGTCGCCCAGAAGCGCACCAACCGTCCGCCCTTGTGGGCCTTCGCGACGAACTCCCGGAGTTTCGTCCGCTCCGCCTCCGGCATCGGCCCTTCACCCCGCCAGCTGAAGACCAATTTCCAGTTGGCGCTGACCCACGGAATCAGGTGCGCCGGTGCCGTCGCGTCCAGATCCGGCGGGCGGCCGTCAATGGCTGCGTGCCGCACTTTCTGAGCGGTGATCGCGTCACGATCGCAGTTGCCGCTGACGACCACCGTCACCGCTTTCGGCTCGAACTTGCCGTCGCGCGTCACCGACAGGATATCGTCGTAGCGAGCCAGTTCCCGGGCGAGGGCGGCGTACGTTTCCTTCGCCGCGCTCTTGACATCGATCAGCAGAAAGATGGTCGGGCCACCGGCGTAAACGCGCCCGCCACTCGCCTTGCTGCGCTGGCGCAGCGGATCCAGGTAGAGCTTTGTCAGCGTGCGACCCGGACGCAGATCCTTGCGGGTGTGGCCGACCAGCAGTTCCCCATCGACAAGGAAAATGTCGGCCTCGACGCTGCAGAAACCGTGCTCCAGCGCGTCGAGCAGTGGGCGGGGGTGTTCGTAATCGTTATGAGCGTGGCCCTGCCGCAAGGGCACCACACGGGCAGGTTGCTTCCCTTGCCCCGCGGCCACCACGAGGGCCAGGCAGGGGAAGAGGGCGGTGAGGATCGCAGCGCGGAGTCGGCGGGATTGTGCGTGCATGGTGTCTCCGACAGACGGGCCCTGCTCGCTGACATAGGGCTGGACGGAGCACGCGGCAACTCCTTCCGATCGCCAGGACTGTCAGGCGGACATGCTGCGGTCTGCTGGTGTGGAGAGCAGGCCGAGGGCCTGCAGGGCTGCAATGTGCTTGCAGCGGCCGTCGCCGCCGGCCTGAATGGGGCAATGGTCCCAGACGAACGACGGGCAAGTACAAAATCGGCCAGCAGCGTCGATGTCGTAGACGCCGCCGTTTCCCCAGTTGACCAGGCGATAGTGGTTCTGCACCGGGACGAGCGTGTAGCGCGTCCCGTTGATGAGCAGGACGCCGTGCCGGCGACTGACCCAGGCGCACTTGCCGCTGACGGGTTTGGGTGGATGTAAGGGGGTTGGCATGGTGTGTATGGTGTTGGTTTCAACGCCTTGTTTTATTTGTTTTACCGCATCGGCCGAGAGGAAACGAGGTTGGTAGGTTGCGCGCCGGGGCGAAAAATCGTTGCACCCGTTGCCCGGGTGCGTAAACTTGGAGGGATGAAGGTTTGCACGAGCGCACCTTGACGACGACCGTCGAGATCAGCGGCCCACGCTCCGAGCAACCCCACGAGTGATCGTCATGCTTCCGCCAAGTTCGCCACCTTCGCGTCCGCCCGGCATTCCCGCGACGGTGGGCCTCCTTGCTGTCCTCGCCGGGGCGGCCATCGGGATTCTGGCCTTCCGCGGTCAACCACCCTTCGACAACCTGGCCCAGCGCTTCCACCTGTCGCCGCCCTGGGACGACCTCGTCCATCCGCTGATGCTTGCGGCCCAGGTGTGCTTCCTCGGCGTGTTGCTGATCGTCACGGCTGAGATCCTCCGCCTGGGGACACTGCGCGGCCGTGTGAGCCGGTTAAACGAGGGCGGCTGGCCGCAGCAGTTCTATCGGGAGTGCGCCGCGGAATTGCCGCCAAATTACACCCCGGAGGACTTCAAGCAAAGCGTGGCGCGTCACTGCGAGGCGCTGGAACAGGCGATTGTCTGGCGCTGGCGCGTGCCGCTGGCGCTCAGCCTGCTGATCTGCCAACTCGGGCTGGTCGTCGGCCTGCGCGCCCTGAAACTCAACCCGCAGCCGCGCCTGGCGCCGGCAGACTATTTCCTGCCGCTGTGGGTCGCCTCGGGCGAGGCCCTTGTGGTAGTCACTCTGGTCTATCTCGGAGTGCGCGGCCAGTGGTCTCGCCTCCTGGCCACTCTGGAAAGTTATGGGGAGCGGCTGGCGACCGGCTCGCCCACGGTCCCACGGGAGACGGGACGCACTCCGGAAACGCGCCCTGGAGATGGCGCTGTGGCCCCCCACCACCCGGAGAGGTAAGCGATGCGATCCAGCGACGCAGGCCGGTGGTCGTTGAGCGTGCTGGCGTTTGTCGCGGCGGCGAATGGCGTGGCCGTGCTGTTCTACATCTTGGGCGCCGAGGAACCCTCCAACAACGATCCGGGGCAGGGCGTCCGAGTCGCGGCGATCGTGCCCGATGTTGCCGGCCAGGATTACGCCAGCGCAAAACGCACGTTGGAGGCCGCCGGCTTCAAGGTGTTTCCGGTTAGCGACCCGAACGCCGGTCGCGTCAAGGAACACTCGCCCGCGCCGAGGAGCCGTACCCCCGCCGGCGAAACGGTCACGCTGCAGTTCGAGCGGTTGGTGGTTCTGGGCTCAAGACCACCCAAGGGCAGCAAACCGCCGGCTGGATCGTTCGCCCTCACTACTCAAGTGCTGGGCGACACGACGCTCGACCTCGGGAAAACCGGGGCGAAAGTGACCATCGAACTAGCCGTTGTGGGGACGGCGGATTCCAAGGTCGATGTCGCGATCGGCTACGCCGGCACGGCCAAGCCCGGGGTACACTTCCAGGTCAAGGTGGACGGCAAAGCGAACGGCGAGAGCAAGCACGTCGTCATCCCACGCGGAAAGCGAACGGTTACCCTGGAGATCGTCCCGATGGTGCCGCCGCAACTGCAACCCGATCGAGAGGCGCAGCTCACGTTCCGGTTTGCGGCAGCCCCCTCGCAGGCACCCACGGACGCCGGGAGTGTGACGATCAACCCGGGGGTCCGGGAAGGGTGGAAGGGCCACTTCGAGGCGTGGCGCAAGGCGGCGGAGATTGGTGAAGGGCGATGGGCGCGGGAACAAGCGTTCCCCATCACAACGCCGCCGGCCCCGCTCGCCGACCTGGTCGATAAGGCCCTGGCCACCCGGAGCGAACTCCTCCGCGACCTCCCCGAAGACGACCGCAACAAACTCACGACTGTGGCCGTGTGGCGTTCGAGCAAATCACCGAAGACATTGCAAGGGAATAAGGCCGTTGCGCCCCTGACCGCCGACACGCAGCACGAACTCTCCCAGATGCGGAACCGCTTCGTGTTCCTGTGGTACGGGTTTGTGCCTGCCGCGCCCGCCGTGGACTCTGTCCACGAGGAGGTCTTGCTGAAGGCCCTGGGAAAAGCCTGGCGGGCCGTCGATCTGCCGCGGGCGTTCGTTCCTGCTGTGGATACCAACGATCAGCCTGCCGACACTGTGGAAGCCCTGAAGTTCGCGCTGTCCCCGCCGAAATGACTGGAGCCCGCTATGATAAAAGATCCCCTGACCACTCGGGCCGGAGCCGAACCCGGCCGGGCCGCGCAGCAACGAAGTCTTGAGGCAGGTTCTCGAAGACTGGAACCGGAGAACGTCCCGATGCCAACACCGGACGCAAGAGCGGGGTCTCGCTGGCTGGTGGTCGCGGGCTCGGCCCTGGTTGGGGCCATCGCTGCCCTGGCCGCCTGGCAACTCATCGAAGCCCTTGGCGGGCGGGGCGGAGCGGTTGCCGACCTGCGGGCCGCGGTGGACCGCCTGACCAAAGCGAACCAGGGGCAACATGAACGGGGGGACTCGCCGGCGGCCAAGGCGTTCGAGGCCGACCTGGAAACCCTGCGCGTCCGCCTTGGTGCCCTGGTCGCAGCCCTCGACCTTGCCGACCGTGAGAAAGTCCTGAAACAACTCCAGGTGCTCCAGACCGAGGTGGCGACCCTCTCGAAAAACATCGGCAAGCCCCCGGACCTCAAACCCCTGATCACCGAGGCCACGGCGCCCATCAAGAAAAGCACGGACGAGATCTATCAGAAACTGGTCAACGCGGCCGCCACGGTGGCCGACACGGAGAAGTTGACAGCCATCCTCGCCGAGCAATTGCGCCAGAACGCCGAACCGCGGGACGTGGCCGTCGTCCTCAGCCACGGCTCGGAGTGCGACGGCCGCCTGGGAGCCGTCGTTGCCGCCAAGGCCCTCGACGCCAATCCTGTCCGCTTCCAGTTCCGCAACCACCGCCTCGCGGTCTTCGTCGAGTCGGACGGCAAGCCCCTCGGCAAGCCCCTCCTGAACTGGCCGATCGTCGGCAAGACCCTCCCGGTGTTTGAACAGCGGAACCTCCCGGACGCCTCCGACCGCAACTCCGAACCGGAGAAACTCAATCCGGCCGACCTGTTCCTCGAACCCGCCAAGAAGGATGAGAAGATCGCCAGACGCTGCATCGTCGTGACCGGCGCCAAGTACGGTCCGCCGGGCCTCACCAATGTCCGGTGGAAGGATATCGCCGTCGATGCCATCGTCCTCGTCCGCAAGAAGGCCGACACCGGCACCGTGGCGAAAAAGAACCTCGATGCCTGGGCCGAATTCTGCCGCAGTCACCAGGGAGGAGCGCTGATTCTGCCCGTGCCGGATGATGCGGCTGCCGATTCGAGATCGCCCGAAGGCCAGTTGCTCGGGTTGTACCTGCGCCGGCTGGTCACCCCGTACTGATCGTCCCCGCGGTGGTGGATGGTGGATGGTGGGTGGTGGATGGTGAATCGGTGGATGGTGGATGGTGGGTGGTGAATGGTGAAGAAAGCACAAGGCTCCTTTTTCACCATCCACCATCCACCATCCACCACCCACCGATGCATCCACCACCCACCATCCACCATCCACCACCTCAAGGAGGTTCCCCATGCACCCCCGACTTCCCGCTCTGCTTGTGATCCTTGGCCTGGCGGCCCCGCTCCGCGCCGGCGAACCGCTCACCCTGGCGGACGGGACACCCTACGACCGCAACAACGTCTACAAACTGGAGCGCGAGCCGAAGACCACCATCGGCCATGTCGCCTGGGTGACGGTGGCGGGCTACAAGTATCGAGCGAAGGCAGGCCCGAAAGCCGCGGACCTGGAGGGCGACCGGCTAACGAAGTTCATGGAGCGCGGCTTCATCTGGCAGACGAAAACCGTCGAGGGCGAAACCTACGTGTTGCTGACCTCGAAGGATCCCAACGCCGCCCGGGTCGAACAGCCCTACGGGTGGGTGCCGCGCGATCTTCTGATTGACGACACCGCCCCCAGGGCCCTCCCGGTGAAGGTGAAGAAGGCGGTCGGCGACAAAAAGGAGGAAGTGGAGGTCGAAACGGGCATCTCCCGCAAGGGAATGATCGTGAACACGATGGACACAGTGCTGGCGTTCCAGAAGAAGCCGCCGCCGCCCCTCTTCACGGTGCCGCTCGACTCTGTCCGCGATGCCCTCACCAAAAAGCAGTTCCCGCCGGCACTGAAGAACGAGTTCACGGCGGCCGGCATCGAACTCACCTCGGTCGTCCGGATCGAGCCGCGCCCCGGCAAGGACGGGTGGCTGGCGACGATGGAAGAAACCGCCGGCGCGGGCGGGGTGTTTACCGCCCGGCAGCAATACGACCTGCTCGTGCAGGGGAATAACCTCGTTGCCCGCGACGGGCAGAACATGGCGTGGGTCTATGACCGCCCCCTCGCCGAACGCAAACACCGACGTAAGAGCTTTATTCTCGCCAATGTCTTCTTTATCTTCCGCGAGCGCGATGGCTTCGCCCTGATCGGCTCCGTGCCGGCGGTCGCGGACCACGTCTACAAGCAGGCGATCCACGGCTGGGTGGAACTGAAACGGCTGTCCCTGTGGAACACGACCGAGGCCCTGGAATGGGACCGGGCGTCCACGCTCCCCACGGCCCGGCCGCGCCGTCCGGCGACCGGCGTCATCTTCGCGTCGGCCGAGGCGGCGAGGGACTGGATGACCAAACATGCCCGCGCCGAATCTCTGCCCGAGGGCAAGGAGAAGGAGCAAGCGCAGGCAGAGGCGAGGAAGATCCTCGAAAGCAATCTGCTCGCCCGCGAGTCCACCCTCAAGGGCGAGAGCCGCCCGCTGAGCGGCATGGAGATGCGCTATCCGCTGCTGGGGATCCGGGGCAAGCATCCCGCCACGCAATCGCCGCTCTTCGAGGTGGGCTGGTTCGGCCCCTTCG